>Ga0209640_10002629_pt1 | contig 15669 bp, 23 predicted proteins | sample RifCSP10_1_FD_184018 | JGI IMG/M metagenome (GOLD analysis project Ga0209640, IMG submission 184018) | Soil microbial communities from Rifle, Colorado - Rifle CSP2_sed 10_1 (SPAdes) (version 2) | ecosystem: Environmental > Terrestrial > Deep subsurface > Rock core/Sediment | place: Rifle...
CCCTTAAGGAATGTGTTTGCGACCTGACTTGAGCCGCACACGCGGCGCGCAGCACTTTGTCCTGTCTCTCAGGTTGTCCCAGACCTACTCGCCTGCAAGCCGCAGCCGGGGACGGTGGCCCGCCTCCGAGTCGCGCAGGTACGCCTCATCGCGAGCGATGTAGTCGCGCGTGATCGGAACCACGCCCTGGCGTTTGGTCATCTGAATTTGGAACACCATCATGCCCTCTTCGCGGAAGGCCATTTCCGACGACGCGAGATAGAGTTCCCACATCCGACAAAACCGCTCGTCATAGAGACGTTCTGTTTCCTCGCGCCGCGCGAGAAACCGTTCGCGCCAGGCCTTGAGCGTGTCGGCATAGTGCAGGCGCAAAATCTCGATATCGGTTACCAGCAATCCTGCGCGTTCAATGGCGGGCAGCACCTCTGACAGCGCCGGAATATAGCCGCCAGGGAAAATGTATTTGGCAAGCCAGGGGTTGGTGATCCCAGGGCCGTCTGACCGGCCGATCGAGTGTAAAAGAAATACGCCGTCATCGGCGAGTAACGCGGAACATTTGCGAAAATATGCATCGTAATAGCCAACACCCACATGCTCGAACATCCCAACCGACACGATGCGATCATACAGTCGGCTGATGTCGCGATAATCGGTAAGGTCGAAATGAACCGTGTTGCCAAGGCCCGCTTCCCGGGCGCGATTCCTTGAAAATTCAAGCTGCTCGTTGGACAACGTTATGCCGTCCACGCGCATTCCGCCGATTTCGGCTAGATAGCAGGCAAGCCCGCCCCAGCCGGAGCCGATATCAAGCACGTGTTGACCCGATCCCAGTAAAAGCTTCGCAGCGATGTGCCGCTTCTTTGCAAGCTGAGCATCATCGAGCGTCTGATCCGCGCCTTCAAAATATGCGCAGCTATACTGTCGGTCCGCGTCAAGGAACATCGAATAGAGCTGCCCATCGAGATCGTAGTGATGAGCGACATTCTTCTGCGCTCGATTGCGCGAATTGAACTGCTCCAATCGACGCGCAAAGTACCGCAAGAACCATTGTGGCTTTGCCCATCGGGTGGGATTTCCGGAGCGGTCTTGCGAGAGAAACATTGCCAATAGGTCGGCAACCGACCCTTCTTCAAGAACGAGGGTGCCATCCATGTACGCTTCGCCGAATTTCAGGTCGGGATCCAAGAGAGCGCCCAGTTGGGCTGCCGTGGAACCGAATCGAATGGCCAAAGGTTTTCCCTTTTTGTCCCCCACCGTGAATACGTCACCCGCGGCTGTTGTCACCCGCAATTGACCCGCATGGATGAACGAAGAGAACGCGCATCGCAGCAACTCGGTCATCACCCTATTCCAGGCTACGGACGTATATCCGGGGTGATATTCTTGACTGCTAGTACCATCGTGTTTCATGGTGCAATGCTCGCGCTTATGACATGAGCATCATCCACCTCGCGTCTGTTCCGACAATTGATTCACATCAACTGGAGGTGCTCTCCTTCAGCATCACATCCGCTCTACGCGCAATAACGGAATGCCGGAAGAATAGATATGTTAGTTTCGTGTGGCAGCCGGACGCCTTCGGATCGTCGGCGCTTTCATCCGCAATCGAATGCCGTGTTTAGCGGGCTTCGTCCTGCGCCGGCAGGGTCACTGTGTGCCGGCACTGCTCGCACTGATACACTGCCAGTTCCGACTGAGCGTCGGGCGCCGAAATCTTGCGGATGAGCTTCATCGGCCCGCCACAAAGATCGCAATGAAACGGTATTAGAAACGATTGTTCGTGCGGCAACATGCTTATTCGGGGCCTCATTGCTCTATATCTACGACAATGACGTCGATCGCGCGAGCTTGTCCTTCCACTCCAGCCGGCTGTCCGGATCATTGATCCGGACGTGGGTGAGCGGAACCGTGTGGTCGAGACCTCCAAGGCCTTGGGTATTCATAGCAATCTCCTCAGATTGCAATGGTCACATTGACATTTCAGGCTCGAGAGCACGCTCCCTCGAGGGCTCGGGAATTTCCGTCATCGTGGCTTCGGTGAGCAGAAGCACGCTGGCGACTGAGACCGCGTTTTCCAGCGCGACGCGCACCACCTTGGTCGGGTCGATGATTCCAGCCTCGACCAGATCGACGTATTCCTTGCGTCCCGCGTCGAAACCGTAATTGCCCTGGCCGGCCAGCATCCGTGCGATCACGACCCCGCCGTCCACCGCGGAATTCTCCGCGATCTGTCGCGTCGGAAACTCAAGCGCGCGCTTCAATATCTGAATGCCGGTCCGCTCGTCACCCGTGCACTTGGCTTCTTCCTGTTCGACGGCAGAAATGCAGCGCAGCAGCGCTAGGCCCCCGCCTGGCACGATCCCTTCGGCCACAGCCGCCTTGGTGGAGCTGATCGCGTCGTCGAGTGCTTCCTTTTTGGCTTTCATCTCGGCTTCCGCGGGGGCCCCGACCCGGATTACGGCAACGCCGCCCGAAAGCTTGCCGAGACGCTCTTGCAGCTTCTCCTTGTCGTAGTCGCTCGTGGTCTTTTCGATCTCGCGGCGAATCTGTTCGATCCGGCCGCCGATCCGCTTGCGGTCGCCAGCGCCACCGATAATCGTGGTGTTGTCCTTGTCCACAACAATACGCTTGGCGCGACCGAGTTGTTCCAGCGCGGCGTGTTCAAGTGCCACGCCCAGCTCCTCAGCTATTACCTGCGCGCCAGTCAATTCGGCGATATCCTGTAGCATCGCCTTGCGGCGATCGCCGAAGCCCGGTGCCTTCACGGCGCAGCTCTTCAACGCCCCCCGAAGTTGATTGACGATGAGCGTGGCCAGGGCCTCGCCTTCGATGTCTTCGGCGATCACGAGCAACGGGCGCCCCGATTTCGCCACCTGTTCGAACAACTGGATCAAATCCTTGAGCGCGCTGATTTTTCGGTCGCACAGCAGCACGAAGGCATCTTCGAGAACGGCCTCCATCTTCTCGGCATTGGTGATGAAGTATGGAGACAGGAATCCGCGATCGAATTGCATGCCTTCGACGACATCGAGCACGGTCTCGGTGGTCTTGGATTCCTCGACCGTGATGACGCCTTCGCCGCCGACCTTCTCCATGGCGGCTGCGACGAGCTCGCCGATCGCCTCGTCGTTGTGAGCCGAAATCGCGGCGACCTGAGCCTTTTCCTTGCGTGTAGCGACGGGTCGCGACAGCGCCTTCAGCGCCTCGATGGCGGTCTTCGTGCCGCGGTCGAGACCGCGCTTGATATCAATGGCGCTGGCTCCCGCAACGACGTTGCGGAGACCATCGGCGAAAATTGCGTGGGCCAGAACGGTGGAAGTGCTGGTGCCGTCGCCGACGACATCGCCTGTGCGCTCGGCGGCTTGCCGCAGCATGCGCGCGCCAAGGTTCTCTTCCGGGTCTTTCAGGTCGAATTCCTTGGCGATGGTAACGCCATCATTGCAAACGATCGGCGGTCCCCACTTGCGTTCGATCAGCACCGATTTGGACCGCGGCCCCAGCGTGACGCGAACGGCATCCGCCAGTTGCGTTGCCCCGCGCAGGATTTTCTCGCGGGCAGCAGATCGAAACAGAACTTGCTTATGCGCCATATCGGCAGCTCCACAGATCAGTGCTTGGCGTCGGATTGATCCTTGGATGCCCGCTGCTGCTGCTAGAGGATGAACGCGAGCAGGACGACCATCACGATGCCCAATATCGTCGCCCAGAAGGTCGCATGTCGTGTTGGTCCGCACCGGACGAGCGCCGCACATGGGCCAACATCACGTTTCTCCACGAATATTAAAAAATATTCGACGGGCTTTCTCGCGCCGCCGCTTTGATCTCTGTCAAAGGCGCGCTGTTTTAATGGCAGCGAGCATAGAAGGTCCTGCAATTGCAGGCCTAATAGAAGGCATCGATACAGCGCTTCCGTCGGTCGACCCGCGTGCCGCAATCCCGACCCACACGACGACGATGGCCGCCACCAATGCAGTTGCGACGATCTTCAAATGGGTCGTCGCATCGGCACTGCTAATGGAAGAGTTCATGATCGCGCTCATAGAACAGCAGGATTAATCCTACCTAAACCGTCGTTTGGCCGCACGCTTTGACCTTTATCAATTGCGCGCGCGATCGGGCGTGAGCGGCTCTTTCTCGCTTGACATGGATCAATCATCTTGGCTCGCGAGGCGCTAAGCCACGTCGGGCAGATAGAAGAAACTTTCCCCCTAGCCGACACGCGATATCCAACGGCGGGCGCTCGTATTGAATGCTCGACCGGAAACGCCGTGAACCGCACTCCGTGGATCACGACGGATTTTCGCAACGGCAGCCTGCGCCGATCGCCAATTGGAAAGCGGTGAATCAGATTCCATGTTTCCTTGGTCGCATAGACCGGGCAGGGAGCGCCCGCGGCGAAACCTGCGGCATGATCCGCATGGGCATGCGTCAGCACGATCGCCGTCGGCGCAATTCGTCGGAGCCGACCCAGCCAGTCCGTCCTACAGTCAATCATAATGCGCGCTGCTTCGTGTTGAACGAGCAGTGAACCGTGTCGTTGGTGGCGACGGGAACAGACCTCGATCTCGCTGCGCGTGCCGAGAAACGTCAACTCGAGTGTCCTGGTGTTCGCTTTCACCTTGATCCCTAGAACGGCCTTAAGGAACTCCAACCGGGAGCAAGCACAACGGGGTTTCGTCAGGAGCGAGATGCAGGAGACGCGCTACCTCGTCATCGCCGAATGCCCCGACCATCGTGGTCGCGAGACCGAGGCCGACCGCCTGCAGCATCAGGCTTTCGGCTGCGTGGCCCGCTTCCATGTAGACGTAACCACGTCCGCGATTACCATACTTGACCATCGTGCGCTCAAAGGCTGCCGCAATGCAGATGACCGCCGGCGCGGTGGCGATCCACTCTTGACCGCGCGCCGCATCGACAAGCTTATCGCGCTGATGACCGACAGCTACGAGCAGGAGTTCGTGGCGTTCTGGACTGTAGCGGTACACACCGCTGGCCAGAGCGCCGACGTTGCCGCAAACGGCATAGAGTTCCAGCGGGTACAGCGCGCCTGCGGAGGGCACGGCTCGCTTGCCATCGGCTGCGGTGACGCACTGGGCCGCCCACAATAGCTGGCCGAGCTCATCCTCAGTCAGCGCGCGATCACGGAAGCCGCGCACCGATCGCCGCTTCTGGATGCAGCGTTCAATTGTCACGCTGCCGTGCTGCGGCGGTTCGGTGAATCTGACCCTTGGCGTCTTCTCGATCACTCCTTGCACCATCGCTGAAATCTGAACCTCAATCCATCGCACAGACCATTGCTCACACGCTTCTGACCTCGATCTTTTTTTGCTTCCTGCGTGACTCGGCTGTCTTCGGCAGCGTGACGGTGAGCACACCATTCTTGAAGTGCGCCTCAATCTTGTCCGCATCCACTCCATCCGGCACGCGGAAGGTGCGATGGAAATCGCCGTAGTGACGCTCCGATACGAAGTGATCCTGCTTTGCGTCCTCGGGTTCTTCGTCCTTTTTTCCCTCGACCGTCAACGTGCTGTCCGAGAACTTGATTTCGACCTGGTTCTCGTCCACTCCGGGCAGCTCGGCTGTGAGCTTGTAGGCGTCGTCTTTATCGACGATATCGACCGCAGGCGTGGCGCCAAGACTGATGTCGCCGCGCCAGATCGGCTCGACGTCGACGGCTGCGCGCCTGAAAGGAATGTGCCAATAGCCTCGCAGGAAATCACTCAGCAGCCGATCAATTTCCGTCCGCAATTGTTCGACAGGTTGCGATCCTCCGCGCATGCGCGCGCGCCTGTCCGGCTTGCTTACCCTGATCGGCAATTTTTCCACTGCCTCAGCCATGTTCGATCCTCCTCATGCGTATCGGTTTCGTCTACCTCCCAAAGCGGCAACGACAGCAATCCCTTCCATCCCGGGCATCCGTGATCGCGCCGGATGACGTGCGCGATGCAAAGGCCGGCCCTGGTCAGCCTGGTCCGGGAAGCGTGCGGACGATTTCCTTGAATCGGTCCCACTCGGTCGCCGTCCAGATTTCGGTCTGAGCATGCCCGAAGGTTCGTATGAGGGTCGAGACCCGAGCCGCTGTCTCGATGTCGTTCGCAATGAAGATATCGAGATAATCACACGGTCCCAGCACCGCATAGCTAGTGAGCCATTCGACGTCGGGACATTGCTCGCGCACGCTTTTCATCGCGTCGCGTTCGAGCTGCTCAAGTCCTCTCGGCGAGCGAACCGCATCGGCATTCAATCGCGTCAGCATGATGAAGGTTGGCATGGCAGGGCCTCCCGTATTTAACGGGGAGAATACTGATGCGTCGCCCGAGCATTTTGATCTCAATCAACTGGGAGACAGAGGTCCGAATGGAGCAGTTTTCGTCTCATGCCCCGACAGCCGCGGAGAACTGAAAACACAGTGTTTCCATTATTAGGGCGCTGCTCTTTTCTCGAATATTTGCGCCGCACCAATAAGCGGGACGAGCTCAGGAACATCGCCTGGCAGCTGCTCGTGGGTTCCGATCGCGAAATAGCCGCCTGGTCGGAGCCGTTCCAGCATGCGCGCCAAGACCTTACGTTGCAAAGGTGCGGCGAAATAGGTGAAGGCAACATAGCGGCAGAGGATGAGGTCGAAAAGACGCGGGGGCGTTTCCGACCGCAGGTCCTGATCGAGAAATTCAATACCCTCTCTATGCTTCGACTTGACGCAATACTGAGGGCCTATCCGATCGAAGGCCAGCTCAATGAGAGGCCGCGGCAGTTCGTGCAAGCTCGTCGGCTCAAAGCACCCCTCACGCGCACGCGCCAGCATTGCCCTGTCGACATCCGAAGCGATGATCGAGAGGGAGACGCCTGGATATGCGCTTGCGACCTCGACGTCCCAGAGTATTTTTAATGTGTATGGTTCCTCGCCCGATGCACATCCGGCCGACCAGACATGGGCGTCGCGTCCTTCGCGCTGAGCCCGCGCGGCGATATCGGGCAGCACGCGTGTACGCAAGACCTCGAATATACCTCTGTCGCGAAAGAAACGTGAAATCGTGATGTGGCAGAATTCGTCAAACACGCGCCACTCCGTCGGATCGGCTTCGAGTCGCGCCCGGTAGGCCGAAAAACTATCCAGCCCGAGATCGTGCATGCGCCGCGACAGCCGCTTGCAAACCTGGCGGCGGACTTTGCGGAAGCCGGGCCAGCGCAGCTCGAGCTGCGGCAACGCCCACTGTAGGAAGGCTGTGCAAGCCGTATCGTTCATGATGTTCCGGCTCGATCTCACTTGTCGCTGTCGTTACACCTGGTGGGCGCCGGCTCCGTCACCGCCACTGCATCAGAAGCTGGGAAAGTCTCTTCCAATCCCACTTCAAGTGCTTTCTCCAGACGCTGCCGTTCGTTCTCTTTGTTCTTCTCGATGTCGAGTTTTCGCCGCTTACCACTGGCGGTTTGCGTCATGCTTTGCCTCAATTACGCTAAGACCCGACTCCGCGCGCCAAATTCATCAACCAACCGGCTTCAGGTCGGCATTCTGATCGCTGAAGACAACCAGGTATTCTGTCGATCCGTTCAAAGCCGCTCGATCTCAAACTCCTCGCAGGAATAGCCGAGCATCGAAAGGCCTTCCTCCAAGAAGTCGCCCACGAGCGGCATGCCGAGAAGGTAGCCGGCCGTACGTTCATTGTGCGCGCGCGACGCTTCCTCGCGCACCGTCGGCCAGTCGCTGGCAGAATAATCATCACGCCCCAGCCATGCCAGCGTCACGAGATCAATCTGCTCGTCTTCCGACAACGAATTGATGAAGGACGTGAGCTCCTCCACGACTGGATCGTCTTCATGGTTCTCGAGAACCGCGACATCTTTGTCATCGGAAGGGTTTGATCCGGGATCCGGCTCCGTTACCTCATCCTTGGCGTCGTATTCCTTGGCCTTGACGATGACGAAACACACCTTCTCCGGAGAGATCGTGAGCAGTTGCGCGTCTTCGCCGGCCGGCATTCCCGTCTGTTTCGATCTTTTTCGCATGTGCGGTCTCCTGAGTTGGGGCGAGCATGCCTGTCTGTGATGCAACGCCGACGGTTGCTGTATTAAGCGGGGATTTGGGCAACGCGCCCGTGAGACAAGTCAATCCCGCCCGCATTCTCGCATGCCGCGCCATCGGCAGCAGAAATGAAAATTGGTGAACGTTTTTGATTCAGATCAAAGCGGCAAGCCAGCTCCTGCGGTTGCCTTATTCTACCGTCGTGTGGAGGCAAGATTGGCGAAGCACAGCAGTGAAACGTCTACGGGCGCGGACCTGCCTACGCGATAAACCAGTCTACCGATGAAGCATGGCGGAAGGACCCGCAGCTGTCCTATCCGAACACCCTGGGGGAGACTCCGGTCCGACGGATAGGTGGCGCGGGTCCTGCGCGTTCAAGTCAAGCGAGGCTATCCGCCGCAGCGTGAGGTTGATACCCACATCGCGACGATAAAGAGCACGCCATGCAGGTCCGGGTAGAAACCTATGTGGACGAAGGCGGTGTCGAAAAGCTCGGACGATTTTGGTTCGATGGCCGTGAGATCGAGGTGGCCGACAACATCGATCAGTGGCATGGCGCCGACTATCGCTACTTCAAGGTCAGGGGCAGCGACGGCAACGTGTATATTTTGCGGCTTAATGAAGTTCGAGCCGAATGGGAGCTGACGATGTACCAGCGCACGCAATCACAAGGCGCTCCCGCGATCCTCGATGCAATCAGACAGCCAAAATGGGGAATTCGAATGTAGTTTCTGGGAGCCATTCCGATGAGAATCGTTCAAATCGTACCGCGCGAGGACCTTCGCCTGTACGCCGCGCTAGTCAAGAAGGAAGCCGACATACGCAAAAAGGGTCTCGGCACATTTTATCGCGCAGTCGCCAAGAAGCCGAATTCGACCAAATGGCGCCATAGGGCTTATCGCGGATGGATCAATTTGGAGCGCGGCTTGTCCGAGGTCGTGCTCGGCGAGGTCCATGGTTCCGCACCCGAACAGGAATGGCAGATTTTGTCGGCCTTTCTCGGCTTCGTCGATCGTCATTTCGACGATAGGATATTGGCGATCACAATCCACTATCGCTGATGTAGACACCCTGGTCGGCCCCACGGGCCGCGTTCCGAATGGCTGGCTGGCATGGACCACCTCGTCGTTTCCGCGATCGAACCCACCGATGAGCCGGTAGAGGTCGTCGAGCGAAAGGGCCTGGGTCATCCTGACACGATCTGCGATGCGCTCGCCGAGTCATTCTCGCGCGCTCTCAGTCGTGAATACCGTCACCGCTTCGGCGACATCTTGCATCACAACGTCGACAAGGCCCTTCTGTGGGGCGGGCGCGCGATTCCCGCGTTTGGCGGCGGCGAGGTCATAAGCCCGCTCAACATCTATTTGGCAGGCCGAGCAACATCCGAGGTCGGAGCAGAAAGCATCCCGATCGAGGATATTGCCATTGAAACCTCACGCGCCTGGTTGGGCGCCAATATCCACGCCCTGGATCCGGAGCGCCACGTTCGCATCAATGTGCTCACCCGGCCGGTGTCACAAGATCTCCAGGTGCTCTTTGCGCGTCGCGAGCAAGGCGACATCCCGGTTTGCAACGATACTTCGGTTGGCGTTGGCCATGCTCCGCTGAGCCCGCTCGAGCAGCTCGTGCTCGCAGTTGAGAAGCATGTCAACGGAAGAGATCGGTGCCATGAGATGCCGGCCTGGGGCGAAGACGTCAAGGTCATGGGCCTCCGATGCGGCAACAGGGTGAGGCTGACGATTGCGTGCGCCATGATCGGGCGTCACCTGGCCAATATCGATGACTACCTCAGCCAGAAGGCGGCGCTTGCACAGCTCGTGCAAACTTTGGCCGCCGAACGCGGGTTCCCGGCATGCGAAGTCGATGTCAACAGCGCCGATCGGCCGTCTTCAGGAGGCATCTACCTGACCGTGACGGGAACCTCGGCTGAGGCCGGCGACGACGGACAGGTCGGCCGGGGCAACAGAGTCAATGGTCTGATTACCCCGTGCCAACCCATGAGCCTCGAAGCGGCGGCGGGTAAGAATCCGGTCAGCCATGTTGGCAAGATTTACAACGTCGTCGCACGACAGATCGCCGAAACGGTGATTGCCGAGATTCCGGAGATAGCGCGGGCTCGCTGCCTGATGGTCGGCCGGATCGGCGCGCCTGTGACCTGCCCTGCCATTGTCTCTATCAACATCGCCGCGTCGGGCGGCCGTCCGGTGACAGAACTGCACGGCCGCATCGAAGAGATCGCCGCCGATCGCATCGCTCGAATTTCCGCGCTGGCCGATGATTTGGTAACCGGTAGCATCGAATTGTTTTAGCGCGGCGCACGTCTGAGGTGCGGGACATTCCGGCCCGCAGAGAATTGCACCTCGGCGACGAGGAGCGCGAGGACCTGACCGAAGTCGACATGATCGCGACCCTGGAAATCGCGCCTGCACACGCCAGCGAAGGCTGGCTTCTGACCGTCGAGGTCGAGGATGAAGCCGGACCGCGACTGCCGGAAAGGGGCCCGCAGGCTGACGGAGAGCGTCAGATCGACCTTCGCACATTTTGCTATGAATTCATCCGGTCCGGACGGGGCATCGCGAATGTCGTTGCGGGGGTGGAGGATGACGCAGCCGAAGTGCACCTCAACAAGCTCGTCAGCAGCATCGAAAAAAATCGCCACGGCCCCAACCCAAGCCGGCCAGCAAGCTAAGTCGCGGCGCAGGCCAGGGCAGCTCGTTCGCGCATGCTAGGCGAGCCTGTGCTGGGTATTACGTGCTCAGACGCCGCTTGTCGTAAAGCCAGCCTTCGCCCTTGCATCGAGTGCAGACGCCGCTGTCGATGCGACCACTCGCGCCGCAGTCGGGACATTCCGTCCACTCATCGGCCGCGAGCGCACTTCGAATGACGCCAGGGCACTTGGCTCCGAATGGCAGCGGTTTCGCGCACTTCTTGCGAATCTGGTCAAACTCCCTGACCACCGCGTGGCATCGAGGGCATAGCCCCACGGGGCGCTCACGCCTGGCCGCGCTCAGTCCTGCGGTCGCTTCCATCCTGCTCTCCGTGTCGGGACGCAAAATGAACGGTCCCTCATGCCCTGACCATCCGCGCTTGTTATTGATTCGGATCAAACCTCTGCTCCAGGCTTCGCTGCTATCCTTCACCAATTCGGCTGGCCGCGCCGCAACCTCGTGCACCTCAGCGCGATGCAGGCCGAGGTGCTTGAGGAGGCACGGAAATGGCCGAACGTCAAACCTGCACCTGGACTGGAGCGTCTGGACGAAAATACGTCTACGACGTCTACCGACGACATCCGAAAGTGACGCCGCATCAAGCCGGCAACTTCGTTTATGCAAAGATGGACAAGCAAAAACGGTGGGTGCCAATCTACATCGGTCAAGGCGACCTTACGCAACGGGCGGCCGTAGATCGTCATTGCGCTGAATGCATCGATACGAAAGGCGCGACCCATGTTCATGTGCACGTGAATTTCGACAAGGAGGACCGCCTCGCGGAGGAAAAAGACCTGCTGAACAATTTTCCGCAGGCCTACTTTCCGGACGGCTGCAATGAGGGGCAGGCTCGCTGAATCCGGACGAGGCTGCAATGGGCGAGTCATGCCATGACAACGTCATTCGACTCCCATCCCGCTCGATACTGGCACAAGCTGGATGATGGACGCATCCAGTGCGATCTATGCCCCCGCTTCTGCAGATTGCACGAGGGCCAGCGCGCCTTCTGTTTCGTGCGTGCCCGGCAGGGCGACCAGATCGTGCTCACAACCTACGGTCGCTCGAGCGGCTTTTGCGTCGATCCGGTCGAGAAGAAGGCGCTCAACCATTTCCTGCCGGGAACGGCCGTGCTGTCGTTTGGAACCAGCGGCTGCAATCTGGGCTGCAAGTTTTGCCAGAACTGGGACATCAGCAAGGCACGAGAATATGACGTGCTGGCAGAACGCGCGAATCCGGAGGACATTGCGCGGACGGCGGAACGGCTCGGCTGTCCGAGCGTCGCCTACACGTACAATGATCCGACGATTTTCCACGAATACGCCATCGACACCGCGATCGCGTGCCATGCGCGCGACATCAAGAGCATCGCGGTGACGGCCGGTTATGTCTGTCCGGAACCGCGGGCCGAGTTCTACCGCCACATGGATGCGGTCAACATCGACCTGAAAGGCTTTACCGACGAGTTCTATCACAAGGTCTGCTACGCACATCTGCAGCCGGTCCTGGATACGCTTGTCTATGTGAAGCGCGAGACGCAGGTCTGGCTCGAAATCACCACTCTGCTCATTCCCGGTCTCAATGATTCGGAGACGGAGCTCGAAGAGATGACGCAATGGGTGGTGGAAAATCTTGGTCCTGACGTGCCGTGGCATTTTACGGCTTTCCACCCGGATTGGCGGATGCGGGATATTCCGCCGACTCCGGCAGAAACATTGTCGCGCGCTCGCGCCATCGCAATGAAGAACGGCGTGCGTCATGCCTTCACCGGGAACGTCCACGATCCAGCCGGTCAGGCCACCTACTGCCACCAGTGCCAGGCGCTGTTGATTGGGCGCGATGGGTACGAGATCACCGCCTGGCGCCTAACCCGCGAGGGCAAGTGCGACACATGCGGTACGTCTTGTGCTGGCGTGTTCGGTCGATCCCCTGGCACATGGGGCTCGAAACGCATGCCGGTCACCATGGCGGACGGTGCCGGCAGGAGTGGCGAGACGCATTCACCGCCATACGCGTGGGGTTAAATGGTCAGCCGGGCGCCCGCTCAGTCGCGGTCGGGCTATTCACGAAACGCGCGGCTCACGGATGTAACCCGGCACTCATTGGAGCGAAGCCCTCTCTATTCGGAAGAACTCGGGATCGATTTGGCAAAGCGGAGCGATGCCGCATATTTCCGCTGGTATCTTGCCAGCGTGCTATTCGGCGCGCGCATCTCCGAAAAGACCGCGAAGAATACCTATCGGAGTTTCATTCGCCACGATTTGACGAGCCCGCGAAAGATTGTGCAGGCCGGTTGGGATTTCCTTGTCTCTCCCGTCATGCGCGAAGGCGGCTATGTCCGTTACGACAATCGCAAATCGACGCAGGTGCTACGCGACTGCGAAATGCTCATCGCCGACTACGGCGGCAGCCTCAGTCGCTTGCACGATGCAGCGCGCGATCCGCGAGACCTTGAGGAACGGCTGCTCGGGTTCTACGGCGTCGGACCGGTTACCATGAACATCTTCCTGCGAGAGCTGCGGCCCTTCTGGGCAAAAGCGGATCCTGATCCACTGCCGGCCGTCGAAAGACTGGCGAAACGTGTCTCGATCGATCTCGACCGCTACAGCCGAAAGAGCCTGGTGTTTGCAAGGGTCGAGGCCGGCCTCATTCGGCGGCGCCGTGAGCTTGCAGCAACATAGACCGCCGTTCGCGGACGCGTAGTCATGTCCAGGCTTCCGTCGGCCGCAGCACCAGGTTGTCGTTGACAGCACGAACGCCGGGGATGGACTCAGCAGCGACCCGGATCGCCTTCTTTTCCGCGTTCGAGTTCGTCATACCCCATAGGTCAACGACGCCGTCTGTGACGGTGACGTTCAATAAACCAGTATGGGCCCAATGCTGCGCTTTTAAATGCGTCAATAGCTTTTCCCGAATCGTCGAATCCGAGAGAGGGACCTCGAGCTCTTTTCGCGCGCTCGCAACAGCCTGGATGAGATTCGCTCGGCTGACGATACCGACGAGCTGGCCGTTCTCGAGGATCGGTACGCGTTTGATCGCGTGTTTTTCCAGCAGGGCGGCGATCTCGTGAAGTGGCGTGTCCGGCGCTGCCGTGATGACATTGCGTGTCATGACATCGGCGACTTTCCGCGCGTGGGCCTTGACGTATTCAGCAGCAAGCGTCTCGTCCCCCGTCAATGCAAGGAGCCACCACGAGGGCTGTCGTTCGGTGCCGGCTTCAGAACGGTGCAACAAGTCACCTTCGCTGACGATCCCGACGAGCTTGCCCTGGTCGTCTACCACGGGGACGGCGCTGATCCGTCGCGCCAGGAAGGTTTTGGCGACCTCTTTCACGGACGAGTATGGCTTGACGGTAATCACAGGGAAAACCATGACATCGCGAGCTTTCATCATTTCTCTCCTATCCACTCTAACAGTCGCAGCTTCGGTAATTCGGTGACTGCTGAACGCCTCGGCTATCTTAGTTCGTTCAAAGTGCGGGCTGAACCCCTTCCCGATGAGGTTACAGATACCAAGCGGCGCTGACTTGATTTTGACTTGGCTCAACACAAACTATTTTTGCCCGCTTAAACGTCACGGTGTTCCAATTTAACAGGAGGGCCTGGACATGGCTGAAGCTGCAAGCAAAGTACCGGAAAAAACAGAAGAAAAGGCTCCCAACCCCGCCACCGCGCTGCAGGCGTAGCCGCCCTTCCGGAGCCTGCGAGGTGAAGTCGATCGACTTTTCGAGGATTTCGATCGGGACTTCTGGCGCTTTCCCTTCCGCCGCTCGGTTTTCGACATCGAACCGTCCGGGCGGGGTGAATTGGCATGGGGCGCCCCTCCCGCTGTCGACATCGTCGAGAAGGACAACGCCTACGAAGTCACGGCCGAACTGCCGGGGCTGGATGAGAAGAACATCGAGGTGAAACTGGTCAATGGCGGCCTGACGATCAAGGGCGAGAAACAGGAAGAAAAGGAGGAGAAGAAGAAGGGCTACTATCTCCACGAGCGCCAGTTCGGCTCGTTCGAGCGCTGCTTCCAGGTGCCGCAAGGCGTCGACACGAACAAGATCGAAGCGAGTTTCAGAAAAGGCGTGCTGACGGTGACGCTTCCCAAGAAGCCCGAAGCGCAGAAGCCGGAGAAGAAGATCGAGATTAAGGCCTGTGTGTTCCGAAAATTCGATTCGACGTAGACGCAGGGAACGGACGGGGTAAGCTCGCGGCCTGATGACTGATCTGTTCAAGCTGATTCTCGGCTTACTGGCTTCGCTCTTCAAGTCGAGAGCAAAGCTGGAAGCAGAAGTCCTGATCCTACGGCAACAAATCAACGTGCTTCGCCGGCGGGCCCCGCAGCGACCGCATCTCAACAATACCGATCGTTTTCTGTTTGTTTGGCTTTATCACTGGTTCCCCTCCGCCATTGGCGCGATTGCGATTGTGAGGCCGGAAACGATCATTCGCTGGCACCGCGCTGGGTTTCGGGATTATTGGCGCTGGCGGTCGCGCAACCGTGTTGGCAGACCGAAGGTCTCGGCTGAGCTGCGCACGCTCATTGGCGAGATGAGCCGCGCGAACCCGCTCTGGGGCGCACCACGCATTCACGGCGAGCTGCTCAAGCTCGGCTTCGAGATCGCTCAGTCGACGGTTGCTCGGTATATGTACCGCCACTCGCGGCCACCATCTCAAGGCTGGCGGACGTTTCTCAGCAACCATGCCGCCGGCATCGCAGCGGTCGACCTTTTTGTCCTGCCGACGCACGCTCGCGTTCCAGATCCTCTATTGTCTTGTCATCATACGGCATGGACGACGAATTTGGGTGTCGTTTGGCGTGACGGCAAACCCGACTGCGGAGTGGATCTCGCGGCAGATCACCGAGGCTTTCCCGTGGGACCACGCACCGCGATATCTCATTAGGGATCGAGACACCTCATACGGGCCGGTCTTCGTGCAGCGTCTGCGCGCC
>Ga0209640_10002632_pt1 | contig 15659 bp, 15 predicted proteins | sample RifCSP10_1_FD_184018 | JGI IMG/M metagenome (GOLD analysis project Ga0209640, IMG submission 184018) | Soil microbial communities from Rifle, Colorado - Rifle CSP2_sed 10_1 (SPAdes) (version 2) | ecosystem: Environmental > Terrestrial > Deep subsurface > Rock core/Sediment | place: Rifle...
GACAACGCCGCAACAGCCGGTGAATGCGTGCTGGCGTCTCCGTCGGCAGCGCCGTCCAGTCGATCGCGCGATCGAGAATCGCTGCGATGATGTCCGAGATCGTCTCGCCGCCGAATGCGGTTCGTCCGGTGAGCATCTCGTAGAGGACACAGCCGAACGCCCAGATGTCCGCGCGTTTGTCGACCTCTTTGCCGCGGGCCTGTTCGGGGCTCATGTAGGCCGCCGTACCGAGCAGCACGCCGCTCTGGACGTCGGTGACGGTGATCGTGGGGGAGTTCGAGGACCCGTGGGGCGGGTCCGGTTCGACCGACGCGCCGTGACGTGGGACGAGTTTTGCGAGTCCGAAGTCGAGCACCTTGACGACGCCATCGGGCCGGATCTTGATGTTGGCCGGCTTGAGGTCACGATGGACGATGCCCTTGTCGTGCGCGGCCTCGAGCGCGTCGGCAATCTGACGGGCGATGGTCAACGCCTTTTCGAGGGGAAGTCGACGAGCGGCAATCCTGTCCGCCAGCGTCTCGCCTTCGACCAACTCCAGGACCAACGCGTGAACGCCATCGACGCGCTCGATGCCATGGATCGTCGCGATGTTGGGGTGATTGAGCGCCGCCAGCACAGGCGGGGACAACCTTGATCGCGATCTCGCGACCAAGTGTCGCGTCGTGAGCGCGATAGACTTCGCCCATCCCGCCCGCCTCCGTCGCATGACGGCCATTCGATCAACCACGACACGGCCCTAACATTTCCTATCGTCCCGCTCGGGGGATACTGCTGAAGGGGAGAGTTGCACATGAAGGCGATCGAAGCACCATTGAAGAGGGACGCCGTGTCCGGCTCGATGAGCCGTAACCTCCGGGTGTTTCGGGGCGCGTACGTCTCATTATTCTCATCGGAGAAGATGAACCGAGCGAGCAGGAATGGCTGCATGCCGCCAGGCAGGGCGGCGCCTTCGACTTCTTGAACGCCGCGGAGGAAGACTGCTACACGCTTCGGGACGGCAAGCCGTTCGATGACGCGCGGAAAGGTCGTCCTCGTTCCATCGCTATCGTCTCGTCTTTTAACGCGCCCGCCGACGCACGGCAGGCGTCTTGCCGATTCGAGGGTCGCCAGTCAGGACGAGATCTGTGGCACGTAATGCCGCCTCCTCGAAATCCGGCGCATCGGCCGGGAGCACCTGCCAACCGGTGACCGCCGGTCCAAATGCGCGTATCGATCGCATGCTCGGAAACTCGCGACGCAGGCTCTAGTGGTGGTCTTCGGTCGTCGCGAGCCACACGCCGTTATCCGCAGTCTCGTCACGTCTGTCGCGGAGAATCAGGACGATCTTCTCTTTCACGTACACCGCGAGGCAACCGAACATCGGACGAGTGATCGGTGAGGCCGCGGCAATCGCGTCAAGGACGAATGCATGCGGGATGGGTCTTTCGCGGCCTGGCCGCGAGTCGGCGTTCGCCAGGACCGGTCGCGATCGTGCGGCGGGCTTTTGGCATCGAGCCAGTCTTCATCAGGCGCGGGCGACAAGCAGCTCTATTGCCCGCTCGTGCGCGCGCACGAGCGGCCTGACCAGCCCGGCGTCCAGCTCGGGGGTCAATCGCCGAGCAGCTCCTGGATTCGCTTCGTCAGGCGTTCGAACTCGATGGGCTTCTCGAAATAGTCGTCGGCGCCTGCGGCCAGCATTTTCTCGCGCTCTTTTTCGGCGGGCCTCGCGCTCATGGCGATGACCGGAAGCGGCACTCCCAGAGACTTCAAGCGCTCCAGGACGAGGTATCCGCCTCCTGCCGGGAGCTCGATGTCGAGCAGAATCAGATCGGGTCTCTGCTGGCGGACCAGACTGATGCTCTGCACGCCATCCCGTGCCACGACGACGTCATAGCCAGCACCTTTCAGCCCGGCTGCCAACAACTGGAATTGAACCTCGCTATCTTCGACGATGAGCAGCCTTTTCCTTCCCACGCCACAGGAACACTACCACTACTCCCGCGCAACGCGATCAGCGAATCGACGCGCTTCGGGCTCTTCGAGAAGAGCTGCCTGCCAATCACCACCAGCGCATCGCGAAGATGCGGACCAACGTCCGCCGCCGGCCGGCCCCCGCGTCGATCAAGCGCCGCGCCCGGTCGTTGGCGACGGGGGGTGAGGCTGCCGACGGGGGCCTGGAGGCCCTGAGGACCGGGGGTGAGATCAGCTCTCTGGGCTGAGGCACGGCGATCGGCGTTCTCCACGCCAGCGGCCGTCGCACCGAGGCATTCCGTTGACACTCGACAGGCGCGTCGGCCTCAGCGTCGTACCGTGCCGGTCAGCCCCTCGGGGGTGCAGTCGAACGGCTCGATCTTCAGATCGGACGGCGCGTACTCCATCGCCGCGCGCGGGAACGCCCGGTTGAAGAACTCGGGGTCCAGCAGATCGACCTCGACGACGAGCCGCTGGCGCGCGGCGTCGAGGTGCAGCCGCTCGACCGACGTGAGCGCCGCGGAGTGGAGCAGTCCCCTGGTCGGCTGGCCCGGCTGCTCGACGTACTGGTTCAGCACGCCCGCGGAGTAGTTCGCCGTTTCGATCACGAGCGTGTCGCCCTCGAAGCGGCCGATCGAGTGGCCCAGCGAGCTGCGCGGACCGCCCGTCGGATGCGTCTTCATGTTCATGTGCACGACGCGCCGCACGTCCATCCACTCGTGACGCAGCACGACGTCGCCGCCATCTCGGACGATGGCGAGCGGCGTGCCGGGGGCGCCCCAGACGCGGCGGATCGCGACGGGATCGCAGCGGAACGTCGGGTCGTCCCGAAACGGATCGTAGGCCGCGACGGCTTTCTGGCCGGCTGGCGTCAGGGACTGCATCATCGGCTGCGGGCCGCTGGTGCTCCGGTTCGGTATCGGTGCGAGCAGCCACGTGCCGAAGATGTCTGTGCGCGCCCCGGCCGCAGCCGTCGCCGGCCGTGACGGCCCCCTGGGGCCATTGACGCTCAACGTGCGGCCGTCCGCGAACTCGACGCTGTCGAAGAAGCACATGTGGGGACTGTGCCGCGACAACGAGCCCGTGACCCGGAGCCTGGTGCCGGCCTTGAACATCTCGGGCCTGATTCCGTTGCGCGTGAGCTGTGTGACGCCGTGCGATTCGCAGACGTACGCCTGAGTCTTCCCGTTCTCGTCCACCGCGGCGATGTGGATGTAGCTGTGCGGATTGCGCGCCTCGTACTCGGTGACCGTGCCGGAGATGCTGACCGGCTTGCTCGCATCGAAGTGCGGCGCGAAGCTGTGATGAGCGAGCGCGTCCGGCACGTTGAGCGCCAGGCCCACGAGGACGGCAAGTCCTGAAGCCGCGTTTCTGGAATGCATGGGACGCTCCCTTGACAAGCTCCGGTGAGTATACGGCCGGAGCCGCACAGTCCGCATTCCGCCGAGCGTCATCGCGCGAGCGCGGTCGCCTCAGCCGTGTGCTCAGAATCGGTACGGAATCTCGCGCGTGTCGCTCGGCAGGCGCCAGTGATCCGGCTCGCCGTACGAGTACGTCTCGTCCGCCATGTTGACGATGCTGGCGGACTCGGTGCCGAGCGCCTTCACGCCGTGGAAGACCCCGGGGGGCACGACGATCAGGGTCGGCCGGTCACGGCCGACATGGTATTCGGCCACGGTCCCGTGCGTGGGTGACGCTTCGCGCGCGTCGTAGAGCACGATGAGCGCGCGGCCGGCGACGCAGAACAGCCGGTCGCTCGTCGTCTGGTGTACGTGCCAGGCCGAAATCGCACCGGGATCGAGCGCCCGCAGGAAGACGTGGGCGATCGCGCTCGGCGGGCCGAGCCACTCCGCCCGCAGCAGCTCCACCAGCGAGCCGCTGCTCGTCAGCACGTGCTTGACCTCGATGGCCCTGACGCCTTCGATGGCTCTCGTCGTCACCATCTGCCAGTCCGGCGTGACGGACTGAGGGTCTCTGGCCGCGTCGATCGAGAGCCTCATTCCGGTCTCCCCTGGTCCGAGAGTGGCGGGAGGCCGCGGAGCGCCCTCAAGTGGACGATCCAGTGCCCCTTCGGCTTGCGGGCAAGACGATTCCGCACGGCGTCCGGGTGCAGCTTCGCCGCGGTGAGGAGCCGGTCCACGGCCCCCTTCAGCCAGCCGCGCCAGCCACGTATCTGTCGGCGCAGTGCAGTGGCGTCGCGCTCGGCTTCGAGCACCATTCGCGTCAGGAGCTGCTCGCGGAAGCCGTCGGCCTGCATCGCCAGCCACAGGGCTTCATGCTGCGAGCCGTCGCGCATGACGTAGGCGTTGGGCCGTCCGCCGGACGCGAGGATCAACGCGGTGACGTGGGGCACGCACTCCATGCGTGCGCCGCGCCGCCAGGCCCGCACGAGGAAGTCCTGCGACGGGTTCGTGGCGTGAATGGCGCGTGACGGACGCCAGCCGCCAAGCTCGCTCGCGAGCGTTCGTCTCAGCAGCCAGAGCGATGCCGGCACGAACTGTGTCGGCTTGTAGAGCAGGCGTGGGTGCGTCAGTCCGCACCGCGGCACCCCAAGCGTGTCGACGTTGACGGGGGGCGCGAACACGAGGTCCGCGTTGAGGGCGCGATCCCGGCGACGAGCGACTCGAGGTGATCGGGAAGCCAGAGGTCGTCGTGATTCAGATACGCGACGAGGTCGCCCGTCGCCAGCGCGAGGCCGTCGTTGTTCGGCCCTGACTGCTCGCCCGCGTTCGTCTCGCGGTTGAAGAATCGCAGGCGCGAATCGCCGACGCCGCGCACCAGCGCCTCGGTATCCGCCGCGCACGCGTCGCCAACGATGATGTGCTCCCAGTCCGTGTAGGTCTGCGCGCGCACGCACTCGATGGCCCAGCGCAGCACCTCCGGGCGGTTGTAGGTGGCCGTGATGATCGAGACGCGGGGCATGTATCGGGCGGACTGCGAAGGGTACCACGACCGGGCCCGGGGGCGTACGGCTATACCGTCTCGAACGGGCCGACGTCGGGTTTGTGGCCGGCTGTCGCGAAGCAGTCGTACGTCAGGTGATACCGGCAGGGCTGATAGAGGTGCTCGGCCGTCTGCTCGTAGGGGAAGTGGTCTCCGAGGAGGTCCGTCCGCACGAAGAACGCGTTCGTCCCGGTGATGTTGCACCCCACCAGGCGATACCCCTTGGCGTGGGCGAGCTTCTCCATCGCGGACAGACTGGCGCCGAAATAGTCGGTGCCCTTCCAGACGTGGTCGGGACGGTACCGCTGCACGATCGAAGTGGGTGGAGGAAACTTGCCGTTGTACTCGATCATCACGATCGGCGGCCGGATGGACGTGACGGCTTTCCAGAGCCAGTAGTCATTGCCGTCCACATCGATCGAGAGCAGCACGACCGGACGTCCTCCGACCGGCGGCGCGAGCGCGGCCTCGACGTTCTCGGCTGTGGCAAAGAGCTGGAGCACATGGAGCTGTCCGCTCGAGAGGTGGTCGGCGAACCGCTTGCGCATCCGGTCGACATTCGCGTCATCGGCCTCCATCCAGACGCCCGCGTATCCCTGAAGCAACAGCAGGTGTGAATTGTTCTCGAGGCCGTTGCCGGCGCCGATCTCCACGACGATGCCCGACGAGGGGCCGAGGCCGAGCCGCCTCAGCATCTCGGCGAGGATGCCGTCCTCGTCATTCTGGCTGTAGACCTTGCGACCCCAGTGTTCCAGCCGGCGGCCGTCGGGAATCGCCCTCAGCAGCTCGCGCCACTCCTGCCGTGCAGCGGCGGCCGCCAGACGCTCGATTCGCGCCGACTGCCGTTCGATCGCCTTGCGGAGGCCGTCCTGCTCCTGCTTCAGCTCGTCCACCTGGTCCTGCCTACTCGTACCGCAACGCGTCGATCGGATCGATGCGTGATGCTTTGAGCGCCGGATAGACGCCGAAGAGCACGCCGACGGTCACCGACACGCCGAAGGCCAGGAGGACGGACGCCGTGGTCACAATCGTGGTCCACTCCGCGGTCCGCGCGATCAGCCAGGCGAGCAGGAATCCGAACGCGATGCCGAGCAGGCCGCCGCCGGCCGAGATCAGGACCGACTCGCTCACGAACTGGCGGGCGATGTCGAGCCTGCGCGCGCCGACCGAACGACGGACGCCGATTTCCCGCGTGCGCTCCAGCACAGTGGCGAGCACGATGTTCATGATGCCGATGCCCCCGACGAGCAGCGAGATCGCCGCGATCGCCACCATCACGTAGGTGAAGATCGTCTGCGTCCGCTGCTGCTGCGCGAGCAGGGCCGCCGGAATCGTCACCGTGAAGTCTGCGGTCCCGCGATGCGTCGAGTCGAGCACGGCCGTCACCACCTTGGCCACCTCGACGCTGTCCGCGCCTTCGTCGAGCCGCAGCTCGATGCCCACGAGCTCGTCCTTCAGCCCGGCGCCCGGATCGTAGAAGCGATATTCGAACGTGTTGATCGGGATGTAGATGACATTGTTGACGTCCGGCGTCGCGCCGCCCTCCCGTCGCGGATTCTCCGCGAGCTGCTCTTCGAGGACGCCGATGACCTCCAGCCAGGTGCCATCGACCTTGATGAACCGCCCGACGGCGGGCTCGTAGCCGAGAAGGCCGACCTTGGCCGATTCGCCCAGCACGGCGACGGCGGCGCTCGTCTGGTTGGCCCAGTCGTCGAAGAAGCCGCCCTCCGCGAATGCGAAGCTGTGGATGACGCTGTAACCCGCGTCCACGCCGTACATCTCCGGAGGATCCTGAGCGGGCTTGGGCAGCAGCGCCGCCGGACGCATCGTCTTTCGTACCGACATGATCTCGATCGCGTCGATATTGGTCTGGAGAACCCGGGCGTCGCGACGGGTGAGGCCGGGCGAGGACTGACGGCGCTGCTGGAGCTCCTGCGAGCTGGTGGCCGGTACGGAATCAATCAGGATGTTGCGGACGCCCAACTGCTCGATGAAACGCAGCGACTGCTCCCTGGCCCCGGAGCCGATGGCCATCATCGCGATGACCGACCCGACACCGAAGACGATGCCCAGAGTGGTCAGCAGGGTCCGGGTCTTCTGCGCCCGGAGATTCGTGAACGCCTGATTGAAGTCCGACAGGATCATCATCGCGGCAGGGCTCCGAGTGGGCTGTTGGAGCGCCCCGGACGTGTTCGCTGCCCCGGCTCCGCCAGCGCGATCGTCACGCCGTCATCGATTCCGGTCACGACGGCCTGGCTCTCGGTGCGGCGGACCAGCATCACCTCGTGGGTGACGTAGCCTTCGGGCGCCTGCCGATAGACGAACCAGCGTCCCTCGCGCTCGAACACCGCCTGGGAGGGAAGCCACAGCACGTCCTTCAACGTCTCGACACGGATGATGACATCGACGCTCATCCCCGGCCGAAGGCCGTCGTCTTTGTCATCGAGCGCGATGCGGCAGTTGAAGGTGCGGTTCCACGCGCTTCCCGCCGACCCGCCGAGCAGGCTGATGCGTCCGGCGAACTCACGCCCGGGCATCGCCTTGGGGCGGACGATCGCCTGCTGGCCGACGGCGAGGAACGCGCGCTCCGTCTCCGGAATCTGCGTGCTCACCTCCCACTCGCTCATGTCCGGGATCCGAGCGACCGTCTGACCGGGACGAGCCGTGTCGCCGAGCTGGAACGTTGGTATCTGCATCCCGGTGAAGAGGACGCTCAGGCCGCTCGTGTTCTCCCCGAGCTGGACGTAGCCGGCCGCCGGTGCGCGCAGCGTCAGATCGGCCATCGTCCTGCGTGCGGCCTCCGCCTTCGCCTGCGCCTCCCGGACCGCCGCCCGCTGGACGTCGCTGGTGTCCTTTGCCGCTTCACGATGAGCCAGATCGCGAACGGCCTGCTCGTGACGGTTCCTGGCCCGCTCGAGGGCGATCTGGTTCTGACGCTGCTGGATCGTCCCGAGGAACGCGTTCTCGCGCTGGTCGAGCTCCGTGATTCTGAGGTCGGCCTCGGTGGCCGCCACGTCGAGACGCGCCTTCTCCAGGGCGACCAGCGCTTCGGCTTCGGCCTTGACCAGCTTCTGCCGGGCTTCCTCGAGGTCGGCCTCGGCTTCGGCGAGGTCGTGCCGCTGACCGCTCGGGTCGAACTCCGCGACGACGTCACCCGCTTCGACCAGCTCGCCCGTGTTGCGCAGGAAGGTGATCGGCAGTTCCGCGGTCCCTGCCCTCGGCACGGTCAGGGTCCGGGCGCCGCCGCCCTGGAGCTCGCCGCGCGCAGTCACGGTGATCGCCACGTCCGCACGCCGGACGACGGTCGTGGGCACGTCACGCTCGGCTGTCTCGGCCAGTGCGTCGATCGCCGCGCGCAGGCCCCGCGAGATCCCGAACCCCGCGCCGACGATGGCGCCCGCCAGGACGAGCAGGCCGATCGTGCGCGTGATCACCTGGCGCCCTCGCTCGCGGCTCCGGCCTCGTCGCCGCCGCCCGTGGCGAACGGGTCGACCAAAGTCACGCGCGCGCCGGCCGCGACCCCCCGAACGGCGATCTCGTCGGGATTCCGCGCCAGCACGTCGACCTCGACGAGCCGGAAACCGTCGGGCTCGACCAGATGGACGGTCGGTTTGCCGCCGCGGGTGAAGAGCGCCCGCGCGGGAACGATCATCGCGTCGGGAATGCGCTCGATGACGATGTCCATGCTCCCGTTCATGCCGGGCCGGACGCGCGGGTCGACCTTGGTGCCCAGGGCGGCGTAGGCGTGAAAGCTCCGTCCGCGCGAGTCCAGCGACAACTCGGCCATCGGTGAGATCCCGGTGAGCGTTGTCTCGATGGACACGTCGGGCAGGGCGTCGACGCGGACGATGACCTCGTCTCCGGTCTGCATCCTGCCGCGGTCGATTTCTTCGACCGTGACGTCGATCAGCAGCGAGGACAGGTCCGGGATCGTCGCCAGGCTCATGCCGCCCGACACCTGGTCGCCGACGCGGTACGGCTGCTCGGCGCCGCCGCTCAACGACGACGCGAGCGAGCTGCGGTTGGCCGTGTAGATGGCGTACCCGGCGAGCGGAGCGCGAATCTCCATCCGCTCGATTCGCGACTCGACGATCTCGACCCACACCTCGGCCGCCCGGAGCTGCCGGCGGAGCGAGGCGATCTGCGAGTCTCGCGACACCTTCCGCTGAGCGATCTCCGCCTCGAGCTGACGCAGCTTCTGCTGGGCGACGCGAAGGTCGATCCGGCCCCGCTCGGCTTCCAGGCGCGCGACGAACTCGCTGTCGGCCGTACTGAGCTCCGCGACCTCGACGCCGAGACGCGCGTCGACCAGGTCGCGCTGGTCATGCTCGGCTGCCGCCTTCGCCTCGGCGATGGCCCGGTCCAGGTTCGCCCGCGCCTGCTCCATCGCCGAGCGCCGCTCGATCAGGTCGCGCTCGGCCATGCTCGAATCGAAGCGGATCATCGGCGCGCCTTGCTCGATGACCTCGCTGGCGGGCGCCATCCAGGCGATCCTGAGATCCTGCGCGAGCGGGGCGTAGATCGGAACCGACCGCTGAGCCTGCATCTGCCCCCTCGTCCGAATGACCGCGACGAACTCACCCGAACGCACGGGGGCGATCGGAAGGGCGGATCCTTCCGCCTCTCCAAACTGGAGCGTGCCGATCCAGACGGCCGCGACCACCGATGCGGTGATGACGATGCCGGCGACGAGGCGGAATCTCTTCACCGCGCGGCTCCGGCCGACGCGGCCTGGTTCGAAGGCGCAGGACTCGCCGGCCCGTTGTGTGCCTCGATCACGACGGCAGCCGACAGGTCCGGCATGAGGCGTGGGTCCGCGCGTTCGAGGCGAAAGACGGCCATGAAGGTCTTGATTCCGCGGCCCAGCCCGGCGGCGGCGGCCACGGGGCTCGCCGTCACGAACCGTGCCGGGAGGGCCATGTCCGGGTACGCGTCGACGAAGGCTGTGGCTTCGAGGCCCGGGTGCAACAGGGCTCCGTCCGGCTCGGCGACGCTGACGCGGACCAGCATCTCGCCCGGATCGAAGATGCTCATCAGCGTGTTGTTTCGATACATCTGATCGCCCTCTTGCGGGCGAACCATCGAGCCGTTGTTGTAGAAGGTCGCGTGCGCGACCATTCCGCCGAGGGGTGCGCGGACGCGCAGCTTCTCCAGGTTGGCCTGGGCCCGGTCGTACGCCGCTCGCTGGCGGTCTCGCTGCAGTTCGAGAATCCTGAGCGCGGCCTGGTCGGCGCGCTCCTCATGCGGGTGCGTCCGTCGGAGGCTCTCGAGCCGCGTCTCCGACGTCGCAGCCCGGATCGTGTTCTGGGCGGCGTCGGTCTCGCTCAGGACCGGGGCCTTGCTCACGTCGAGACGCGCTTTCGCGAGTTCCGCCTCGGCCTGCTCGCGCTCCGAGCGGCGGCGTTCGACGTTGGCGGCGTTGTCGGCCTGCCGCTGCCGAACCTGAAAGTCGAGATCCTCATAACGGGCCGCGCTCTCGCGGGCCTGGTCGAGCTGCTCGATGGGATCGAACTGCGCGACGACGTCACCCTTGCCCACTCGTGCCCCGTTGGGAACAAGGCGCGTGAGCGTCATCCGTGAAGCGGGTCCGATCACCTGCGGCACGCTGACGCGCGTGGAACGGACGGCTTCGAGCGTCCCGCTCAGTCGAACGGTTCGCGGCCTGGTGGTTGCCTCCCGGGCAGGCGCGGCCGCAGACGCGGCTGGAGGCGGCGTGCTCCATCCAGAGCAAGCGGTGAGCGTCGCGCTACAGAGGACGGCCAGAGCTGGACGCATGCCTGTGTTCCTTAGACTCCTCCAGTGCGTATTCGGGCTGAGATTTCTGCAACGGCTGGCCGGACCTTGATTGCGACATCACGGCCGAGCTGCCATTGATGCAAGCAGTAAACCCGCGGATCTTAACCCGGGGATGCCTGTGCCTTCGCCTTCTTCTCCCGGTGTATCCTGTGCCGCCACGTCGGCTCTACCAGACCATGGGAGGGGGCATGTCAGCGCGACCGCAGACGTCCGGGTTCCGAAGGGGTTGCCAGTTGCTGGGCAGGGCAGTGATCACGGGCGCGCTTGCTGTGTGGGTCGCGGGTCTGGCGCATGCCCAGGGCCCGCGAACCGTACGGGACGGCGTCTTCACCGACGCGCAGGCCGCTCGCGGCCAGGCGATCTACCGGACGCAGTGCGCGTCCTGTCATGGCAACGCGCTGGAGGGCGCGCAGGCGCCGCCGCTCGTCGCCGACGTCTTCATCAGCCACTGGCAGAGGCAGCCGCTCTCGGCGCTGATCAGCAAGATCCGCAACACGATGCCGGCCGACGCACAGGGCGTGCTGACGCCGCAGCAGTCGGCCGATCTCGTGGCCCACATCCTGAAAACGAGTGGCTTCCCCGCAAGCGGGACGGAACTCGCTTCGGACGAGGCGACCTCGAGCCGGATCACCTGGCCGCAGGGAGTTGTCGCTGACAAGGGGGGAGCGGCATCGGCCGGGCAGGGCCGTGTCTTTCCGCCGCTGGGGAACATGGCGCAGCTGATGCGCGGCGTCTTCTTTCCGAACTCGAACCTGATCTTCACAGTCCAGACGCACGACCCGGGAGTCAAGGCGCCGCCGCCTTCGACTACGGGTCAGACCGGCGGATTCTCGTGGGTCGATTGGGGGGCCGGCATCTACGGCGGCTGGGAGCTCGTCGACAACGCCGCGATCGCGCTTGCCGACGCCTCGCCATTGATGCTGACGCCGGGAATCCGGTGCGAGAACGGCCGGCTGGCCCCGGTGACCGACGCCGACTGGATCAGATTCACCGAGGAGATGATCGCCGTGGCGCGGAAAACCTATCAGGCGTCGCAGTCGAGAAAGCAGGAGGCCGTGTCGGAGGCGACCGGCGATCTGTCCGACGCCTGCACCAACTGCCATCGGGCCTATCGGGACATCCGCGGGCGGGGTCGCGGGCCGGATCCGACCGACCCGTCGAACAAGGCCGCACGATGTATGTCCCGATAATGCAAAATGCAAAATGCAAAATGCAAACACGCGACTGTCGCACGTTAATCGGGTTTGCCCTTTGCATTCTTTTGCATTTTGACTTTTGCATTCTGAATTCTGAATTCATGCTGGGCCGTATCGGCGGGGAATGGGCGAGTCGAGAACGTCCCATTCGTATTCCTGCTGAATCAGCCGGCGAAGCTCGCGGATGAGCGCGCCACCGGCGTCCCCGTTCGTCATGATGACGGCGCCATAGCCCTTCGCGCGGTGGGCGATCAGCTCACACTGAAACCCCCAATTGCTCCCGCCGTGCAGGAAGTACCAGCCTTCGCCCTGCTTGCCGATCTCGAATCCCACGGCGAACGGTCCGACGCCGACCGGCGTCACCATCTGCTGCGCCATCGTCTGAGACAGCACACGCGTCGATCGCCCCAGCAGGGCGAGCTGCACCTCGATCGCGAACCTGGCTAGATCAGCCGGCGTCGTCCAGAGGCCCGCGGCCGCCTGCTCCGGATAGACGTGCCATGGGTCGCCCATCCTCGTCCCGGTTCGACTGTGGGCGCGCGCGGCCGTCTTCGCACGCTCCGGGGGCAATGGCTGCTCGAAGGTGCTGTTCGTCATTCCGATCGGACCGAGCACCCATTCACCGGCGATCTGATGGAAGGGCTTTCGAGCGGCGTCCATCAGCGCGAGCTGCTGAATCATGACGGCGCCGCCCGAATACTTGAACCCCGTGAGAGGCGCGCGCTCCAGACGAACGGACCTGAGGTTCGACGGCGCGGCGCCGTCGAGGATCTGCGGGACGGTCGGTAGAGGTGCTCCCGGAGCGTAGCCGGGGAATCCAAATCCATCTCCCGTTCCCGACGTGTGGCTCATCAGCATCCTGGGAGTCACGGGGCGCCCGTTGGAGAACTGGCTGCCTGGGAGCTTCCACGATCTCAGGATCGTGTTGATGTCCTGATCCAACCCGAATCGCCCCTCCTGAACGGCCTTGAGCGACGCCATTGCGGCGACCGGCTTGCTGATCGACGCGGCCTGGAACACGGTCTCGGGCGTGACCGGGGCGCCAGTCTCGACGTCGGCGACGCCGTAACCGGACACCCACGCCACCGTGAAGTCCTTGATGACGGCGATGCTGACCCCGGGCACGTTGAACTGCTTGAGGAGCTGTTGAACAAGTGCTGGGTCCGAGACGCTGCCGGCTGCAATGCGGGTGTCCCGCCGCGCGACGAACTGCACCGGGGCCGGAAGCAGGCCGGTCATCCTGAAGGCGATCTCGTCGCCGGACAGCTCCCCGGTGAGCGACGCCTCCTGGCTCGGGTTGCCCGGGTTGGTGACCTTCATCGAGACGGTGTTCGCCTCGAGCCGGCCCTCTCGAACCGGTGCTCCCAGGACCGTTCCGGTGACAGTCGTCCCGCTCGTTGCGAGGTCGAACGTGACCTCCCGCGATCCCCCCTCCGGCAGCAGCACGACCGCCCGCCACCGGCCGGCCAGGTTTGCCTGGGTTCCGACGGACGAGGCGACGACCGCGAGCAGACTGCAGGCCAGGAAGAGCCTTTTCATGAGATGCCTCCGGCGCATTGGACGGAGCGCGGAGCGGAAGGGTTCACGCGCCGCCTCACGTACGCGAGGGTCGCGTTTACGCGAGCGACGGCTCGAGCACTGTCACCCCGGGGGGTGGCGGGTCGAAGTGTCGCCGGTTGAATGTCAGAAGTACTTCCGCGCCCGCCTCACGCGCGCACTCACCGATGACCGCATCGTAGGTCCGTCCGCCCGTGACCTCCCGCGCGGGTGCACGTCGCAGGAGATCGACGTATGCCTCGGCTGAGAGTGCCTCGACGGAGGCGTGGGTGACGAAGTTGGCCTCGATGAGCGCCCATGCGTCGGCGGCAGACAGTCGATGCGGCGCTGGCAAGCGGGTCAGCACGGCGTAGGTCTCGACGAGTGCCGGCGCCGGGACGCACAGTCGGTCCCGCCGCCCGAGCCGTCCATTGATCTCCGCTGCAGCCGCCACGTGATGTTCGTGCCACGAGCAGACGGCGGCAACCATACAGCTCGTATCCACGGCGAAGACGGCCACAGATCTCGTCAACCGCGTCGTCTGGCCAGCTCGCGCCGGGTTCGCTCGACGGTCGCACTCCGTAGCTTCGGGCCACGTTTGACGGGCCTGGCCACGAGAAGCCGGCCCCGTCGCTCGAGCACGACAGCGCTCGGACGCGGCTCGATCTCGATGACGCCCTCTCGCCAGCGTACGTTGAGCGGAGTGCCGGGCTCGATCGCGGCTTCTCGTCTGATCTCCGCGGGAATGACGAGTCGTCCGGCATTATCCATGGTCGTAGTCATGGTAGGAATCCTACCATGATGTGAGAGCGTGTCGGAACTGCATTGGCCCGATTCGCAGCTGTCCGACGCGACGGGATCAATCAGTCGACGGTCCAGTGTGACAGCGTGCTGACGTCCTTGACGAGGATTCGATTCCCCGAGATGGCGGGCTGCGCCCAGGTCGCGCTGTCGGCGACCGTGTAACGCACAATCGGCTCGAGCCCTCTGCGGCTGGCCTTCGCCACGATGAGCTCCCCATCGTCGTTCAGGAAGAAGAGCAACTCTCCGGCCTTGGCAACCGCCGTGTTGGTCGCCTCGCGCGGCGTGCCCAGCCAGAGCGTCGTGCCGTCTCGTGCGTCCAGCGCGAAGAACCGGCCGCTATCACGTGTCGTCAATCCGAACAAGACGTCGCCGACGACCACCGGGTTGCTCAAGTACATCGACACGTCCTTGTTTTCCCAGGCCGTCTCGGCCACCCACGTCTCGCCGCGCTTGACCGGCTTGAAGGCCGTCGTCCCTGTGCCCGACGCGCTCGCGATGATCGTCCCCTCGTACACGACGGGCATCGTTCCACCGCCGCGACCACCAGCCCCCGGATGCGTCCACAGTACTCGACCATCGGCGACCGACACACCCACGACGCCGCCCTGTGTCACGGACACGGCCTGGCGCGTTCCTTCGAGCGTGACGATGATGGGCGACATGAAGAAGCCGCCGTCGCCGGCGACCCACCTGACGGCCCCGGAGGTGGCATCGAAGGCGGTCAACGGTCCGTAGTTGCCGGGGTGCACGATGACGACACCCTTGTCGCCGGCGGGAGACGAGGCCGCGCTGAAGAATGGAGGCTCGGAAGGCGGCGGCGTCTGCCACAGCCGTTTGCCGGTGGTTGCGTCGAATGCCGAGACGATCCCGCTGATGCCGAGCGTGAACAGCTTGCCCTCATGGAAGAGCGGCGTGGCCTTCGGCCCGGCGCCATGCGCCGCCGTCGGCTGACTTGGCGTGTACGGGGCTGGATAGCTCGATCGCCACCGCTCGGCGCCATCGCTCGCGCCGAGCGCCGTCATCACCTCGTTTCCGTCGCGGCGAGTGAAGACGTAGACAGCGTCTCCGACGAGGAGTGGCGTCCCGTACCCTTCGCCGACGTCGACTCTCCACGTCCGAGTCAGCTCCTTGGGCCATGATTTCGGCTGGATGAAACCGGAGGCGGCGCCGTCACGCTCACGGCCGCGCCACTGCGGGTAGTCGAGGGTGCTCTGGGCGTCGGCGCCGCCGAGCAGCCCGGCCAGCATGGCCACGCAGAAGAGTGCCTTCTGTCGCATCGGTCAGCCTGCGGTTGGTCCTCTGCGCCACCGTTGCCAGGTTGTCGTTGCGACGATGTAGGCGGCCGGCCATATCATCACGAGCGGAAGCCCCCACCACGGTCGCGGGTCATCCGATGTACCCACGAAGCCATCGACGCCAGGGTCGGACGGGATC
>Ga0209640_10002633_pt1 | contig 15658 bp, 11 predicted proteins | sample RifCSP10_1_FD_184018 | JGI IMG/M metagenome (GOLD analysis project Ga0209640, IMG submission 184018) | Soil microbial communities from Rifle, Colorado - Rifle CSP2_sed 10_1 (SPAdes) (version 2) | ecosystem: Environmental > Terrestrial > Deep subsurface > Rock core/Sediment | place: Rifle...
CCTCAAATGTAGGATGATTCCAGTCGATCCCCGAATCCAGGAACGCTATACCCACGCCTTCGCCGTTGAGGCCGTAGGAACTCCTGACGTTGGTGTCGCCCGTTTCGTCACGCAGCTTGGTGTCCGGTGTCGCAGTCGAGTGGGTGACTCTGTCTGGCGAGATGTAGCTGACATCGTCCATGCTCGCGAGCAGTCTGAGTTCGGGGGCCGTCAACTCAGCCACGAAACCATTGAGGCTCTCAAAACTGCTCGTCGCCGACTTACCGACCGCTCCTCGAGTGCTAACCTCCACTTCGTCCATGAGCGCATTGTTATTGGACCTGATTGCCGCTGCTGCCAAGAGGTCGTCGCTCGGAGGCCCGTAGGTTTGTACGATCACCCGCGAGCGCTCGACGTCGCTTGAACGCGTGTCGTCGGGACTGCTGAATTCCCGGATCGCCTCCTGAGCGTCCGCCGCAGCGGTCTGGCCTCCGTCGACCATGACCGGCGCAAGGTCCGGGGCGATCTTCTCGCGAAGTGTCGGGTCGAGTTGCGACACCGCGCTGTCGAACTCAGATGCCTCTCGGGAGGTCGGTTGAACGCCAGCTTTCTCCAGCGCGCTTTGTTCTTGACGCGAGTTCAGCGTTTGATCAATGCGGCTCGCTGCCAGTTGCGGTTTCGGTAGTAGTAGCGCGGAGAGTAATGCGAAGATTGTGAGGAGTACGACTGTGCGTGCGGGGTCTATCCTATGCCTCATGCGGGCCTCCGTTTTCTATTCTGCTTTGACCAACACCCGAGGTACAGATACAAGCCAGATCGCCTGGCGAGCGATAGGGCAAATCGGATTCCACGAAGGCCGATTCAGTAAACTACTGATATTCTTGATCGGGATTCAGAATAATTGGGTGAGGGCTGATGGACTTCGGTCAGAACGACGGAAGGCGACGCCGAAATGATTGAACCTTGGCTCTCGTACGTATTCTCGCTGATGACGATGCGCTCACAATGGCAGTGGCGCTCGTTACCCGCGGCGCCATTGCTCGCCGGCCGATCGCAGGTCGTCAAGCGCCGATTGAAGCCTGTCCTGATACTCGGCTGTCTCGCCGGGGTTCGCGGTTCGGGGCACATAGACCGGCTCGCCGATGAGCGTGACGGCTCGTGTAAACGGCCACGGAATCTGCAGTCGGTCCCAACTCGGAAGCTCGAAGCATCTGCGAGCAGCGACATGAAAGGGCAGAATCGCCCTCCCACTGTGGCGAGCGAGAGTAACTGCGCCGGGCTTGGCCACGTATGCCGGCCCGCGGGGACCGTCTATCGTAAAGCCGGTATGGATCCCGGCATCAAGGCACTCGGCCATCTCCACAAGGGCTCGCCCGCTTCCCCGAGTCGCCGAGCCTCGCGCAGTGCCGTACCCGAATCGTTTGATGAAGCGGCCGATGTACTCTCCGTCACGGCTGTGGCTCGACATCACGACGATTCCCCGCCTACGCCAGAACCAGGTTGCGCCGAAAATTGCGGAGTGCCAGGAGGTGAAGATCATCGGCTCGCGTTGTTCTTCGAGCCGCGCGAGGTGTTCGCTGCCGACAATCTCCCACCGCAGCGTCGTGCAGATTGTGCGAATAAGCGCGTAGAAGAAGATGTCCGCCAGATAGATCTTCAACCGGTCGAGCACGGAGTAACTCGACAGGTCTGACTGCACATAGACTCGCCGGCGTAACACGTTGACATCGACAGCCAGGGTGCGTCGCCTGGGAGTCCGTCGCTCGTCCGGCTTCGCACTTTCGTCATGGCTTGACTCGGCGGTTGATTCGGCCTGGCCGGTTTCGGGAAGCGAGCCTGATTGTTGAGAGGTGCTCATCTGTTCCGAGAGAATCTATTCGGGGCGACGATTGATGTCAAACACGTCTACTTTGCCTCCTTCGGCGAATCCTTAATCAAATCCTCAATCAAATCTTGCGCCCCGGATTTGTGGCGGGTTAGTATATCGAGCGAACGGGTGTTAAGGAGCGCAGACGCATGCAATTCAGAACCAAGATCGCCATCGTGGTTTTCTCCACCATCATTGCCTTCTACGCAATCGTGGGAAGCTTCATGTCAAAGTCCGGGCAGGCGGTGGCCAAAGGCAGCCAGTACGCCCAACTCACGATCTTCGATGAGGTGCTCGCACTCATCATCCGCGACTACGTTGACCAGCCGGATATCGAGAAAGTGCGAATCGGCAGCTTGCGTGGACTGGCGGAGGGACTAGACCCGTATAGCGCATATCTCACTCCCGAACAAGTGAAGCAGTACGATCCGAAGGCCGTTCGGTCCGAGACGGGGATGGTCTTATCAAAGGTCGGCGGATACGCCTACATCGTCACCGTTGTGAAAGGTTCGCCCGCTGACCAGGCGGGCATCCGCGACGGCGACTTCATTGAGTACGTCGGTAAGGTTCCCTCGCGCGACTTGAGCCTTTACGACATCCATGAATTCCTGAGTGGTCAGCCCGGCACATCTGTCGAGGTTCGCATTCTGCATCGCGGCCAGTCGCGCAAAGTAAGCGTCGCACGAGTTAAGATAGCGCAGCCGGCCATCGAGTCACGGCTGGAAGAACCCGGCATCGGTTATATCAGGGTCACAAGCCTGAACCCCGGCAAAGCGAGCGAAGTGAAGAGTGCGCTCAAGGACCTGATGGCGAAGGGCGGTCAAAAGGTCGCCCTCGACCTGCGCGGGACCGCGAGCGGTAGCATGGAAGAGGCGCTGGCGGTGGCAAATCTGTTCATCGGCTCAGGTACGCTGGCTCGCGTGATCGGTAAGAACGGCAAAGAGACCCAGGCCTACAACGCGGACGCCGCGAAGGTTGTGTTTAGCGGTCCGCTGGTCGTCGTGATGGACCGCAGTACGGCCGGACCCGGCGAGGTAATCGCCGCCGCCATCCGAGACCAAAAGCGGGGAGAACTGGTCGGCGAGCGTTCATTCGGGGCGGGTTCTGAGCAACAGTTATTCTACCTCTCCGATGGCGGCGCGCTTCTGATTACAACCGCAAAATACGCACCCGTCGCGGGCAAACCGTTTATGGACGAGCCGATCAGCCCGACTGTCAAGGTGGAGCGACCAGTAGTAGCTGAGGTTGTCATACCGGGCGGGGATGACGATCAGGACGCGGAAGAGAAACCGGAACAGCCGCAGGCGGTCACTCCGAAACCGCTTGAGCCTCCCGTTGATGACGTCATGTTTAAGAAAGCTTTGGAAGTCCTGAAGCAGGCGTCCGCCAAGACGCAGTCCGTGGGCAAACGTGCAACCGTCTGGAGAGTCCCAGCGCGAATTGGAGTCGCCGAAGGATACCGAATCTCCACCTAGACCGGCGTGCGCTTCGCTCCGAGTTGGGAAAGGGCCCGCGGACTCAACCCTTGATCATATTCCTCAGCACGAACCAGATGTTTGCCGGCCTCTCGGCCAGCCTTCTCATGAAATAGGGGTACCAGTACCGGCCATAAGGAACATACACCCGCATGCGGTAGCCCTCGGACACGAGTATTTCCTGCAAATCGCGCCTGACACCGAATAGCATCTGGAACTCGAATCGCTCGGCCGCGAGGCCAATGTCTCGCGCGTGGCGCTTGGTTTCATCTATCATCTTTTCATCGTGGGTCGCTATGGCGTGATACACGCCCGAAGACAGTAGCGCCTTCATTATTCGAACGAAATTCGCGTCTACATCGGCTTTATCTGGAAATGCCACCGACGGCGGCTCGTCATACGCCCCTTTGCAGAGCCTGATGGCGGCCCCCGCGTCGAGCAATGCCTCAACGTCCGCTTCGCTTCGCCTCAAATAGGACTGAATGACGATTCCGACGTTGTCGAACTCAAGTCTCAGCCGGCGAAAGACGTCCAATGTCGGGTCGGTCTTTGAAGAATCCTCCATGTCGATGCGAACAAAGCAAGCACAATCGCGTGCCGCCTGGACTATTGCGCGAGTGTTCCGATAACAGAAGTCCGAGTCTATGTCGAGACCGAGCTGCGTGAGCTTGACCGACACCCCGGACCGAAGACCGTGTCGCGTTATGTTATCAAACAGAGAGAGATACTCGCTCACCTCCGCTAGAGCCTCTGCCTTCTGTGTGATCGATTCGCCGAGGTGATCAAAGGAAGCACTAATCCCCTTCCGATTCAGGTCGCGTATCGCCTCGACCGCGTCCTCGATTCCTTCGCCGGCAACGAAGCGGCGGGTAACGTTGTTGAATGACCTGAAGCGAGTCAGAAACTTCTTGAAGCCGTCACTTCGGGATAAATGTAAGAGCGCCGATCTGGTCAGCATTAGTTCCTTGCGTTCCTGCACGCTGAACCGACGCGAGCATGCGACGGCAGCAACTCGCGCCGGCTAGTCGAGAATAAACCACCGCCCGAACCGAAATCAACTCAACGATACTGGCTCTACTGGCTCTCGTGATCGCCCCGCTACTGACTATGTTGCGCAAGCACGGAGCGACGGCCCTTTCTTGCTTAAGGGGTTACTCTCGCGTGATCGACTGGAACGGGATGCCTTGGCGGATGGGAATCCGGTCATCGACGAGTCGCGCCTCCGACCGCCGCTTTCATCGTGCTGATCGCGCTGTCATTCTCAGTGCTTCCTGCCGCGGCCGAGCTGGACGACGCTGCTGGGACCCGATTATGAAGAAGTAGAGGCCCGCCGGTAATATCGTGGGGTCAGTCCGCCGAGGCCTGGTGTCAACCCAGGCTCGCAAGCTCAACCCTGCCGATGAACTTGCCGCTTCGGGCCGACAGCAGGCCTGCTGCGGACTGACACCCCGGAAACTGGTTACTTGCCAGCGGTCTGAATCGATTCTATGTACTTCACCAGCGCGTAGATATTGGCTTGCTTGAGTAAGTCCCCCTCAGTTCGCCGGAAGACGACGCCCCACACCGGCATCTTCCGCGTGCCGTGAGCGGTCACGTCCTTTTCGCCGTCGATGATCGTCGCCACCTTGTATGAGGGGAACTTCTCGCCCGGCACCTGAATGATCGTCAGGTCGGGCGGTCCGCTCTTCAAGGCAGCCGCCACGGGACCCCTCCCCTTGGCATCGAGCCCGTGACAGCTTGCGCAGTGCTGCCTGAAGAGCACTCGCCCCTTATCAGCCGCCGCTGAGCGGTCCCCGGCAATGGCACGCTCGCCGCCGGCAAACCACCCGCCGCTCGCCACGAGGCATGCGCCGATCACACTTACAATGACTAGTCTTCTCATCTTCTCTTCCTCCATCCGGCTGAACAGCCGGCCGCCTAGCGATCGCTTCCACTTCACGCTCGATACTATAGAATCAGAGAACAAGAGAATATGACGGAGGTCACGCTCCGCCGTGACCGCAGTCACGACAACCCACGCGCCTGAGGCACAAGTCTCTACACACGCACTTGGTGGGAAATGGGTCGTGATGCTCGAGCTCGCCTGACGAGACTCTCTGATGTCCTACACGACGATCATGGCAACCGTCGCGGCGAACATGATCCCCGCAGTCGCCCAGCCAAGCCAGCTCAGCAGCGGAGGATTCGCGCGGCCTCCCATGACCTTCGGGTCCGCCGTCAGATGAGTGACGATGACGATCAGCGGCGGCGCGAGTACCCCGTTCACCACCGCCGCCCAGAACAGCATCCGCACAGCGTTGAATCGCATGTAGTCCAGCCCGAGTCCGACTAGAACCGCCGCCGCCAGGACTCCATAGAACTTCCGCGCGAGCCTCGGCCGTTCGTCGAGCCCCCCACCCCACCGCATCGCTTCGGACACCGCGTAGGCCGCCGACCCGGCAAGCACCGGCACTGCCAGCATCCCCGTTCCCACCAACCCAAGCGTGAATAACAAGTACGCCGCCTCGTGCGCCAGCGGCCGCAGCGCTTCGGCCGCCTGTTGAGCCGTCTCGATCTCGCGCTGGCCCGTCGCAAATAGAGTCGCGCTCGTGGTCAGGATGATGAAGTACTCGATGGCGATGGCGAACGCCATGCCCGCAACAACGTCTCTGCGCGCCGTACGCAATTCTTCGTCGGTTGCGCCGCGCCGCGCTCGCACCGTGCGCCGCCCCATCTCTCGCTCCTCCTCGACCTCCTGCGCCGCCTGCCAGAAGAACAGGTAAGGCGAGATGGTTGTGCCGAGGATGGCTACGAAGGTGGCGAGATAGCGCCGGTTCCACTCGACGTGCGGCACAAACGTCGCTCTCAGCACAGCCGCCCAATCCTGATGCGTGAAGAACGCGCAGATGACGTAAGCGAACAAGACCAGCGTCAGCCACTTGAAGACACGCGCGATGTAACGGTAGCGGGACCATATGAGCAGAACGACTATCAGTCCGGCCGTGAGCGGGAGCCATACGAAGCGCGTGACGCCGGTGACCATCTCCAGCGCCGCCGCCATCCCTCCGAGATCGGCGCCGATGTTGATAGTGTTGGCGACGACCAGCAGCGCGCAGGCGCCCCAAAGCACATACTTCGGATAGCGCAGGCGGATCACTCCGGCCAGTCCTCGCCCGGTGACCAGGCCCAGCCGCGCGCACATCAACTGAACTCCGGCCATGAGCGGAAACGAGAAGATCACGGTCCACAGCATCCCGTAGCCGAACGACGCGCCGGCTACCGAGTAGGTCGAGATGCCTGAGGGATCATCATCGGCCGCGCCGGTGATCAGACCGGGTCCGAGATCGGCGAAGAAACGCCTGACTGGTCCGGGCACGTGCGGCGGCCGCTCACTGGTCGGACGGGGGCCAGGCTCCGTCTTCGGCAACCCGCTGCGTGGGGTGATGTGATCGTCGCTCACCGTGTGGACATTATCGTACTCCCGGCTGCGGGGGAAGGGTGGGGACTTCGGACCATCAGTCGAGCGGGAGTTGAAGCGCGACCGCCCTCCGCGTCATCCCGGAGACGTATTCGGCAACTCGTTGTTCAAGCGCCAACAAGTACTCCTTGTTGCGCAACCCTCCGCCATAGCCCGTCAGCGAGCCGTCACTGCCAATGACTCGATGGCAGGGGACGACGATCGAAAGCGGGTTCTTTCCGTTCGCCGCTCCGACTGCACGCACCGCCGTTGGTTTTCCAATTCTGCGGGCCAGCTCGGCGTATGAAATCGTATCACCGTAGGGTATCTCCCGCAGCGCCTTCCACACCTCAAGCTGAAACGGAGTTCCCTTCGGCGCGAGCTGCACGTCAAACTCGCGCAACTTGCCGTCGAAGTAATCTCTGAGCTGCGCGACGACGTCAGCAAACGGCGCGTCGTCCTCGCGCCACGCCGCTTCGTGAGGCTCCGCGCCAGGGACGTCCATAAAGCGAATCTCGCAAAGCCCCGCCGAGTGCCCTGCCAGCAGGAGCTTCCCAACCGGGCTACCAAGGTAAGTGTAGAATGTGGCCTCTTCAATCATGTTAATCCCCTTAAGCTCCGTTGCGGTTTGTATAGCTCGTCCAAAGGTACAGCGCGGCATACGCGCGCCAGGGCCGCCATTGCTCGGCTCGCTCCAACAAATCGGATTCTCGAAGCGTCTCGCCTCTGCGTCGAGCAGCCGCGCGTCGTAGCACGAGGTCGCCCGACGGAAACGCGTCCGGCTCCCCCAGAGCGCGCATCGCGATGTAATGAGCGGTCCACGCGCCAACGCCGGACAATGCCGTGAGACGCTCGATGGTTGACTCTAAACTTGCCGACGTCGTCAGCTCGACTGCGCCGTCGCGCACAGCCCTTGCGAATTCACGAATCGCTTCCGCGCGCTTAGAAGGCAAACCGATGTTCGTGAGCTTCTCCCGGCTCAGCCGCTCGGGGTCTGGAAACAGATAGCGAAGTCCGTTTCGATCCGCCGCAAGGAGCGCATCGCCGCACGCCTCGACCAGTCTCCCGCTGAGGGTCGTCGCCGCGCTCACGCTCACCTGCTGACCGAGGATGGCGCGAACGCCGATCTCGAATCCGTCCCACGCGCCGGGGACTCGCAAACCAGGGCGGGAACGAATCGCATCCGCGAGTGCCGGGTCCTGCTTGAGATGATTCGTGATCTCAACCGGGTCGGCTTTCAGGTCGAACAAGCGCCGGACGCGCTCCGCGATTTGCGCGAGTCCTTTCGACAGCGCAGGCGGCACGCTCAGAAGCAAGTGGCTTCGGCCTTCGATTGGGCGGACCTCGATGACGCCCGAAGCGTCGCCGATTCTCACCGTTCTTCGATACGCGGTCTCGTCAATCGATTCGACGCCCGGTATCGCGCGCGCCCGGAGAAAGCCGCTCAGCGCACGCCAGTCAAACGGCGGCCTGTAGGCCAATCGCAGACACAGCCGGGAATCCTCCGGTTCGTCATCGCCAGTCTTGCCTCGGCGGCACTGGCTTGGTGATTTGCCGAAGGATTTGCGGAAGATATCGTTGAAGCGGCGAATGCTCGAAAAGCCGGCGATGTAGGCGATCTCCGTGACCGGGAGCGAAGTTTCATCGATGAGCTTCTTTGCGAAGTGGGTGCGCCGCGTTTGAGCGACGGCGACCGGCGACGCTCCGAGATGCTTTTCAAACAAGCGCCGCAGGTGGCGCTCGCCGATGCCCAGCCGGCCGGCGAGATCTTCGACGCTTGCTTCATCAAGTGCGCCGTCGGATATGAGCCTCAACGCGCGTGAGACTGTCGATGACGCTCCGAGCCAGGCGGGGGTGCCCGGCGAAGTTTCCGGGTGACACCGCAGGCACGGGCGAAACCCCGCTTCTTCGGCTGCGGCGGCGCAGGGCACGAACCTCACGTTCTCGGGCCGCGGCGTCGGCGCAGGGCAGATCGGTCTGCAATAGACGCCGGTCGTCAGGACGGTCGCGAAGAACCGGCCGTCAAACCGCTCATCGCGGCTCTTGAGCGCCGAATAGCAGTGCCTGCGGTCAAGATTCATACGCGGAGTATAGAGCTTCAGGGTTGGGAATGCTGGCCGTTTTCGGACTTCAATGCCGCGCCTTCTTCATTTGATCAAGCAGGCTCTCGCGGTAGTAGGCGACCGGTATTCTGCCTTGCTTCAGAACGAGAAGATGAAACGCCTTCGGTGAAAAGCTCGCGCCTGCGATCTTAGCGGCCTCGTCGCGAAGCGCGAAGATGTCTTCCTTGCCCAGCCGGTAGGTAATCGCCTGCGTCGGCCACTTCGAGTAACGGAAGATTGCGCGTTCGGCCGATTCACAGCTCGCGCGCTTGGCGGGGTTCTCGAGCGCCTTCGCGTCGCGGCACGAGCCCGGCAGGAAGTTGACGACTTCGGAAAAGAGATCCACTGCGTCGTCATACTTCATACGGCCGGTGTGAATGCCGGTGTCGATGCGAACTCTCAGATCGCGATACAACTTCCCCTGAAGCTGATAGAGCCGTTCTTCGGGAGTGTAGAAGCCTCGCGGCGCGCCCGGCTGCGGCTCGGCCATCAGCGCCTCAGCATAGAGTGCCCATCCTTCGGCCATCATCGCGTCCATCCACATCGACGACGAGTCTTCGATTCCACCTGGAGTGAGCCATCCCAGTACGGAGACGTCTTTGCGATGCTCGGTCATCGTCTTGTAGTGCCAGTCGTGGCCCGGAAAGCCTTCGTGGGCGGCGAGGTCGGCGAGCGCCGCACGATTGTGCGTTTGGAGCTTAGCCTGGTTGTTTCCTGTCGGCGTGACGTAAAAGCGCCCGATTCCCGTATTGCGGAGCGGCGGCGCCGGAAAGTACGCCGCGCCGTCGATCGACGCTTGAAGCGGCGGCGGAGTCACAGCTACTTCGAGCTTGTAATCGGCAGGCACATCGAACAGACCGGTAAGCCGCGCATAATCGACGAGCCGTTCGGCTGTGATGCGATACCACGCGACCATCTCGTCGTCGGATTTCGGATAGTCCTTCGAGAGTTCGTCGAACACGGCTCGGACCGCGGCCATGTCATCCGGTGGAAGCGCCCACCCATGTTGCCTTCCGATCTCGCGCGCGAGTGCGGCCATCTCCTGTTTTGTTGCTTCCACGACGGGCCAAGACCCCTCGAAGAGCTGGGCGGCGCTCTTGTTGATCTTGAGGTTGTTCTTCAACGCCCAGTTGTATTCGGCTTCGCCCATCACGAAGCGGTCGCCTCGGAACTCAGGTTTGACCGCGCTTTCAGTCCTGGACGTTGGATCAAGAAAGAACGTCTTCGCCACGAAAGAGCGAAGCCTGCGATAGGCCGCCGCAGCCTGTTTCGCGGCCTCACGGATTCGGGCGAGCAGAATCTCTCGTTGCGGCGCGGCGATTCGCTGTTCGGCAAGCCCGGGCAGGGTTTTCTCGAAATAGACCGCATCGGCTTCCGTCGTGTCCAGTCCGTTGCGTTTCAGCATGCGAAAGTCGGGCGTGTTGTTCGACCTCACCCCGGCGGCGAGTTGTCGTTGGGCGACCGACAGAAACCGCGGGATCGCTTCGAGCCGCTTGACTACTAACGACCATTCCGCCGCCGTGCCCATTGACCCCTCGCGGGTCCGGGTCATCGCCTGGAGTTGCGCATCAACCGCGCGGAAGGGCTCATCGGTGTAGGTATCAAGCGCGCGTTCTTGATAGCGGCGGACTTGATGTTGACGGAGCAGGAACCGGATTTGCGCGAGCGCGATTTCTCTCTCGGTGCGCACGCGCGGTGAGAGCGTCGCAGGTGAAATCCTTTCAAGCGCCTTGAGCGTTTCCGAGAGCCAGCGGTCCTCTTTGGTGATCGCATCGGGAGAGTGATCGCGCAGGCGGCCGTCGCATTCGGCAAGCGAGGGATCGAGTCCCGCGCCACCGCGGTAGGTGCTAACGGCGGGATTGCGCCGCAGAAATTCTCTGACGTAAGAGTCGGTGATGGCGGTGCAGGTCGCGTCGCCGGACGATGATTGAATGAACAGCGCGCCGTCGAGCCGGATGGCCCCTGCAAAGAGGATGACTACTAAAACCGAGAGGAACCTTTTCATCCTGCCACCCTTATAGAAGGGATACTGGCAAGTCGCTCAAACCCCACTTGTATAACACACACGACCCTCATAGTTTCCAATCTCGATGTCGAGGGGAGGATGTGATATTTCGAACTCTCCCTCGTTCATCACTCAGTTCCCGCCTAACGCCGCGGCTAACCGGCGACCTTTAGGCCGTCCGAGTTGAGCTGCTTGTGATGAGGTTCGGATTGTTCATTGGACTGGATTTGGTTTTCAGAGATCTCAGGATGTGCGATCTTATCCGTTCCAAACATGCCTTTTTGCATGGACAAAACTTCGCCCAGCAAGTTCAAGAGCATCCTTTTTGCTGCAACAGCATCCCTGGCACCATTATGAATATGCTTGAGGACGTTTTGCTTGTTATCGCTTTCCTCCAATGCAAACGCTGCATCTCTTGCTCTGGTAAGATTCTTGTCAGACAAATCAGCCGACCTCTCGGAAAACCAAACATTGCCGGCTATGCCCGCTAATTTGTCACGCACGAGTCTCTCAAACCTCTGCTTCTCTCTGTTCGTTTTAATTGCATATACAAGAGATGCCGTAGTTATCAAAGTGCCAGCTATGGTTAATAATATCTCCATTGGAAATTCTCCGCCTCCGCTCTTCGAGATCCCTTACGGCCGGAGGAATGAGGTGCGGCCCCTCAACGACGAGATCGACCTCAGAGTCGTCCGGTAGGTCGCATGGCGTTTCAGGAATGAACGCGCCGTCGTGAAACACAGCCTCTCTAGTCTTCTCGCCATGACAAGCTCCCCCGGGTTGAAGCTCCTGTTACCCTCGAGCTTCCGGCCCTTAGCTTACCACATCCGGATGCCAAGTCGGATCGACATCAGACCATAAGCTGCGCGTCAGTTCTTGCGTGCCGCCTGGTTGCGGAAATGCCCACGGCAGGTCTGCGGTGACCACGTAGTGGTTTGATGTTTGTAGTAGAGGGCGATGAGAGGGCCTCACCTCGGAGGGGTGAAATGTTCTCCGCTTTCAAGAGCTGGCACATTCAACTCCTACGGAGTTGGCCACAGTAACGGTCGTCGTTGTCTATACACATTGAACTCCTCTGGAGTTCTGCAACTCCCAGTTGTGCCCGCAATCGCAACTCCGCACGAGCCTGACGCCGCATCCCCAGACAACAAGTACGCGCGTTATCTTGTACGCGTTATCCAAGTATGTGACGCTTGATAGCCCGCCCGATGAACCGGAGCTTCTGATTAAATGGGAAACGCCCGAGGTTCACCTTCACAATTCCTCTCGTGAACTCGCTCTTGCGCGTGTAGTCGATCTTCACGTCGACGATGACCGGCCGGCCCGCCGCTGAGATCCTCAACGCCTCGTCGAGAATCGTGCCAGCCGCGCGGTCATTCTCCATTGCCAGATACGCCGCGCCGGTTGCCATCGCTATGCCGTTCACTTCAAGGTTGCCAAGGACCGTGCACGTCTTGCGGTTCAACGGCACCTCCTGAAGCTGAGATATCTGCGCAAGCTCGCCATCGTTGAAGACACAAAAGACCGCTCCCAATCCCAATCGCGACGCGGTGATGATCTCCAATCCCGTCATCAGCAGCGCGCCGTCCCCTACGATTCCGACGACCTGCTTATCGGGATGAGTCAGCTTCACCCCGATCGCCGCCGGCACGCAGTAGCCCATGCAGTTGAAATCCGTCGGCGAAATGAAGTGCTTCGAGCGATACACCGGGAACAGCTCCGCCGTGAGAAAAGTATGATTGCCATCGTCGACCACCACGTAAGCGTCATCGTCAAGCCGCCGTCGCAGCTCGCGGAAGAAGATCCCCGGAGTGACGAGCTTGTCAATTGGCCGGTCGGTCCACGACCGAATAAACACGGCTTTCTCTGATTTGATCGCCTGCTGGAGCCCGGCGGAATCGCGCGGCGGGATGTCCGACCGTTTGAGTTCATCGAGAAGCGCGTGCAGCGCATCGGCGGCGTCGGCCTCGAGGGTGATCTTCGCAGGGTAGTTCTTATTGAAGACCTCTGGGTTGATGTCGATGTGAATGAGGTTATCAGGGATCGGCATGCCGTAGCTCCCGGTTGCAAGCTCCGAGAACCGCACTCCCACCGCGATCAGACAGTCACAGCCTTCAAATGCCTTTCGCGCCGCAGGGACCGCCGATGCGCCGAATCCCATGCCAACGTGCAGCGGGTGACTGGCGGGAAACACGCTCAAGCCTTGAAGAGTAGTCGCAACGGGTGCGCCCACTATCTCCGCAAGCTCGATCGTGTGCTTGGTTGCGTCGCGTGCGCCCCAGCCAAGATAGATCCCAGGCCGCTTCGCCGACTTTATGAGGTCAACGGCGGCCCTGACCTTCTCACCGTCGACGGCCGGGGGTTTCCAACCTCGCTGGTATTTCGGCAACTCCTTCACGTCGGCCGAGAAGAGTTGGACGTCGCCTGACAGCTCAACGAAGACCGGACCCGGCTCGCCCGATGTAGCGATCTCGTAAGCGCGGTAGATCGTCGGAATGACATCCTCGTGCCTCTCAACCAGGAACGCCGCTTTCGTGATTCCGGCAAGTATGCGCTGTTGATCGATCTCGTGAAGCTGGTAGCGCTTTCCTGAATCGCGCCGGATGCCGCCCGAGATCACCAGCATCGGGATGCCGTCGAGATACGCCTCGCCGATCCCACTCATCGCATGGGTCATCCCGGCCGCGGGTACTATCGCCAAACAGCCGATCGTGTCGCTCGTGCGGCTGATGGCGTCGGCCATGAATGCGCCACAGCCTTCGTGCGTCACGAGTATCGGCGTGATCTGGTCTGACTTGTTCAGCTCGTCGTACAACTCAGTGTTATGCACGCCGGGAATGCCGAACGTGTACTTCACCCCGATTTGTTCGAGTGCGTAGACTGCCAGCCACGCGCCGGTCTTTTTCATGCTCTCTGCTCTCCATTCATGTATGCGACCAGACTCGCCTGCATGGGAATGAACCGCCAAGGCGCCAAGAATGCCAAGACAGCGCCACGAGCTTCTCTGCTCTTCGCGTTAGTCTTGGCGACCTTGGCGCCTTGGCGGTTTGCCCCAACCCCGGCTACCCATTCACAATCGCTGCCGCCGCCAACCGACCGCTGAAGATGCAGCCGCCCAGAAACGTCCCCTCGAGCGAACGCAAGCCGTGAATCCCGCCGCCGCCAAATCCCGCCGCCTCGCCAACCGCGTAAAGCCCCGCGATCGGCTCCCCACTCGCGTCCAGCACTCGTGAGCTGAGATCGGTCTGGATTCCGCCGAGACTCTTGCGCGTCAGGATGAACTCGCGAATCGCGATCAGCGGCCGCGCCTTCGGGTCGTCGATCCTGGCGAACTTGCAAGTCCTAACGCGATCGCCTCGGTACTGTCGCGCGTGGGCGATGCGTCGCAACTGGTCGTCATTGTGAAACGCCGGGCCGCGTCCGATCTGCTCATCATATAGCCGAATTTCCTCGGCCAACAGCTTCGCGTCCACATCAGTGGTTCCGGCGAGGGCGTTCATCTTCTCGACAAGTTCCGGCACGGAGTTGGCTGTCACGAAATCCGGGCAGTTGTCGATGAACTCACGAACGAGTGAGGGGTTGCCCAGCAGCAGCCCGAGCAGGAACCTGAGACGTTTCTGGTCGCGAATCGCGTGGTTGAACTCCGAGCCGGAGACCGCAAGCTCTCTCTTGGCAATTCTCCAGTTCAAGATCTGCCATGAATACTTCTTCTTCTGCTTGCAGATCGTCTCAACCAGATAGCGCGTATCGAACGCGGTGACCAGATGAGGCGGGCCCATGCGCCGGCCTTCGTAGTTCACCCAGAGCGCGGACTTGGGCGGAACGAGCGACAGCCCGTGATGCTCGTGTTGCGGCTTCCAATGATGCACCCCGGCCGCGTAGTTCCACATCTTGTCCAGATGGGTCACGCGGCCGCCGGCGCTTCGAACCATCTCGAGCATCGCGCCGTCGGCCTCGGGATGCGAACCGTTCAGAAGCTGCTCTGGCGGCTTGCCCCACGGCTTGTACCAGTTCTTGCGCACCATATCGAGATTGCCGGCGATTCCGCCGGCGGCAATCACAACGCAGTCGCCGGTTGCGGTGAACTCGCGGCCGGTCGTTTCATCGACACCCACACATCCGGTGAATCGGCCCGCCGTACGAATGAGGTTAGTCACGCGATGCTGAAAATGTAACTGGAGCTTGTCGCGGCGCGGATGCGCGTAGAGGACTTTCAGCAGGCCGAGCACGAGGCCCTGGCCGGTGCCCCACACCATGTGAAATCGCGGGACCGAATTGCCGGGCTCGTGCAAGCCGCGCTCGACCCAGTTGACGACGGGGAAGAACGTCACGTCGCGCTCGCGCAGCCAGCCTCTCACCTCGTCGCGCGACTGCGTGATGTAAGCTTCAGCCCAGCGGCGCGGCCAAACGTCGGCTTCGCCCAACTCGCCGTACGCGATCCAATCTCGAAGCGCAAGGTCCGGGCTGTCCTTGATGCCTGCGCGCTTTTGTTCATCCGAGCCTACGACGAAGATTCCGCCGAACGATACGCGCGCGAGCCCGCCGAACTTCTCTTCCGCGGCTCGCTCGATCAGCACGACGCTCTTGTTGTTATCCAGAAGCTCGAGCGCAGCGGCAATTCCCGCGAGCCCGCCTCCGATCACCACCACGTCCGCGTTGTAGTTGAGGTCGGTCATTCGCCGTCTTCCCGGTTCGGAGAGATCACGAATCCAATCGCCAAAGTCACCAGCTCTCAGGTCGGGAAGGCGAGCTTGCTCCCGCTGATTCAGACAACTCAAGAAATGCAGCCAATTC
>Ga0209640_10002634_pt1 | contig 15657 bp, 16 predicted proteins | sample RifCSP10_1_FD_184018 | JGI IMG/M metagenome (GOLD analysis project Ga0209640, IMG submission 184018) | Soil microbial communities from Rifle, Colorado - Rifle CSP2_sed 10_1 (SPAdes) (version 2) | ecosystem: Environmental > Terrestrial > Deep subsurface > Rock core/Sediment | place: Rifle...
AGGCGAGGTCCTCCGCGATCGCCGTTTCATATTCCGGCCGGCAGCGCGTCCGGTCGATGTCCTCGATCCGCAGCAGGAAGCGTCCGCCGTCCGCCGCTTGCGCCGCGAACAGCGCCGCATAGGCGTGGCCGAGATGCAGATGCCCGGTTGGGCTCGGCGCAAACCGGGTGGTTTCTTTTGCCATCCGCCGCACTATAACGCGCTGTGCCCGTAGCCCTCGACCCGGCGCGCTTCGCCCACGGCGTGCGTGAACTCGCCCGCATCGATGCCGACATCGCGCGCATCGTCGCGGATTTCGGACCGCCGCAGCTGATCAAGCGCCCCGCGACGTTCGCCACCTTGCTGCTCTTGATCCTGGAGCAGCAGGTGTCGCTCGCCTCGGCGCGCGCCACCTTCGCGCGTCTGAAGGCGTTGGCCGATCCGCTGACGCCGGACAACCTGCTGGCGCTCGACGACGCGGCGCTGCGCGCGGCCGGTCTGTCGCGCCAGAAGGCGCGTTATGCGCGCGAGATCGCCGCCGCCATCACCGGCGGTGCGCTCGACCTCGGCAAGCTCCGCCGGATCGACGACGATGCGGTGCGCGCCGCGCTCGTGCGCATCATCGGCATCGGACCATGGACGGCGGATGTGTATCTCCTGGTCGCGCTCGGTCGGCCGGATGTCTGGCCGGTCGGCGACATGGGGCTGGCGGCGGCGGTGCAGGACGCCAAGCGCCTCGAAAAGCGGCCGGACCCGGTGCGACTGTCGGCGATCGGCGAGGCGTACCGCCCGTGGCGCTCGGTTGCGGCGCGCACCTTCTGGCACTATTACCTCAGCGCACGCAATCGCCCGCCGCTGTCGGGCCGACGCATAGGGTGATCATGCAGCTGTCAGGCCCGTCGCTCGAAGCGAAGTCCGGCGCCGCCGATTCGCTGGTGATCTTCCTGCACGGCGTCGGCGCCGACGGCAGCGACCTGATCGGTCTCGCGCCGTATTTCGCGCAGGCGCTGCCCAACACCGCGTTCGTGTCGCCGCACGCACCTTATCCCTACGAAGGCGCGCCGTTCGGCTTCCAGTGGTTCAGCATCCTGACGCAGGACCCGACCGTGCGGCTCGGCCAGCTGCGCGCCGCCGCGCCGATCCTGGACGCCTATATCGACGATCAGTTGAAGCAGCGGAAGCTGGACGACAGCCGGCTGGCGCTGGTCGGCTTCAGCCAGGGCACCATGATGTCGCTCTATGTCGGCGTGCGCCGGCCGAAGCCGCTCGCGGGCATCGTCGGCTATTCCGGACGGCTGGAAGCGCCGGAGCTTCTGCAGGATGAGATCAAGTCGCGACCGCCGATCCTATTGGTGCACGGCGATGCCGACGAGCTGCTGCCATCGCGGCTCACCGCCGAGGCGGCGAAAACCCTAAAAGAGCACGGCATCACGGTCGAGGCGCATACGCGGCCCGGCCTCGGCCATGGCATCGACGAGGAGGGAATCCGGCTCGGCATGGCGTTCCTGAAAAATCGGCTGGCCGCGTAGCTGCCATTGTTTCGCCACGCAAGCCCTTGTAAAGTTGGGGTATGCCAAGGATCGAAGACTGCCCGGCGCTGGTGCTCAACGCCGATTTCCGGCCCCTCAGCTACTTCCCGCTGTCTCTCTGGTGCTGGCAGGACGCGGTCAAGGCGGTGTTCCTCGACCGCGTGAACATCGTGTCGGAATACGAGCGCGAGGTGCACTCGCCGTCGTTCCGGATGCGCCTGCCCTCGGTCATCGCGCTGAAGAACTACATCCCGATCACGCGCCGTCCGGCGCTGACCCGGTTCAACGTGTTCCTGCGCGACCGCTTCGTCTGCCAGTACTGCGTGCACCCGTTCCCGTCGGCGGAGCTGACGTTCGACCACATCGTCCCGCGCTCGCGCGGCGGGCGAACGACGTGGGACAACGTGGTGACGGCTTGCTCGGCGTGCAATGTGCGCAAGGGCAACCGGCTCCCCCACGAAGGTGGGCTGCACCCCAGGCGGGTGCCGCTCGAGCCCACGAACCAGCAATTGCAGGAAAACGGCCGGATGTTCCCGGCCAATTTCTTGCACGATAGCTGGCGCGACTTCCTGTACTGGGATACCGAGCTCGATCCGGTCTAGCCGGCCCGCGGCTTGAGCGCGCCCATGAATTTCGCCGCGACCGGCGCGACGATGATCACGAACACGAACCTGAGCACGTGGTGGGTGGCCACGAACGTCACGTCGAAGCCCAGCACGTAGGCGACCAGGCACATCTCGGTGATGCCGCCGGGCGCATAGGCCAGCACCAGCTCCGCGTACGGCAGGCCGGTCACGTGGCTCAGCCCGAACGCGAACATCAGCGTCAGGACGAGCATCACCAGCACGGTGACGGTCGCAAGGCCGAGCGTGCGCAAGATGGTCGCGGGCCTCACGCCGGAAAACCGGCAGCCGATCGATGCGCCGACGCCGAGCTGGCCGAAGATCACCAGCGCCGCGGGGAGCGAGGCGTGCGTCAGGCCGGTCACATGCAGCAATCCGCTCGCCAGCAGCGGCCCCATCATGGTCGGCGCCGGCACCCGGCAGCGCTCGGCGACGAAATAGCCGACCACGCCGCCGAGCGTCAGGATCACGGCATCGAACGCACCCATCGGCACGCTCGCGCCGGCCAGCGCCGCGATGCTTTGCGGCTCGTAGCCGGCGAGGAAGCGGAAACCCATCGGCACGCACAGCGCCACGATCAGCACCCGCGCGCCATGGAACAGCGCGATGGTGCGGCCGTCGCCGCCCATGGCGGCGCCGATGATGGTCATCTCGGCGATGCCGCCGGGCATGCCGGAGAAGTACGCGGTCACCGGGTCGAAGCCGAACACGCGGCGGAAGATCAGCACGATGGTGAACGCGATCAGCAGCACATAGGCGATCATCACGCCGAGCGTCACGGCCCACTCGCCGACGCGGCCGAAAATCTCCGGCGTGAAGGTCGAGCCGAGCAGCAGCCCCAGCATGCCGTTACAGACGGTCCGCAGCGGGGCCGGCACCACGACCTTGGCGCGCAAGGTCGCTGCGGCGGTGACCGCGACCATCGGACCCAGCATCCAGGCGAGCGGCAGGCGGAGATAGCTGAACACGACGCCGCCGACCGCGCCGATCGCGACGGCGAGCGCGACCGCACGCCAGTCGGTCTTGCGCACGCCCGCGACCGAGCGCGCCCAGGCGGCGGCGACCGCTGCGCTCACGGCGTGAATTGCTCGGTGAGGATGCGCTCTTCGAGATTGTGCTCCGGGTCGAACAGCAGGGTCATGGTGACATTGCGCTCCTCGCGCACCTCGACCCGCTTGACGTCCCGCACTTCGGTGTAATCGGCGACCGCGCTCACCGGGCGCTTGGCGGCCTCCAGCACGTCGATCACGACATGGGCGGACCCCGGCAGCAGCGCGCCGCGCCAGCGCCGCGGCCGGAACGCGCTGATCGGGGTCAGCGCGAGCAGCTCCGCGCCCACCGGGATGATCGGCCCGTGCGCCGACAGGTTGTAGGCGGTCGAGCCGGCCGGGGTCGCAACCAGTATCCCATCACAGATGAGCTCCGGCATGCGCACCGCGCCGTCGACGCTGACGCGCAGCTTCGCGGCCTGGCGGGCCTCGCGCAGCAGCGACACCTCGTTCACGCACAGCGCCTCGCGCCGCTTGCCCTTCATCGTGGTCGCGACCATGCGCAGGGGATGCAGTTGCACGGGCGTGGCGCGCGCCAGCCGCCGCGGCAGCGCACCCTCGCGATATTCGTTCAGCAGGAACCCGACCGTGCCGCGATGCATGCCGTAGATCGGCACGTTGCGCTTCAGATATTTGTGCAGGGTCTCCAGCATCATCCCGTCGCCGCCCAGCGCCACGATCACGTCCGCCTCCTCGGGCGGGACGCTGCGATAGCGCTTCTTCAGCCGTGCAAGCGCCGTGCGGGCCGCGAGGCTGTCGGCGGCGACAAACGCGATGCGCTCGTAGCTCATGGATACCGAGGGGTGGCCGGATGGTGGGCGGAGTATAGCCGGGGCGGCCATGCGCGCCAGCGGCGGTTGGCGAGGCCCGCACACGCCACGGACCGGCTCTCGCTCCGTGTCAGCAGGTCAGCGGCACGACGGCCGACGCTAGGCCGCGGCGCCGCCCGCCTCGGCCGGGTTCTCCGGCGTCGCGGCGGCCTCTGGCTGCTGTGCCACCGGCGTGACGCGCTCGCCGCGCGCCTGGACTGCGGCCTCTTCGGGCGAGCGGGCCACGTTCGCGGTGACGTTGATGGTGACCTCGGGGTGCAGCCTGACGCGGATCTGATGCAGGCCCACGGTCTTGATCGGGCGATCCTGCAGCACCTGCGATTTCTCGACCGTGAAGCCGGCTTGGGTGATCGCGGTCGTGATGTCGCGCGAGCTCACCGAGCCATATAGCTGATCGCCTTCGCTCGCCTGGCGCACGATGATCACCGTCAGGCCTTCCATCTTCTTCGCGACCGCCTCGGCCTCTTCGCGACGATTCAAGTTCTGCGTTTCGAGCTGCGTGCGCTGCTTTTCGAAATAAGCGATGTTGTCCTTGGTCGCCCGCATCGCCTTCTTGTTCGGCAGCAGGAAGTTGCGCGCGAAGCCGGACTTCACGTTGACCACATCGCCCATCTGGCCCAGCCGCTCGATGCGCTCCAACAGAATCACTTCCATGACCGCTCTCCTAATTGCCGCTCGGCCGGGCAAAACGCCGGCGCAGGCCGACCCACTGTTCGATGAATCCGATGGCGGCCACGATCAAAACGGGCCAGCCGAACAGGACAAGTATCATGTATAGCAAAAACAGCAACAACAAGCGCGCAGAAGCGCGGCCGGCCAGCGCGTGGCAGACGCCGAGCCCGAGGAACAGGAACGGCACCGCCAGAATGATCGCGGCGTTCTGCCCCAGCATGCCGGGCTCGCCGGGCAGCAAGGCGCATGCGATCGCGGCGATGAGCGCATAGGCCGGCCAGCGCGGCAGCCAGATCTCGGCAAGCACCGGCGAAGGCCGCAGCGCGCGCCCCAGGCGCACCAGCAGGCCCTGGGCGAGCGCGGCGTTCACCACCAGCATGACGATCCACGACACGATCGTGACGCCCGGCAGAACGCGCGCAATCAGGTCCGCCGCAGGGGCGACTTCGGCCTCCTGCCCAGGGGCGAGCGCGTTGAACACTGCGGTCAGCCGCTCGCGCACCAGCCCCTGCAGCCCGCCCTCGGCCTGGAGCGCGTAAAGCGCGGCGATCCCCAGAAGCACCAGCCCCGCCAGCGTGAGCCACGCGATCAGAAGGCCGGCCGGATACCATTCGACGCCACCTTGCGCGCCCGGACGATTGAGCAGCGCCTGCCGCACGACCAACGCGGCGGCGCCGGCGGTGAGCACGACATACAGCGCAGCGCTGGTCGGCGAGGTCGCCGCCAGCACCACGAGCGTGCCGGTGGCGCTGGCGATCGCCGCCGGCGCGAGCCCAAGCGACAGCCCGACCAGGAACAGCGGAAGCTGCGCGAGATAGGCGAGGATGAATGCCCCCGGCGAGCCCAGCGCGACGATCAGGTACAGAATCGCGCTCAGCGCCCCGCCCGCGACCGCGATGACGACGCGCCTCGACACGAGCGTTACGGCGAAAGCTACTTGATGAGGTAGGGCAACAGCGCAAGCACGCGGGCGCGCTTGATGGCCTGGGATAGCGCCCGCTGCTTCTTGGCGGACACCGCCGAGATGCGGCTGGGCACGATCTTGCCGCGCTCGGAGATGAACCGCTGCAGCAGCTTGATGTCCTTGTAGTCGATCTTCGGCGCGGTGGGTCCGGAGAACGGGCAGGTCTTCTGCCGGCGGAAAAACGGACGGCGGCCCATTACTCGGTCACCTCTGCGCGGGGTTCACGGGGCTCGCGGGCGGCGGCTTCACGCGCCGCGCGCTCGGCGGGATCATACTCATCCTCCCGGTCGCGGTCGCGGCGGCGGCCGCCGCGCGGCCGGTCGTCGCGCGAGCCCTTCGATTGCATCATCGCCGAGGGACCCTCCTCCAGCGCCTCCACCTGGACGGTGAGATAGCGGATCACGTCTTCGTTGATCCGCATATTGCGCTCGAGCTCCTTTACCGCCGCCGGCGGCGCATCGATGTTCAGCAGCGAGTAATGCGCCTTGCGATTCTTGCGAATCCGGTAGGACAGGCTGCGCAGGCCCCAATATTCGTTCTTCGTCACCTTGCCGCCCTGCTCGGCGACGATCTGGGTGAAGCGCTCGGTGAGCGCCTCCACCTGCTGCGCGGAAACGTCCGGGCGCGCGAGATAAACGTTCTCGTAATTCGGCACTTAAAGCGGCTCCCAAAATGCACAAACCATCCGGCGCCTCCGAGCGGGGCGATTGCCGGACAGGCATGGCGGTGGAGCCGGGCAATATACACAAACCCGTTGATTGCGCAACCCGCGGGGGCGTTGTTGGCGCGACTCCGGCCGGTCGATATAGTGCCCGCCAATGACGCTTTCCAGCATGACCGGGTTTGCGCGCGCCGAAGGGGCCGAAGGCGGCGCCAGCTGGGCCTGGGAGATCAAGACCGTCAATTCCCGCAGCCTCGATATGCGGTTCCGCCTGCCGCCCGGCCTCGACCGGCTGGAGCCGCCGGCGCGGACCGCGCTGATGGCCAAGCTCAAGCGCGGCAACGTCTCGGCCAACCTGAGCCTCAGGCGCGCCGAGCGCGAGCCGAAACTCAAGCTCAACCGCGCCGCGCTGGACGAGACGCTGGCGATCGTGAACGCGCTGCGGCGCGAATTGGACGCGCCGCCGCCGCAGGTCGAAGAGCTGCTGCAGATCAAGGGCGTGATCTCCGAGATCGAGGAGGAAGAGGACGAAGGCGCCCGCGAGCGGCTGGATCGCGCGCTGCTCACCGGCTTCGAGCGGGCGCTGGATGCGCTGGAGACATCGCGCGGCGCCGAAGGCGCGAAGCTGGCCGTGATCGTGACGCGGCTGACCGACGAGATCGAGGTGCTGGCCAGGGCGGCAGCGAGCGCCGCCGCCGGACGGCCGGAGGCGATCGCCAAGCGCATGCGCGAGCAGATCGCCGAGCTGATGCGCGCGGTGCCCGGCCCGAGCGAGGAGCGCCTGGCGCAGGAGATCGCGCTGATCGTCGCGCGCGGCGACGTGCGCGAGGAGCTCGACCGTCTTGGCGCGCACGTGGCGGCGGCGCGCGAGCTGGTCACGCAAGGTACGGCGGTCGGCCGGCGTCTGGACTTCCTGTGCCAGGAGCTCAACCGCGAGGCCAACACGCTGTGCTCCAAAGCCTCCGACCTCGAGCTCACCCGCATCGGGCTCGATCTCAAGGCCGCGATCGAGCGGCTGCGCGAGCAGGTGCAGAACATTGAATAGGCCCGCGCCGACCCAGATCGCGCGGCGTGGTCTGATGCTGGTGCTGTCGTCGCCATCCGGCGCGGGCAAGACCACGATTTCGCGCGAGCTTTTGGCGCAGGAGCCGGACATCACGCTGTCCGTCTCGTGCACGACGCGCCCGAAGCGGCCGGGCGAGGTGTCCGGGCGCGACTACCATTTCATCGCGCTCGATGATTTCGACCTGATGCGAAACCGCCAGGAATTCCTCGAATACGCGAAGGTATTCGGCCACTACTACGGAACGCCCAGGGCGCCGGTGGAAACCGCGCTCGCGCAGGGGCGCGACGTGCTGTTCGACATCGACTGGCAGGGCACGCAGCAAGTGCGCCAGAGCGCGCGCTCGGACCTGGTCAGCGTGTTCATCCTGCCGCCCTCGGCCGACGAGCTGGCCCGCCGGCTGCATCGCCGGGCATCCGATCCCGAAGATGTCGTTGCGGCGCGGATGGCCAAGGCATCGCAGGAAATCAGCCACTGGGCCGAATACGACTACATCGTCGTCAACGACGAGGTGGCGAAGAGCGTGGCGCAGGTGCGCGCCATCCTCCACGCCGAGCGGCTGCGCCGCGAACGCCAGATCGGCCTTACCGAATTCGTCAAGCGCCTGGACGGCGAGCTGTAGCCATCATCGTTACCGCTGTCGTCCCCGCGAAAGCGGGGACCCACACTTTTGCCGTTAAGTGTGGATGCCCGCCTTCGCGGGCATGACAAAAAGTGGGTCTTCGGTTCTCAGGGCTCAACCGGCACGAATAGAATTCAGCACTTTCGCCAGCGCGGCGAATTGCTCGACCGAAAGCTCCTCTGCCCGCGCGTCCGGTTTGATATCCGCGGCGGCAAGCAGCGCTGCGACGTCCACCCCGAGCGTCTTCAGCGCCGAACGCAGCATCTTGCGCCGCTGGCCGAACGCCGACGCGGTGATGCGCTCGAAATCCGCGAACGCGGCCTCGCCGCGCGGCTCGGCCCGCGGCACCAGCCGAACCACGCTCGACGTCACCTTCGGCGGCGGCACGAAGGCGCGCGGGCCGATATCGAACAGCCGCGTCGCGTCGGTCAGCCATTGCGTCAGCACCGAGAGCCGCCCGTAGGCGGGCGTGCGCGGCCGGGCGATCAGCCGGTCGGCGACCTCCTTCTGGAACATGAGCGTCAGGTGCGCATAGGCGCTCGCCTGCGCGAGCCAGCGGATCAGGAGCGGGGTCGCGACGTTGTACGGCAGGTTTGCCACGATCGCGGGTGCGCGCGCCTCTTGGGTGCGCTCGCGTGCGAGCGCCGCCGGATCGAGGCTCAGCGCGTCGGCTTCCACGATGATCAGCCGATCCGGATAGGCCGATTGCAGATCGGTCAGCGCCTCCACGCACCGCCGGTCGCGCTCGATCGCGATCACCAGCCGAGCGTCGGTCTCCAGCAGCGCGCGGGTAAGGCCGCCCGGGCCCGGACCGACCTCGATCACCACGCGGCCGTCGAGATCGCCGGCCGCGCGCGCGATCCGCCGCGTCAGGTTGAGATCGAGCAGGAAATGCTGGCCCAGCGCGCGCCGCGCATCCAGCCCGTAGCGCGCGATCACCTCGCGCAGCGGCGGCAGGTCAGACAGCGGCGCTTGCGCGCTGGGCGACGCTCGCGCGCGTCTCGGCCATGCGTGCGGCGAGTCGCAGCGCGGCGATCAAGCTGGCCGGATTGGCGCGGCCGGTGCCGGCGATGTCGAACGCGGTGCCATGGTCGGGGGAGGTGCGCACGAACGGCAAGCCGAGTGTCACGTTCACGGCGCCATCGAAGTCGATGGTCTTGATCGGGATCAACGCCTGGTCGTGATACATGCACAGAGCGGCGTCGTAGCCTGCGCGCGCCCGGTCGTGGAACATGGTGTCGGGCGGCAGCGGCCCGATGATCTCGGCGCCGGTGCGCTTCAGCGCCGCGACGGCGGGCGCGATGATGTCGATCTCTTCGGTCCCCATATGGCCGCTCTCCCCGGCATGGGGATTGAGGCCGGCGATCGCGAGCCGGGGCCGCGCGATGGCGAAATCGCGCCGCAGCGCCTCGATGGTCAGCCGGCCGGCATGCGCGATCCGTTCCGTGGTGAGCGCGGCCAGCGCCGCGCGCAGGGACAGATGGATGGTGACCGGCACGACGCGCAGGGATTCGCACGCCAGCATCATCGCCGGCTCGTGCTTCAGGCCGGCGAGTGCGGCCAGGAACTCGGTGTGGCCCGGATAGTCGAACCCGGTCTCGTACAGCGCCGCCTTGTTGATCGGGTTGGTGACGACGGCGCCGGCCACGCCGCGCACCACCATATCGACCGCGCGCCGGATCGATTCGACCACCGCCCTGGCCGCGGCGGGATTCGGCTGCCCCGGCGCGACCGGGGCCACCTCGATCGGCAAGACCGGCAAGGCGGATGGATACACCTCGGCCGCTTCGGCCGGCGCGGCAATCGATTGCACGCGGGTCGCTATGCCGATCCGTTGTGCGAGCTTGCGCAGCCGCTCCGGATCATCGATGGCGAAGAAGCAGGGGATGTCCGCGCGCCGCTGCCATGCCATGAGGGTGATGTCGCCGCCGATGCCGGCGGGCTCGCCCATGGTAAGCGCGAGCGGGCGGGCCGTCATACCCGGACGTCCACCGTGGCGGCGAGGCGGATGTCGCGCATGTAGCGTCGGCTCATCAAATCCAGCCGCAAATTAGTCAGGCCGCGCAGGATCTCGGCGCGGCTCGGCTCCACCGCTTTCGGCTCCTCCCGCTCGCACACCATGAAGAACATGATGCCTTCGGGAAACAGCATCGGTTCGCTGGTCTGGCCGGCTTTCAGGCCGCTCACCGCCCCGCGGATCGTGGGGCCGAGTTCCGCCAGCGACATCATCCCGCTATCGGTCACCCGCGCGGGCTGCGCCGTGCGCGCGAACGTGTCGATATCGGCACACGATCTCCAGGATCGGCGCGCCGCAAAATACTGGTCGCGCCGCGCCAGAAGCCCCGCTTCGTTACCCGGATTGGGCGCGGCGAGTTGGACCTGACGAATGTTGAGCTTGACCGCTTCGGCGGCGACGCCGATGGCGCGCACCTCGGCCAGCCGGAATATCTGGTAGCCCGATGGAACGCGCACGGCATCGGAAACCCGTCCTGGCGCGAGGCTCTTGATGACGACCATCACCTCATCGCTGATCTCGCCCTCGTGCAGCCACCCGGCATCCCCGCCCACCGCGGCGGTGGCGCTTTGCGAGAACTGGCGCGCCATCACATCGAATCGCGCGCCGGCGCGCAATTGCTCGACCATGCGTGCGGCGGTGCGGCGCACCTCCTCCTCATCCTTGGCCGAATCGACCGCCAGAAATATCTCCGCGACGCGATATTCCGGCTGTCCGATGCGTAACTTGAGCCGCCCTATGATCTCATCCACCTCTTCGTCGCCGATCGTCACGTTCGGCCGCAGCCGGCGGCCCACCAGCTTCTGCCAGGCGATCCCGGCTCGGATCTGATCCATGACCGTCTGGCGTGGGATGCGGTTGGTGCCTAGGAATTTGTCGAACTCGCCAGGCGCGATGTTGTTGGTCTTTTCGATGTTGGAGATCGCGCCCTGCATGTCGGACTCGCTCACCGCCACGTTTCGGCGCTTCGCCTCCTGCAGCTGCAGCCGCTCATCGATCAGGCTGCGCAAGATCTGCGGCGCCAGTCTCTGCCGCGTCTGCGCGGAATTCTCGATGTCGGACGTCATGATCACCATGTCCATGCGCGTTGTGAGGTCGTGCATGGAGATGACCTCGTCATTGACGATCGCCGCGATGCGCTGGAGCTCCTGTCCGCGTACATCGCTCGCTGCGACGACGACGAATAGAGCCGCGATTAACGTGCGTAGCAGCATCTTCGGCAATTCGGCTGGGCTGGGCCGCGCACCGCGCGCGGCTTCGTTGTCATAATATGGCGTGGACGGGCTCGCCGACAACCGGCGTTATGTTCCTGTCTCGAACGCGCCGATGGTCTTCAGCTCGAAGCGGAGCAAGAACCGGTCGCTCGGCCGCACGTCCCGGTCGGCTGTGAAAGTGCGGGTGTAGTCGACCGCAAAAACGAAACATTCGTCCTCATACATCGCGCGCAGTCCGTGGAAGATCGGCTCGCCCAAGCCGATGTCGCGGCGTGTGCGGGCGCCGACTGACCACTGTTCGGTCAGGCGCGAATTGACGCTGACCGTGATCTCTTCACGATCGGTCACGAACTCGTTGGTGCCCGACAGGCGCTCGAGACTCAGGTAATCTACCTTGAAATTGAGCGCCCGCGGCCCGACGACCGCACCGATTTCGGTACGCCGCGGCGACAAATCCTCCTTGTCCAGCCGGAACCGGTACAATAGGCGCAACTCATCTATCGGCGACAGTTCGACCCGGCCGACCACGTCGGAAAAATGGTCGTCGAGACCCGATCCCTGCTGGAAGTCGAAATCGCGGCGCGGCCGGTAGCTCTGGCCGACAAACGCCAGCATATGGCCGATCGGGAAGTAGCTCGCGGTCCGCACGCCGTAATTGAATCGCGCGCCGCCCTCCAGCCGGTCGATGCCGGAGAACCGGTTGGGCCGGAACAGGTTGGTGTCGTCGAGTTCGACATCGCGGCTGTCTTCATTGGGGATCCTGCGATTCTGGCCGAGGTTCGGCCCAAACATGGCGCCGGCCACCGGTTCGATGAGATCGGAACCGCGGGTCCCGCTGCGGACCAGCGGCAGGCTCCATTCCACCCCGGTCTGCGGGAAAAACCGGCCGGTTGCGCCGTCGCTGGTGTCACTGTTGGCACGGTTGGCGACGGAAATGTCGTCGACCCAGTAGCCGTCGGCCTGGGCGCTCACGAAAAACGTGTAACGCTCGCCCCAGTCGCTGGTGTAGGGCAGCTGCCAGCCGGCCTTGCCGGACACGCGCCGCATGTCCCGCCCCTCGGTCCGGATGATGCTCGCCAGGTTGCCGTCCACGCTGAAGCGCCCATCGTACCAGCCGGGCTCGCCCATGAAGTTGTAGTCGAGCAGCGGCGCCACGATCGGGGTCTGGCCCGGATCGTCCATGATACGCAGACCCTGGAAGTGATACGCGTTGGCCGCGGCGTAGGTTCGGCTGCGGAATCCCTCCGTATAGGCGCGGCTCACCAGCGCGGAGGGCGAGGGAAACCCGTAACGGCGCAGATAGGTGTCGTCCGAGGCGTAGGCATATTTGAGGCCGCCGCGCCACGTGTCATCGAAATCGAACCGCGAATTGAAATCGACGTGGCCGCGGGTCGCAATCTGGTCGCGGTCGTTATGACCGCGGGTGACCGATCCGGTCCCGTTCATCATGCCGTGCGCGAAGCGTTGCCGGTATTGGCCGGCCAGCAGCACGCCCTCATCGGTCGTCCACATCGGCGTGACGGTGGCGTCCCGGTCGGGTCCGAGCGCGAAGTAGTACGGCGTGCGCGCGAACAGCCCAAGCGCGGACTCGCGGCCGAACGTCGGCACCAGAAAGCCCGAGCGCTGCTTCACCGTCGGATCGGGGTGCGACAAGTACGGCGTGTACAGCACCGGCATCCCGTAAAACTCGACCCATGCGTCGTTGTAGACGACGTCGTGGGTCACCGTGTCATGGACCACGCGCGCAGCCTTGACCTGCCATAGCGGCGGGGCTTGCGGATCGTCCTTGCAGGCCTCGCACGCCGAATAGACGCCTTTGCGCATCTCGGTCCGGGTGCCGCCGGAGCGCAGCGCGCCGGCCGCGGCGAGCCGCGCGTCGTTGCTCATCCGCATGCGCAGATTGTCGATGAAGCCGTCCTTGAGGTCGCCGGTGATTTCGACGAAGTCAGCGAAGATGACGTCGCTGGTTCCCTCCAGGAGCGACACGCTGCCCGACGCAGTGACCAGGTCGTTCTTCTGGTCATAAGTGACCGCGTCTGCCAGCAGCGTGCGGTCGCCCTGCGTGATCTCGACATGGCCGGTAGCAATGACCAGCCCCAGCTCCTGCTCGTAGCGCATCTCATCGGCGCGCACGAGCACCGGGGTACGCCGAATGTCGGTGCTTTCTGTGCCGATGCGCTGCTGGGTCTGCGCCGCGGCGGGAGGCGCGGCTGCCGCGAACATGATGGCAGCAAGCAGAGCTTTCGTGCTTATGCGCACGCGGACCTTCCCCCAGAGGCAGCTATGCCGCGCCGGCAGTCCCCATTTCGTATCGGGCTAGGCCTTGATTCTGCCAGGCAACCGGCCTGCCGGATAAACGATATCTGCTGGAAAGTAAACGAGAAATTCTTCTCAGCGCGCGCCGTGCCGGCTTAGCCGTGCGATATGCGCGCCGACGCGCCGGCTTGCACTGGCCGGAAAACTGCGGCTGGCGGCGGGATCGACAGGTACCGCATGCGCTTGGCCTCGCGCCGGCCGCGGCTCACGGTATCCAGGATGGTGCCGCACAGAAGGCAGAAGATGGCGGCCAGCATCACGCCGGTGGCGAGTACTGCCGTAGGCAGGCGCGGCACCAGGCCGGTCTGCAGGAAAGTAACGATCAAGGGGTAGACCAGGACGACCGAGATGACCGTCAGCACCAGGAACAGCGCGCCGAAGAAACGGAACGGCCGCACCTCTTTGAACAGGAACAGGATAGCGGCCAGGATCCGTATGCCGTCGCGCCACGTCGAAAGCTTGGAGTGCGAACCTTCCTGGCGCGCCGCATACGGCACCGGGATTTCGGCAAACGACATACGCAGCTCGAGCGCGTGGATGGTGAGTTCGGTCTCGATCTCGAACCCGGTCGCCAGCGCCGGGAACGATTTGACGAACCGCCGCGACATGACGCGATAGCCTGACAGCATGTCGGTGACGCGCTGGCGGAACAGCCGGGCGACGAACTGGTTGATCGCCACGTTGCCGGCGCGATGACCCGGACGGAACGCAGCCGTCTCGCCGCCGCGCGCCGCAACCGCCATGTCCAGGTGATCGTCCAGCAGCCGCGCGATCAGACGCGGGGCGGCGGCCGCGTCATAGGTGCCATCGCCGTCGGCGATTACGTATACGTCGGCGTCCACGTCGGCGAACATCCGGCGGACCACGTTGCCTTTGCCCGGCTGCGCTTCGGAGCGCACGACCGCGCCGGCTTCGCGCGCGATTCGCGCGGTGTCGTCGGTCGATGCGTTGTCGTAGACGTACACGGTGGCGCCCGGCAGCGCGGCGCGGAATCCGCGGACGACCGCACCGATGGCCGCGGCCTCATTGCGGCACGGAAGCAGGACCGCGATGCTTGGTTCCATAGGGTCGATCCGGCGAATTCCTAGTCCGGCACGTCGGTCGGCAGGCGATAGCCCGGGTAGGACCAGGACTTCTCGATCGCCCAGCGGCCGCCCATGCGCGCCAACAGATAGGATGCGCCGGACGGCAGCGTCGCGTCCAGCGCGGCTTCGACGGCGGGCGTCGGCACGTGGACCCACACGTGGGTGGTTTCGGGCGGGATCGGAATCGTTCCGCCGGCCGCGGTGGTCACGTCCCCGATCACGCGCGGTCGCCCGTGCAGCGCATAGTGCATGATCACCACCAGCTCGCCGGCGCTGGTCGAATCGATCAGGACGATGCGGTCGCTTGGCCGGAGCATCCGGTCGATTTCCGCCCCCACCGCGCGCACGTAGCGCTTGGGCGCGCGGTCGTCGAAGCGGATGGTCTTGGCAAGCGCCAGCGGTGCGATCGCCACCAGCGCGATGGCTGCCCAGGACGCGGGCTTGATTAGTTTATCGATTACTCTGCTGCGGCCTGCTTGCGGCTGCGGAACCTCGCGCGCGCCGAGGCGATCTGCTCTCTCGCGGTGCGCCGCAGCGACTCGACCTCGTATTTCGTCAACATCTCGGAAGCCGATGAGGTAGCGGGCCTCGTTGGCCGTGAGCGCGCGGGTTTCGATTCCGAAGGCTTGCCTGACTTCATCGCCGAATCTTTCCTCGATGCTACGGAGAAGTTGGCGCGACGGCGCGAATATAGGCTCGCGACCCGCGTTGACAAGTGTAATGAGCCCGACGACCTCGCCACCCGCGCGCTGTATGTGATCGGCCAGTCCGGCCAGCGTCCCGCCAAGAACCGTCACGTCGTCGACGAGCACATAACGCCCGCCACGTCGGACCGGACCATCGAACAGTGGCCGCGCGATAAGGCGCTCCATTGCGCCGCCGCCGGTATGAAAAGCGCGGTTGATTTGCACGATGTCTGCCGAGGTTTCGCTGCCAGCTTGCGATGCGTAAAGGGCAGCAAGCGTAGCGGGAGTCGCGTTAATGCCAGAGCGTTCCTGAGCGATAACGGGCGCGAAGATTGCAGCGGGGAATTTTG
>Ga0209640_10002636_pt1 | contig 15648 bp, 15 predicted proteins | sample RifCSP10_1_FD_184018 | JGI IMG/M metagenome (GOLD analysis project Ga0209640, IMG submission 184018) | Soil microbial communities from Rifle, Colorado - Rifle CSP2_sed 10_1 (SPAdes) (version 2) | ecosystem: Environmental > Terrestrial > Deep subsurface > Rock core/Sediment | place: Rifle...
TGGTGAACTCGGTGAACTTGGTGTTGGACAGGGCTTTGAGAGGAGAAGTATAGACGACCGTCCGGTCCTCGTACATGGCCCGCCGCGTCGCCTCGACGGCGACATAGGTCTTGCCGCTTCCGGTGGGCACGCTCACGATGACGTCCCCTCGCGTCAGGGCGTCCAAAGCTTCCAGTTGCCAGTCGTCGGGCACGAAGGGCTTGGGCGCCGGGACCCCGATCCCTTCCAGGAAGGCCCCGAGGTCGGCCGGCTTCCCGGCATGAGGAGACTCGGGGCGGGCCTCCGCGGGCGATGGAGGAATGGCCTCCACCGCCTGCTGTTCCGCCTGGTGGGCCCGGATCGCCGCCTCCACCCGTTCGGGCGAGGCCTCCGCCTCGGCCATGATCGTCTGGATGAGACGGCGCTTGCCCATCCGCAATACTTGCGGTCCGGCGGTCGTTCGCGCCAGGCGTCGCAGCAGGCGGAAGGGGAGGTCGCTGAGCGCGCGTTCCAGTTCGTCGCGGGTCACGGCAATTCCTCCAGCACGCCGCGCCGGATCCGGCTCAGGGCCTCGGCGGCGACGGAGGCCAAATCCGGGTGCGTGTCTCTCAACGTGTGGACCTGGGACAGGTATTCCAGGGTCCGCGACAGGAGGCGATAGATGTCCCCTTCCGCCATTGAGGTGGACCGGCAGAGCTTGGCCCATGCGACGGTGGGATCGCCCACCCACCGCTCGGCGAGACCGCCGACATCCGCGCGCAGCAGCGGGGGGTCGTCGAAGGCGGCCAGGGCCTCCGCCATTCGGCGGGCCGCGGCGACCAGCGCCGCCAGCTCGGGGCTGATCCGCGGGAAGGAGCCCGGGCGGTCGTTGTCGTACGAGATGGAGGCCATCAGGCCGGCCAGCGCGGCCGGACTCACCCCGCGGAAGGCGTGGGCGCGGATGAGCTCGGTGATCAGCAGGGAGTAGTCGATCCGGATGTGCCGGGCCCAATCGCCGTCGGCCGTCAGCTTGTACGCGGGGTCCAGGTAGCCGAGCTCATGGAGGATGTCGGCCCGCTCCTGGAATTTGTGCCAGAGGCCGGTGCGGAGCGACTGCACGGTCCTCGTATTGTGGAGCCACTCCTGTTTCACCTTGCTCGCGGCGTTGAATTCCTTCCCGCAGATCGGCCGGCAGGGGCAGGTGGGGCAGGGGAAGAGATCGCCGAGGCTTCGGCCCAATTCCTCGTCTTCGTCCTCCCTCTCCGGCGCGGGAATCGCGAGCACGGGGAGGTGCTTGGGCAGGTCCTCGAGCTGCTGGGCGAGCCAGGACAGGGCCTCGGGGGTCGCCCACGGGAACGCGGACGTGGGGGAGAACTCGAAGGCCCGGTCCAGCACCTCGGCGAGGTCCGCGACCGCGCACTCGGCGATGATGCCGCCCCTGCGCAGCACCGTCACCATCTCATGGTGCTGGCCGCGGCTGCGGTAGCGCCTGAGCACGACTCCGCGGAAGCGGGGAAACCCCACGAGGCGGCCGGGGGTCAGAAAGGGGAGGCGCGCCTTGACCTCCGGCGGGTGATGCCGCCGGGTCTGGAGCTTCTGGGCGGCTTGGCGCGTGGCCTGATCGTACGCGTGCCACTGGGTCAGCCAGTCCGCGCATTCGCGGGGAGCGTAGGTGTCCAGCTTGCCATGGAGCTTCTCGACGCGCAGTTCCACCCGGTCCGCCTGCGCGTTCATCTGAAACTGGGCGAAGCTCCGGGCGAGGATCGATTGGATGTGGTCCACGGGATGCGCCTTCAGGAGATTGAGGACCATGGGGTACGAGATGACGAACTGGCTGTCGATGGGCTCGGGGCGGTCGGTGAGCCCGCGCGTGAGGACGCCCAGATCGATGTACGGGGACGGGGTGACGATGGCGAAGCCCACGCTGTCCTTGCCGCGACGCCCCGCGCGGCCTGAAATCTGCGAAACCTCCGCGACCGTCAGGTCCGTGAAGTCCTGGTCGCGCCGGACGCCTGACTGGGTGAGCACGACCGTGCGGGCGGGAAAGTCCACCCCGGCGGCCAGGGTCGTGGTGGCAAAGACCGCCTCCAAGGAGCCGCGACGCATCAGCTCCTCGATCGCGATCTTCCAGGAGGGCAGGTGCCCTGCATGGTGCGCGGCGACGCCGTAGGTGGTCACCGTCTGGCGCAGGGGGTGTTCCTGAATGCTGGGGTAGGCGCCCGTGAGCTCCTCCAGGACCGCCGTGATGGCGTCCTGGCGGGATCGCGGGAGGGGCTCGCCGCCGTGTTCGAAGGATTCGAGCGCCTCATCGCAGGACCGCCGGGACGTCAGAAAGACGATGACCGGAGTCAGCGATTTCATGCGCAGGACGGAGATGAGTTGAACCGGATGGATCGATGGAGGCATACGAACTTTCCGTCATTATACCATATCGAACGATCAGGGTGGCTCCGGCGGCTGGATGGACGAGGGGTCTTCCATGATCCCCACGACGATGGCGAGCCCCGTCAGCACGATGCCCAGCCACCACACATACGGCTGGATGCCCCCTGCGTCGGAGACGAGGCGGTCGCGAAGCGCGGTGTCCGTACCGGCGCGCCGGGCGATCGACGAAAGCGTGAGCTTGACGTGCATATAATAGAGATAGTGGGCCGCGCCGGCGGCGCATGCGTTCCAGATCACCACACCCGGCAGTCCCGCGCCGAGGACTATGGGCAGCAGTCCCCCCAGGAGAAAGGCCGCGGCGTGCGGGTACATTTTCCGGTAGAGGTACCACAGCCATCCCACCAGGAATGCGGGCCAGTGCCACGTCAGATGAAAGGCGTCTCCTTTTTCACCCTGAAAGGTCCGGAACCGTTCCAGGTAGTGGTCCGCCCGCGGGCCGATGAACCGGCGCCAGAGCATCGCGTCCGAACCGGTGGGCGGGGACGCGATTACGATGAGGTGCTGGCCGCACGCGCTGCAATAGGCGGCCTCGTCCGGGTTCGTGGCGGCGCAGCGGGGGCAGGTCATGAGGGGCGTACTGCGTGAGATGACCGGGGACCGCTCAGGCTGATGGCGTGGCTCCCCCTGGAGCCGGGTCCGCGGGTTTCGCGGCCGGTGTCACGCCGGCCGGCTTCGGCGGCGCCGGCTTTTCGGCCTTGACGCCGGCGTTCCAATAGGGCCCTTCGTAGGCCCCCTCGGCCGGCATGGCCGATTTGAGGTTGATCTCAAAATTCCCCGCTGCCTTGTTGACGGTGGCGCCGCTCCCGACGATGTGCTGCCATCGGGGCAGGCGGGCGCTGAGGCGGCATTCGCTCTCACCCCGTTCCAGATACAAGGCGACGGGATTGGTCCGCCGTCCGTTCTCGAAAAACTGTACGGTCCCGATGAATTCCATGCTCGGATTCTTCCCGCCCCCTCAGAGGTTGAGGCGTTTCTGGTCGAGCTCCGGGGCCGGGACGGCCATCTTGAACAGCCGGCTCCGGAACCGGCCGAGCGCGGCCGCCTGCTCGGGGGTGATCGTTACCTCGGACTCCTTGCCGGCCGCCTCGAACTGTTCGATCGCCTGCATCACGCCGCGGCCGGCCTCCAGGACCCGTCCCGATTCAAAGGCCTCGACCGAATCCACCAGGATCCCCACGACTCCCTTGACCCCGGCGGGAACGCGTTGATCCCGGAAGGCATAGAGGGCGGCCTCGTACTGCCGCACCACCACCGCCGGGGGCTTGAGGCTGTGAGAGTGTGCCTTCACCTGTTGGGCGTACAGGTCCTGGAGCGGGCCCATCAGTTGGTCCACGGCTGTGATCAGACTGCTGGCGTCCAACCGCTCGGCCTCCAAACATTTTCCACTAAACACCATCGCCGTCGGGCCTGTCAAGACGGGCCGGCGCGCCGTCTGAACAAGTCCGTGCTCAGCGACTCGATCCGATCCAGGAACAGGATGCCGCCCAAGTGGTCGATCTCGTGTTGAAAAGCCAGGGCCTCAAACCCCGACGTGGTCAGGATCACGACCCGGCCGTCCGGCGTCGTCCCTTCCACGACGGTCTGCTCGTACCGACGGACGTTTCCCGTATAGTCCGGAACGCTGAGGCACCCTTCCCTGACGATTCGCAGGCCATTCTGGTGGAGGATGCGGGAATTGATCAGCAGGACCTGCCCGTGTCCCCGCTCTCCCTTCTTGCGGGCGACGTCCACAAGGATCAAGTTGACGGAGTATCCGATTTGGGGCGCGGCCAGGGCTACGCCGGGGGAGTCGTCCAGCGTGTCCACCATGTCCTGGATCAGGGAGGGAAGCGACGGGTCGGACAGGGAAAGGGAGGCTGCGGGGCTCTTGAGGAGGGACTCCGGATAGAGAAGGATGGGGTGGACCGCCACAATCAGAACCGAACACTCTCGATCGCGCGAAGGGTGATGTCCACCCCGAGCCTTGGCTTGAGACGGTCCAGCGCCTCCTGCAACGATTCCGGACCGCGCCCGGCTGGAAGCTGGATCTCCAATATCATGACGTAGACCGGCCGGTCCGTCGCCCCGACGACCCGCGTGTTCATGTCCGTGATGTTGCCGTCGTGGTCCGCCACCGCCCGGGCAACCTGGGCCACGATCCCCGGGCGGTCCGCGCCGTACACCGACAGCATGAAGATTGGCTTCTCCGAAGGCGGTTCCAGCGCCGTGGCCTGCAGCGGAACCTCGCGGCAGAGCACCGTGAGTCCCAGGGGAGCGGTGTGAGGAGCCAGGCGAGCGGCCAGTTGGTCCGGGGCCAGCGCCGCGGGCAGGCGTACCATGACCATCATGGCGAATTCTCCGCGAAGGCGCGTCATGCAGGTGTCTTCGATGTTGCAGCCGAGCTGGTAGAGGCCCTCGGAAAGGGCCGCCACGATCCCCGAGCGATCCTGGCCGAAGGCCGTGAGCATGGCATAGCGGTCCATGACGATTCTCCCTGTGGCGGCATTCTAGACCCCCCCATCGGGAGGGGTCAACCAAGAGAAGGCCCTTGACATCCTCAGGCGGGCCGCCTTAGAGTGTCGGGCTAGATCGCCATGACTCCGGGCTAAGGGAAAGGGGTGCGAATCCCCTGCGGTCCCGCCGCTGTGAGTGGGAACGAAACTCACGGGAAGCCACTGTTTTGGGAAGGTTGAACGTTATTCGTTATTCGTTAATCGTCTAGACTTCGACTTCTACGATTAACGTTTTACGTTTAACGGTTAACGTCTTCAAAATGGGAAGGCGTGAGGAGTAGGTCGAACCACAAGCCAGAAAACCTGCCCGGGTTGTCGACCAGCCGCTCCTCGTGGCAAGGAGAGGTGAGGGTGAAGCTCAGGGTGCAATCCTCAAGGTCTGTTGTTTGGCCTTGAGGATTTTTTATTTGGAGGGGAACCCGTTGCTCTGAGAAATTGCAACGGGTCTTAAATCCATGAAAAAGCGCCGACAGGGCATCCTGACCGGGATGCCCTTCATGACCAACGTGTCGGACCAGACCTTTACCGACGATCTGGGCCGGCGGGTGTATCTGGCCAAACCGCCCCGACGGATCGTCTCGCTGGCGCCCAGCGTGACGGAGATCCTCTTTGCGGTGGGACTGGACGCGGAAGTCGTGGGCGTGACGGCCTTCTGCGATTTTCCCCCGCAAGCAAAAGCCAAGCCCAAAATCGGCGCGTCCACCCCGAACCTGGAAGCCGTCCTGGGGCTCAAGCCGGATTTGGTGGTGGGCAACAAGGACTTTATCCGCCCGGACGCCCTGGCCAAGCTGGAGCAGCTGCGCGTTCCGGTCTTCATCCTCGCCCCGAAATCGGTGGAGGACATTCTCCTCCACATCGGAACGGTGGGCCGCCTCGTGGGTCACGACAAAGAGGCGCGCGCGGTCGTGCAAGGCCTTCGGGACCGCGTGGGCGACCTCCGCCACCGCATGGCCTCCACCAGACCGGTTCGCGTGTTCTATGTCGTCAACAGCGATCCTCTTATCAGCGTGGGGTCGGGAAGCTTCATTCACCAGTTGCTGGAGCTGGCCGGGGGCGAAAATATTGTGGGCCGTGCCGCCACGCCATATCCTAAAGTTTCACTTGAGGAAGTGATTCGCAGAGACCCGGAAGTCATTATCTTTCCAGTTGGAACATCGGAGGGGATCCCGGAAGCCGAACAACAGCGGTGGCGGAAATGGACCTCCCTCTCGGCCGTGGCGCAGAACCGTCTTCACCAGATCCGGGGGGATCTGGTCAATCGCTCGGGACCGCGCGTGATCGAGGGCATCGAGGAGCTGGCGAAGATTTTCCACCCGGGCCTGTTCCCTCCACCCAAAGGCGGCGACAGGAGCTGATGGAGAGTCCCATGCAAGCCAGCGCGCAGACGGAGGCCGTTCCCCTCACCGCCCTCACGGTGAGCCGCTGGAGCAGGGTGATGGGGCTCCTGGCCGCGATCACCCTGGCGGCCTTCGTGATCTGTCTTCAGTTCGGGTCCGAACGCATCGCGTTGTCCGACTTGGCGCGCGTCATGATTGATTTCACCAGGGGCACCGTGCCGGAGAGCGCGCCCGGCCTCAGCCTGTCCGTGATCGTCCTGGATGTCCGCCTTCCCAGACTGCTCGTGGCCTTCCTGGTGGGAGCGAGCCTGTCTTCGGTCGGCGTGACGCTCCAAGCCCTGTTGCGTAACCCCCTCGCTGACCCCTTCATATTGGGGATCTCCAGTGGGGCCGCGTTGGGGGCGGCCTTGGCCCTGCAGACCGGGGTGGCATGGGCGGTCGGCGGGTTTTCCACCGTGCACCTGTTCGCCTTTGCCGGTGCGGCGGTGACGATCGGGGCGATCTATCGCATCACCGTCGTGGAGGGGCGCCTCCCGGTCCACACGCTGCTGCTGGCCGGCGTCATCATTAACGCCATCCTGTCCTCCTTGATTTTGTTCATCACCTCCCTGGCCGACTCCACGAGCGCCTTCCGGCTGTTCTTCTGGCTCATGGGGAGTCTGGCCACGCTGGGGTTCGCCGGGGTGGGCGCCCTGGCGGTGTACGTGCTGCTCGGACTCGGCGTGCTCTGCGGCCACGCGAGGAAGTTGAACCTCCTGGCCCTCGGCGAGGACACCGCCCGCGGGTTGGGGCTGGAGGTGGAGCGGGTCAAACGGATGATCTTCGTCACCACGTCGCTCCTGACGGGCGCGGTGGTGGCCGTCAGCGGGCTGATCGGGTTCGTCGGGATGGTGGTCCCCCATGCGGTGCGCATGGTGCTCGGGCCCGATCACCGTCTCCTGCTGCCGGCGGCCGCCCTGGTCGGGGGGACGTTTCTGACGGTGGCCGATACGGTTGCCCGAAGCCTCCTGGCGCCCTCCGAGTTGCCGGTGGGGGTCATTACCGCGCTGGCCGGAGGTCCGTTCTTCATCTATCTGCTGGTCAGCACCCGTCGCGCGAATCTTTGGTAACCCCGATGGACCTGTGTTACCGATTGACAGGGGTCAGCTTTCGTTACACTCAGGCTTGGGTCCTTAAGGACTTTGCGTTGGAGGTGGTGGAAGGGGAAATCATCGGCCTCATCGGGCCCAACGGATCGGGCAAGACCACGCTGGTGAAATTGATGGCAGGGCTTCTCCGTCCCCAGGAAGGAGCGGTCCTGCTCCACGGCGAGAATCTGGCCGCACGGCCTCGACGGGAGATTGCTCGGCAGGTCGCGGTGGTGCCCCAGGACAGTCCGATCCTCTTTCCCTTTACGGTAGGGGAACTTGTGCTGATGGGCCGGTTTGCCCACCAAGTGGGATGGGGCTGGGAGTCCGCGGAAGACCTTCGGATCGCGCGGTTGGCGATGCAGGCGATGGACGTGTGGCACCTGGCCGATCGGACCGTTCAGGACCTGTCGGGAGGCGAGCGGCAACGGGCGATGATCGCGAGGGCGCTGGCCCAGCAGTCCCGCATCCTCCTGCTGGATGAGCCGACGGCCTTTCTGGACATCAATCATCAGATGGAGATTTACGCCATTTTGAAGGAGCTCCACCGGGACCGTGGGGTGACGGTCGTCCTCGTCTCCCACGACCTGAACCTCGCCAGCCAGTATTGCGACCGGCTGGTCCTGCTGCACGAGGGGCGGGCCTATCGCACCGGTCCCCCCGGTGAGGTCCTGACCGCGGAGCACATCAGAATGGTGTACGGGTGCGAGGTACTCATTGATCGCCATCCCGTTGCGGGCACGCCGCGGATCACGCTGCCGTGCGTAGGAAACGGTGAATCGTTAACCGTTAAACGTTAAATGGGAAGACAGAGGGATTCCGGACGATTAACGAATAACGTTTCACGCATAACGTCTTGACTCGGCGGGAACGGATCCCTCGCCGAGGGATGAGCCGAGGAGGATCCCAGGACCACCATTCAGTTAGGAGGAGGGTTCCAGCAAGAAGGCCGGCAGAGTCGGGGAAGATGGTGTAAATCCATCACGGTGCCGCCACTGTAAGCGGAGAGCGCTCCTGCATTCAGCCACTGTTTGGGGGACGTTAACCGTTATTCGTTATTCGTTAATCGTCAAGACTTCAATCTTCTACGATTAACGTTTCACGTTTAACGATGCACGTCTTCGAAATGGGAAGGCGCAGGGGGCGCGAGGACCCGCAAGTCAGGACATCCGGCTGTCGGCCATTTCGAACTGCCCTTCGAGCACAAGGGAGGTTTTGTCATGGCCAGTCCACTCCGTGTCCTCTTCATTCTCTGGTGCGGTCTCACCCTCACCTCATTCGTGTCGTCCATGGCCTGGGGGGAGAACCCTCAGCCGATTCCGATGGAGGAAGTCGTCGTCAGCAGCACCCGCCTGCCCACCGGGGGCCAGGCAAAGAGCTATGACATCCCTGCCAAGGTCACCGTCATCACTGCGGATCAGATTCGAAAGACCGGAGCTCAAACCGTCCAGGAAGCGATTCAATATGAGACGGGGGTGATCCTGTTCGATGGGAACGGCAATCCGTTTCAGTCCACCGTCGATCTCAGAGGATTCAATGGTCAGCCATTCCCCTCAACCGCCGTATTCGTGGATGGGGTCCGTGTGAACGAGCCCGATACGAATGTGATGAATTTTGACCTGATTCCTCTGGAATCAATCGAACGCATTGAAATCATTCCCGGAGCGTCCTCGATCTATGGAAAGTACGCGCTTGGCGGCGTGATCAATATCATCACCAAGCGTGGCGGCGACCGCCGGCAGGCCACGGCCGAAACCGTATTCGGAAGTTTTCATCGGGAACGCTATACGCTGCATTCAAGCGGCCCTTTGGGAAAATTCGACTATGCGACCAGTTTTTCCAGGGAGACGGAGAACGGCTACCGGGACGAATCGGACACCAGAATTTCCAGGTATTTTGGGAAGCTCGGATTCCGACCAGTTGATGGGACGGACCTCACGGTGGCGTATAACTATACCAAGGATCGCTTGCTCGTGGCCGGCACCCTCCCTCCAACCTTTCTTGCCATGAATCGTCACCTGAACGTGACGCCGGGAGCGTTTACCGACAACGAGAACAATCTTGTGTCTGTTAATGGACGTCAACAGCTGCCGTCCGGATTGAGCCTGACCGTCAATGGGTTCTATCGGCATCTCTCCCAGGAAAATCTAGCGATTTTCTACCCCGGGTTCTTTGGATTCAACAACGACATTCTTTCGAAGACCGAATCCAAGGGGGGGACGGCGCAAGTCAGTCATGAGATTGGAGGGGACAAGCTGGCGAACACATTCGTTCTTGGCGGCGAAATCGCCCGCACTGACCTGGCCACGCGTTCCAGCCCGTTTGTCGATCGGAAGTCCGTGGGGGAGGATATTTTCGGTTTCTTTGCACAGGACACCGTAGAAATTGCTCGAACCGTCATCCTCATTGCCGGCGTGCGCTATGACCATGATAAATTTTCGATTCACGACGATCTCAACCCGACAAGCCCCCAAACCAACGGCACGCCCACCTTCACCAGGGCGACGCCGCGGGCGGGGATCGTCTATAAGCTGGCTCCCAAGAGCAGCCTGTATTTCAATTACGCGGAGGGCTTTCGCCCGCCCAATAGGTTTGAACTCATTGCGCAGCCCCCCTTTGCATCGAGTCTCGATCTCCGTCCCGTCCGGACCAGGTCGTATGAAGTGGGTGGTAAGACGGCGTTGTGGGATTGGGGAGAGGCCTCTTTGGCACTGTTCCAAACTGATGTGCGCGATGAGATTTTCTTCGTGTGCACGACCTGCGTGTTCCCCGACGGCCAGAATAAAAACGTCGACAAGACGAGGCGAAGAGGGCTGGAGTCGTCCCTGCGAGGAACGGTGGCCGATCAGTGGACGGTCTCGGTGAACTACACCTATACCGAGGCCCACTTTCAATCGGAGTTTGTCGAGGGGGTCGGGAAGGTAGTCAAAATCGGGGCCAGTCTTCCCCTGGTGCCCAAACATCGATTAGGGACGACGATCCAGTTTCGTCCAACCCCAGAATGGGCCTTCTCCCTCACGGGATTGTATGTGAGCACGCAGGTCTATCTCAATGACGAGCCCAATGCCTTCCCGCGTCTCCCCGGGTATTTCGTGCTTAATGGACGCATCGCGTATGAACGGGTCGTTCCGGGAGGGAAGCTGAATATGTTTCTTCAGGGCAGCAATCTACTGAACACGGAGTATTCGACGTTCGGATCCATCGCGAATGACTTTGTGAATACCGGAAGGAACGAGCCGTTCGTGTCGCCGGCTCCGACGTTCGCAGTTTACTTCGGAGTCAGCTACCGATTTGAAGGATGGTGAGTGCGCGTGAAGGCGAGTCTCCGGTCCGAACACCTCATGATGAAGGAAGGGATGTTCTAACATGTTGGTTCTTGGAAAAACTTTTGGTTAATTTTTATGCAGGGAGCGTGTGGAGATGAAAGGAAGCCCTCGGAGGTCGGCGTTCACAGAGCTATCCCCAGGGAATCCCCAGAAGTTGTGGACTGGTCGCGAGGGACCGCACGCGCGACATTCAAGACTCCCCACGCAGAACGATGGTCCTGGACGCGATGACGCGGGGCGATAAAGACTGGCGCGGAATTGGTAAACAAGGACGCGCAACATTTGCATGGCGGGCTCTCATGAGAGAGCCCGCGGGTTTCCGCCCTTACAGGGCGGGGGCGGAGCCGAACGACCTGAACCGGACAGGCGTCCTGACAGTCACGGAGAGGGAGGCCTCACCCAAAAGGGTGAATCCGTTCGGCCGGTTCGCCGCAATGAGAGACGCCACAGCCTGTAGGGGCCGCGCGTGTTTCTCCCACGATTGCTTGGTGACGATCGTGCGGGCGCTCGATTGAGTTTATAATAGGCCGCTACCCGAAGAGGACGCGATGAAAGCAAGAACCGCCCGAGATGCCTAAGATCGTCACCGCCAGGCGCCGTGAAGACGAGATGGATCGCGCGCGCCTGTATCTCAAGAGCCGGCTGATGTTTCCCACCATCCCCCTGGGGATGGTCACCCTGCTGATCGGCTATGGAAGCGTGGGCCTGATGTGGATTCAGGACGAGCTCACGCCGAAGGCCTTGCTGGGCAGCACCGTTCTCTTCGTGGTCGGGGCTCTCTGGGGATGGGCCCAGGCGCGCTACGATCGGTATCTCGTGCGGGCCTGTCCGGACTATCTGGCTCGCAAGCAGAAACTGCTGGAAGCGGCGAAGGAAATGAAACGGGCGAAGCGGGACGCGCCGAGCGGCGGCCCCAGCCACCCGGGCCGCCGGATGGTCGTGGCCCTGTACGCGGTCGGGGTCTGCGCCCAGTTGGGACTCACGGGGTACTACCTCGGGACGGTGGGAGTGTATCCGGCGGTGTTTCTCCCGTGGGCCGGCTATCTCAACGCGAAAGTCATCGCGTTGCGGGACCTGTTCACCTCTTAGGCGCGGCCGTCCGTCTCCTTAGAGCGGGAGGGGGCCCATCACCCGTTGCATTCGACGGAGCAACGGGTACCCGAAGCGCCCCTCCCACACCCACCTTATTGACGGACATGGAGGAACAGGTAGCCGGCGAACGAGAGGAACAGGATATTGGCCGTCCACCCGGCCAGAAGCGGCGGCACGACGCCGCTTCGCCCCAACGCCAACGCCGCAGAATGGGCGAACCAGTACAGGAGCCCGATCAGCAGGCTGTAGCCCGCCATCTTGACCAGGCCGGTGCCTCGGGAGCCTGTCTCCATCAAGCTCAAGGAGATCCCGATCATGGCCATGATCAGGCAGACGAAGGGAAAGGCGGTCCGGCCGAAGAGTTCGGTGGCGAAGCGGGCCGGATTGTAGCCGTCCTGCCGGAGCCGCTTCACGTAGGCCGCCAGATCGCGCAAGCTCAAGGTCTCCGAGTCCACGCGAATTGTCCGCCGAAAATCCTCGGGCTTCTGGTTCAGCAGGAGGGGAAGCCGTTCGAAGGTGCTGGACTTGACGGCCCCGTCGGCGTCGAACGTCCGGCTGACGCCCGAGACCAGCGTCCATCCGCCGTCCTCGTGGACCAGCTCCTTGGCGAAGAGGAGTTCGCGCATGCTGAAGTCCGGCTGCAGCCGGTACAGGCTGACGCCGAAGAGCCTGGGGGAGACGTCGTCGGCCAGATCCCCTTTCATGAGGGTCTGATCTCCCAGGCGTACCCAGATCTCCTTTCCTCGGAACACGGCACGGGGACTCCCCCCCTCGATCCGGACCTCCCGCTGGATCTCCGCCGCCTGGTTCGCGCGGGGGATCACGGCGTCGCTGGCCCAGAGCATCAGCAGGCTCACGATCTGCGCCACCGCCAGGAAGGGGATCGCCACCCAGGTGAGGCTGAAGCCGCTGCTGCGCATGGCCGTAATCTCGTTGTTCTGGGACAGGATCGCCAGCGTCAACAAGGTGGCCATCAGGACGGCCAGGGGCGTGATTTGGAACAGGATGCTGGGCAGCTTGTAGAGGAAGTAGAGCAACACATGGTGAAATTCGGCCCGATGGCCCATGAACTTGCGGATTTTCTCGACGAAGTCGACGATCACGTAGATCGAGGCCAGCCCCGCCAGACACAGCGCGAAGGTTTGCAGATAGGAGCGCAGGAGATATCGCATGAGGAGGGTCATGAGACCAGGCGCGCTCCCATGGCTCAGAGCCTCTGCCGGCGGAGAAAGAGCAGACCCGCGACCATTGCGAACACCACGCTCGGAAACCAGGCCGCGGCGAAGGGGCTCATCGTCCGGTTGACCACCCAGAGGTCTCCGAGGACATTCAAGACATAGAAGCCGAGGATGATGAGGACCCCCACGGCAAATCCGCCGGTGCGGCCGGACCGTTTGATGACGATCCCCAGCGGCATGCCGATCAGGCCGAACACCAGGGTGGCGGTCGGAAACGCGAGCTTTTTGTATTCGTCCTCCAGAAGTCTCAGGTATCGGGGCTCCGTTCCCTGAGACTCGGCAAGCTGATATCGGATTTCAAAGATTGAGGGACGCTCTTCGGCCGCCAGAGTCATGGCCTGGGCCAGGTCCAATTTGAAATCGTAGCTCGTGAACCGGATCATGCGATATTCGCTCGGATCTTTCGGGTTCACGTGAATCACCCCGTTGTTGAGCCGCATGCCGATCCGATTGTGAAGCTGGTCGTTGATCACCGCCCAATCGCGCGCGACGATGACCCGCGGCTCTCCCTTGACCCGGGTGTCCGAAATGAACGCTCCGCGCGGCTCGTCGGGCAGGCTGCGCTCGGCGATGTACACCACCACGTGGTCGGCGGGGGTATTGAACACGCCCTCATCCAGCACCATCGAAATTTGGCCCCGCAGCATCACGAGCGCCAGCTTCTTGAGAGACTGGCCGCTCCAGGGCTGCGCGAACTGCCCCATCACCAGGGTGGCCACGAAGACGGCGCAGGAGAAGAGCAACAAGGGCCGAACGAGGCGTCCCACGCTGATGCCCGTGGCCTGGAGGGCCGTCAGCTCGTGGTCGGACGACAGGCGGCTGAAGGCGCTGATCGAGGCGATCAGGCAGGCCATGGGGAGGGTGAGCACGAAAAACGAGGGGAGAAGCATGAAAAACGTTTTGAGCAGGGGCACGAACCCGATCCCTTTGTTAATCAGGAGTTCCACCAGGCGGATAATTTCCCGGGTCAATAAAATGAAGGTGAGGGTGGCGAGGCTCAGGCCGAACGGCACGCCGAGCTCTTGCAGCACATACCGATCAATGGTCCGCACGCGCCGTACCGGTCCTCCGCGTTTCTAGTTATACTGGAAGGCCGGGGCAATGTAAATCTGTTCGCACACCCACTTGACAGCACTCAGGGGCTATGGTAGATGCTCACCGCGGTTTCGCATCGGAGGGCCACGACGCCCGTTCAGCGCGTAGACCCTACGGTCCATCTCACCGGTGCGAGGGTACAGGATCAGGATTGCGGGGCAGGGATTGTTACGAAAGGAGGGCGCGGTGTGATGAAAACCAAAGGCACTGTCAAATGGTTTAACGACCGAAAGGGTTTCGGTTTCATTCGTCTGGAGACCGGGCAGGACGTCTTTGTCCATTACTCGGCCCTTCAAGGGGAAGGCTTCAAGTCTCTCAAAGAAGGCGAGAACGTTGAGTTCGATGTCGTCGAAGGGGCCAAGGGGCCGCAAGCTTCGAATGTGGTGAAGATTTAACCATTCGGATACAGTGTGGCGGGCACTGCCCCGCCGAAGAGCCGTCTGTGAGGGCCCATCCAAGAGGATGGGCCCTCGTCGTTTGGGGGAAATTCTTGACTTGGCACCAGTCTTGCGGTAGATTTTTTGAGTGCCCAAGAAAAAAAGGTCAAATGAGCCCCCCGAGAAGACCGCGTCGATTCAGCGAGCCCAACGGTTGGCCGCCAGAGGGCAACCGGCCCAGGCCATCACGGAGTTGCGCCGGCTCCTGGACCATTCTGCCAATGACGGCAATGTCTACAATGCCATCGGCGATCTCTGCCTGAAATACACTTCTTCCCGCGAGGGCGGCGAGGCCTTTCATCAGGCGGCCGGCATTTTCCTCCAGCACGGATTCGACCTCAAGGCGGTGGCAATTTATAAAAAAATCCTGAAAATCGATCCCGATCGGGCGGAGATCTATGAGCTGCTCGGCGACCTGAACGTGGAGCGTGGCCTGACGAGCAATGCCGTCGCGGATTACCTGGCCGGCGCGAAGCTGTACCTCAAAGCCGGCGAGACTCGGAAGGCCATTGGGACCTATCGGAAAATCAACACCACGAATCCGGCCAACACCAGCGCGCGCTTGCGGGTGGCGGAGCTCTGCCTCAAGGAGGGGCTGACCGATGAGGCCGTGGACGCCTATCTTCAGCTCGCGCGGGATTCCGAACACCTTCACAATGAGGAATACGCGCAGGTCCTCTACGAGCAGATTCTCAAGATTGCGCCCAACCACGTAGAGGCCCGCCGCCGCTTTGTCCCTGCCATTCCATCGGAGGGGAAGCCTGCGACGGCCCCCGAGCCGTCGCCCGCCCTCCCTTCCACGGTTGAGTCCAACTTGGCGCCGGCAGGAGAACCCGGCCCTGCCATCGATCATGAGGCGGAGCCTCCTCCTGGTCCTGAGGTCGAGCCCGGTCCCGACGAGGCCCCCGCCGCGGTGGGCGATCGCGGGGCTGAAGGCCCTGATTTAACCACGATTGATCTTCTTGGCGGACTTTATTCCCTGTTGGAGGCCGCTCCACCGGCCATGAATCCAGATGTCGCCCCTTCGGGGCTCGAGCCCCCGGCTCCGGATGAAATCCCGATGGAATACCATGCGTTGGAAGGGGACCTCACCGAAGAGGG
>Ga0209640_10002637_pt1 | contig 15640 bp, 11 predicted proteins | sample RifCSP10_1_FD_184018 | JGI IMG/M metagenome (GOLD analysis project Ga0209640, IMG submission 184018) | Soil microbial communities from Rifle, Colorado - Rifle CSP2_sed 10_1 (SPAdes) (version 2) | ecosystem: Environmental > Terrestrial > Deep subsurface > Rock core/Sediment | place: Rifle...
GCCGACCCCGGCCGCCAGAATCTCGTCTATGTCCACCCGGCGATTGAGCAGAAGCGGGTCCCAGCCGGCAACGGCCAATACCTCTACATCGCCGGGAGAGCGCTGGTAATACAAAATCGCCCGTTCGGCGCCGCACAGCTGGATGGCGTGGCGGCACAGACGCGCCGCCAAGTCCTCCAGGTCTGTGGAAGCGATCATCACCTGGCCGACCGCCTGGAGGGAGATGAGCGCCTCGGTGCGCTGCTGCAGGACTTTATGGGCGGCCTCCAGCTGCACCAGCTGGCTCTCCAGCGCGGCCTTGGTCTCCACCAAGGCGCGCTCGCGGTCGATGAAAAGGTTAAAAGTGCGCCGGAACTGGTCCGGCTCGAATTCCAGGAAATCCTCCAGCGGCAAATGGCCGGCGCGCACAAGCTCCCAGACGTAGGTTTCCATGGGAAGCAGGCTGGGCGTTGAACCCTGATTTGCCGGCGGGTCCTCCAGGCGGAACACGTCGAACACGGCCAGGTCGCCCGCCCGGCCCGTGTCCCGGCACTTCGAGCAGCCCGGGGACCGGTAGAAGGTCACGCCTGCGCCTGCCGCTTCATCCTGGTAGCGCCGCAGACGTTGCAACTGTGCCGCATCCGGGGAGGCCGCTTTTTTGCAGTGCGGGCACAGCGCCGGCAGTCGCTGCACGGCCAGGATCCAGCGCAGGACGTCCACGTCATCCCAGGTAGCGCCCATCTCCAGCAGCTGGCGGACCACCTGCTCTCCCCGGAAGACGGTATCCAGCTGGGAGAGCACGGGCACCCCCTGGCGGGCGGCGGCCAAGGCCGGCAGCAGGGTTTGCCCCGATAGGTGATCGATAACCAGCAGGCCGGGCCGACCAGCGGCGGCGGCCGGGATCAAATCGGCGTAATCGTGGGAGGCATTGACCACGTCGAGACGGACGCGCCGGCGGAACTGGCGCGGCACGCGCACCAGGTGCTTTTCGGCGCTCACCACGATGCACTTCTTGTCCGCGTGCCGGGACAGGATGCTGTCCAGCAATAAGCCGAAAAGGGTCTGGCGCCCGCTGGGCAGGTAGCCCCGCGCGGTGGCCGCATCAGGGCGCGGCTCGGCGATCGAGCGCGACTCGACACCCGGGCGCGGGTCCAGGCCGGCCAGGACCAGCAGCCCGGACGGGTCAGCAATCATTTGATCGATCCAGGGGTCCAGCTGGGGTAAATGAAAGAAGTCACGCAGACTGAGCATCTGGCTTGATTAAGCTGCGACGATTACCGGATCCGGCGCAAGGTAAGGCAAATGGTGCTTGAATTCCACGCTTTCAACCCAGGCCTGCACCTTTTGGATGGCTTCGGGCTGGAGGCCGCCACCGGCCAGTTCCTCTGCGGAAAGGCCGGCCTCGTACAGCCCATACAGCACCTGGTCGGCTTCTTCATAGGTGAAACCGAACTGGCCTTCATCGGTCTGTCCCGGCCATAAGCCGGCCGAGGGCCGGGCATCGAGGATCTCTCGCGGCAGTTTCAAGTGCTCGGCCAGCTGGTAAACCTCGGTTTTGTACAGGTTGCGCAGCGGCTCGATATCGCTGGCCTCATCGCCAAAGCGCGTGTAATAGCCGAGCAGGTGTTCGGATTTGTTCTCCGTCCCCAGGACCAGCGCGTTCAGCCGCCTGGCCTGGTCGAAGAGCAGGACCATTCTCACCCGCGCCATGATGTTGCCCGCCCGGATGCGATCCAGGTCGGCAGCGCCGGCTCCAGAGGCACCCTGGCCAGCCCCCAGCCCAAGCGCCGTGAAAAACCTATCGGCCATCGGGGCAATATCGTTTTCATAGGTTTGCGAAGAGGGAATTTGCAGCTCTTTAATCAGCAGCTGGGCCCTGCGCTGGGCGGCTGCATGCCAGGCCCCGTAGGGCATCATCAAGACGTGGATGGACCCCGGCCCGGATGCGACCGCCGCCAGCGCCAGGGCCGTGCCAGAATCGACGCCGCCGGAAACGGCGACCAGCAGGCGGGAAAATCCGGCTGACGCCAGGGTATTTTGGATGAAGTCGGTGAGCCGCTGGATGGTTGATGGAACATCGATTTGTCGCATCTCAGAAGTAAGCAGTAAGAAGTAAGAAGTAAGCAGTAAAAAGTAAGAAGTATTCAGTGAATAGTAACCGGTAACCAGTTTCCAGATGGGCGGAATGGGTTTAGTTTAGCAATGAAATGGCGTCCAGAGAAATGGGCGCCATGTGGGCAGCCGGCAGGCGGGCTTGCATGGACCACGGGCCGGTCCAGGTGATGATGACGGGGAGCAGCTTGCCCCGCAGGGATTCCTCGGACTCGACGAAGACCAGCTTGTTGGTCTCGGTGCGGCCCTTCCAGCGGCCGCGCACCTTCTCTTCGAAGAGCACCTCGACAGTTTCGCCCAGGTAGCCGGCGTTGATCTCGGCGGCGATGCCCTCCTGCAGCGCCTCCAGGGCGCGGAAGCGCTCCCACTTGACCTCCTCAGGGACGCCATCCTCCATCTTGCGGTCGGCGACCGTGCCGGGGCGGTTGGAGTAGCGCGCCAGGTGGGCGACGTCCAGCTGGAGCTCGGTCAGCAGGTCGTAGGTGCGCTGGAACTGGGCGTCGCTCTCGCCTGGGAAGCCGACGATGATGTCGGTGGCGATGGAGGCGCCGGGGAAGCCGCCGTCCAGCCGCTGGCGGATGCGCTCCACCAGGCGGCGGTAATCACCGGCGGTATAGCCGCGGCGCATGTTCGCCAGCACTTCGTCGTCGCCGGCCTGCACGGGCACTTCGATGTGCGCCATCACCTTGGGCAGCTCGGCCACGGCGTCGAGCAGCTCGTCCGTCATCCAGTTGGGATGGGAGGTCAGGAAACGGATGCGCTCCAGCCCCTCCACTTCGTGGACCACGCGCAGCAGCGCCGCCAGGTTCGGCCCATCTAGGATGTCCTTGCCGTAACGATCCACGATCTGCCCCAGCAGGGTGATCTCTTTAACGCCCTGGCCCACCAGGGAACGCACCTCGGCGACGATCTCGCCCACCGCGCGGCTGCGCTCGGCGCCGCGGCGATAAGGGATGATGCAGAAGGTGCAGGCGTGGGAACAGCCCAGCACGACGGGCACGTGGGCGGAGACCAGTTTGCCGCGCTCGTAGTCCGGCAGGATCAGGTCGCCGTCCATCAGTGCGAAGCGCTCCTGGGTCTCGGCCTGCTCCAGGGAACGGCTCTCGTCCTGCGTCAGGTAGGAAATCAGCGGGCCGGGGTCCGAGGGCGGAGAGAACACGTCTACGAAGGGGAAGCGCGCCTTCAGGTGGTCGACGCCCTTGACGCCCACCATGCAGCCCATCAGGTTGATCACCATGCCCGGGTTCTGTTCCTTTAGAGGCTTCAGGGAATGCAGGCGGCCGGCGGCCTTATCCTCGGCGCTCTGCCGCACCACACAGGTATTCATAACAATCACGTCGGCGTCGGTCGCCCGCCGCGTGGCTTTATAACCCAGATGCTCCAACGCCGACGCCACCCGTTGCGAGTCGGCCACGTTCATCTGGCATCCAGCGGTCCAAATGTGATATTTCATGTCCGGTATTATAACGCGATTAGTCGATCAGGCGATTGGGCAATTAGGAGATCAGGGGATAGGGGAGGGGGTCCGATCGGGAGGCCGGACGCATCGTATGGAGGCGGCGAGGGGGGATGGGTATTTCGAGTTTTGTCCGAGTAACGGGCGGTTTCTCTAGAGAACCTTGCGAAGGTTTTCCGCCCGTGCATGGATCCCGCAAATCCAACCTTCGCAAGGTTTTTGCACCAAGATCTAGCCGGCGCCGGGGGCATAGAGAACGCTGATCAGCGTAAAGGCTACCAGGGTGACCACCGTCGCCAGGGTCAGGCTGTTGACGACGAAGTTGCGATCATCCAGCTCGGCCCCTTGCATAAAGAGGGGGATGACAAAGGGTGGAGGCAGAATGAACATGGTCATCACGGCTGCCTTGAAGCCTGCATCCAGCTGAAGCAGATTGTCCAGGATAAGCCAGTTCAAAAGCAGACCCACGGGGACCCAGAACAAAAGCCGCATGCCGATACTGAGCGAAGGCTTCCAAAGACTGCCGGATTGGATCTGCAACTCGTAGCCGATGATGAGGGCCACGAGCGGCGTGGTCAACGCGCCGAGGAGAGACAGGGTGGCCAGAAGGCTCTCGGTGAGCGGCCAGGAGGAGAGCAGCGAGATCAGCCCGGTTTGCTTGACCAGGATCCCACCCAAAATGGCCAGGATCACCGGCGTCGCCAGGAATTGCCGCAGCGTTTGAGCGAAGGATTTGGCGCCCGTGGTAAAACGCTCCAGGATGGTGACCAGCACGAAGAACACAAACACGACCTGCCCCAGGTCAATAATACCGAATTTGAAGATATTTTCCGGGCCGTAGACCGAGGCATAAATCGCATAGCCCACCATCCCTGCTTCAAAGCCCGTCATTAGGGTCGGGAAATAACGGTTATGGATGCCGGTCAGGGGCTGGATGCGCCACCCCACCAGCAACGCCAGCAAGCAAGCCAGAAAAACCAGGCCGACGATGAGCAGGTACTGGGGCTCGAGGTCCACCTGCGAGAAAGCCAGAAAGAGCAGAACCGGCAGGGTGACGTTGATCACCAGTTTTTTCAGATCCTGGACGGTCTCGGGACGCAGGAATCGTCTGCGATTGAAGATGGCCCCCAGGATCAGGATGAGCAGAATCGGAAGGACTTTGGAAAAGGCCTGCAGGTAGGTCATGTGGTTGGGCTACCAGTTTTTGTAATCTTGCGTGTGGCGGCGATACTGGATGCTCCTAGGCAATACCGGTTTCTTGTTGTGAGATCGCCGTAAAGCGCTGGTAGGCTGCCTCCCAACCGGCGGTCTTGGCCGGCTGGTAAGTGTCCACCGCTACCGAACGCCGCACCAGGGAGCGCGCCTCCTCCAGGGAAGCCAATTCCCCGGTGGCGATCGCCTGCACCAGGATATTTCCCATGGCGGCGGCCTCCACCGGCCCGGTCACCACAGTTTTTCCGGTGGAATTGGCCGTAAATTGGTTAAGCAAGCGGTTGCGGGAACCGCCGCCGAAAATATGGACCACATCCAGGTTACGCCCCAGCACGGATTCAATTTGGCTTGCCACGCGCCGGTACTCGAGCGCCAGGCTTTCCAAAATCGCACGCACCACTTCCCCTTCCGCCTGTGGCACGCTCTGAGCGGTGTTGGCGCAAAAGGCCTGGATCTTTTCCACCATGCTGCCGGGGACCAGGAAACTGGGGTGGTTGGGCAAGACAAAGGCGCCAAAGCGGGGAGCGCTTTCCGCCAGGCGGGTCAAATCGTCGTAACTATACGCCTTGCCCGCCTCTGCCCACTCGCGCCGGCACTCCTGGAGCAGCCACATCCCCATGATATTCTTAAGCAAACGGATCTCCCCATCGGCGCTGCCTTCGTTGGTCAGCCCGAAGGCCAGGTTCTGCGGCTCGATCACCGGTCTCTCCACCAGTGTCCCCATGATCGACCAGGTGCCGGAGCTGATAAAGAGAAAATCCCGCCCCAGCGCCGGGACTGTGGCGACGGCTGAAGCCGTATCGTGCCCGGCGCTGGCCACCACCGGGATCCGCCGGCAGCCCAGTTCGCCGGCCAGGCCGGAGCGCAGCCCGCCCAACACCGTCCCGGGTGGAACGATCTCGCCAAAAATATGCGCGGGAATGGCGAGCGTTTCCAGGAGCTCAACGGCCCAGGCCTGCGCGCGGGGGTTATAACACTGGCTGGTGGTGGTGATGGTAAATTCACTGGCCTTGACCCCGCTCAACCAGAAGTTGAACAGGTCCGGCATGTTGAGAAAAGTGTGCGCCGCTTCGAGCGCGGGGCTCCCCACCATGGACAGCAGTTGAAACAGGCTGTTGATCTGCATGGGGTAGACGCCGGTGATTTCATACAGCTTCTCGGGTGAGATGAGCTGATAAGCACGCTGCGGCATGCCATCCGTGCGGTTGTCCCGGTAATGGTAGGGATTGCCGATCAGGGTATCCTGCGCATCGAGCAGGCCGAAGTCGACCCCCCAGGTATCCACGCCCAGGCTGGCTAATGCATCCCCGGTTTTCTCGACGGCAGCCTTCAAGCCCAGCAGAATCCCGCACCACAGGTTGAACACGTTCCAGTGCAAGTGCTCATTCACCCTGACAGCCTGATTTTCAAAGCGGTGAATCTCTTGCAGCTCCAGGCGGTCATCGTCCAGGCGCCCCAGGACGGCCCGCCCGGATTCCGCCCCCAGATCAAAGGCGAGAAAGGCAGGAGAAGTCATGGCAACCCTTCTGACCTATGCGGACCGCCCAAGCAACGGCTTTACCGCCGGCAGCACAGATTGGAGCACATCCGCTTCATTGGCGGGCTGTGCGATATCTTTCAGAAGGTCCCAGGTTTCGACGTGCTCGACCGCCGCCCCACCCGGCTCCAGGCGCGCCAACGGCCCCAGGGTCTCCAATTCTGTCATGAGCGCATTGGTGAAGATCTCGAAGGAACAACCGCCATCTGGATAGTTGGCTCCGGATTGGTAAGGGACCTGTTTCAGGAATAGATGCCCGTCCCGAGCAAAGGCGGCCCAGCCATCCGGGACCGAGGCGCCGATCTTTTGCGGTGCGCCAGCTTGCGAGTCATGGTTCAAGAGGATGAATTGAGCTCCGAAGACCCAGCGCGAGTCGGAGAAATCGGTGTAAGCCCACATGGTGAGCGTGTTGGCTGGCGAGATATTTTCACTATGGGTGGCACGCGGAGGCATGGGCAGGATGGCGGTGCCGCCCAGCGCCATAACTGACAAGGCCCAGGGAGCGAGTTCCACCGGCCACAGACCGGTGTTGCGCAGGCGGTGCGTGACGGTTACCCGCGCCGCCTGCTCTTCCAGGCGCAGGTCCAGCTCCTTTTGGATACCGGTGGTCGTCTCGACCGGTTGGATGACCCGTACGAAATCCTCATTGAACTGCACGGTAACTGGAGCATTATCCGGAAAATAAGTCCTGGGGAACATTTCCGGCGAATGCCACAGGCGGTGCCCGCCGTAGATGCGCCAATCTTCGCCCCCCGTCAGACCCATTTGATCCGGGAATTCGGCGAACTCGTTATCATCCTCGACGAAGCCAAAGCGGATCAGGCGCGGCCCGACTTCAGTAGTCAGGACTAAATCGATGATCCCGTTCGTCAGGCGCAGGCAGCGCTCCCAGCCGTGGTAAGCAATAAATTCGTGCTCCATAAATCTATCCAGTCCTTTGTATTTTCCTTCTAGCTATCGGACAGTTTTCGCTGCAGGCGGTTCGCTGGTTGAGTTGTTGCGCTCTTTGCAATGTATGCTTCGACGGGCTCAGCACGGCGTCGAAACCAAGAACCGCCGCCAAAACGGGTTTCGATACGCTCCTTCGTCGCTACACTTCGATAAACTCAGTGCGGCGCTCAACCAGCGTTTTGGCTGTCATTCCAAAAGTGTCCGGTAGCTAGTTTTTCTTTTCATCCGCTGATCTGCTTGCGGCGGTAGTGTTCGTCCAGGCGGCGGTCAATGCGCTCCACTTCGTTTTCGGGCATGAATTGCGGCCCACCCAAGGCATACGTGCCGACCAGGATGCGCGCCCACTTGTCCGCCATTAAAGTAATGTTGAGCGCCTCCTGGGCATTCTGGCCCAAAGCCACCAGTCCATGGTTGACCATCAGCAGCACTTTCGGAGAACAGGCATGCTGGTCCTGGTAGCGCCGCAGTTCCTCGCGTACTGCGAGCGCCAACGGCAGGCCGGGATCGACGTATGGCACCACGGCAGGGGCCTTGCCACAGACGACGATGGCATCCGGAAACAGATGCCCGCCAAACGGCTCGGCGCCTAGACGGCTGCACAAGATCTGGTTTACAGAAACCGGGTGAGTGTGTCCAACCCAGCGAGCGCCCCCTTCGGTCAGGCACAGGGCGTGCAGGAAGGTCTCGACGGAGGGCAGGCGGCTGGTGCCTTCAACCAGGGCCTGGCGCAGCCCATTGGCGATCTCGGTATCGCTCATCTTTGGGAGGGAAAGCAAATCCACAATGGGCGCCAGGCGTACCTGGCTAAAACCCTGCATATCGATGCCGTTCAGCCGGCTTCCAGATGCCTTGATCCAAAAAGTACCATCACCAGCATCCGCGCTGGTATTGCCCTCTCCGATGATCACCAATTGCCGCTCTTCACGCCCGAGCTCGTGCGAGAGGACGATCAGCTCGTGGAGGATTGTTTCCATACGCTTTCTCCGAGTTTCGGCTGCCGACTGAAAGGCAGAAGTAGAAGGCGAAGATCGCCGAAGTTAAGCGTAGCGACCGTACAACGGGCCGAAGTTGGCGCAGGCGCGGAAATCCGCGCCTAGCAGGTCCATAGCGCCGAAAGCCGTCCAGGTGCTGGGCCGGAAGACGCTGGTCTCCGGGACGTTGTGCATGTAAACCGGGATGCGCAGCAGGGAGGCCAGGCTGATCAGGTCGGCGCCGATATGACCGTAGGAGATGGCGCCGTGATTGGCTCCCCAGTTGTTCATCACCGTATATACGTCGCGGAATGCCGGCGTGTCGTTCAAGTTGGGCACGAACCAAGTGGTCGGCCAGGTTGGATTGGTGCGCTCATCCAGCAGGTTATGGACTTCGCCGGGTAGCTCCACGGTATATCCCTCGGCAATCTGCAGCGCCGGCCCCAGGCCTTTGACCAGGTTCAACCGGCACATGGTGACCGGCATGCCGCCGCGCGTTTTAAACCTGGTAGACCAGCCTCCGCCCCGGAAATACTCCGTGATCCCGGCATGCCAGGTGGTGGCTTCCAGGCAACGTTTTACTTCGCCGGCAGAGACCTCCCAGAAGGGCTTGATCGCCGGCTGGCCATCCCGCTCCTGCTGGCCGGTGCCATCCAAAGCGGCCGGGCCGGAGTTGATCAGGTGCAGGAAGCCTGCCGCGGCGCGTCCGCTCGGCTCGTGGCCGGTCACGCGCTTCACCGCCTCCGGGCTCCAGTAGGTGCGCACGTCGGCGAAGATCTGCGCCGTACCGGTTAATAAGTGACCGAAGAGCATGGATACTCCATTGAGAGCATCGTTCTCCGTGGCCAGGATCAGCGGCTGGCGGATGCCGTCCCAGTCGAACGAGGAGTTCAGGATGGCCTCCATGAAGTCCCCATTCGGCAGGTGATCGGTCCACTGGCGCTGCCCCTGGAAGCCTCCGGCAATGGCGTTGTGACCCAGGGCTTCTTCGCCATAGCCCAATTCGCTTAAGCGGGGATTGCCGGTCATCAGATCGCGGGCGATCAAAGCCATCTTGACCGAGTCTGCCCAGTCTTTCTCCTTTTGCTCCGGCGAGCGCTGGTTTTCCGGCGGGTTATAATCTTTCCCCTCCGGGCAGTTTTCCTTCACCCAGCTCGAAGCACGCTCAAACTCGTCCGGATCGTAAATGCGCTCCTCCATGCGACGGACGAATTCCGTCATATCGATCGTCTCGACGCGCATGCCCAGATAGCTCTCGAAGAGGTTTTGGTCGACGATCGATCCGGCAATGCCCATCGAGACCCCGCCCATCGCCAGGTAGGATTTGCCGCGCAGGATGGCGACCGCCAGGCCGGCCCGCGCAAAACGGAGCAGTTTTTCCTTCACGTCCTCGGGAATGGTCGTGTCCCCGGCATCCTGGACATCGCGCCCATAAATGGAAAAGGCAGGTAAGCCTTTTTGGCTATGCCCGGCCAGCACGGCGGCCAAATAGACGGCGCCGGGGCGCTCGGTGCCATTAAATCCCCACACGGCCTTCGGCGTAAGCGGGTCCATGTCCATGGTTTCCGATCCATAGCACCAGCACGGGGTAACCGTCAAGGATACTCCCACCCCAGCGCGGGCGAACTTCTCCGCGGCCTGCGCGGCTTCGGCGACCCCACCGATGCAGGAATCGGCGATGACGCACTGCACGGGTTCGCCGTTCGGGTAACGGAGATTGCTGCTGAGCAGATCGGCGACCGTCCGCGCCATATTCATGGTCTGCTCTTCGAGCGATTCCCGCACCCCCTTGCGCCGGCCGTCGATGGCTGGCCGGATCCCGATCTTGGGAAAGTCGCCAATCCAGCGATTGGGTGCAGCCTGTAGCTGATCGTTTGCCACTGGTGTAACCATGGTTTCAGCCAATTCCTTTCCTTGTGTTAACTCATGCAGGGGATTAACATGACTCATCCCCAACGATTGGGATGAGTCATGTCTCGTTTCCCCAAATTAAGACGACCAGTGTTACTTGTAGAGCAGTGCTGCGATGGTTTCGTCGTCGATGTTGGTTTTGTCGTACCAGTGGAAGCCGGTATCGATGGTCGTCGGCAGCGATTCGCCGTTGATCGCCTTGACGGCGGCTTCAACGCACTTATAGCCAATGCCGATCGGGTCCTGGGTAATGGCGCCCGCCTCCACCCCGCTGCGGACGGCATCCATCTGCTGCTGGCCCGAGTCATAGCCGATGACCACGAGCTCGCCTTCTTTGCCCAGCTCACTCACCGCATTCAAAACACCGATGATCGAGCCTTCGTTGGCGCCGAAGAAACCCTTGAGGTTCGGGTGCGCCTGGATGATGGCTTTGGCCAGGTCGGTCGACTTCAAATGGTCCCCGCCACCATATTGGACGTCCACCACGGTGATGTTGGGGTACTTTTCCTCCATCTGGCTGAGAAAACCATCGCGGCGATCAATGCCGGTGCGGCTGGTCTGGTCGTGCACGATGACGGCCACTTCACCTTCTCCGCCAATCAGCTCGGCCATTTTGTCAGCAGCATGCCCCGCAGCAGCGATGTTGTCGGTCGCGGCTGTGGTCACCGGGATATCGCTGTCGACGCCGGAGTCAAAACCGACGACGGGGATATTGGCGGCTTTAGCCTTCTCCAGCAACGGTATGGCGGCCTTGCTGTCCAACGCTGCCAGGCAAATTGCGGCGGGATTTTTGTCCAACGCCGTTTGCAGCATTTCGATCTGCTTGTCGACCATCGCCTCGGTTTCCGGGCCTTCGAAGGTAATGTCGACGTTATATTCCGTGGCAGCCTGTTCCGCACCCAGCTTCACGGCCTGCCAGAACTGGTGCTGGAATCCCTTGGAAATCACCGGGATGTAGGGCTTCGCCGCCGTCTCGCCACCTGAGCTACCGGGTTCCGGAGCCGGGGTAGGAGCCGCACAGCCGGCGATCAGCGCTGCGACCAGCAATAATCCCAAAAGGGTGGAAATCATCTTCCTTGTATTCATTGTATTCATTGTAAATCTCCTTAGAATAGGTGGGTTGGAAATCAAACAAAAGATGGTCTTGGTTTCCGTTCAAATCGTAGGTGCTTGAATTTTCTACGGGATGTTTTCTCCTTTCTTCTCGTCAAGCATCGGAACAACGCCGCTGTTGTCTATGGTTAAGCCCCGCAAGAGCAATTCTCATTTTGGGCAGCCGGTAATTCAGGGTGGCGGCTACCCGCCGGCCGGCTACTCCCGCCGGCGGCGCAAGATATCGGCGTAGACCGCCAGGACGACGATCGCCCCGGTTACCACCATCTGCCACTCCTGCGGAACCGAAAGGATGCGCAGGCCGTTGGTCAGCGTGCTGATGATGAAGGCGCCGATAACGGTGCCCAGAATGGTGCCCTCGCCGCCGCTCAAGGAGGTGCCGCCAATCACGGCCGCCGCAATGGCGTCCAATTCATATCCCGAACCCAGCGCCGGTTGCGCGGAGTTGAGACGGGCTGCAATCAAGACACCCGCCAGACCGCTAAACATGCCGGAGAGCCCGTAGACGGCTGTCTTCCAAACATCCACGTTCACGCCGGAAAGGCGTGTCGCCTCCTCGTTGCTGCCAATCGCAAATGTGTACCGGCCTAAAACCGTCTTATTGAGAATCAGGCCAGCGGCGATGGCAGCCCCGAACAGGACCAGGACGGCGTTGGGGATCACAAACCCAGGAATGATGGCGCCCAGCACCGATCCCATGGCAATCTCCCTGAAGATCGGCGTATCGTTGAAGTAGATCGGCTTCAGGCCGGAGATCACCAGTGAAAGTCCCTTGGTCGCGTACAACATACCCAGTGTGGCAATAAAGGGCGGGACTTTCATCTTCGAGATGGTTAAGCCGTTGACCAGCCCGGCCAGCCCACCCGCAAGCAAAGCAGCCAGGACGCCCAATGGGACCGGCAGGCCCCAAAAAGTAACGAACACGCCCGCCATCACCGCAGAAAAGGTCATCACCGTCCCGACGGACAGGTCAATCCCCGCCGTGATAATGACAAACGTCACGCCTAAAGCCAGAACGCCGTTCACGGCGGTGGCGAGCAAGATCCCAATCACATTATCGAAGGTTAAAAAGTTTGGCGAGGCCAAAGAAAACACGACGACCAGGGTGATCAAACCTGCAAACGCCAGGACTTTCTGCGTCGCATCCGAGCGGAGCAAAGACCGTATCTCGACCTTTCTTCGGGCAGCTTCAATTTGCATGGTTAATCACCTCTCAACTCAGAATCGGATCCGATAATTTCATTTCGCCCGTTATCGCCATTCCTGCGCTGCGTGGCGTATTTCATGATATTTTCCTGGGTGGCCTCGTCAATGCTCAATTCGCCCGTGATGCGCCCTTCACACATCACGACGATGCGGTGGCTCATGCGCAGGATTTCAGGCAATTCTGAGGAAATCATGATAATGGCCTTGCCCTGGCGGGCCAGATCGTTGAGCAGCTTGTAGATCTCGCTCTTAGCGCCCACGTCGATGCCGCGTGTGGGCTCGTCGAAGATCAGGATCTTGGTATCGGCGGTCAGCCACTTGCCAATGACCACCTTCTGCTGGTTGCCGCCGGATAGATACTTGACCTTCTGCTGCAGGCCGGGTGTCTTGATAGAAAGCGCCTGGACGACACGATCGGCAGCCGCGTGCGCTTTGGCGCTATTGACCCAACCCAGATAACCGAGGAACTTTTTGAACGTCGCCAGGACGATATTGGCCTCTACATCCATCCCCAATGTTAGACCGTAACGCTTGCGATCCTCAGACAGGTAGCCAATCCCGTGCGCAACCGCATCGCGGGGGCTCTTGATCTGCACCTGTTTTCCCAGTATATGGATATCGCCGGATTCGATCGGGTCGGCCCCGAAAATCGCCCGCGCCACCTCGGTCCTCCCGGCTCCCATCAGGCCGGCAAAGCCCAGGATTTCCCCTCGCTTCAGATTGAAGCTGACGTCTTTGATGACATTGCCCCGCCGGAGATTTTTTACCTCCAACACGATCTCTTGATCCGGATTTTCTGGCAGCTCAGGGGTGGTCTCATAGATGATCCGGCCGACCATCATGCTGATAATCTGGTCGATCGTCGCTTCCTGCGTGGGAACGGTATCGATATAGCGACCATCTCGCATAACGGTGATGCGGTCGGAAATGCGCTTGAGCTCCTCCAGCCGGTGGGTGATGTAGACGATCCCGACGCCTTTCTCGCGCAGCTGGCGGATAATGCGGAAGAGCTCTTCGATTTCTGTATCGGTGAGCGCCGCGGTTGGCTCATCCATAATCAGCACCTCAGCGTTGAAGGAGAGCGCCTTGGCGATTTCCACCATCTGTTGCCTGGCGACCGTCAAATTCGAGACTTTGGTACGCGGATCGAGCTTCAGGTGCAGCATCGAGAACAGCGGCTCCGCCTTCTCGTTAATTTCTTTTTCATGCAGGACAAAGGGAATTCTGCGGCGTGGCTCACGCCCGATGAAGATGTTTTGCGCCACAGTAAGATGCGGCATCAGGTTGAGCTCTTGATGGATCATGCTGATGCCCAGCTGCTGCGCCGCCCTGGGAGTGGGAATATCCTCTTCCTTCCCTTTGTACAGGATGCGGCCGGCATCTTTTTTGTAGATCCCCGCAAACACTTTCATTAACGTGGACTTCCCGGCGCCGTTCTCCCCCACCAAAGCGTGTACTTCACCGGCGCGCAGATCAAAGCGGCATTCGTCCAGGGCGTGGACGCCAGGAAAGGTCTTGACCACCCCCTCCATTTGCAAAAGCATGTCACCCATCGGGAAATCTCCTGGCTTTCCGGGTAGATCCGCCATCCGCACCGGGCTTTGTAATCGTTTACATTCTATCAGGAAAAAGTGGTGGGATCATGGTTTATTTTGATTCGTTTCTTCGCCAGTGTGATGACGGGTATCGCCGCCGTATGTTGACTTAATAGGTAAAAATCTGTATTATATTTCAAGCAGCATTTTTATCGGTAAGCTTTCCGGCGAGCACAAATCAGGCATCATTGGGCATTGCTGTGGAGAAAGGGAGATATGGCCACTAACGAATGGAGGTCACAATGGTTGATAAGGTTGACGGGAAAGAGGCTAAAGTCGAGCAAGCCCAGGAACCACCCTCGAAAAAGAAAATAAGCAAGCAGCGGTACGAAGAAGAACTGGCGCGGCTGCAGGTCGAGCTGGTCAAGCTGCAGGAATGGATTAAGGAGAAAGGTCTGCGCGTGGTGGTCCTCTTCGAGGGGCGTGACGCAGCCGGGAAGGGCGGTGTGATCAAGCGCATTACGCTACGCCTGAACCCCCGCATCGTCAGGGTTGTTGCTCTCGGCACGCCCACAGAAAAGGAAAAAACACAGTGGTGGTTCCAGCGCTACGTGGCTGAGCTGCCCGCCGCGGGCGAGATGGTGCTGTTCGATCGCAGCTGGTACAACCGGGCGCTGGTCGAGCCGGTGATGGGTTTCTGTACGGAAGAAGAGTACCGGGAATTCTTGCGCTCCTGCCCCGAATTTGAGCGCATGCTGGTGCGTTCGGGCATCATCCTGATCAAGTATTATTTCTCGGTGAGCGATGCTGAGCAAGAGCGGCGTTTCCAGGCGCGCAACACCGATCCTGTCAGGCGCTGGAAGCTCAGCCCGATGGACATGGAGGCGCGGCGCCGGTGGGTGGAGTTTTCAAAAGCCAAAGACCGCATGTTCGCCACTACGGACATCAAGCAAGCGCCCTGGTACGTGGTCAACGCCGACGTCAAGCGCCACGCCCGCCTGAACTGCATCCATCACTTGCTCAGCGTGATCCCTTATGAAGATCTGACCCCCGGTCCGATCGCGCTGCCGCCGATCCCAGATGCCAGCGGCTACGTGCGCCCGCCGATCACGGACCAGACGTTCGTGCCGGAGGCTTATCCCTAAGACTGCTGAGAAACACCCTTTTGAATGGCGAAGGCGAGAAGGTTTTTTAGTTCCCGGTGTAAAAGGGCTTTCTGAAGCGATGTTGGACCAGGACGGTCATGAGAATGACTCGGCCATAAGAACGCCGCCGAGGACGGCGGCTAGAGCAAAATTTTGGGATGGCGGTTAGAGCGAAATTTTGGGACGGCGGTTAGAGCAAAAATTTGGGACGGCGGTTAGAGCAAAAATTTGGGACGGCGGTTAGAGCAAAAATTTGGGATGGCGGTTAGAGCGAAATTTTGGGATGGCGATTAGAGTGAAATTTTGGGACGGCGGCTAGAGCAAAAATTTGGGATGGCGGCTAGAGCAAAAATTTGGGATGGCGGTTAGAGCGAAAATTTGGGACGGCGGCTGGAGCGGGTGATGAAAGTTGCCTTGATTGGTGATATTCACGCCAACATGCCGGCGCTGGAAGCCGTGCTGGCTCAGATTGAAAACCACGGCGTGGACGCCATTTGGAACGTGGGGGATTG
>Ga0209640_10002640_pt1 | contig 15628 bp, 9 predicted proteins | sample RifCSP10_1_FD_184018 | JGI IMG/M metagenome (GOLD analysis project Ga0209640, IMG submission 184018) | Soil microbial communities from Rifle, Colorado - Rifle CSP2_sed 10_1 (SPAdes) (version 2) | ecosystem: Environmental > Terrestrial > Deep subsurface > Rock core/Sediment | place: Rifle...
CCCGAGATCCTGGAAGGCGACCAGCTGCCGCTCCGTGAAGCCGCCCGACACCGGTCCCGTCTGGAATACCCGCTGAGCCGTGTAGCCGAAGTATCCCGACAGCCCAAGCCGCGCGATCTCCTTCACCTCGGAAAAGAACTCGAGGCCGTACGCCTTGCCTCGCGCGAAGGTCGTCGGCGCGAACACCCGCACGTTCGCAAGCTCGGTGGTCTCGAACGAGTGGCGGTCCGACCGCCAGTACGCCGTCACCCGCACGCCGACCTTATCGGTGAACGAATGATTCACGCCCGCTTCGAAGTGATTACTGCGCGAGCTGCCGGGCGGACGTCCCTCGAAGCCAAGCGATGCCGATAACAACAAGTTCTCGATTGGCGGCGGTGAGAAGAAGCGATTGTAGGCGAAGTGCAAGACCGTGCGTGCGCCCGGCATCCCGTAAGCCAGATTGACGCGCGGGCTAACGGCGGTCTCGCTTGTCACCAGCCTGTAGCGGTCGAGGCGCAGGCCGACGTTCGCAGTGAAGTTCTTCAGCGGACGGATCTGATCTTGAAAGTAGGCGCTCGCCTGTCCGCCCGTCTTTCGGCCGCGAAAGTCGAACGCGCCGATCTCGACTTCATTCTCACGCGGATCGAACGACAGGTCCTCGCGCAACCGGAGCAGCATCAGGTCTACACCGGCTTTGATCTCGTGGCGCGACCCGATGTAGAGCGAGTAGTCGCTCTTGAATCCAGCGGTCACGTCGTTTCGCAGTCCGCCGGCTTGGATCGAGATGGGATCGCTCGTCGGCATCAATCGCGAACTGACCAGGCGCTCGTAGACCGACGTCGAGATGGCCGACGCGCTCGAAAAGACATGCTCCCACGACAGCACCGCCGACTGTTCGCGATTCCGCTGGAAGAAGTCGCGTCCGCGCAACTCGTCTTCAATCGTGATCGGCAGCTCGAAGTTCGTCCCGCCCGCCGACAAGACGAGCTTGAAGAAGTCCGCCGTCCCTGGCCTGTAATCCAACTGCCCGAAGCTTCGAGATCCCTGGCCGAAATCGTGAATCGTCCGGGGCTCCGGCGTATTCAGGAACCGGTTGTTCTGAAATCCCTGGGCGTACAGAAAGTAGCCGAGCTTCTCCGTGTGTCCGCCGAAGTCCACCGCAAAGTTATTGCGGCGATGATCGCCCGACCCCAAGGTCAGCCCGCCGTGATTGTTCGCATCGAACCCCGACCGCGTGACTATGTCGAGGATTCCGCCGAAGCGGTTTCCGAACTCGGCAGGAAACCCTCCGGTGATCACGTTGACCGATTGAATGACGTCGGGCGCAAGTCCCGGCGTGAACATCTGATGCGGATTGTCGAAGAACGAGACGCCGTTGATGAACGTGTTGAGCGAAAGCTCGTTGCCGCGCAAGTGCACCAGATTGTCGTGGCCGCTCACGGCGCTCGACACGAAGGGCGTGATCAGGTCGGTCACCTGTCCGCACCGGCCGCCAGGCAAGCGACAAAGCTGCTCGCAGGTGAGCGTGGTTATGGTCGCGGCTTCCTTGTCGTTGAGCAACCTGGCGCCGGTTGTGACGGTCATCTGCTCGCTGACGACCGCGACCGGGTTGAGCTCGAACTCGATCTGCTCGGTGTCCCGGGGGCCGATGGCGAGCGCCAGCGCTTCGGGGTAGTAGTTGCCGGCGGTCGCGCGCAACGTGTAGTTCCCCGGGCTCAGGTTCGCGAAAGAGAAGCGCCCGGCTGCGTCTGTCATTGCAGTTCGTTCGGTCGCCGCCGGCTCGCTTTCGAGTTTCAACGTCGCCCCTTCAACCGGCGCGTGCGTAGTCTTGTCGGTGACGGCGCCCTGGATTCTCTGCTGAGCAGAAGCCACGGACGCAAGCAACAGCATCAACAGCGTGCCCAGACAAACGCGACGCGCGAGCCGGCGATTGAATCCCCGCGTATCCGGGTGCGAATTCCACTTCATCAAATCGGTCTTCATCGCAAGTCCTCCTCTCCGACGGGCGGTTAAGGCCCTGGCTGCAAGAAGCGAAGGCAGTGCTCGACGCGGTTCGCAGAGACGGCGATCTGCGGCCGAGTTGAACAACGCCGGCTTCGATGGTTTCGAGATCAGACTTCCAGAGCGATGAAGTGAAGGGGCGGCGCTCGTGGCGAGAACGCCGGCGCCTCCGGCGCGTCGTTTATTGTGGGCGGAGCATTTGGGGCTAAGAGGATTGCCCGGATCGCAGTGACGAACGGAGTACGGGACCGACGTCCCTCGCGCAGTTGGCGGCTTGAAGGCAGGGGCGCCAGGCATCCCTCCGGACACCGGGAAGAGACCGTCGCGACGATGACCTGTTCATGTTCCTTCGGGGCGGGAGACTGGCCTGCGACCCTATCGTGACGAGGAACGCAACAACAGTGACGCTGCTCGATGCAGCATGACATCGAGCAGACATCCGGCGAGTCGAGCGTGAGGGCTAGCTCCGCACAGAACAGCCCTAGCGCCAGAACCATCAGCGCTGATCCAGCCAGCACTCTTGCCGGCGGCCCGATCGTGCGGATCAGCATGCGCCCTCCCGCTCACTACAACCAATGGATTCAATCAACCCAACCCGGAGCTATTCAATCGACGTTGCGTGCGATCTTATTCCAGGCGGCGGTCGAAGCGCCAGCGACCTGGACCGCGGTTATGAATCCCGCTCCAGGTGAGCAATAAGTATGCCTGCCGGAGTAATCCCGCGTAAGCTCGACGGCATTCGGCTTTAACCAGAAGGGAGCACCATCGGCGTGCGCTTTCGTGTACCAGCGTGAACCACGCCTACGCGCCGAGTGGTTCATCGAGATACAACCCAACGCGGCTGAGGCGGCTGAGATTGAATCGGGCGCCGCAGCGTGCGATAACTTGCGTGAGAAGCGACGAGGATGGCAGAGAAGAAAAGAGCGGTTGTGTTATTGAGCGGCGGTCTCGACTCGGCGACGGCGCTCGCGGTAGCTCGTTCAGAGGGCTTCGCCGCGTTCGCGATCTCGTTTCGGTACGGCCAGCGGCATGCGATTGAGATCGACAGCGCACGCCGCGTAGCCCAATCGCTCGGCGTCGAAAGGCACTTGATCGTAGATGTCGACCTTCGAGCCATCGGAGGTTCGGCGCTGACCGATGACGTTGCGGTTCCGAAGGAGCGTTCGCCTGGCGAGTTGTCCTCGGCTGGCGGGATTCCGGTCACTTACGTTCCGGCGCGCAACACGATCTTCTTGTCGTTGGCGCTGGGGTGGGCGGAGGTGCTGGGAGCTGTAGACATCTTCATCGGGGTGAATGCGCTGGATTATTCGGGCTATCCCGACTGCCGGCCTGAGTACATCGAAGCGTTCGAGAGAATGGCGGATCTGGCTACGAAGGCAGGGGTCGAAGGCCGGGCACGTTTTAGGATTCACACGCCGCTGATCGCGATGACTAAGGCCGAGATCATAAGGACGGGCCTTGCGCTGGGAGTTGATTATTCGCTCACGCACAGTTGTTATGATCCGACGCCGGATGGCCGCGCGTGCGGGCAGTGCGATAGTTGCCAGTTGCGATTGAGAGGGTTCGCCGAGGCCGGCGCCCGCGACCCGCGGCGCTATACGCGACCCTGAAGCATCGATGTTCTTCGGGCTTATTCCTGTTGAGTTGGGCAGCATACTGTGGTAAAAGAGCGCGCAGCCAGCCAGCCCGGCCGGTAGAGCGCGTTGATTAGAATCAGCAGCGAACCTCATTCGCGGTTCTTGTCTGTGGGGGCTCTGAACGACTGACAAGTCTTTTCTATTCGGGGGAGGTGAGGCATGCTCCAGCGTATATCGAGCCAGTCGCGCTCGCAGTGGTTTTGTCGAGTGCTCACACTATGCGGTTTAGCTTCGCTTGTCGGCGGTCTCATCTTGTGGGCGGTGCAAGGGGCAATTCGCGGGGGCGCGACTATCACTACGCAACGCGTGTCCGAGAGCAATACTCGCAGATTGAGTCGGCCAACTGCCCGCACGACCCAGAGCGCAGCATCAGACGCCCCAAGCAACCAACGCCCAACCCTGCTTCGACTCCAGAGAGTTGTTGAGCGGCACATCTCGGGCGGGCAAACTCATTTGTATCGTCTGACTCTGTCAGCCGGGCAGTATGTGCACGTTTCTGTTGAACAACGCAGCGTCGATGTCATCGTAAGGCTGTTCGCGCCTGACGGACAGCAGTTGGCTATGGTCGACAAGCGGTATGGCAACGTCGGCGCAGAGGCGATCCGAATAGTTGCGACGATGTCCGGGGAGTATCTTCTCGACGTACGCCCGGTTGGTGAACATCCAGAAGCGGGACGATACCGAGTGTGTATAGAGGAATTTCGCCCGGCGTCCGACGAAGACGAGGTTCGGATCCCTGCACTGCAGATTTATGAGGACGCGTCGGGACTTCTGGCGCTGCACACAGCGGATTCAATGCGCGAAGCCATTGCGAAATTCGCTGAGGGTCGCCGCATGTGGCATGCCATCGGAGACCGGGAGCAGGAAGCCGCAGCTCTTCTCGGAATGGGCGAGGCGTACAATCAGCTTGGTGAATATGAGCAGGGACTGGCCTTGTTCGATCAAGGTCTCTCGTTCTGGCGTCCCTTGGGTGACGGGGCGCGCGTGGCATCGATCCTCACTGAGAAAGGCGAATCTTACTACTACCTCAGCGAGTATCAGAAGGCGTTGGAGTGTTACGACGAGTCACTGGCGATATGCGAGACCATCAGACGTCCTGATGTGAGAGCTTGGACACTGAACAACATCGGGTCGGTCTACGATGTGCTCGGCGACAAAGAGAAAGCCCTCGACTACTACCATCGGGCGTTTCTCATCTATACGAGAATGGATCCCGGCTATGAGAGGTCTCGGGGCACGGCGATCACGCACACGAACATGGGCGGCGTCTATGTAGCGCTCGGCGACTCGCCGAAGGCGCTGGACCACTTGATGCGCGCGCTTCCCGGATGGCGCGCTGTCAGCGATCGCTGGGGGGAGGCGCGCATGCTTCACCGGATTGGCCTGGCCCACGCCGCCTCCGGCGACACTGCGCGAGCGCTGACGTCCTATGACGACGCCGTGCGGTTGTGGCGAGAACAGGGCGACCGCTTCAACGAAGCCAAAACAGTCGACGCGACCGGACTCGCATATCTCGCCGGCGGCGACAGTGAGAAAGCGCTCAGCTTCTTCCAGCAGGCGCTTGCGACGCGGCGCGCCATACGCGACCGTCAAGGCGAGGCCGCCGCCCACTACCACATCGCGCGCGCCGAACTGCATCGCGGAAACCTGATGGAAGCGCGAGCGAACATAGAACAGGCCCTCGCGCGCGCCGAGTCCGTGCGCACCAAGGTTGCCAGCAACGAGTTGCGCTCCTCGTACCTCGCTGCCGTTCGCGAATACTACGAGTTCTACATAGACCTCTTGATGCAATTGCATCGCTTGAACAAAAGGGAGGGATTCGATGGCGTCGCGCTCAGCATGAGCGAGCGCGCCCGAGCCCGCACGCTGATCGAGATGCTGGTCGAAGCTCGGGTGGACATTCGCGAGGGCGTTGACCCGAGGTTGCTCGAAGAAGAGCGGGACCTGCAACATCGGATCAACGCGACAGACGCGCGCCTCAGGCAGTTGTCGAAGGCAAGGTACGTTGCGGCAGTGGATGTTGCGGCGGCAGCCTCCGATATCGACGCAATGGTGGCCGATCTCGAAAGGGTCGGCGCGCGCATAAGGCGCACCAGTCCACGATACGCCGCCCTGACCCAACCCCAGCCGCTGACGTGCGCCGAGATTCAAGAACGCCTGCTCAACCCGGACACCATGCTGCTCGAATACGCGATGGGCGACGAGCGAAGTTTTCTCTGGGCAGTAACTCCGGCATCGATCACAACGTTCGAGTTGCCTGGGCGAGCGGAAATCGAAATGGCGATCCGGCGATTCTATGAGCTGCTGACCGCGCGCAACAAACGGGATAAGCGTGAGACCCTCGAACAGCGCCGGGTTCGCCTCTCGCGCGCTGACGGGGAGTATCCCGATGCGGCGCGCACCCTGAGCCGTCTACTCCTGCAGCCCGTGGCGGGGCAATTGGCAAACAAACGGTTGCTGATCGTCACCGACGGCGCACTACAATACGTACCGTTCGCCGCACTCCCGATCCTCGAACTGGATGGGGAGAGCGCGGAGCATGGACTTGGCTCGTTGAGGCCGCTAATTGCTGAACACGAGATAGTCAACTTGCCGTCTGCGTCGGTGCTTGCCGTGCTTCGCCAACAAACGGTCGGACGCGCCGAAGCTCCGAAAAGGGTCGCGGTGCTCGCCGATCCCGTCTTCGACGAGATGGATCCGCGGCTGGGATCAGCCCGGCGCGCTCGAACTGCGGTCCCCGGATCGCCGCGTCCACGTGTCCCCGCGTCTCTCCGTCGGCCTTCAGATCTTGAGCGGTCCGCGAGCGAGGTTGGCGCCAGCGGAGGGGGCTTCTTGCTCCCGCGCTTGCTCTCCTCGCGCCAGGAAGCCGCAAGCATCTTGAACCTCGTTGCAAGCGAAGACCGAAAGGGGGCGCTCGACTTCGACGCGAGCCGCGAGACGGCAACGAACCCCGAACTTGGCGAGTACCGAATCGTTCACTTCGCCACGCATGGACTGCTCAACAGCGTCCATCCGGACTTGTCCGGCGTCGTCCTCTCGCTGGTGGACCGCCGTGGCGAGCAACAGGACGGCTTCCTCCGGCTCCACGAGATCTACAACCTCAAGCTGCCGGCAGACTTGGTTGTGCTAAGCGCCTGTCAAACTGGCTTGGGCAAAGAGATCAGAGGCGAAGGTCTGATCGGCTTAACGCGCGGCTTCATGTACGCCGGAGCGCCGCGGGTTGTCGCGAGCCTGTGGAAGGTCGACGACGAAGCGACCGCCGAGTTGATGAAGCGTTTCTACGAAGGAATGCTGAACGACAAGCAGACGCCGGCGGCTGCATTGAGAAATGCGCAGATCGCGATGTGGAAACAGAAGCGATGGCAGTCGCCGTTCTACTGGGCGGCGTTCACGCTTCAGGGCGAATGGAAGTGAGGAGAGATGTGTTTAGGACGCCATCTTCATCACGTCTTTCGCCAGCCATGGAGGAGCAGGTCCGCGAGGACTAACCGGCTGAACACCAGCCGCAGTGTTGAGTCTTACCACTGAACTCACGCTATCGGCCCTCGTGGGTCTCACAGTTTGTATCGATGGCGAAATCATCACAAAAAGAGTCCTGGCAATTGGGCCAAGCGGCTTTTGATCGGCTGCTCTCTTGGCTCGACCCGGACCGCGAGCGCGCCGGAGAGAAGTACGAACAGATTCGCGCGAGACTCATCAAGATATTCCAGTCGCGCGGCTGCCAGACGAGCGAGGAACTCGCCGACGACACGATCAACCGGGTGACGCGCAAGGTTGCGAACATCGCCGACGGATACCAGGGCGATCCGGCGCTCTACTTCTACGGGGTCGCGCAAAAAGTCTTCCTCGAATACGTGACCCGCAAGCCGCCGCCCCCTCCTCCGCCCCGACTTGATCAGGAGGAAGATCTCAACGAAGAGTACGAATGTCTCGAGCAGTGCCTCGAGCGCCTGTCACCAAGAAGCCGCGAGCTGATTCTGCTTTATTATCAGCGAGACAAACAGGCGAAAATAGACAGCCGAAAGGAACTCGCCGCCAGGCTCGGCATCGCATCGAACGCTCTGAAAATACGAGCGCTCAGAGTTCGCAACCGCCTTCGCGATTGCGTGACTCAATGCTTGAATAAGCGGGGATCGGAATGAAACCGATTCCCCCGCCCGGACATAGAATGATAGAAGCACATAGGCAGGGACGGCGGGGTTGAGGCAGCAAATGGGGACCGAAGAAACAGGCGAGGAGTACAGACTCATCCGGCGTTATCTGCTCGGCGAGTTGCGGGAAGGAGAACGGGTAGATATCGAGCGCCGCCTGATGACCGACGAGGAGTGCTTTGACAGCCTGCTGCTGGCCGAAGCCGACCTCGCCGACGAGTACACGCGCGGCGAGCTTTCGGATTCGGACCGTCAGCGGTTCGAGGATTATTTCTTGCTCGCCCCCGAACGGCGGCGCGATCTGAGGTTCGCGAAAGCGCTGACGAAATACGCTTCAGCAGCGAGTTCTGCGCCCTCGCCGGTTCGCCCAAGCGCGACCGCCGATCTGACGCGCCCATTGTTTTGGTGGCAATCGCTCGCCTCCTTCGGGCGTCCTCGTCGTCTTGCAATGACGCTCGCGCTGGCTGCGGTCTTCGGGCTGCTAGTCGTTACCGGTGTCTGGCTGTTGAGCGAGAATAGACGGTTGAGCAGCCGTATCGAGCAGCTTCAATCTCAACAACTCGAGCCGGATCCGAGAGTCGAAGAGCTGCGTCAACAACTAGCCAACGAACGCGCGCGCAGCGGAGCACTCGGTCAACAGCTTGAACGAGAGCGAATCGAGCACGAAGAAACCGCTCGGGAGCTCGCTATATTGAAGCAGCAAGGCTCGACGGACGGCGGACGCTCCGGACGGAGTTTCGTTTCAGTTGTGTTGACAGCAGGGATGATGCGCGGCGGGGGTGAGCTTGCCACGGTTACGGTTACGCCCGGAGTGCAGAGGGTGCGATTGCAGCTAATTCTGGAACGCGACGACTACGCGGTTTATCGAGTCGACCTGCGCAATGATCAAGGCATAGAAGTGTGGAGCAATCAAAAGCTGACCGCCGACCGCACGAATACCGTTACAACGTTGGTGGCAAGCGTGCCGGCAAGACTCCTGGCCAGAGGGGACTACATCGTGACCGTGAGTGGCGTGACGCCCGCCGGGAATCAGGAAACAGCCGGCAGGTATGGTCTCAGGGTCGTGGCACGGTAGCCCGTCGTTCCCCGAATCCATGTTCTAACAACTCAGGGACGCTCCCGGTCTCTCTGCTCGCAACTCGTCGGTTTCGTGACTTACCTCGGTTGAGAATCCCAGAAGCGAAACCTTTCAGCCAGAGCGCGCATAAGAGAATGAGACATGAAGGTGCGCAACATCCCCAAGGTTGCGTCAGGGTGATTTCTGTGTCGCGACCGAATGGGGCCTCGCAAACCGAAAGATTCACGAGCGTGACGTGGCGCAGGCCGCGTTAGGAAAACTCAGAAGGGAGATTCGATCATGACGATAAACAGATCAGCCCTAGCTCGCCTGTTGACGGCAGGGGCCTTGTTCTCAATCCTCGCGGTACTCATCTGGCATCCAGGCGTGCCCAGCTCGGCGGCACAGGGGGGCTTCGAGGGTGCGATCCTCACAGTGACTCCGAATGCGGGGCAGAGCTTCGACCTGACTGCTCTTCCCGTGGGCCCGTTTTCTGTCGAAGGAACGATCGAGACAGTTGGGACGGGCGGGACCGGCACCTTCCGAAGATCGGGCACGAAGCTGTCCAGCGGATTCGCCATCGTGAATGACGTCTACGAGCTCACCTCTCACAACGGAGCCATTATGGCCCAGGGAACCTTGAAGGGTGCGGTAGTAGGCCTGATTGAACAAGCCGACCTCCTCGCTGTTTCGGGCGGTGTAGGCACATTCAGAGGAGCGAGCGGCGAGATGCAGCTCAAGACGATTGACGCCTCCAACGGGGCCTTCAGGGCCTTTCTCGAAGAAACTCCGAGGCGGCGCCGTAGCAGGTAGAACTCAAACGTTGCCCCACCCCGGATTCTCGCGGTGGCCGTGGCGGGGCAGGCCTCGCAACGGACGCAGAGTCGGGTCACATAACAAAGTCGCGACGAATACGAAAGGAAACTATGAGCCATTCGCCAGGTCGATTACTCCGCGCCACGTTGGTGTCGACCCTCATTGCCTTGGCGCCGATGGAAGCACTTACCTGCAGCCGGCAGGAAGAAACGCTAACCAACGAAACCATAGTGACGATGACCAAGGCGGGTTTCAGTCCGGGAGTCATCGTCGGCAAGATTCGATCATCGAAGACCAATTTCAACATGTCGATGAGCGAGATGCTCAAGCTGAAACAGGAGAACGTCGCCGACGCGGTGATCGAGGCGATGATAGGCGCTTCTCAGCCGGGAGCGGGCGCGCCGGCGCCGGTCAATGCGGCGCCAAAGGCCGATCCGAACGATCCCGCCTCGCCACACGAGCCCGGAGTCTACTTGCTGAAAGAAACCACGGACCGGCGCGAGATGATTCAGATCGAGCCTTCAGTCTACTCGCAATCCAAATCCGGCGGCTTCTTCAAGTCGGCGGTGACCTACGGCATCGCCAAGGTGAAGTCGAAGGCGGTGCTCGCGGGCAATCAGGCGAAGATCCAAGTGAATCACCGCCGGCCCGTCTTCTATTTCTACTTCGAGGTTACGCAGTCAGGCTTGAGCAGCTCGGGTAACGTCTGGCAGGGAGCCTCGACAACGCCAAACGAGTTCGTGCTGGTCAAGACGGAAGTGAAGAAAAACAGCCGCGAGCTTGTAGTAGGCGAGTTCAACGCCTTCGGCGCTCAAAGCGGAACGCTCGACAAGTACGTACAGCCGTTCGACTACGACAAGATCTCGCCCGGCGTGTACCGGGTCACGCCTCGGAGCGATCTCGCCGACGGTGAGTACTGCTTCTATTACGGCGGCTCGGCGGCGATCCCGACCTACGGCTTCGGTTCGGTTGGAAGTCCGAAAGTGTTCGACTTCGGAGTCCAACAACCCCGGCTGAATTGATCGACACGCTCCGCCTGAAATAGCACCAACGACCTGCGCGGGTACCGTCCCTTTCGTCCAGGCTGGAGCGGTTCAGACTCCGATTCGACGCCGCAGCCGCAGCAAACGGCTAAGGTTAGCCGAGAGTAACCCGGATCGAAAAAAAAAGCTATCGAAGTCCTCCCGGCCCGGCCGGAACATGACACGCAGTTACTCTTGTCCGATGTCCCACCGGAACCAGGTCGGCCACCGGTTGTTCGCCGCCGGCGTCCCACCGCGCATGGACCGGCGATAGCCGGCAGCGCTTCCCAATCACGCGCATCAGGAGCGGGGCCGGGAGTGCGCGCCCCGAACCTTAGGAAGTTGGAGGTACTGTGATGATTAGGTCCTTTTCCGGCTCGATCACTCTGAGATCGTGCTTGCTCGTCGTCGTGATTGCCGCATTGCTTCTCGCCATTCCGGCTGTAGACGGTTACGTCTCCGCAGCGTCGCAAAGCGATGAGCCGTCCGTTAGCACCGCGTCGGCCGTGTCCAGCTTCGCTATCGTCCCTGAGCAGTACACCAAGGCGCACGCTGACCTTCCAAGCAAGAGACACGCGATCTCAGTCGACGCGAAAGAGGTTGCCTACTCGCTGCCGCCTCTGGATGACCGGTCTATCGAGAAAAAAAGCCCGAACCAGATCGGGATTGGAAGACCCGTCGGCATCTTGTCGAACGCGCACGGCAGCGTAACCGCGAACCCGGACGGAACCCGGATCAGGCTCCTCGCCATCCAGTCGCCAGGGGCCATCGCGCTCAGAGTGCATCTCGAGAGCTTCGACCTGCCGCCCGGCGATGAGGTCTATGCCTATGGTGTGTCCGATGACAGCCTTGTCGCCGGTCCCTACACCGGCCGAGGGCCCTACGGCGCCGACAAGGAGAGCAATGGCTTCTGGACGGACACGATAGCGGGCGATACGGTCATAATCGAGCACTACTCGAGGGGCGAAGAGGCCGGCATATACATTTCGGAGCTCTCGCATATCTTCGCCAATATTCCGGGTGTGGACCTGGCGCCCAACGTGCTCTCGTGCCACAACGACGCCATGTGCACCGCCGACCTCGAACGGGACGCCGTCGCCAGAATAGTCTTCACCAGCGGCGGGTCATCTTTCGTCTGCACGGGGACAATGATGAACAACCTGGTGGGGGACTTTGCGCCGTATTTCCTGACCGCGAACCATTGTGTTTCGGATCAGTTCGAAGCTCGAACGGTCGAGGCCTACTGGTTCTATCGCACCACCGCGTGCAACAGCGGGGCTGTCAGCGGCGCTTTTGTGAGGACCTCGGCGGGGGCCCGCGTGTTGGCAAATCAAACGGCGCCGGATTCTTCATTGCTGAGGATCTTCAACACGGTGCCTGTGAACCTGGTGTATTCCGGATGGGATTCGGCGGCGAAGGTCATCGGCACTCCCGTCTTCGGCCTGTCTCATCCGGGCGTCGGGGTTCCTCCGTCGATTGAATCCTACTTGAGGCGGGCTTCGGGGACGATTACCTCGACTACGACTTCGTGTGGCGCGACCGGTCTCGTCAACGGCTTCATAGCAGATTGGACGTCGGGGCTGACCGAGCCTGGATCGAGCGGGTCGGGGTTGTTCGCGACCGATGGCGGGACCCGTCTGGTGGGAGTCCTGAGTTGCGGCCCAGTCACGCCAACTTGCGCCGACTTCGGCGTGTACGGAAGGTTCTCCGACTTCTACCCGGCTATTCGGACCTTCATGGAACTGGGCGACTCGACGGGAGTTTGTGCGCCCACCCCGATAAGCATCGGTCAGACGGTAAGCGGCGCATTGTCGTCGACGGATTGCCCGTCACGTGTGAGAGGATCCGGGTATTTCTCGGATCGATACTCTTTCAGCGGAACCGCCGGCCAACAGGTTTCGATCTCCCTTTCATCGACCACGTTTGACACGTACCTCTACCTCGTCGGCCCCGGTAAGTCGCTCGCCGGCGAAAACGACGATGGGGGCGCTCCAGGCCCTACCGATTCGCGCATACCCGCGTTCAGTGGCCTGCTGACGCTACCCGCAACAGGGATGTACGTGATTGATGTCGACAGCTTCTCCCTCGGCGCGGCGGGAGGTTACAGCCTGACACTGGGCGGAGCCTGCACGAGCTCGATGTCTGTCAGCAGTATCAATCCGACCAGCGGCAGTATCGGATCGAGCGTGACGATCAGCGGGAACAACTTCACCGGCGTGACCAGCGTCAGGTTCAGCAACAACGTCAACGCGAGCTTCACCGTCAACAGCAATGCACAGATCACGGCGACCGTACCCAACGGCGCGGTAACCGGATCAATTACGATCAGCAAGCCCGGCTGCCCGGATGTGGCGACCCAGACGTTCACGGTATTTCAGCCGCCCGTGTGTCCGCTAGTAAACGGCATAAACCCAACGAGCGGCAGCGTAGGAACCAACGTCACGATCACCGGCTCCGGCCTTTCCGGAATCACAGCAGTCACGTTTGCGCCCAACGCGCCCGCTTCATTTGTGATCGTCAGCGATTCTCAGGTTGGAACGACCGTGCCCGCCGGCGCGCAGACCGGGTCCATTACTATCAGCAAGACGAGCTGCGCAAACGTCACGACTCCGGTGTTCACCGTCAACCCGCCTCCGCCGTCCTGCCCCACCGTCAGCGGAATAAACCCAACGACCGCCAGTGTGGGATCAAACGTGACGATCAGCGGGAACAACTTCACCGGCGTTACCAGCGTCAGGTTCTCCAACAACGTCAACGCGGTATTCACTGTCAACAGCAACACTCAGATCACCGCGACCGTACCCCTCGGCGCCATAACCGGGCCAATCACGATTAGCAAGACGAACTGTCCCGACGTGCAAACTCCCCAGTTCACAATCCCCGTCGGTCCGTGTATCGCAGTCTCGATACCGACGTCACTCACTGGAGGGTCGGGCTCGACCGCCGCGGTTCCCGTCAACGTGGCCTCGCTCGCGGGGCAGAACGTCGTCTCTTACGATTTCGTTGTCAGCTTCAACGCGGCGGTGCTGACGCCTGCCAGCCCGCCCTTCGAAGTTGCCGGCACACTCAGCAGCTCGATGACCGTGACTCCGAACACCTCAACCCCTGGCCGCCTCACCATCTCGGCCTTCGGTACATCGGCGCTGTCGGGTTCCGGGACGCTCATCAACCTGAGGTTCAACGTGGCGGGCGGTGTCGGAGGGTTCAGCGACATATCGTGGGTGAGCTTCAGGTTCAACGAAGGTACGCCGTGCGCTGCGACCTCGAACGGCCGCCTCACGGTTGGCGGCGGTGAGATATCGGGCACGGTCACTTACTGCAACGGCGCGAGGCCCGTACTCGGCGTGTTGGTCTCCGCAGCCGGTTCACCAGGGGGCTCCGCCACGACCTCGAGCGCAGGCGCCTACACGATCCGTAACCTCGGCGGCGGTCCCTACACCGTGACTCCGGCCAAGTCCGGCGACGTGAATGGCATCAGCTCGTTTGACGCCGCCCAAGTTGCGCAGGCGGCGGCCGGACTGATTACGCTGTCGAGCTGCCAGCAGGTCGCCGGCGACGCGAGCAACAACGGAAGCCTGTCGTCCTTCGACGCATCGTTGATTGCGCAATTCGCCGCCGGTATCTCTAATCCCGGGTCGATCGCCGGCACGTGGAAGTTCCTGCCGCCCAACCGCTCCTACCCGAGTCTGAGCGGTTCCCAAACCGGTCAGAACTTCGAGGCGGTGTTGGTGGGGGACGTATCGGGGAACTGGACCCCTCCGGCGGCCACGCTCGTTCCTTTCCGCGTCGAGCCGCGATTCCTCGACAGGCCGCGCCGAGGGTCCCTCGGCTGGCTTCAGTCGCCGAGCATCAGGTCGGGGCTTGCGTACTGGTTCGGGCCGGCCGACTACTTCGCACGCAACGATCCGTGACGGTGCGCGAGCCGAGCAACCCTCGCGAATCGGGGTTCATTGGGAGTCGTACTGGAGACAGCCGATGAAAAGAGAGTCTGCAATGATACGGTTTTTCCTGCCTCTGCTGGTGTTGATCTTCGTCGTGCTGCTTTGCGCAGCCAGCATGAACACCGCCGCCTCTCGGGCGCGTGAATCGCGCAATGAATCCGCGGGGCATCTGTTCGAGTCGGAGCCGCGCCAAGGGCAGGTAAACGTTTCGTTGCCGCAGGCTTCGGGGGCAACGGGCGCTAGCGTCATGCTGGCCATCACCGCGAGCAATCTTGCGGGCCTTGGAGTCGTGGCCTACGACTTCACGGTCGGATTCGACCCTGGGGTACTGCGATTGCAAAACCCGCCGGTCGATTCGGTCGGCACGCTTAGCAGCGGGATGACGATAACGCCCAATGCTTCGGTGCCCGGCCGCTTGACCGTCTCTGCGTTCGGCACTGTTCCGCTGAGCGGCGCCGGCACGCTGCTGACCATGAAGTTCAACGTTACCGGGGCGCCGGGTGCGATGACCGATCTCACTTTTCAGCGCCTTCAACTAAACGAGGGCACGCCGGCCGCGAATGCAATCGACGGGAGTTTCACCGTCGGCGGGGGCGGAATGTGCAGCTATCAGGTGACGCCGGCGACGGCGTCATTCTCGCCGAGTGGGGGCAGTGGCAGCTTCACCGTGCTGACGGCGCCCCCGACCGGCTGCGCCTGGAATGCCGCCAGCCAGCGGGAAGCCTGACCTTCCATCCCCACTACCTCGTCGCGGCCTTCGGGAGAGATCCGCAATTGAAGTATCTGACAGATAGGGTCAAGAGCAGCGCCCGGCAGTTGGAAAGCGAGGGGCGGCTCTATTTTATCGGAGACGTTGCGAACGGTATTTACCGGCAGACTTCGATCGCCGTGGGGAACGGGGTTCAAGCTGCGATGAAGGTGTATCAAAAATTAATGGAGCGTACCTCATGAAAATCCTCGCCAAGACCGGAAAGGAAGAAGTAGCCATCGTTTACATCGCCGAATTAAGCGATGGTTCCCT
>Ga0209640_10002641_pt1 | contig 15628 bp, 15 predicted proteins | sample RifCSP10_1_FD_184018 | JGI IMG/M metagenome (GOLD analysis project Ga0209640, IMG submission 184018) | Soil microbial communities from Rifle, Colorado - Rifle CSP2_sed 10_1 (SPAdes) (version 2) | ecosystem: Environmental > Terrestrial > Deep subsurface > Rock core/Sediment | place: Rifle...
CGCTCGCCGAGAACCTGCTCGAGAGCGAGCTGTTCGGCCACGTCAGGGGCGCGTTCACCGGCGCGATCGCCGCGAAGCGCGGCCTCTTCGAGGTGGCGAGCGGCGGCACGCTGTTCCTGGACGAGATCGGCAACCTCTCGCCGGCGATCCAGGCGAAGCTGCTGCGCGTCATCCAGGAACGCGAGTTCAAGGCAGTCGGCGATACGCGCACGCAAAGCGCCAACGTGCGCCTGATCGCGGCGACCCACCGCGACCTGCGCGCGATGGTCGTGCAAGGCACGTTCCGCGAAGACCTCTTCTACCGGATCCACGTATTCCCGATCCGCATTCCGCCGCTGCGCGAGCGCGGCGAAGACCTGGCGGCGCTCGCCTGGCATTTCCTGAAGGCGCAGAGCGACGAGCTTGGGAAGCAGGTCGACGAGATCTCCGAAGAGGCGATGAACGTGCTCGGCCAGCACGACTGGCCCGGGAACGTGCGCGAGCTGGAGAACGTCGTGCACCGCGCGGTGATTCTCGCCGACGGAAAGGTGATCCGCAGGGCGCATGTCGCAAGTGCGCTCGGCGCGCCGCCCGCAGCCCCGGAGGACGCGCCCAGGACCGGCGAGGAGCTCAAGCGCTCGAAGAAGGCGGCGCGCGAGAAATCGGTCGAGGCAATCGAGAAGGCATTCGTCGTGGAAGCGCTCAAGCGCAACGCGTGGAACGTCACGCGCAGCGCCGAGGAAACGGGCATGCAGCGCGCGAATTTCCAGGCGCTGATGAAGAAGCACAACATCCGCCTGCGCGGCGGCGGCGCAGGCGGAGACGAGGCCGGGTAGCTACTTCGTCCTGCGCGGGTCACCCTGGTAGCCGAGCGCCTGCCAGTCCAGACGGCCGTTCGCGGCGTGGCACTCCTTGCACCCGAGCGCCTGCGACTTCGGCACCACCATGTGGTTGACCTTCCAGTACATGTCGGTCTCGACGAAGCCGAGCTGGCCGCTGTAGGCGAGGCCCGCCGCCTTCATGCCGTTGGCGACCGCGCTCGGCCAGTCGTAGGTCTGCCAATAGCCGCCCGGACCGAAGAGGTGCGGCAGCGCCATCACGTTGCTTCCCGAGTCGTACGGCTGCTTGCCGCGCATCAGCTTGAACGGCGTGATCCTCGCCGTCTTGTCGGCGCGCCCGCCCTTCGGATAGTTGAGATGCACGGTCTTCGTGGCATCGATCTTGTCTCCGAGGAGCACGCGATCGACCGAGCCGTCGAACCACAGGTAGACCGGGCGCACGTCCTTTGCCCACTTGAAGTCGCCTTTCATCTTGTCGTACGTGGCAAGGCCGTATTCGTCCTTCGGCACCGGCTGATCCTTGCCCGCGGTCGACCAGTCCCACCACACCTTGGTCGGCAGCGTGCGCGCAAAGGTCGGCACGTGGCAGGTCTGGCAGGCGACTCGGTCGGCGTGCTTGTTCAGCAACGCATTCGTCTTGTGCGGCGTGCCGGCATGGCAGTCGCTGCAATCGAGCGTCTGGCGCCCGCCCGCCACCGAGACCGAAAGCGCCTTCCCCGGGATGACGTGCTTCTGCGACTTGTGGCAATCGATGCAGCTCATGTTGGCTCCGTCGACGGCCATGTGGACGTCCATCGAGCGCGGCGGCTTCGCCATCGAGCTGTCGAGATCGCCGTGCTTCACGTGGTCGCCGCCGCCGCCGAAGAAGTGGCAGGCGCCGCAGTTGTCGCGGCCGGGCTTGCCGACGCTCTGTGCGATTCGCTCGAGATTGACGGCCGGCCAGATCTTGCCGGACTTGGGCGGGAACTCCGTGTCCTTGTACGCCGGGTGGCCGGCTGCGGCGGGCAATTTCTTGTACGTGCCGGTGGTGTCATGGCAGACCAGGCAGTCGACGTTCTCCGCCTTGTTGAAGTTGAACGACGCGTCTTTCCAGCCGTAGCCGGCGTGGCAGCTCGTACAGCGCGGTTCGTTCGACGGCAGCGAGATGCAGTAGTTGTTGACCGCGTTCGCCTTGCCGAGGTCGAACTCCTTGCCGCCGGCTTTCTGCCGCGACTTCCAGGTCCAGTGCACGGTGCTCATGAAGTCCTTCGCCTGCTGCTCGTGGCACGCGAGGCAGGCCCGAGTCACTTCCGATCCGTTCTGGAAGGGGCCCTTGACGAGTTCGGAGTGATCGACGGCCGCGGTCGCGAGCCCGAACGCGAACGCGCCGGTCGCGAATGCGACGGCGACAAAGCTGCGTTTCATGGTCTTGCTCCCCGTGCGATGGGCGGAATTCCGCAGTCGTACTGTGGCGGCCCTGGAGGAAAGGGCCTTGATCCAGGTCATAACATATTAGATTCTTCTAATCCTTTTGCGGGCCGGGCGCTTCTTCGACTTCCTCGTACCCGGTCAGCATCGCGCGAAAGTGGCCGAACGTCGTGTGGCCAAGGCTCGCGAGATACGGGTGGAGGAAGACGAACGCAGTGAAAAAGATGAACAGCAGCACGTGCACGGTATCGACCACGCGCACGCCGCCGAAGAAATCCACCATCCCCGAGAAGCGCTTCAGGTCCCACAGCAGCACGCCGGTGACGAACTGCAGCGGCACGAGCAGCAGCATGATGATCTGGTACGTCATGCTCTGCAGCGCGTTGAATTTCTCGTACACGCTCAGGTGGTGCGGGTTCGGGTCGCCCTTGAAGATGCCGTAGCCGTAATAGCGCAGCTGCCGGAAACTGGCGCGAAAGTGCTTCTCGGGGTCGAGCTCCGGGTGATAGACGCGGATCTTGTCGGTGAAGAGGTAAAAGAGCAGCCACAGAAAGAAATTCGCGATCAGCACGAAGCCGATCGCGTTGTGCAGATGCACCGCGTCGCGGAACGACAGGAGACCGATCAGGTCGACGTAGCGGATCTGCACCCCGGTGAGGATCAGCGCCACGAACCCCAGCGCATTCGTCCAGTGCCAGATCCGGACCGGGAGCGGATGAACGTAGATCCTCATCGTCCTTTGCCCTTCCTGAAGATCCATCGCAACGTCAGATGCCCGATCGGGAAGCCGACGCCGGCGACGAGCGCAGCGAGGAAAAGCAGGTCGAGCAGGCGGCTGCGCGTTCCGCCGATCGCGTAGAACTCCGGCAGCGAGGCCACTGCGAGCGGCGAATCGAGCACCTGCTTCTGCGCAGCGTGCCGCACCGGCCGCCCGTCCGGCCCGGTCATCGATACGGTCACGTTCTGGAACGGCTCGGCGCCGGCCTGGTGGCAGCTATCGCACGCCTTGATCGCCGTCTCCTTCGCAGCAAGTCCGTGCGCTTCGACGTTGCTGCGCAACTCGATCCGGCCCCGCAGTGTCTTCGGAAGCGCGGCCGCATCCGGGTTGACCTGTTTCAGCAGGCTCGCGAGTTCGGCCGGATCGAGGCCGTTGCCGTCCGCATCGACCGCGCCCGCGAGCTTCCCGAAGGTCTGCGCACCCGCAGCCTCGACGACCCAGCGCTTCGTCGCGCGGTCGAAGAACCGCAGGTCCACCATGCGCAAGGCCTTGGGTGCGTGGCAGGCCGCGCACGAGACGACTTCATGGTGCAGCGCTGCGTTCGGCAGCCATTGCCGGTGCGCGGCGAGCGCGGCCGCGTGGCAGGTGACGCACGTCTCATAGGCGGTCTTCGGCGTCACGGTGTGAAACCCGTGGCATCCGGTGCAGGTCGGTGCGAGGGCGCTTCCCTGCTCGATCCGCGCGGCGTGGACGCTCGCCTTGTGCTGCTCGAAAGCGTCTTCGTGGCATTGCCGGCACGCCCCCGCCTGCGCGATCGAGAATTCGCGCGCGGTCGCGAACGTCTTGCCGCCGCCCGGATGCGTTTTCAGGTCGACTTCCGAATGGCACCCCGAGCAGCCGAGCGCCGAATGCACCGAGCGCGCAAACGCTTCGCCCTGGACGTGAAGTGAGACCGATTCCCCCTTGCCGAACGTCTTCGCCAGTCCTTCCTGGGCGTGACAGGCAAGGCAGGCCTGATCGGCTTCGGCGAGCGCCGCGGGTGCGTCGGCCGCGATCGTCCCGCCGGACCACCCCACGGCAAGCGCGAGCGCCGCGGTGCTCAGGATCCGGCGAATCTCATCCACGGCTGGAGCCTCGCACGCCATGCACAGAGCCTCCCATGCGGCCCCATCGAATTGTTGACGGATGTCAAAGAGGGGACGCTTCCAGGTCCCCTCTTTCGACGTCGGGCCGGGCCCGTCATTCGGTCCGGCCCCGTTTGCCGGTGAGCGCACGGTAGCCTTGCCATGCAAGCACGCCGAAGCCGACGAACGGCAGCGCGATCACGTAGGCGAGACCGATGAACGGCGCGGCGAAGAACAACCCGGCATTCAGCGCAAAGCGTCCAAGCCGCGACTGCTTCGGCGCGGCTTGCGCCGCGGGCGTGGGCTCCACGAATGGCGCGACCGCGTGTGCAGCCGGCGGATTCACGGCGGAATTCGCGGTCGCTTCGATCATGTCCGGCGACAGCGGCTTGCGCAGGAATGCGCTAACCCCGATCTCCTTCGCGCTCGCCTCGTTCGCCTCGGTGCCGTACCCGGTCACGATCACGACCGGCAGCCACGGCCGCTTTTCCTTCAGGCGGCTCGCGAGGTGCAGCCCGTCCATGCCGGGCATCTTGATGTCGGTATAGACGACGTCGTATTCCTCGCGTGCGAGGCGCGCGAGCGCTTCGGCCCCGCTCGCCGCGGTGATCACCGCGTAGCCTTTCGGGGAAAGAACCCGGTCGAAACTCTTGCCGATGACCGGATCGTCGTCGACGACCAATACCCTCTTCAGCGCTTTCATTGCATGTTCCTTTCTCGGTTGTGCTGCGACGCTTCGCGCAGGGCCCAGCGCTTGCGCTCTGCGGCCCCCTGCGCGACCTGGATCACCCGCGCCGGCTCGACCGGCTTGGCGAGATACTCGTACGCGCCCAGACGCACCGCTTCCTTGGCGGTCTCGAGCGTCGGATACCCGGTGATGACGACGACCTCGCTCGCCGGCCATCCTTCGCGAATCGCTTTCAGCACGCTCAATCCGTCGGCTCCGGGCATCCGCAGATCGAGCAGCACGACATCGAACGGCTCGCGCGTCATCGCGCGCAATGCTTCGCTACCGTCGGTCGCCGTCTCGGCGCTGCAGCGCGCTTCGTCCAGCAACCGGCGGTAGCTTCGCCGCACGATCTCTTCGTCATCGACGATGAGGATCTTCGGCTTGCGGTTCATTGGCGTCTTTCGCGGCTTTGCTTTGCGTGCCGACCGCTACGCGGCGGCCGGCCGGTTGCCTGCGGCGCGGATCGCCATCCATACCAGCGCACCTGCGCCGACGAATGGGAACGCGATCGCGTACGCGAGGCCGATGAAGGGGGCGGCGAGGAAGAGCGCGACGTTGCGTGCAGCGGTGTAGCGTCCGGCTTTCCTGGGGTTCTTTGCAGTGACTCTCATGACTATCTCCGGTTGGATTCGTTTGTTTTTCGGTTTCTCACCCTTAGCTCTGCAACCAATGTGCCCGGCGAGGCGAGAAGCACGGCGACGGCCACGTTGTGCCCGTGAATCAATGCGTTGATCGAGAAAATGGCGGCGGCGCCGGCCAATCGCGCGCTGCCTCGGCGCGTTGTGAAGTACAGGTTTTCCATGCACCTCACACTGCGAGTGGAAGCAAATGCTTTACGTCTTCAACAAGATAGCGTGATCGGCGAGGTGCATATTCCTGCGCTGCGCCGATTTCGACCTCTCGCGCCCGAGCGCCGAAGTCCCGGCGAAGCGGGATCGTTTGACGGCGATCAAGCCCGGGCGCGCTGCCCAGGGTAGCTTGAGTTTGGGGTAGTTTTCTCCGCCAGGCCGACGTAAAGGAGGGTTCGGCCATTTTCCGGCGCGCGCACCTGACCGACGACGTTGCGGCCTGCCTGGCAGGCGGCGATGACGCGGGGCTAACGCTCGCCGACGGCTCGCGAGTTGCCGTAATCGGCGGCGGCCCTGCGGGCACGTTCTTTACCTACTTCCTGCTGCGTCTCGCCGAGTCGATCGATCTTGCGCTGTCCGTCGACATCTATGAGCCGCGTCGCTTCGACGATCGGGGGCCCGCGGGCTGCAATCATTGCGGCGGCATCGTTTCCGAATCGCTGGTGCAATTGCTCGCGACCGAAGGCATCAACCTGCCGCCGTCGATCGTGCAGCGAGGCATCGAGTCCTATGTGCTGCACATGGATGTCGGCAATGTCCGCATCGAGACGCCGCTGCATGAAAAGCGCATTGCGGCGGTCTTCCGCGGCAACGGACCGCGCGTTTCCGAACCGGTCGGCGCCTCCGGGAGCTTCGACAGCTATCTGCTCGGACTCGCCGTATCGTCGGGAGCCAGCGTGGTGCGCAAGCTGGTGAGCGAGATTTCGTGGGACCGCGGCCGTCCGCAATTGACCTGCTCGGATGGCTGCGGTGCCGCGTATGACCTGCTGGTCGTGGCCGCCGGAGTGAACAGCCAGGCGCTGCAGCTGTTCGACGAGGCGGCTCCGCAATACCGCTCGCCCGCAACGCTCAAGACGTTCATCTGCGAATTCAAACTGACGCAGGAACTGATCGACAAGCATATCGGCCCTTCGATGCACGTCTTTCTGCTTGACATCCCGCGCCTGGAATTCGCGGCGCTCATTCCGAAGGGCCAGTTCCTGACGCTATGCATCCTCGGGCACGATGTCGACAACGAGCTCATCAACGCCTTTCTCAGCGCGCCCGAGGTCACCGCGTGTTTCCCCGGCGCCGCGGTGCCGAGTCCGGTGTGTCATTGCTTTCCCCGCGTGAACGTCGAGGCGGCGATGCGGCCGTACGCGGACCGCATCGTGTGGATCGGCGACTCGGGCGTGGCGCGCCTGTACAAGGACGGCATCGGATCGGCCTACCGGGTCGCCAAGGCAGCGGCGAAGACGGTGGTTCATCACGGCATCTCGGCCGAGGACTTCCGGCAGCATTTCTGGCCCGCGTGCAGGCGGATCGACAACGACAACTCGGTCGCCAAGGTCATATTTGCCGTCAGCGGCCTGATCCAGAAAATGCGCTTCCTGCGCCGCGGCGTGCTGCGCATGACCGCCAGCGAGCAGCAGCGGCGCGCGGCCCGCCGCCACATGAGCATGGCACTGTGGGATCTTTTCACCGGCAGCGCGCCGTACACGGAAGTGCTATCGCGGAGCTTTCATCCGGAGTTTCCGCTGATGCTGTGCTGGAACCTGATCGCCGGCAACCTGGCGCGCCGCCGGGACAACGTCGCCGAGGAACCTTCCCATGACTGACGGCAGCCTGGGCCAGTGGTATTCCAAGGGCCAGGTCATCATCCGCCAGGGCGAGGCCGGCGACAACATTTACGCCGTGCAGGAAGGCGAGCTCGAGGTCCTCAGAGAACGAAAAGGCGGCGGCGAGATCCTGGTCGCGACCCTGCGCGCGGGCGACATCTTCGGCGAGATGGCAATCCTGCAGAAGGACGTGCGCTCGGCGACCGTGCGCACGCTCACCGAAGCGCGACTTCTGACGCTGGACAAGAAGACGTTCATCCGCCGCGTGCACGAGGACCCGTCGCTCGCGTTCAACATGGTGCGCATGATGGCGAAGCGGATTCGGGCGCTGAATGCGCAGCTCGGGGAGCGGCGTGCCCGCGTCGAGCGCCGTCGCCTCGAGCGGCGTATCGGCAACCAGCGCAGGCGGGGCACGCGGCGTTCCAGGCAATGAAGGCGTCGTCGTGAACGTGGCTTCGTTTGAAAGCGTTCTCGTCAGGCCGAGGCAATCGGAGCAATTGCCCCCGTGCGCCCTGGGCTGCGCGACCGGCGCCGATATTCGCGGCTGGATCGGCGTCGTCGCGCAGCGCCGCAAACTCGGCCTGTGGGACGCCGAAGCGCTCACCCGGGCCTGGCGCATGGTGACGGATGTGAACCCGTTCCCGGCGACGCTGGGCCGCATTTGTCCGCATCCGTGCGAGGCCGGATGCAATCGCGCCGGCAAGGATGGCGCGGTGGCGATCAACGCGCTCGAGCGCTTCCTCGGCGACTGGGGGCTGCGCCAGCGCCTTGGCCTGCAGCGCCTTGAGAAGGACCCAAAGCCGCAATCCATCGGAGTGATCGGCGCCGGACCGGCTGGGCTGTCGTTCGCCTACCAGATGGCGCGACGCGGCTATCGCGTCACGGTGTACGAGAAGAACGAGAAACCCGGCGGCATGCTGCAGTACGGGATTCCCGAATATCGCCTGCCTGAAGACATTGTCGCCGCCGAGGTCGGGAGGATTCTGGCGCTTGGGGTCGAGCTCAGGCTGGGAACCGGAATCGGACGAGATATTTCGGTATCAAGGCTGAAGGCGCAACACGACATCCTCTTCCTGGGCATCGGCGCGCTGCGCGCCCGCAGGCTCGGCATCCCGGGCGAGGATGGCGGCGGCGTGTGGAGCGGGACCGAATACCTCGCCAGCATTAACCGGGGCGAGCCGCCCGCGCTCGGCGCGGAGGTGATCGTCATCGGCGGCGGCAACACCGCGATCGACGCGGCGCGCACCGCGCGCAGAGCCGGGGCACGCGTCACATTGCTTTACCGGCGCACGCGGCAGGAAATGCCCGCCATTGCAGCGGAAGTCGAGGACGCGCTGGCCGAAGGAGTCACGCTCACCATGCTCGTGGCGCCGGTGCGCATCCACCGCACGAACGCACGGGTGAGCGCAATCGTCGTGCAGCAGATGACGCTCGGAGAACCCGAAGCCTCGGGCCGCCGCAGGCCGGTGCCGGTCGTCGGATCCGAGCATGAGTTGCCGGCGAGCGCGGTCATTGCCGCGGTGTCGCAGGAGCCGGACTGGGAGGGACTGGACGGGCTCGCCCCGGGCGCAAGCTGGATCGAGAACGCCGAACAGGGGCGAATCGATGACCGGCTGTGGGCGGGCGGCGATGCGCTCGGGCTCGGCATCGCCGGAATCGCGATCGCCGGCGGGCGCCGCGCTGCAGAGGCGCTGCACGCCCGGCTGCGGAACCACGCGCTGCCCGCGTCAACGGCGCCGACTGCGATCGCGGCAAGCGCACTGAAGCCCGATTTCTACTGCGCTCGTCCGCGCGCCGCAGTGCCGGAGATTTCTGGCGCCGACCGCCTCGCGGCGCCCGAGATCGAGGTGCGCGGCACGATCAGCGAAGCGCAGTTTCTGGAGGAGGTCGAGCGCTGCTTTTCCTGCGGCCTGTGCTTCGGCTGCGAGCAGTGTTTCATGTACTGCAACGCCGGCGGATTCTCGCGCCTCGAGGAACGAACGCCGGGGACCTACTTCGCGCTCGAGCACGACGCCTGCGAAGGATGCCGCAAGTGCATCGAGCTATGCCCGTGCGGCTACCTGATCGCCGAGCCGATGGTAGCCGGCGGCGCGGCTCAGATTCGCGCCGCCGGGCCCCGGCCCGACCGCGCTCCGCCTTCGACATAAGCCTTGAGCGCCTGGTTCATGGCGATGAACCCCGAGCGGTTGTAGTTCGCCAGCATGCGATACATGAGCGGTGCAAGGATGCCGGAAAAGGTCTCGCCCTGAATCAGTTCGACCCGCTTGGTCGCGATTGACCTCAGGAGGAAGTAATGGTCGCCGGCAAACAGCCGCGGCGCGATCACCTTGCCGGTCCAGCGGAATTCGGCCTCGGCTTCCACCGCGCTGACCCGGGCGCGAAACCAGACCGGAAGCGCTCCCTCGGGATGAAACACCACGCTCAGGATCGCGCCGCGCTCGACGGTCCCCGAGATCCAGCGGATCACCGGGTTCCATCGCGGGTACGCGCGAAAATCGGTCAGCGCCCGCCAGACCTCGCCAAGCGACGCACTGATCTGGACCTGGGTCACGATCTGGTGCATCGCTAAGCCCGCAGGATCGCCGCAATGTGGCGCTTGACGGTCTCGGCGTCCGGCTCGATCACTTCGAAGTGCTGCGGCAAAGACTCGAGGCTCTCGAATCCCGCCGGTCGCTGCGGCTCGCGCCCGAGCGCTTCACGGATCGTCTCGGCGAACTTCGCCGGCAGCGCGGTCTCGAGGCACACCATCGCGATCCCCGGCTCGCGGAACCTCCCGGCGACATGGATTCCATCCGCAGTGTGCGGATCGACGACGACCCCATGGCGCTCGTTCACGCGGCGGATCGTCGCGATCCGGTCGGCGTGCGTGCTGCTGCCGGAGACGAACCCGGTGGCGTCGATCGCCGGGCGCAGCGCCGAGAGGTCGAACTCGCCGTCCGAATCGAGCTTCGCCCAAAGCTGCCGCACTTTGCGGGGATCGCGCCCGACGAGATCGAACACGTAGCGCTCGAAGTTCGAGGCGCGCGAGATGTCCATCGACGGGCTCGAGGTGGCGAGCGTCGAGCGGCGCACGCGATAGCGCGCAGTGCGGAAGAATTCGTCGAGCACGTTGTTTTCGTTCGTCGCCAGCACCAGGCGCCGCACCGGCAGACCCATGGCGCGCGCAACGTAGCCGGCGTAGATGTTGCCGAAATTGCCCGAAGGCACCGCGAACGAGACCTGCTCGTCGTTCGAGCGCGTCACGGCGAAGTATCCCTTGAAGTAATAGACGATCTGCGCCGCAATGCGCGCCCAGTTGATCGAGTTGACCGCGCCGATGCGATGCCGGGCCTTGAAGGGCGCGTCGCCGTTCACCTCCTTCACCACGCGCTGGCAGTCGTCGAACGTGCCCTTCACCGCCAGGTTGTGGATGTTCGCCTCGGCGAGCGAATACATCTGCGCGCGCTGGAACGCGCTCATCCGGCCGTGCGGAGAAAGCATGTACACCTGGACATGCGGCTTGCCGCGCATCGCGTGCTCGGCCGCCGAGCCGGTGTCGCCCGAGGTCGCGCCCAGGATGTTGAGCGTCTCGCCGCGCGCGGCAAGCGCCTGCTCGAAGAGCGGTCCGAGCAACTGCATCGCGAGGTCCTTGAACGCGAGCGTCGGCCCGTTCGAGAGGCCGAGCAGGTGCAGTCCGGGCTCGAGCGTTGCGAGCGGCGTGATGTCATCAGAACCAAACAGAGACTTGTGATACGTCCGCTCGATCAACAGTCGCAGATCTGGAATGTCGTCGAAAAACCGGGAGAGAATCGCGTAGGCCAACCGTGGGTAGCTTGAACCGCGCAGCTTGGAAAGGTCGGCGCTCGGATAGCTTTGAGGTACATAAAGTCCGCCGTCTCGCGCCAGTCCTTCCAGAAGGATGTTCGCGAAGCTCTGGGGCTCCACGCGACCTCTGGTGCTCACGTAGCGCATCTATGCGGCGACGAGTACCTGTGGTCCGCGCGGGTCCACAGTGTCGAGTTCCGCAGAGGCGATCGCATCAAGCTGGTCGGCGAAGCTCTCTTCACGGAGGCTGGTCAACAACTGTCCAAGCAGGACGATCTTGCGGTCGTTCCGAGAAAGAACAAACCCGGCATCCTGCATGCGTCTGATTTTTCGTCTTGCGGAATCGAGGGCAACCTCAGGAGGAATTGCATCGGCGCCAGGCGCACGACTCGCGTTCCGACAGATCAGCACGATGTCGAGCTGGATAGGTTCCTTTGCCTGGCTTTTCGGGGTCGCCACCGACATTTCGGATTTCACCGGGTGGGCGTTGACCACGACAAACCCCGCTCCAAGGATCGCATGTGCTAGCGATCTCCAACCTTCACTTCGGGAATGATGGTAAGTAAAGACGAGCAAACCGTCCTCTTTGAGAATGCGGGCGCACTCCGCGAAAACGCCTTTGAGCTTTTCCGCAAATCGCATGGCATCCGAGTCTTGCACCTCTCCCGTCTGGCGCGTCGTTCGCACTCCCGTTTCCGACCGATGCCACGCGTAGAAGAAGTCCGCCAACTCGGAATAGTGCACGTTGTCGAAAAAGGGAGGGTCCGTAACCACCAGATCGACGCTTTCATCTGGTAGCGACGTGCTCGCGGAATCTCCTGCGGAGACGTAAATGGCCCGCCGACGGAATCTCCCGTCGAGCGGCCACTGCTCTTCCACCTGTCCGGTGAACGAGGGAGAACACACCAGGCTCGACTCCGATTGACCGTTCACCTCGACCGGCGCTTGCCGATATTCAATGGCGCGCAGAAAGCGCGTTTTGAACAGCCCGGTAAATGAACCGGAACTCTTGGTAGTCCCCCAGAGGTTTGCTTCTATGGGAATCCGTTCCGGCTTCAATATGTGATGCGCAAACATGTGCCGGACCGCACCCGTGCCTTCTCCCTTGTATGAGGTGAAGAGATTGTTGAATTCGAGAACGCCGGAGAACAACAGCATCATCGCCCGTTGGGTCGGCCCTTCCGGCAGATCGAGGATAGCGATCCTCAGCCACGCCAGCGCGAGAAGCTGTCGATCATTAAAGAAGTCTCGCCAGGACTTGAAACCGTAGGCGATTGCCTGTCGCGTGTTGTATCCATGCTCCAACACAAGCTCCGGAAGATCGATGTCTCCCGATCGCAGCTCCGCTTGCAAGCGGTCACAACATTCGAGATAGGCTTTCAAGTCCTCTTCAGCTGCCGGCAGGTATTGTTTCTCGCCGGTCGTCGTCAGTACTAGCTTTCCGTACAAACGGAACGAGGGTCGCCGCCCTCTGAGCGCTTCTATGACAGAAAATTCGACCTCGCACTTGCCACAGCTCGCGACCGCACCTTTAGCCGGCGCCCGGTCAGGCTCAAAGTTCGAGCCGCAGGAGGGACAAGTTGCACGATCGTGCCGGTTAGCGGCCCGAAAAATGTCCCCGCACGACGGGCAAACAAGGTGCACCTCGGGCTTTTTCTTTGGATAGGCGTTACTAGCCACCACATAAGACGGAAACAGGTCTACTGATCTTTCGCAGCCTGGGCACCGCGCTTGCATCACCCAGAAATAGTAGAGAACGTCGCAGATACGACCTTTGGAATCCCTGGATTTGTAGAGTCGGGCAATTCGTTCGCCAGCACGATCCAAAATTTCGACGAGCGCCTTGCGCAATTCGTCTTTCTGCAGTGGTCCCAACGCGACCTTCACAGCTTCGACTGCGACCGGATTGATATCCCGCCCCAGAGCGGTGAGTCCCAGCTTATGGGCCTCCCCGAGAGTCGTCCCGGATCCCATGAACGGGTCGAACACCGAAATCCCGTCGAACGAGTGCGTCTCATAGAAAGCGCGTTTCACGTCTCCGCTCTTCAGCACCGAGCCGAGGAGAATTCCACGAAACACCGAACCTAGGCGTTTGGCCCACCACTTATGCACATGGTAGATCGGGCGGTGTATCTCCTTTCGCCAGCTTTCTCGTTCCGCCACCTGCGAGAGGAACTCGAAAGGAAAAGAATCGTTTTCGATGAGGCGCACGTTATTGCTCATCGTCCAGTTCGTCGGGCGTCATTTCGGCGATTGCCTCGGGCGCCCGCATGGAGACGTTGTCTCCCTGTTGGCCCTCAACTCGCCAAGCTCGAAAAGCATGCTGCTTTCCCGCCATCGGGTTCTTGATCTTTTCGGGAGATAGCGCATTGGTCTTGAGATCGAATGCATAGCCGATGATGACCTCGTCCGCCTCGACCCTCAGGAGATCGCCTACCGGCGCGAAACCCGTCCCGACCTTCGTCGCCGCAGGCAGGACGAGCGTGCAGTCGTGCGCGATGCCATCGACGAGGCCCTGTTGCGTTCTCCGAGTTCGAAGTTCAGCCTCGTCTCCCGAAGACGCTTGGCAAACCAGTTTTGAAAATGAAATTCCTTGTCCTTGCTGCTCTCCCGAGTAATCAATTCGCCACGCCGGATTGCGTTGACACAAACCCTGAATACGTCAAGAACAGTCATGGTTCAAAGCAGATTCTCGAGGCGGATGCGCATCACCTTGCCCGGCACGCTCGCGAGCTTCTGGATGCGCGCGATCGCCGTGTTGACGTTTTTCTCGAGCGCGAGGTGCGTGAGCATGACGATGTCGACGCGGCGCTCGCCTTCGGCGGGCTCGCGCTGCACCATCGCGTCGATCGAGATCCTGCAATCGGCAAGGATGCGAGTGATGTCGGCGAGCACGCCGGGACGGTCGATCACGCGCATCCGCAGGTAGTACGACGTCTCCACTTCGCCGATCGGCAGGATCGGGTCGTCGGAAAGCTGGTCCGGCTGGAAGGCGAGGTGCGGCACGCGGTGCTCCGGATCGGCGGTGATCAGCCGCGTAACGTCGATGAGATCGGCGACCACCGCGCTCGCGGTCGGCTGGCTGCCCGCGCCGGCGCCGTAGTACAGCGTCGGCCCGACCGCGTCGCCCTTGACGAGCAGCGCGTTCATCACGCCTTCGACGTTGGCGATCAGGCGCCGCGCCGGAACGAGCGTCGGGTGCACCCGCAGCTCGATTCCTTTTGCCGCGCGCCGCGTGATGCCGAGCAGCTTGATGCGGTAACCCATCTGCTCGGCGTACTGGATGTCTTCGCGCGTGAGCGCCGCGATGCCTTCGGTGTACGCCTTCGAGAACTGCATCGGGATGCCGAATGCGAGCGCCGAGAGGATCGTCAGCTTGTGCGCGGCGTCGATCCCCTCGATGTCGAACGTCGGATCGGCCTCCGCATAGCCTTTCTTCTGCGCGTCCTTGAGCACCGTGGCGAACGGCAGCCCCTTGTCGCGCATCTCCGAGAGGATGAAGTTCGACGTGCCGTTGATGATGCCTGCGATCCACTCGATGCGGTTCGCAGACAAGCCTTCGCGCAGCGCCTTGATGATCGGGATGCCGCCGGCGACCGCGGCTTCGAACGCCACCATCACCTTGCGGCGCTGCGCGGCGGCGAAGATCTCGTTGCCGTGCTTCGCGAGCAGCGCCTTGTTCGCGGTGACGACGTGCTTGCCGTGCTCGATCGCGTCGTGGATCAGGTCCTTCGCGATCGTCGTGCCGCCGATCAGCTCGACGACGATGTCGATGTCTTTGGCGCGCGTGATCTGCGTCGCGTCGGCCGTGACGATCGCCTTGCCATTGACGATGCGCCGCGCTCTGGCCGCCGCCTTGTCGGCGATGCGGGTGATGCGAATTGCGCGCCCGGCGCGGCGCTGGATCTCGTCGGCGTTGCGTCCGAGCACGTCCCACGTGCCGCCGCCCACCGTGCCGATGCCGAGCAGGCCGACGCGGATCGGGCGCATCAGGCGACGCCCCGCAGCAGCCCGTCCTTCCTGAACATCTCGCGCACGCCGCGCGTTGCCTGGCGCAGGCGGTGTTCGTTCTCGATCAGCGCGATGCGCACATGGTCGTCGCCGTAGTCGCCGAAGCCGATCCCCGGCGCGACCGCGATCTTCGCCTCCTCGACCAGGTGTCTGGTGAACCCGATCGAGCCGAGGCCGGAGTAGAAGTCCGGAATCTTCGCCCAGATGTACATCGAGGCCTTCGGGTTTTCGACCGGCCAGCCGGCCTCGCGCAGGCCGCGCACCATCACGTCGCGGCGCTTCTCGTAGGTCTTGCGGATTTCCTCCACGCAGTCCTGCGGACCTTCGAGCGCGATGATCGACGCCACCTGGATCGGCGTGAACGTGCCGTAGTCGTGATAGCTCTTGATGCGCGCGAGCGCATGCACGAGGTCGCGGTTGCCGACCATGAAGCCGATCCGCCAGCCCGCCATGTTGTAGCTTTTGGAGAGCGTGAAGAACTCGACCGCCACTTCGCGGGCGCCCGGCACCTGCATGATCGACGGCGCCTTCCACCCGTCGAACGTGATGTCGGCGTAGGCGAGGTCGTGC
>Ga0209640_10002642_pt1 | contig 15624 bp, 14 predicted proteins | sample RifCSP10_1_FD_184018 | JGI IMG/M metagenome (GOLD analysis project Ga0209640, IMG submission 184018) | Soil microbial communities from Rifle, Colorado - Rifle CSP2_sed 10_1 (SPAdes) (version 2) | ecosystem: Environmental > Terrestrial > Deep subsurface > Rock core/Sediment | place: Rifle...
GACGGTGAGTCCCATGACGAGATAGAGGCTTGCTATTTTCCAGCCGAACATTGCGAACAGAAGCGCTAGGGCGACTTCGTTCACCATCGGCGCGGCGATGAGAAATGAAAAGGTTACTCCCAGCGGCACTCCCGCCGAGAGAAAACCGATGAAGAGCGGCACCGCCGAGCACGAGCAAAACGGCGTAACGATGCCCAGTGTGGCCGCGAGCACATTGCCGGCACCCAGCCGCCGTCCCGACAGAAAGGCCCGGGTACGCTCGGGCGAGATGAAGGTGTGCACGATGCCCATCACGAAAACAATGGCGATGAGCAGCAGCAGTACTTTTGGCGTGTCATAGAAAAAGAAATGCAGCGCTTCGCCCAAATGCCCTTGATGGGGGATCCCGGTGAGCGCGAGAACCGCGTCGGCGAACGGTGTCAGGTTCGCATAAGCCGCAATCCACAGAATGACCGCCAGCACCAGCCAGCCCCAGGGCGTGCGGCGGGGAAGGGCGTCAATGACCGTAGTGGTGGTCATAGAAGTTCCTTACGCGGCAATGCGCGCCGGCCGGCCGGCCATTTTTTTGAGACGAGCCCGATCCGCGGTCAGATCGGGGACCGCGTCGGCGCGCAGCGTGTCGAGAAGATCCCGCACCCAGCGGGGCAGGGGCGAGGCGAGGCGGTAGAAGACCCAGGTTCCCTCCCGGCGCACGCTTGCCAGCCCTGCCTCCCGGATCACCGAAAGATGCCGCGATACCTTGGGCTGAATGTCATCCAGCGCGGCCATCAATTCGCACACGCACAACTCACCTTCCGCGACGAGCAGAGCAAGAATACGGCGGCGCGTTGCGTCGCCGATAACGTCGAAAACGGGTTGATGATCCATGGGTTTAAATATACGCCTATGCATATATATGTCAAGAGGTATATATCGACCTGCTAATCGTGACGACCCGGCGCGCACCTTAGCTGTGCGCAAGTTCTTTCGTCACCGGTTCCAGTTTCGATGGCCTGCCAGACTGGTCCAGAAACGGCAGGCACACGGGATTCGCCCGTCGCGTCAACATCATTGACGCGGCATTGCAGTTCGAGTTCGTGTTATGTGAGTAATTGTCGCGCCCCCGCGATTGTGGGTGGCTGGGGCTGCGGGGTCGCCAAAGCGGGTTGAGAATCGATCAGCGCCTGCCAGTCCATAAGTTGCCAACCATTAGAGTTCGTATGATCGAGATCATATCGGCAAGGAACGCGACGGCCTAATATTGATCCTGTTTCAACATCGTAGCTTTCTGCCGCCTTCATCACCGGAAAAATTGTAACGCAGTATGACAACTCGGCGGATTGACAGCTTACGATACAAAAAGGGCAGTTGTTGACATGTTGGTATTACAGATTGCTGTTAACGTTGGTCTCAATGCTCGCCGGAAGACTCAAGCAGGCGGTACGTAGTTTCTCAGATCAGAAAGAGGAAAGTCCCATGAAAAAATTTATTTCTGCATGTCTTTGGGCGCTGTTCCTGGCGACGTTGGTACCGGCTCTTGCACAACAAGGCAGATCGCCGGCGATCGCAGTGGCGGCGAACGGCAACAGCGTTTCCGCTTCGGTGGGCAACCAACCTGGGCCGAGCCCGTATTTTCTTTTCTTTGACAAGCAGGGCGTCTTCGTCGAGGCGGTGAACAATCCTTACAAGGACGCAGGAAGCCCTGGACCTCCCGTGCTGGATTTCCTCGCGAGCAAGGGGATCAAAGTTCTCGTGGCCGGATGGTTTGGACCGCAAATTGTCGAGACCATGAAGGGCAAAGGCATGCGCCAGGTCGTATTCAACGGCAGCGCAAAAGATGCGGTTAAGAAAGCTCTGGAGCTGAAGTGAATGTGCGTTCCCGTCAAGTGACCAAAGGGAGCAGTCATGACATTAATTCGTGCTGAACGTCTCGTTAAAACCTATCGCTCCGGTGATGTCGAAGTGTCGGCGGTCAAAGGTGTCGATTTCGCGATTGAAGCGAAATCGTTTGTCGCTTTCGTCGGCCCTTCGGGCAGCGGCAAGACCAGTCTGCTCAACATGGTCGGTTGTCTCGATCACCCGAGCGGCGGGAAACTCACGGTTATAAACACCGATGTGAGCACACTGGATCGCCGCGGGGCCGCGGAGTTCCGGGGCAAGCACATTGGATTTATTTTTCAGGACTTCAACCTGATACCGGTCCTCACCGTCTATGAAAACATCGAATATCCACTCATCATGGTGCAGGATTGGCCCGAGGATAAACGACGCAAGCAGGTCATGAGGCTGATCGAGGCGGTCGGCATGCTGGGCCAGGAACACAAACGGCCGGATCAAATATCGGGGGGACAAAAGCAGCGCGTGGCGGTTGCACGTGCGCTCGCAACCAACGCAAAACTGGTGTTGGCCGACGAGCCGACCGCCAATCTCGACCACGATACCGCGTACCGTGTCATCGAACTGATGAAGAAAATGCGTGACGAGCTCGGCACGACGTTCGTGTTCTCCACGCACGATTCGAAGATCATGTCCGAGGCCGAAATCATTTTCACTCTCGAAGACGGCAGGCTTCAGCAGCCGTCGGAAAAAGCGGTGGCCGCTCATGTTTAACATACTGAAAATCGCCGTCAGGAATCTTGCCCGCTTTCACCGGCGCACGTGGCTGACCTCGACACTCATCACATTGGGCATCGTCGCGGTGCTGTTGTTCATCGCCACGGCCGGCTCGTTCAAGACGATGATGATCGGTCAGTTTACGGACGGGGTGCTGGGCCATTTTCAAGTCCACCGGAGGGGCTACGTCGCCTCGATCGACACGCTTCCATTAAATCTCAACATGCGGCCTGCGATGGTCGAGAAGGTTGAACAATTACTGAAAACAATGGACGGAGTCGAGGCCTACTCTGAGCGCGTCAAGCTCGGCGCCATGTTCAGCAATTTCACCGAAACGACCAGCGCTCGCGTCAATGGCATCGATCCAGAGAAGGAAGCCGTTACGATGCCCCTGTTGCCCGGTCGGATTTCACAGGGAAGCAAGGAACGCCCGCTGCTCAAGCGCGGCGAGATCGTCATCCCCACGTTGCTGTCACGCGGCATGAAAGTAAATGTGGGCGACACCATCGTGCTGGTCTCGACCAACCGGGACGGATCGGTCAACGGCAAGACCTTCGTGGTCAGGGGAGTCATGGACAGCATGACGGGGCCGAGTGGGCGGGACAGCTATATTCATATTGATGACGCGCGGGATCTGCTGAGGATGAAAGAGCCCGAGGTGAGCGAGATCGCGATTCGCCTCAAGAACCCCGCGCAATTGGACCAGGTGTATGCACAATTGTCGAAAGAGTTGACAGGGAGCGCACGTAAGGAAGGGAAGGAGAAGTCGGGCGGCGCAAGCAAAGGCGGGGGATCCGGGTTTGAGGTGCATACCTGGGCGGACCTGTCGCCGTTTTCGAACATCGTGCGGATGATCGATCTTCTTACGGTATTCATCAAGGTCATGCTGGTCTCGATCGTCCTGGTCAGCGTGCTCAACGTCATGGTGATGGCGGTCTACGAGCGCATCCGAGAAATCGGGACGATTTCCGCGATCGGGACACCGCCGGGAAAAATCCTTGCGTTGTTTCTCACCGAAGGGTTGCTGCTCGGCCTCGGAGGGGCCGCGCTCGGGAGCGCGATCAGCCTCGGAGTGATTTACGCGTTGAACGTGTGGAAGATCACCTACTCGTTCGGCCAGCAGCAGAACCTGGTGCTTGCTCCCGCAGTCAGCGTGGCGGATGTGCTGATAACCGCCACGATGGTCGTAGTCGTGGCATTGCTGGCCAGTCTGCAGCCCGCGTGGAAAGCCTCACGTATGGACCCGGTTCGCGCGCTTGGACATGTCTAAACGGAGAACTTCGCAATGAAAAAACTGATGTGGCTCATTCTATGTTTCGTCGCGCTGCCGGCGGCTGCGGCAATCGACGGCACGCAGATTCTGCAAAAGGTCGACCGCAACCTGGAGCCCGAGTCCTATGAGATGTACCGCAAGCTGATCGACATCCAGCCGGACGGCAGCAAAAAGGAGTATGTCCTCTACACGATGAAGAAAGGCCGCGATAAGATCGTCGCGCTGTTTTTATCCCCACCCAGCGACAAGGGGCGGGTCACCCTGCGCCTGGGCGACAACATGTGGCTGTATATCCGTGACGTAGGACGGCCGATACGGATTACGAGTTTGCAGTCCGTGACCGGCAGCATATTCAATAACGCCGACATTCTGCGCGTCGATTATAGCGCCGAGTACAACGTGGAAACGGCGGAAGAGCAGAAAGGGGCGCTGATACTTTCGCTGAAGGCAAAGACCGGTGAAGTCGCGTACGACCGGCTCAAAATGTGGGTCGACAAGCAACTGTTGTTGCCGGTAACCATCGAGGCGTATGCGGCCAGCGGTTTGCTGATCAAGACGCTGCACTTCAAGGACAACAAGGATTTCGGCGGCGGCATCAAGCGTCCCGCCATACTGGAGACCGACAGCCCTCTCCACAAGGGTTACAAATCGGTGATGCTGTTTTCAGCCATCAAGAAGCGTGACTTTCCGGATGAAATCTTCACGCTGAACTACCTTCCCCGGATTGAAGAGCTGCGCAAATGAACGTTTTGCGGGGACTGCGGCGATTCTGGCCGCTCGTTCTCCTGTTTGCAATTGCAAGCGTAAAAGCGGCAGAAGAATACAGCTTCGACGCGTCCGCATTTGAAAAAAAACCGTTCGAGCTCGGCGGCTACGTTGAACTCAAGCAGGAGGACTTTGCGCTGAACCGTGCCGGAGCGTTCTACAAGCTCAACAATTTCGGCCAGCCGCAAAGGGATGACCTCGGGCGCACCACCGGAACGTTGCAGTTAGCCGGCAAGCTTCGTTACGGCATCGGTACCTTCGACTTTCGCACGAATTCGGGCCTGCAGCGGGATCAGTTGGCTCACGATCACGATAACACGATATTTGAGGCGGCCTACTCGATAAGACCCAGCCCTGGTCTTACCATGGAAGCCGGAAAGCGCGCGCTCAAATGGGGCAAGGGCTACGCCTGGAACCCGATGGGGTTTGTTGAACGGCCCAAGGACCCGAATGACCCTCAACTGGCCCGCGAAGGCATCTGGATGGCAAACAGCGATCTGATCTTCAATCCGGGTGGAAACCTGCAGACGATCGCCTTTACACCGGTACTTCTGCCGGTGGGCAATGATATCAACAGCGATTTTGGCGCGAGCGGCCATTTGAACCCCGCGGCCAAGCTCTACCTGCTTTACCGGGATATCGATATCGACTTTGCGTGGCAGGGGAAGGGAAGCCGCCCGGCTCGCTTCGGCATGGATTTTTCCACGAATCTCATGTCGAATTTCGAGATCCATGGTGAATGGGCACGCATTCAACAGTTCACGCGACCGGTTACCGACAGCACGGGCCGCGTCACCAGCGAGGTTGGAAACGCCACGAGTTATCTGCTGGGATTGCGGTATCTCACGGCGGGCGATACCACTTACATCGTCGAGTATTATCGCAACGCTACCGGCTACTCTGATCAGGAAGCCGGGCAGTTCTATCAGCTTGTCAACAACGCCTTCGCCACCGGCAGCGGCGCGCTGCTGCAAAAGGCGCTCTCTTTGAGTCGCAGCAGCTACGGCCGCCCCAACTCGGGCAAGGACTACCTTTATTTCCGTGCCCAACAGAAGGACGCACTGGGGATCGTCTACTTCCAGCCGTCGGTCACCGCGATGATGAACTGGCAGGACCGGAGCTATCAGGTTACTCCCGAGTTGCAGTATACCGGTGTGAAGAATTTTGACTTGCGTTTGAGGCTTTTCCTGCTGCAAGGTGGGATCTCGACCGACTTTGGCGAAAAGCAGAATTCCCGCAAGCTCGAGTTTTATGCCCGGTATTACTTTTGAGCCGAAATTGAATGCCGCGGCCCCGAGCATCGAAGCGCGTGGACTGACCCGAAGGTACGGTGATCTCGTCGCCGTCGACCAGATCGACTTTGCGGTCGGACATGGTGAGATATTCGGCTTCCTCGGCCCCAACGGCGCCGGAAAGAGCACGACGGTCAGAATGCTCACCGGCTACATCCCACCCACTGCGGGCGCGATAACAGTCGCCGGCTACGATCTCCTTTCCCATCCCAGCGCAGCCCGGCGGCATCTCGGCGTCGTACCGGAAGAAGCCAACGTCTACGCCGATCTCACGGTCCGGCAAAACGTCATGCTGATGGCCGAGCTGCACGGCCTGCCCAAAGAGCGGCGGACGCAGAATGCCGGACGCCTGCTCGAACAGTTTGGGCTTGCCGAACGCGCCGGACAAAAAGGGCGCCAGTTATCGAAGGGTTTGCGTCAGCGGCTCATGCTGTGCATGGCGCTGGTGAGCGATCCGGACGTGCTTTTTCTCGACGAGCCTACTTCCGGCCTGGATGTCGCGAGCTCGCGGTTGATACGCGAAGTCATTGCCCGCATGAACCGGGAGCAGGGCATAACCGTCTTTCTTACCACGCACAACATCGACGAGGCCGACGAACTTTGCCACCGGGTCGCGATCATCGACAAAGGACGGATTGCAGCAATCGACACGCCCCAGGCGCTGCGGCAGACTGTGCAGTCGCGCCGCTCGGTGGAGGTGAGATTTGCCGGGGGCAGCGTGCCGCCGGCGGAAATGCTGGATTTCGGTGCCCGCACCGAAACCGTCCGGCTCGCCCATGGTTATCGTGTCTTCGGTGCCGAACCAGGCCATATCGCCCAGGAACTCGCCAACCGGGCAACGTCACACGGCTTTCGAATCGAACATCTTTACACCCTTGAGCCGAGTCTGGAGGAAGTCTTCGTGCACATCACCAGCAAGGGTGCAACCGTCCCGGCCGGGGAAACCAATGCCTGAAAATCGTCCGTACACCGAAACGTTTTTATGGCAGGGGCGGGCCGCGCTTGTGGTCGCCAAAAAGAACGTGATGATTTATTACCTTAAACCCCCGGTGATAACGTTCGGCGTGATCTTTCCGTTATTCTTTTATCTCGCTTTCGCGGCGGGACACGCCGGTCCGGTCGAGGCCATGGTGCCGGGGATAACGAGCATGGCGCTGTTCTTTACCGCCTCCGCGGTTGGTCCGCTGGTAACGCCCTGGGAGCGCCAGGCGAAGACGTACGAACGGCTCGTGACCTCGCCGGCTTCGCTCTCGGCCATTCTCACCGGGGACGTTCTCGCCGGCATGCTGTTCGGCGCTTTGCTTTCCGTGCTGCCTCTCGCAATCGGGCTGAGCGCGACCGACGCGCGTATCGTTTCCGCGCCCCAGTTGCTGATCGGGGTGGTGCTTGGCGCAGTCGCTTTTTCCGCTTTGGGGGTGCTCTTATCGGCACCCGCGAGCGATACCCCGTCCCAGGTGATGATGCTATCCAACCTGGTGCGCCTGCCGGTCATTTTCGTCAGCGGAGTTTTCATTCCGCTTGCCCAAATGCCGGCGTGGGGACGTTGGCTGGCACCGTTGTCTCCGCTGTCGTATAGCGCGGATCTGGTGCGGGTCGGGTTTGGCGAAACCCGCTACTTTCCGTTGTGGGTCGATGTTGCCGCACTCGTCGGGTTTACCGTTGCATTTCTGTGGTCGGCTCATTTGCTGCACCGGAGGACGCGCGATCGCGCTTTGTAGGCCACGCGGTAAGTCTGAAGTAATCATTGCGGTCCAGGTTGCGCCATTGCGCCTTCGTGAGGCGCATAATGTAACCATTTCAATGTGGACTGCATAGCGATGGCGATGGGCGATAACTCGTTGGTTGCGAGCTCGTTTGGCGGAAACCGCTTCGATCGGCTGGAATGGGCGGGCGCTTTTGGCGATCTCGGGACATTGATCCCGTTTGTAGTCGCATACATCAGCTTGCTCAAGATGGACCCTTACGGGATCTTGCTCGCCTTCGGTATCGCAAAAATCGTTTCCGGGATTTACTACAAGACCCCTTTTCCGATACAGCCGATGAAGGCGATCGGTGCGGTGGCGACCACCCAGGCCGCGCAAACCATCGTCATTACCCCCAATGCGGTTTATGGCGCGGGTATCGTCACCGGCATCATCTGGTTTGTGCTTGGCGTTACCGGTGCAACCAAGAAGGTTGCCGAGCTGGTGAGCCGTCCGGTTGCGGTCGGGATCATCGTGGGACTCGGATTCGGATTCATGCTGGAGGGCATCAGGATGATGGCCACCGGTTGGGCGCTGGGCGGTTTTGCGCTGCTGGGCACGCTGCTGCTTCTATCCAGCCGCATTATTCCCGTCATGTTCTTGTTGCTGCCCGTCGGCGCATTGGCGGCGGTGATTCAGGATCCCGCCCTGCTCGAAGCCATCGGTACTGTCAGCGTCAATTTCCGCACCCCGTCTTTCGCGCTCGCGGATATGACGTGGCGCGAGCTTGCCATCGGCACGGTGTTCCTGGCGCTGCCACAGGTGCCGCTCACGCTGGGTAACGCGATCATCGCCGTGACGGAGGAGAACAACAAGCTGTTTCCCGATCGGCCTGTCACCGAAAAGAAAGTGTCCATCTCGACCGGCATCATGAACCTTGTCAGTCCGTTGCTGGGCGGTGTGCCAATGTGCCACGGCGCCGGCGGCATGGCCGGCCATGTACGTTTTGGCGCGCGGACCGGCGGGGCGCTGATCATTCTCGGCGTCATCATCGTGGTTATCGCACTCTTCTTCAGCGGTTCGGTGGAGACGATCTTCAAAATCTTCCCCGCGCCGATCCTGGGCGTGATTCTGTTTCTGACCGGCGCGCAGCTCGCATTGGGTTCCTGTGATTTTGGCGAGACCAAGAACGATCGATTCGTCACTCTCGTCACCGCGGCGTGCGCGATGTGGAACATCGGGCTGGCATTTGTGGCGGGCGTGGCAACTTATCATCTGCTCAAGCGGGGCTGGGTCAAGCTGTAACGCCCCATCTGCCGGATCTGCATCACCGGCATAAGCATTAGAATGGATACTGCCGCGCGTGGAACACGCGCGGCAGTGGGCAACTTCGCATCGGGGCCGGGTAGGGTAGCCCAGGAGCCTCCGACTCAGGGAAGCTTGACGGCCTGGATATCGGCCTTGGCGCCGAAACCGACCGTCACCGGGAACGACACGAAATGGCCGCGGGACGTCATGTTGTCATCGTGGGCCGCGAAGGCGAAGTTGTAGGCCTTGCCTTCCTTCAGGGCTTTGTCGTCAGCGTTGGTCAAGTTGAGCGGGCGCGCCCATACGAGCGTCCACGTGCCGTCCTTCCAGACGCCCTTGGCCTGCTTGTTGTCGGCGGCCGACCCCGCGGCGCCTTCCCGGCTGACCAGGTATTGAGGAAGCAGGTCTCCGGCCTTCCAGCCGGCGTTGGGATCAAACGCAACTGCGTTCTGTCCTTGAACCAGCGCGGTCGGCATCTTGCGGATGTCGTCGAGCGCGAGCGCCTTCTTCCCGGCAGTCTTCGTGCTGTCGTACATGAACTTCGGCAGATTGGTCTTCGCGTCGAAATTCGAACTGAACGGGTTCTTGCCGGCGTCAAAATTGCGATACTCGAGCACGTAACCGTCATCCGCCATGCCAACCGGGTTGGAACGGTGGGCGCGCCACTGCATCAGGTCGAGGAAGCCCCCGGCCGCCTTGATCTTCGCAATCTCGTCCAGGCTCTTGCCCTGGTCCCACGACGCCAGCGCGTCGGTGCGCGTCGACGGCAGGTACTTGCGCACATCATTTTTCTTCAGCGCCTTGAGCAGCGGATTCGCCTGAACCTCGGCGGTGGCCGGCTGTTTCGGGGCGTCACGTAAGCCGTTGTGGCAAGTGAGCCAGCAACCCTGCTTCGCGAAACCCGCGACCGATCCGTCGTCGATCATCACCGACATGCGGTCTTCATAGATAGGCGGTTGCTCGCCCTTGCGGACGGCGGCAGCCAGCCTCTGATTGCCGTACGGTTTCCATTCCTTGCCGTCGAAGCGCCGGGCGGGATACGCTTCGCCCGGATACGGGTTCTTGGTCTTCCACTGGAAGCGAAAATAGGCATTCTCCTTGTCATAGGCGGCCTGGAAACCGAGCTGGACGGCGCCATTCTTGCCGTCAATCGGCGTGGGTTCCAGCTTGTGTGCCTTGACCAGCGCGTTGCCCTTCTGCGCCTCCTGGCCCTTGTGACAGGTCACGCAGGCTTCGCCGGCAGTGACCGGCTTGGCTCCCGGGTGATCGGAGCTGCGCAGCCACTGATAAGTCGACTGGGCCGGATAAAACAGCGTTACGGTGCTTGCGGAAACCTTGGACCAGTCTATCTTGGCTGGATCGGCGGCGATGGCAGGCGTAGTGACTAGAAGGAATAATTCAGCCACGACAGCGAGACAAGCTACTGCCCGCACAACCAATGCCGCGGATACTACTGGTTTCGTTTTCATTTTCGTCCCTTTCAAACGTAAAAACTGCTCGCCAATTCTCTGGCGTGCGTCTCCGGATTGATGTTGAGTCCAATTGAGCTTTGCGTATCTATTCGCAAGCTCCATGCCAAGGAGACTTTTGCCTGATTCGCGAGGGGAAAGCGAGGTTTAACGATTGATGACGACCGTGCTATCGCAAGAGTGTCATCACGTTTCCATGACACCTGTCACGATTTTGTGACAATACCCAGTCGCGCGATATGGCCATAAAAATTCTGCCTGGCAATACCTGATAGACGAGCTGCCTCCGAGACGTTGCCGCCTGCCGAATGAAGAAGATTTGCGAAATACTCGCGCTCGAAGTGTTCCCGCGCTTCGCGGAAAGGCAGAGGCTGGTCAACAGATGCGGGCGCCTGAACGCCACGGTTACCGCCCAGCGTTCCGAAATCCGCGGGGTGAATCGGTCCGTCCACATTGATAACCACCACGCGCTCCACCGCGTGTTGCAGCTCGCGCACGTTGCCTGGCCAATCGGCCGTTTCGAGCGCTGCGATGGCCTCCGGGGTGTACGGGCCTACATTCTTAGCGAACTTGCGATTAAAGTGATCGAGAAAGAACAGCGCAAGCGCCATGATATCCTCAAGCCGCTCGCGTAGCGGCGGGACGCGCATCACCACGACATTGATGCGATAGTAGAGATCGGAGCGGAAACGTCCTGCCTTCATCTCGGCCTCCAAAGACTTGTTCGTGGCGCAAATCAAACGGAAGTCGCTAGGCCGTTGCACCGTGCTTCCGAGGCGGGCAAAGGTGCGCTCCTGCAGCACGCGCAACAGGCTGGCCTGGAGCTTCGGACTCATGTCGGAGATTTCGTCGAGCAACAGCGTTCCGCCGTCGGCCTCCTCGAAGTAACCCGGCGTTGCCTTCGCAGCGCTGGTAAACGCACCTTTTTCGTAACCGAACAACGTGGCTTCCAGCAGCGATTCGGAAAGCGCGCCGCAGTTCAGTTCAAGGAGCGGTCCCTCGGCGCGCCTGCTCAGCTTGTGGATCTGCTTGGCAATGACTTCCTTGCCGGTGCCGCTCTCGCCCTCGATGAGTACCGTGGTGTCCAGAGGCGCCGCTTGCCGCACCTGCAAAAGCAGTCTTTCCATCGCAGCAGAGCGGCTGATGATAACCGGGTGGCCGGGCCGCGTTTCCAGCGTCTCGCGCAGGTTGACGATCTCCCGATAGGCCCGGTCCATCTCCAGTGCCTTGCCGATCACCGCATCCAGCTCCTCGAGATTTTCGAAGGGTTTCGTCAGATAATCGAACAGCCCTTCACGCACTGCGCGAACCGCATCGCGAACGTCGGCGAAGCCGGTGATGAGGATCGCCATCTGTCGCGGGCGCTCGGAACGCATCTCAGCGAAAAGATCCAGGCCGTTGCCGTCCGGCAGCCGCTGATCGAGAATGACAAGATTGAAGTCGGTTGAGTGAAATGCCCGCCGTGCCTCGGCGGTGTTGACCGCGGTTTGCAGTTCGATAGCGCTGTCGCGCAGCAGGCCCTTGAAGAGCTGCCGCGTGTAGGAATCGTCGTCAACGAGCAGAATCTTTGTTTTCATGCGTTCGCCTTTTTTGCCGGCAGCCAGATGATAAAGCGCGCTCCGCCACCGGGTTTGTTCTCGGCGTGGATGCTGCCTCCGTGCTGTACGGCGATGTTTTGGGCAATGGAGAGCCCAAGTCCTGTGCCGCCAGGCCGTGTGGTAAAGAATGGCGTGAACAGTTTGGCCGTCACCTCCGACGTGAGGCCCGTGCCGTTATCGGACACTGTCAGCCGGCAACCCGGCACACCATCCCGCTCATCGGGCGCAAGCGACACCACCACCGGCCCTATCGGGTCGGCTTGGGCCGCGTTGTGGATCAGGTTGAAAAGGGCATTGCGAATGAGTACCGGGTCGACTTTCATGGGCGCCTGTTGGTCCGATTCCTCGAAGATTACCGGGGGATGCCCGCCCAGACTCTGGTGGAAAAAAGCGATGGTATCGCGCACCAGCCTGTTCATGTCGGTCGGTTGCGGTTCGGAGTGAGTGGCTCTGTTGATGAGCAACATGCGTTGAACGAAGCCATGGCAATGATGGCCTGCCCTGCGTACTTCTCCGAGCAACTCCTTCACGCGCTGTGGGGTGCCTGACTCGCGTTCCGCAAGCTCGGTGAGGTTGATTACTCCGACCAGCGGATTGTTGAGTTGATGCGCAATCTCGCTCACCATTTGCCCCATGGCGGAAAGTTTCTCGATCTGCATCATCCGATCATGCTCGTTACTTAACTTCGCGAACTGCATCTCGGCCGCGCGCTGGTTGTAATACACGGAACGGAACAGCCTGAAGAGAAAGAAAAACAGGATTCCCCCCGTCAGCCCAGTGATCGACCACAGTAGAAAAAGACCATACCGGATAGTCTCATTTATCCCTTGCGCGGATCGGTAAATCGCCAGCACACCGCTGACCGTGCCGCTCGCAGCACCAGGATTTTTCAAGGTAAACGGCACATAGAATTCGATCAGCGGAAATTGCGGAAGCTCTTCGACGGGAATGCCGTGTCCCGGAGGATCGAAGACGGCGCGCACCTCGTCATTCAGCGCCCGCACCAGTTCGTGCAGGTTACCGGTCAAATACGTCCCGATCAGATGCGGTGCGTCCGACCATATGATCATTTTGTCGGGGTTGAATACCTTGATACGTACCACGCCGGTGAGAGCCTTCACGGCCCTAAAGGTATGCTCGAAGCGTTTCCTAGCGGTGGCCTCCGTGTAGCGTTCGATGTCTGCTGGAGTCAATTCGTTTTCCACTTCTTCTTGATGAATAATTGCCTTGACCATGTCGCGCACGATCACCGATTCACGTTCCACTATTGCCTGGCGGAAAAAAGTCGACTGCGTGAGGTTGCTCACTACCAACACCACCGCGATCAGCAGCAGGCTGATTCCCGCGAACATTTGTGGGGGAGTCATTCGAAGACGCATGGGTTGCATGTTCCAGAATCCTTTCGGTACGTCCCACCAGCAACGAATGCAAACGCGCTATCGTTGCCAATCTAAACCGTTCTTCTTTGTTCGGCGCTGGCTCGGCCCCGGGTCGCCACCTCGTGGTCACGTTATCTACTACCGCAAAGATACCCGAACGAGATGCAAAATGTATGCCAACCAGTGTCGGGATCGGGAATTACCATAGAGCCAGGGTTGCGCCGCCTACTGCCGTCAAAACGACCACGTAGCCGCTCGCAGGTGACGTAGCTTGCAAGCGGTGAAGCTCCGTGATCTCAGTCACCATGCAAAGCTTGGCAGCGCTTGTATCCCATCATAGCACTGCGGCTCTGCCCATCAACCGGTGACTCGATTTATTGATCCCTATGGCTTACAAGATGCCACACGCCAACCCAACCGCCACGAAGAAGAGCATAACGGCCAAAATCTGCTGAATACCATGCATAGTTATTTTCTTGAGAAAGCGATTGCCCAGAATTGCGCCGACGAATGCCGAAAGCACAGCCGCACTGAGCAATGCGTAGTCGAGTTGTGCCCCCTCATTCAGAAGCAACCCCGAATAGACCCCTAAACGCGAGACATCGATCAGGCACGCGACTACGACCCCGGTAGCAACGAACACCTCCTTCGACAGCCCGGCTTTCGCCAGAAACGCCGACCGCAATGCACCCTGCATGCCGGACAGGCCCCCGAAGAATCCGCTCAACACTCCGCCCAACGGCAAATACTGCGTCCCGAATGATATCTTGCGGAGCTGCGGAATTATCTCGGCAAGGACGAACAGGAGTAGCAGCAGCCCTACCACCAGTTTGACGGGCATAACGTGGAAGATGCGGCCGAAGAGTGTGTAGGTAAGTAAAGGCTCGATGCCAGATAGCCAAATGAGTAACCATGCCCCGGCAAAGGAGGCGAGGATCGCGGGAACACCGAATCGGAGAACAATCTGGCGATCGGCATGGCGCCCCACCAACCCTAGCTTGAACAGGCCATTCAGGAAATGCACAATCGCAGTCAGCGCTACGGCCTGCTCGATCGGGAAGAATAATGCGAATGCCGGTAGCAGAAGCGTACCCAAGCCAAAGCCGGAAAAAAATGTAAGGCTGGACGCCAATAGCGCTACCGTGCAGATAACAAGATAGATCATGCCGTATCCAGTGATAGCGCCTCAATCTTCGATGACTTCATCCATCAATTCCCGGATCTTGCTCTTCACCTGCTTGAGCAGCCGCCGTCCTTTCGCCGTGGCCTCGTAATATTTCCGCAGCTTGCCGTTGACCACCTCGTCGGCGGACCGCAGGTAGCCGGCCTCTTCCATGCTGTGAAAAATCGGGTACAGCGTGCCCGGACTGAGCGTGTAGCCGTGGCGGCGCAGCTCCTCGATCATCTCGAGGCCGAAGATGCGCCCTTCGGCCGCATGGTGCAGAACGTGTACGCGAACGAACGCCAGAAACACGCCACGAACAATATTATTGTCCATCGTTATCGGATCCCGATATAATGAATTTAAGCGTTGTCCACGCACAAGTCAAATAACCCGCGCGGTGCGCGCCGGCGGCGCGCACCCCGTATTCCGCTCAGGAGCTGCCGATGCAACTGATTTCCCCTCAAGACGCAAAGCACGGCACGTCGGCATTGGCCATATTCTGGATCTTCCTGAAACTGGGGTGCACTTCGTTTGGCGGGCCCATTGCTCATCTGGGGTACTTGCGTCATGAATTCGTCGATCGGCGCCAGTGGCTCGATGAGACCTCCTACGCGGATTTGGTTGCACTCTGCCAGTTCCTGCCGGGGCCCGCCAGCAGCAAGCTCGGGATCGCCCTGGGAATCGCGCGCGCCGGATTGCCGGGTGGGATCGCAGCCTGGGTCGGGTTCACCATGCCTTCAGCCATCGCCCTGATACTTTTCGCGCTTGGTTTCGAACGGCTGGGCTTCCCGGCGGACGCCGGATGGCTGCACGGCTTGAAAGTCGTCGCGGTAGCCGTGGTGGCTCAAGCGGTCCTCGGGATGGGGAAAGCGCTTTGCCCGGACCGGTTCAGGGCTTCGCTGGCGGTTGCCGCCACTGTGATCGTCTTTGCGTGGCCCACCGCCGCCGGCCAGATCCTTGCCATCGCCATCGGCGCCGTTCTCGGCTGGCGCTACCTGCGGCCCGTAACTCTCGAGGTCGCACCCAGCCTTAGTTTTCCGATCGGGCATCGGTCTGCGATTACAGCATGGGTTCTGTTCTTTGGCCTGTTAATGCTGCTAC
>Ga0209640_10002644_pt1 | contig 15617 bp, 17 predicted proteins | sample RifCSP10_1_FD_184018 | JGI IMG/M metagenome (GOLD analysis project Ga0209640, IMG submission 184018) | Soil microbial communities from Rifle, Colorado - Rifle CSP2_sed 10_1 (SPAdes) (version 2) | ecosystem: Environmental > Terrestrial > Deep subsurface > Rock core/Sediment | place: Rifle...
TGTGTCGGGACAAAGCCCGACACACGCCTTAGCGGAAACCGAGTACGTCCCACATGTCGAACAGGCCACGCGGCTGCGCCGCCAGAAACCGCGCTGCTCTGAGCGCGCCTTGCGCATAGTTGACGCGACTGGATGCGCGATGCGTCACCTCCAGACGCTCACCCGCGCCGATGAACATCACGGTATGGTCGCCGACCAGGTCCCCGCCGCGCACGGCTGCGAAGCCGATCGTCCCGTCCTTGCGCTCGCCCGTCACGCCCTCGCGTGCGTAGACAGCGCATTGTTTCAGGTCCCGGCCGAGCTCCTGGGCGACGATCTCGCCCATACGCAGCGCCGTGCCTGAAGGCGCGTCCACCTTGTGGCGATGATGCGCCTCGACCACTTCGACGTCGTAGCCCTGGTTCAGCGCCCTGGCCGCGACTGCGAGCAGCTTGAAGGTCACGTTGACCCCGACGCTGAAGTTGGGCGCCATCGCAATCGCGATTTCACGGGAGGCTTCGCTGATGACCGTCTTCTGCAGTTCATTGAAACCGGTCGTGCCGATCACCATCTTCACGCCGAGCCTGCGGCACGCCGCCACGTGCGCGAGCGTACCTTCGGGCCGCGTAAAGTCGATGATGACATTGCAGCCGGAGAGGCCGTGGTCGATGTCGTCACTCACACTGATCCCCGATCGGGCGCCCATGAACTGCCCCGCGTCACTGCCCACCTGGGCGTGCCCCTTCTGTTCGAGCGCCGCGGCGAGACGCATGTCGCTGCTCCCCAGCACCGCTTCGATCAGCACTCGCCCCATGCGGCCGGTGGCCCCGGCCACTGCGACATCGATGGTCTGCATCGTGCGTTCGGCCCCTGTCAGGACTCGACCCGGTTCAGCCGCGCCATGTCGGACGTCACGTCAGAATCCCAGTTTCTCGAGCATACGCCCGAAGAAGCCTTTCTCCTCCGATTGCGGCTCCTTCTTTCCCGTCTCTGCGCCGACTTCGTCCTTCGCCGGTTCAGCCTTCGCGGCTGCAGGCTTGTCGCCAGCGACCGCAGGCGCACCTGCCGCCGGACCTGCCGCGGGGTTCACCACGCCAGCCGCACTGCGCGCCGCCGGGCCCGGCGGCATCTGATCGCCGTCGACGCGCAATAGCTTGTCGTCCTTGAAGAACACGATCAACCGGCGTTGCTCCGCGACCCCTCCGCCCTTCTTGTACAGATAGACGTAGTCCCAGCGATCCGTGCGAAACGCATCCACCACCAATGGGGTTCCGAGGATGAAGCGCACCTGCGCGCGCGTCATGCCTGGCTGCAGTTTCTCGACCATGTCCTGCGTGACGACGTTGCCCTGCTGGATGTCTATCTTGTACGGGGTCACGCTGGGAAGCAACGGCACATCCCGGCAGCCGGTGGCCGCCAGCACGAGAGCGAGGATGACTACGCGCATGGTTTGATCGTGACCTGCAGCCACTCAGCGGCGTCCGGCGCGACGACGAATCCGGCTGCGGTGTTCAAAGCGTCGAAAAATGAATATGATAACCGAGACTGACGCACGCCGACAGCGTAACCATGAGTTCACCCAGCGACCTCAAGACCATCGGGCTCAAGGCCACGCTGCCGCGCCTGCGCATCCTGGAGTTGTTTGAAAAGAGCCCCGTGCGGCACCTTTCTGCAGAGGAAGTGTACCGCGTCCTGCAAAAGGAAGGGACCGAAACCGGGCTCGCAACGGTGTATCGCGTCCTGACCCAGTTCGAACAGGCAGGCCTCCTCGTGCGCCATCACTTCGAGAGCGGGAAAGCCGTGTTCGAACTGAATCAGGGCGGACACCACGATCATCTCGTTTGTGTGCAGTGCGGAATCGTGGAGGAGTTCTACGACGCGGAAATCGAGCGCCGCCAGATCGCGATCGCGGAAGAACGCGGCTTCAGGATCCACGATCATTCGCTGCATATCTACGCCGACTGTTCCCGGACGGACTGTCCGAACCGGCGGCGCGGCTGAACGACGCGAGGACGGGCGCCGGGTTATCAACGTTCGTACGCGTCGAATTTGCGTGGAACGGGAAGACCCACCCGCTGCACGGTGATGCGTCGACACACCGCATGATCGTATAATGCGCCCCACAGAACCGTTTCCACGGCAAATCGTCGGTCGTATCAATCTATGGCACATCGTTTACACGCCCGCGACGGGCAGCGCCTGCTGCTTCCGCGCGTCGTCGTTGCCCGCCTTGAAAGCGAGTTTGCCTACGTGGAGGCAAGCGAAGAAGAAGGGCATCGTCATGTGGGGGGCATCATCCGCCAGATGCTCAAGCTGCAGCAGGCGGGACATATTCCTGTGGACCTCGAATACCTTGAACGCCTGAAAAAGGCCCAGCGCGGGTCGATTTTCGTCTATTTCGGTGACGACCCCGGCTCGGAAATGGCCTGCCTGAGCACCGCCGTCATCCCCGGCGAAGCGCTCTTCTTCGACTATAACTCGCGCGCGCACGAGAAAGCGGCCCAGCCGCTGCTGCTGCGCTGCGCAGCCGCGCTCGACTACGAGATCTTGGAGTCATAGGAATTTGTCGGACGTTCGACCGGCAATTTCCTTGGGCAAGACCGCCGACCGACTCAGGAGAAGATCCAGCCGAACCGGTCGCACGTGACGACATCGAGCGGTGAATTCGCATGTCGATGATCCTGACCTGCAATCTTCTTGTCGCCGGTCTTGCATGAGGAATGTGCCGGACGTCAGTCCGGCACATTCCTTCCGCCCAGCATTTCCGCCGCGTGCCTGCGGGTGGTGGGGGTGATCCTCACCCCGCCCAGCATGCGCGCGATTTCTTCCACCCGTTGCTCGCGATCGAGCGCAACGACGCGACTCACGAGCGCGCCGTTTACCGCAGTCTTGCTGACTTGCCATTGGTGATCCGCCGCCGCCGCCACTTGCGGCAGGTGCGTGACGCACAGCACCTGGTGGCGCTTGCCGAGCTGCTTCAGCATTCTCCCGACGATCTCGGCGACACGGCCGCCGATCCCGGCATCGACTTCATCGAATATCAAGGTCGGAACCTGCGCGGCCCGGCTCGCCACAGTCTGCAGCGCGAGGCTCAAGCGCGAGAGCTCCCCGCCCGATGCCACTCGTGTGATCGGCTGTGGCGCAATGCCGGCGTGCGCCGCGACGCGCAGCTCGACTGTCTCGAGTCCGTGGCGCGTAGCAGCATCGAGAGGAACAAGGACCGCCTCAAAACGCCCCCCCACCATGGCAAGATCCTGCATCGCCTCGGTCACTTGCCGCGAGAACCGCGTTGCGGTCGCGCCACGCCGTGCGGACAGCGTTTTCGCCAGCGCGACGCACGCGGCATGTGCCTCGTCCTCGGCGCGGCGCAGCACATCGAGATCGTGACCCGCTCCCAGTTCTTCCAGACGCGCCCTGGCGCCATCGAGCAGTTCGGGGAGGCGCTCCGGGTCAATGCGGTGCTTGCGCGCTGCGCCATGCACGGCGTCCAGTCGCTGCTCCACCTCGCGCAGCCGACCGGGATCGATCTCCAGGCGCTCCCCATAGCGCCGCAACGCGTAAACCGCCTCCTGGATCTGGGCCTGCGCCGGCTGCAGCATGTCCACGATCTCGTGCAGCGTCGGATCGTATCCGAGTACATCCTCGAGCCGCGCGACGACGTGATTCACGCGCGACAGTGCGCATTCGTCACCCTCCGACAATGCCTCCAATCCATGCTGGGCCGCCTCTGCAAGGCGTGTCCCGTGCATGAGCCGCGAGCGTTCGACGGCGAGCGCCTCCCATTCTTCGCTGCTGAAACCCAATGCTTCCAGTTCACGCACCCGCCAGGCGAGTTCCTCGCGTTCGGCCGCCAACGCGCTCGCATCGCGTTCGAACCGCATTCTCTGCTCTCGCCGGCGAATCCACTCGTCGAAGGCTCGGGCAACGTCCTCCGCCAGCGTCCCAAGCTCGCCGTACGCATCCAGCAGATCCCGCTGCGTAGGCGGGCGCAACAGGGATTGATGTTGATGCTGGCCGTGAATTTCGATCAGAAGTTCGCCGGCCTCCCGCAACTGCGCGAGCGTCACCGCCCTGCCGTTCAAGAAACCGCGGGAGCGCCCCGCACGATCGACGACCCGGCGCATCAGGCACGCACCATCGTCGCTGCCGAGCGCGTTCGATTCCAGCCATTGCGCAAGGCGCGCATTGGCGTCAACATCGAACTCGGCGCTGACTTCGGCACGTTCTGCGCCCTCGCGCACCGCCAAGGCGTCGGCCCGGTCCCCGAGTGCCAGTGCGAGCGCTTCGATCAGGATCGACTTGCCGGCTCCCGTCTCGCCGGTCAGTGCCGTGAATTCCGGCGCGAACTCGAGCTCCAGGCGATCAACGATCGCGAAATCACGAATGCTCAGAGAACGAAGCATGTGCCGTGTTCCCGCGGCAGATAACACTGACAGACACTGCGTGACTGGTGATCGGTGACTGGTGACAAGGGGGATTCAACATGGTGTCTTGAGACTTGTCGGGTCACGAGTCACGGATCACGGGTCACGCCTCTCAGTCCCTGTTCCAGTTGAGCTTCTCGCGCAGCATCCCGTAATAGCGGTGCCCGGCCGGGTGCAACAGACTGATGCCGTGCGCATGGCGGCGCAACACGATCCTGTCACCCTCCTGCAGGTCGAAGTGAGAGTGGCTGTCGAAGTGGGCGTGGGGATCGTCGGCGCCACGAACGATGATTTCGACCGTGCTATCGCTGCTGATCACGATGGGGCGATTCGACAAGGTGTGCGGACATACCGGCACGAGCGCGATCACCGAAAGCGACGGATGCACGATGGGCCCACCGGCGGACAAGGCGTAGGCGGTCGAGCCGGTTGGCGTCGCCACGATCAGGCCGTCGGCGCGCTGGTTGTAGACGAACTGCCCGTCGATACGGACCTCGAATTCGATCATGCTGCCTTTCAGTCCCTTGCTCACGACCGCGTCGTTGAACGCCAGGACGTCGAATAACCGCTGCGCGGCGCGGAAAATCTCGCCGTGCAGCAGCATGCGGGCCTCGATGACGAATTCGCCATCGAGCATCGCGCCGATGGTGTCGAACATGGTGTCGATGGAAATGTCGGTGAGAAACCCGAGCCGCCCCTGGTTCACGCCCACCAGAGCCACATCGTGCGGGGCGAACGTGCGTGCGATGTTGAGCATGGTGCCGTCGCCCCCGATAACGATGGCGAGGTCCGCCTGTTTGCCGAGTTCCTCCAGCGTCAGCACCGGGTAGGGGCAGTCACCGATATGCGACGCCGTCAGCTTATCCAGCAGCACCCGCACCTTGCGCTCCTCCAGGAAGCGGCCTAGTTTGAGCAACGGTTCCGCGATTTCCGGGCTCTTGTACTTGCCGATCAGCGCGATCGTTTTGAAGGCACGCTGCATGCGCGAATTAAACCATATTAGGACGGTTCAGGGTTGAGGGATTAACGTTTGGGGCGAGAAGGAAGGGGGTAGGTCCGCAGACAATGGCGATTGCCCCGCACGGTTTACCACTCCGTCCATTTGTGTAGAATAGTTCGGTGCACAACACCCCGATGCTCGGTGACCGCGCCCAGCTCCTGCTCAAGATGCTGGTTGAGCGCTATATCGTCGATGGGCAGCCCGTCGGTTCGCGGGCGCTGTCCCGCTACTCGGGGCTCGATCTTTCCCCCGCCAGCATTCGCAACGTCATGGCCGACCTGGAGGACCTGGGCTTCATTGCAAGCCCGCACACCTCGGCGGGCCGGGTTCCCACCGCGCGCGGCTATCGCTTCTTCGTGGACACGCTGCTTACCTTGAGGCCGCTCGACACGGTGGAAATCAGCCACCTGGAAGAGCAGCTGCACCCGGACAACACGCAGAAACTGGTGGCTTCGGCATCGCAGATCCTCTCGGATCTCACCCGTTTCGCGGGCGTGGTAGTGACTCCACGCCGCAGCGCCGGCTTCAGGCACATCGAGTTTCTCAAGCTCTCCGAAAAGCGCATTCTGCTCATCCTGGTCACACCGGATGGTGACGTGCAGAACCGCATCATTTTCACGGACCGGTCGTACAGCCCCTCCGAGCTGACCGAGGCTGGCAACATTCTCAACCAGAATTACGTCGGCCTCACCTTTGAAGAGGTCAAGAAACGGGTGAACGAGGAATTGAAGGAATTGCACGAGGACATGACCCGGCTCATGACCGCCGCGCTCGATGCGGGCAGCCAGGCGGCAAGCGAATCCGCCGAAGAGCTCGTGATCTCGGGCGAGAGCAACCTGCTCGGGGTGCAGGAACTGTCATCCAACATGACAAGCCTGCGGCGCCTGTTCGACCTGTTCGAGCGCAAGGCCACCCTGCTGCAGCTGCTCGACATCAGTAGCCACGCCCATGGAGTCCAGATCTTCATCGGCGGGGAATCCGGGTTGACGCCCCTCGACGAGTGCAGCGTGGTCACGGCGCCCTACGAGGCCGACGGCAAGGTGGTCGGCACGGTGGGCGTCATCGGTCCCACGCGCATGGCCTACGAGCGGATCATCCCGATCGTCGATATCACCGCCAAGCTGCTCTCCAGCGCGCTGGCAAACAAGTGATGGGGGCATGCGTGAGGGGCGAGGCGGACAACGGGTTGCAGGACGCGGGCTTCCGCTCATCACTCAGCACTCGGCACTCAGCACTCGGGGCATAGCGCGTGCCCCGTTATGCTCCCGAGCCGCCGTTCAGTCACGGCAACCCCCCCAAGGTCGCCGTGCTGCTGGTCAACCTCGGAACGCCCGATGCCCCGACGCCGCAGGCCGTGCGCCGCTATCTGCGCGAGTTCCTGTCCGACCCGAGCGTTGTTGAGCTGCCGCGTATCCTGTGGCTGCCGATATTGCATTGCTACGTGCTCAGGACCCGGCCGAAGAAATCCGCCGAGCGCTATGCCCAGGTATGGATGGGCGACGGCCCGCCCCTCAAGGTTCACACGGCGCGGCAGGCGACGTTGCTGCGCGGCTACCTCGGCGAGCGCACCCGGTTTCCGCTGGTGACCGACTACGCCATGCGTTACGGGCACCCTTCGATCCCGGAAAAGCTCGCAGAACTCAAGGCGCAGAACTGCGACCGTATCCTCATGGTGCCTCTATATCCCCAGTACTCCACGAGCGCCACGGGCTCGGCTTTGACGCAGGTGTTCGCGAGTCTTTCGCATGCGCGCAACATGCCGGCGCTCCGCACGGTGCGCAACTTCCACGACCACCCGGGTTACATCAGCGCGCTGGCACAGAACGTCCGCGACTACTGGATGAAGACGGGCCGGCCCGACAAACTGGTCATGAGTTTTCACGGCGTGCCGCGGTTTACGCTGGACCGGGGCGATCCGTACCATTGCGAGTGTCAGAAGACCGCGCGCTTGCTCGCTGAAACGCTGGTGCTTAAACCCGAGCAATACGTCATTTCCTTCCAGTCCCGTTTCGGGCGCGCCGAGTGGCTCAGGCCCTATACAGCCGAGGTGCTGGCGCAGTTCGGCAGGCAGAATCTGGGCCGGGTCGACGTGGTCTGTCCGGGCTTCGTGTCCGACTGCCTGGAAACGCTCGAAGAAATCGCGATCGAAGGCAAGACCGTATTCCTGCAGGCGGGCGGCAAGGACTTCCATTACATCCCGTGCCTGAACGAGCGCAACGACTGGGTCCACGCACTGACCGACATCGTCGCCAGCGAACTGCAGGGCTGGCTCGCTGCACCGCCGCCCGAGGCGCTTGAAGCCTCGCGCATGCGGGCGATGGCGATGGGCGCGAGTCACTGACGATCCGTGATGAAGCTTCTCGTCGTCTGGATCATCAACGCCGTCGCGCTGCTCGCGCTCCCCTATGTTTTCGATTCGATCCGGATCGACGGTTTTTACACCGCGCTGATCGCCGCGCTGATCCTGGGACTGATCAACGCCGTGATCCGGCCGATCCTCGTATTGCTGACCCTCCCGCTCACCCTTATCACCCTCGGCCTGTTCATCTTCGTCATCAACGGACTTCTGTTCTGGTTCGTGGCGTCGTTCGTGAAGGGTTTCCACGTCGCCGGTTTCTGGCCCGCGGTGTTCGGCGCAATCGTCTATAGCCTCATCAGCTGGGCGGCGACCGCCCTGCTATTCCCCGCAAGAAAGGACTAACCTTCCGGTCCGGAAGCGGCGCGCACCAGAAGATCGGCGCGTGCCTGCGGTGAAAGCACCGACAGCGCCTGTCGCCATCGCGGAAAGAGTCCATTCTCCTCGCGGTGCTCGTGTTTCGCGAGCGTGCCCGAAAGAATCGCGACAAACGCGCTGACTTCCCCCCGATCATCCGCGGCAATGCTTTCCTCGATCACCGAGAGCTGGCGCAGGATCTCCTCGTGCTCGCGCAGCATGATGGCGGTAGGCGCGTCCGGGGTCCGCGGTTCGCCCGCGGCACACAGTGGCGCGAGTTCTTTATTCTCGAATGAAATATGGCGTCGCAACAACGCCGCGAACTCCGTATACACCGGCGCCAGTTCCACCCTGTCGGGCCCATTCACCCGCTGCAGGAGACGGGCCATCAGTTGATCCAGGCGCTTATGTTCGCGTGCGAGCAAGTCGAGCAAATCCTGCGCCGGGGTCTCGGCGCGGTGCTGCACCTCGACCTGCCAGCCGCATTCCGCTACGGCAATCGTCCAGGCCAGATTACCGCGCAACTGCAGGTTGAGGCTCTGCATCATAAGCGACGGCTCCTGCGACACCAGCAGCCTCAGCGTATCACCGCGCCTCAGTTGCCGGGCCTGCGCAAACGCGGCACCTCCCACGCGGGCAGGCGCTTCATCGCGCAAATCAACGACCGATCGCAATTTTGTCATAACTGAAAAAAGCATAGACGCAGCGCACGTTCCTGTCCAATTCCGGCATCGATGAGCCGGGATGGGCTATGATCCGCGGTGCGCCCTGCGATCGCGCTGATGGAATGCAGGCAGCGGCCGAGGATCGCTGATCCCGCCCCGCCGGCGCGCAGCAAAGTCATAATAATGTCGAAAAACAACCACCTATCAGGTTAGCGCGGGTGCCTTGAATTCCTTTCTCTAGTCCCCAACTCAAGAGAGTTACGTGGAGGCGTTTACGCATGCGGGACACCCCGGAAATACGGCAGGCGGATGGCGAAACCGCGCTCTCCGAGCAGACGGAGCCGGCGCCATCGAATGCATCCTCGGATGCCCCATCAACCATTGAGGTGATGCCCGGCGCTGGTGAGCTGCTGAAGAAGGCGGAACTCGCGGCGCAGGAGCATCACGACGCCTGGCTGCGGGCCAAGGCCGACGCCGACAACATCCGCAAGCGAGCGCAGGTGGAGGTCGCCAACGCCCACAAGTTCGCGCTCGAGAATTTCGCCTCGGAACTGCTTCCGGTCAAGGACAGCCTGGAGGCCGCACTCGCGGTCGAAACCCCGGCGGTTGAAGGCCTCAAGAGCGGCGTCGAACTCACCCTCAGGCAACTGAAGTCGGTGTTCGAGAAGTTCAACCTCACCGAGATCAACCCGGCAGGCCAGAAGTTCGATCCGCACCGGCACCAGGCAATCGGCGCAGTCGAGTCCGATGCCGAGCCCAATACCGTGCTCCAGGTCCTGCAGAAAGGGTACCTGCTCCACGACCGCGTGGTGCGGCCGGCCCTGGTCATGGTGGCGAAAGCGAAGAGCGTTGAAAACTGAGGCTTTATCCCCATATCGCAGATAGTCATCCCTATTTGGGACGAATCGAGAGGCAGACATGGCAAAGATCATCGGCATTGACCTGGGAACGACCAACTCGTGCGTGGCCGTCATGGAAAACGGGCAGCCCAAGGTCATCGAAAACTCCGAAGGCGCGCGCACCACACCCTCGATCGTCGCCTACATGGACGATGGCGAGATCCTCACCGGCGCGCCGGCCAAGCGCCAGGCGGTCACGAATCCGCGGAACACGCTGTACGCGATCAAGCGCCTCATCGGCCGCAAGTTCGAGGAAAAAGAGGTGCAGAAGGACCTCGACCTGATGCCCTACAAGATCGTCAAGGCCGACAACAACGATGCCTGGGTCGAAGTGCGCGGCAAGAAGATCGCCCCGCCCGAAGTCTCGGCGCAGGTGCTGATCAAGATGAAGAAGACCGCCGAGGATTATCTCGGCGAGCCGGTCACGGAAGCGGTGATCACGGTGCCCGCGTACTTCAACGATTCCCAGCGCCAGGCGACCAAGGACGCCGGCCGCATCGCCGGTCTGGATGTCAAGCGCATCATCAACGAGCCCACGGCGGCGGCGCTCGCGTTCGGCCTCGACAAGAAGAAGGGCGACCGCAAGATCGCAGTCTATGACCTCGGCGGCGGCACCTTCGATATTTCGATCATCGAAATTGCCGAAGTCGAGGGCGAGCATCAGTTCGAAGTGCTGTCCACCAACGGCGACACCTTCCTCGGCGGTGAGGATTTCGACCAGCGCCTGATGGACTACCTGTGCGACGAGTTCAAGAAAGAGAGCGGTCTCGATCTGCGCAAGGACATGCTCGCGCTGCAGCGCCTGAAAGACGCGGCGGAAAAAGCCAAGATCGAGCTCTCCAGTTCGCAGCAGACCGAGGTGACGCTGCCCTACATCACGGCCGACCAGTCGGGACCGAAGCATCTCGGCATCAAGATCACGCGCGCGAAATTCGAGTCGCTGGTCGAGGAACTCATCGAGAAAACCATCCGGCCGTGCGAGATCGCCGTGAAGGACGCCGGCGTCAAGCTCTCCGAGATCGAGGACGTGATCCTGGTCGGGGGGCAAACGCGCATGCCGAAAGTGCAGGATAAGGTCAAGGCCTTTTTCGGCAAGGAACCGCGCAAGGACGTGAACCCGGACGAAGCCGTCGCGGTCGGCGCCGCGATCCAGGCCGGCGTGCTGAAGGGCGACGTGAAGGACGTGCTGCTGCTTGACGTTACGCCGCTTTCTCTCGGCATCGAGACGCTGGGTGGCGTGCTCACCAAGCTCATCCAGAAGAACACCACGATTCCGACCAAGGCGAACCAGGTGTTCTCGACGGCGGACGACAGCCAGACGGCGGTGACGATCCACGTGCTCCAGGGCGAGCGCGAGATGGCGCGCGACAACAAGTCGCTCGGCCAGTTCAACTTGACCGACATCCCGCCCGCGCCGCGCGGCATGCCGCAGATCGAAGTCACGTTCGACATCGACGCGAACGGTATCCTGCATGTGTCGGCGAAGGACAAGGCGACGGGCAAGGAAAACAAGATCAAGATCCAGGCTTCGAGCGGCCTGACCGAGGACGAGATCAAGCGCATGGTGAAGGACGCCGAAGCGCACGCCGAGGAAGACAAGAAGGCGCGCGAACTGGTGGAGGCGCGCAACCAGTGCGACCACATGGTGCACTCCGTGAAGAAGTCGCTGAAGGACTACGGCGACAAGGTCGGCTCCGACGAGAAAGCGAAGATCGAGACGGCCTTGAAGGAAGCGGAAGAAGCGCTCAAAGCCGACGACAAGGACACGATCGAAGCGAAGACCCAGGCGCTCGCCCAGGCCGCGCACAAGCTCGCCGAGCAGATGTACAAGGACGAGCAGGCGAAGCAACAAGCCGGCGCGGGCAGCGATGCCGGCAAGGCGGGAGATGCCGCAAGCGGCAAGAAAGACGACGGCAACGTGGTGGATGCAGAATACGAAGAAGTGAAAGACGGCAAGAAATAGGATCGAGGATTGAGGATCGAGGATTGAGGGGAAGGCGCAAGCCCTCCCCTCGGTCTTTTTTGTCGTTCACTCAATCCCCAATCCTGTATCCTCAATTCTGAGCCATGGCGAAAAAAGACTACTACGAAGTGCTCGGCGTGAACCGGGACGCCTCCGACGAGGACGTCAAGAAGGCCTACCGCAAGCTCGCCATGAAGTGGCATCCCGATCGCAATCCGGACAACCCCAGGGCGGAGGAACATTTCAAGGAAGCGAAGGAAGCCTACGAGATTCTGTCTGACGCGCACAAGCGCGCGGCATACGATCAGTACGGGCACGCCGGGGTCGATCCCTCGGCTGCCGCGGGCGCGGGCGCCGGTTTCGGCAACTTCGCCGACGCATTCGGCGACATTTTCGGCGACATTTTCGGTGGCGGCCGTTCCCGCTCCAAAGTCTATCGGGGCGCCGACCTGCGCTACAACCTCGAAGTGTCATTGGAGGAAGCGGCGCGCGGCACCGAAACGCGCATCCGCATTCCGGCGTTCGAGGAATGCGGCATCTGCCACGGGAGCGGCGCCAAACCGGGCACGGCTCCCACCATCTGCACCACCTGCGGCGGGCACGGTCAGGTGCGCATGCAGCAGGGCTTCTTCTCGATCCAGCAGACCTGCCCGCGCTGCCACGGCAGCGGCAAGATCGTGGCCTCGCCCTGCACTGCGTGCCAGGGCGCGGGACGCGTCAAACAGCACAAGACCCTGGCGGTCAAAATTCCATCGGGGGTGGACGAAGGCGACCGGATCCGGCTCTCGGGCGAGGGTGAAGCCGGGGTGAACGGCGGTCCGCCGGGCGATCTCTACGTCGTCATCCACATCAAGCCCCACACTGTTTTTCAGCGCGACCACAACGACCTGCACTGCGAGATGCCGATCAGCTTCACGACCGCCGCGCTCGGCGGAGAGATCGAGATTCCGACGCTGGACGGGTCGGCCAAGATCAAGGTGCCGCCGGAAACCCAGACCGGCAAGGTCTTTCGGCTGCGCGGCAAGGGCATCAAGGGTGTGCGTTCCAACGCGCACGGCGACCTGATGTGTCACGTCATGGTCGAAACTCCAGTCAATCTCACCGCCAGGCAGAAGGAACTCCTGCAGGAACTCGAGACGATCAACCACAAGGACTCCGGCCGCCACAATCCCCGCGCCAAGTCGTGGATGGAAAAGGTGCGGGAATTCTTCGATTCGTGATGTTCCGCACCTTTCAGTGAAAGCTAACATGCGTCGTTCGCATGTTAAGTGCCGCAGGCACGGCCGGAGCTACAAGGTGAAAGAGTTTTTCGCGGAGTAACCCGAAATTGGCATTCCGGAAACGGTGACAGCCGTTATCTGCGCATGAGACTGAAAGACGATGCCGGACACTGAAACGCACCCGGACCCGATCGATTGGAGCCTGACGACCTGGGAGGGCGCGCGGCGCGAGCAACTGCGGCGGTGGGCCGCGCTGACACTCGAAGAAATCATCCTGGCGCAAGAGGAAATGCGGGAACTTTCCGAACGACTGGCCGGAATGCCACGCATTCGAGAATAGTCTCCCTCCCCAGCGTTTGTCCACCGAACTGCTGCGCTTTGCGTTACGGCGGAATGGACGATGGCCCTCAAGCCAAGGCATTTTCAATCCAGGTGGATGATCGCGAGCGCGGGGGCCCGGTGCTGGAACTCCTCCGGCAATCCGCCGGTTTCCGCGTGACCGTGTCGCGCCTCAAGCTTGGCGACTATCTCCTCGACAGCCGGTTCGTTTTTGAGCGCAAGACCCTGAAGGACCTGGTGGCGGCGATCATCGACGGCCGGTTGTTCCAGCAAGCACTGAGGCTGTCTGCGACGAAGCTCCAGCCGGCGCTGATTCTGGAAGGCACGGCGCAGGATTTCGGCGGATGCGGCATGCGCTGGGAGGCGATCCAGGGAGCGCTGGTGACGGTGTCGCTGTTCTGCGGCGTACCGCTGCTGCGTGCGCGCACACCGACTGAAACGGTCAACACGATGCTGTTCGCGGCCCGGCAGGGGCGGACGGTTGCCACGGGTGCGCTGCCACGCCACGGCTACCGCCCGCGCGGAAAACGCGCCCGGCAGCTTTTCATTCTCCAGGGCCTTCCGGGAATCGGCCCCGCGAAGGCGCGCCGGCTGATCGAGCGATTTGGCAGTATCGAAGCCGTCGTCGATGCCGACTCCGAAGAGTTGCAGTCGGTCAGAGGCATCGGCAATCGGCTCGCGGAAAAGCTTCGCTGGGCAGTCGAGGAGCCGCGCCGCGAATATCGTTTGTCGTGAGGAGTTTGTCCGGACAAGTTCCGACAAACGCCTAGATACTTGTTGCCCCACTGAATAGCATCGGTGTACGCTAAAGAAGTTCGTGAGCGTGCTTGTCGATCGCGAACTTCTTCCGTGGACAAGTTCGACCGCATCTACGAGCTGCACAAGATCCTGCGCGATCGCCGCACGCCGATTTCCCGCACGGATCTCATGGCGCGCCTGGATAGTTGCTCCGAGCCCACGGTCTACCGCCTGATCCGCGCCATGCGCGATTTCCTGGGCGCACCGATCGAATACGACGACGACACTGGCGGATACTATTACCGGCGTGATGTCGCCGGCGGCACCTACGAGCTTCCGGGCATGTGGTTCAACGCGAAGGAATTGCAGGCCCTGCTCGTCTTCGACCGCCTGCTCGAAAGCCTCGAACCCGGCCTGCTTGGTGACCATCTTGGCCCGCTCGCGAAGCGGGTCAAGGAACTCCTTGAGCACCGGCGTCTGGGCCTGACCGAGGCCGCGAGCCGCGTGCGCGTGCTCGGCATGGCATCCCGCCCAACCGGCGAATGGTTCCAGGTGCTGGCGAGCGCCACGCTGCAACGGCACAAGCTGCATATCGTCTATCACGGCCGCGAGCGCGACCGGGCCACCGAGCGCGTCGTATCCCCGCAGCGGATCGTCCACTACCGCGACAACTGGCACCTGGACGGATATTGCCACCTGCGCAAGGGCCTGCGGACATTCTCGGTGGATCGCGTCCGCAAGGCGCGCGAACTCGATGAAGCCGCCGACGCCGTCCCTGACAAGGAACTCGACGAATACTTCGCCAGCAGCTACGGCATCTTCTCCGGCAAGGCCAACAAGATTGCCGTGCTGCGCTTCTCCGCCGGGCATGCCCGCTGGGTGGCGGACGAACGCTGGCATCCCAATCAGATCGGCCAGTTCCTCACCGACGGCAGCTACGAACTGCGCATCCCCTACCGCGACCCGCGCGAACTGGTGATGGACATCCTCAGGCACGGCCCGGACGTGGAAGTCATCTCCCCCGACACGCTGCGCGGAGCGGTAGCCGAACGCCTGCGGCTGGCGCTGGCGCACTATCCCGGTCCATGACCGGTGATCGGCAAGCCGATCGACTGCGACGAGCTTGCGGCAGTGTCCCGGGAAAGAGTACACTCATGACCACTCGATATGGTCACGAAAGGAGCGACGATGGAAATCTCCGCCGCGGAGTTCAAGGCAAAGTGTCTGAAGCTCATGGACGAGATCGCGAAGACGCGCAAGCCGATCATCATCACCAAACGCGGCAAGCCGGTCGCGAAGCTGGTAGCCGTGGAGCCCGAACCGCGCAGGCCGTTGTTCGGATATATGGCCGGAACCATCACCTGCGTGGGCGACATTGAAAGCCCCATTGACGTCGAGTGGGAGGCCGAGGCCGGAACCGAGCCGAATCTGTATCCCCGCACCCGCAAACGCCGCGGCAAATGAAGCCGGATCTCCCGCTTCTGTTCGACACGCACGTCTGGATCTGGCTTGCGCATGGCGAACCGGGGCGCATCAAGCCGGCCGCCATGCGCGCGATCGAGGACGCTGGTTCACGGCAGGCGATCCGGATTTCCGTGGTATCGGTCTGGGAAATCGCGTTGCTGGAAAGCAGGGGGCGGCTCGAACTGCCGATTCCCGTGTCTGAATGGATCAGAC
>Ga0209640_10002645_pt1 | contig 15611 bp, 12 predicted proteins | sample RifCSP10_1_FD_184018 | JGI IMG/M metagenome (GOLD analysis project Ga0209640, IMG submission 184018) | Soil microbial communities from Rifle, Colorado - Rifle CSP2_sed 10_1 (SPAdes) (version 2) | ecosystem: Environmental > Terrestrial > Deep subsurface > Rock core/Sediment | place: Rifle...
GCCGGATCGGTCGCCGCACGGACGACGAAGGCGAACCCGGCGCTGCGCTCACCCTGGGTATAGGTCTCGTAGATGACGTCGCGTGGAGTCTCCCCGAGCGATCGCACGTTGATGTCACTCGCCACGCCGACGACCATCAGGTCGGGCTCGGCCGGATCGGGCCGGCGGAGGATGCGGCCCAGCGCGTCGCCGCCTGGCCAGTAGCGACGGGCCATCGCCTGACTGATGATCGCCACGGGCTGACTGTCGCGCCGGTCGCTTTCGTTGAACGTGCGGCCAGCCACGATCGCCATGCCGGCCGCGTCGAAGAACCCGCCGCCCACAGTCGCGTTCTCCGCACGAAATGCCTCACGGCCAGAGGTGGGACTCTGACCGTCGATCGTGAACTCGGTGAAGCTGGAGTTGAAGTCGAGCGGCAGCGGCCAGATGATCCCGGCGGCCTCGACGCCGGGCAGCGCCCGAAAGCGTTCGAGCAAGGCACGCGTCCGCTGTACGGCGTCGACGGGGGTCGAACGCGCGACCGGGAACATGACGGACAGGATCGACGTCGGCGCCCGGCCGAACCCCGGATCGATCGCCAGCATCTGTTGCCAGCTCCTCAGGAACAGCCCTGCCCCCACGAGCAGCACGAGCGACATGGCGATCTGCACGACGACCAGCGCATTGCGCCACCGGAGAGGTCCGGGCGCATCGCTTCCGCTGCTGGCTGCTTTGAGTGCCGAGCCGAGATCGGCGCGTGTTCCCTGCACGGCAGGCACGAGCCCGAGCAGGCCACCTGCCACGATGCCGGCGCCGGCCGTGAGTGCCAGGACTCGCCAATCGAACAGTGCCTTCGAGTCGAGGCCGAAGTGAAGGTCGAGCCTAATCCCGAAGGGCAGCGGTAAATCGATCGACAGCAGGGCCTGGAGGAGGCCGAGTGCCAGGACGAGGCCCACCGCCGCGCCGGCGACGCCGAGCAGCGCGCTCTCGACGAGCAACTGACGGACAAGCGCGCCTCGCGTCGCCCCGAGAGCCCGCCGTACCGCGACTTCTTTCGCCCGATCGAGGGCGCGCGCCAGCAGGAAGCTCGCGAGGTTCGTGCACGCCAGCAGCAGCACCAGCCCGACAACGGCCATGAGCAGCCAGGCCGCGGCCCGCAGGAGCGGATCCACACTGGGGACGATCTGGACCTCGGACGTCGCTACGAGGGAGAACTGCCGTCCGGGGATCCACCCCTCGGGCCGTGCACGGGTCAGGCTGTCTGCCACGAGGGAGGCCGCATGCTCCGCCTGCGCGCGCGTGACACCGGGTCCGAGCCGTGCCTTCGCCGAGAAGCTGTGCCAGTCGCGCTGATCGAGCATCTCGATTCCCATCAGCTCGTCCACCATCGCCATCGGGACGTAGAAGGCTGGCGTCACCGCGGGAAGACCGCCGCGATAGCTGGCCGGCGCCACGCCGATGATGGTGTAGCCGCGCCCTCCCATGCGCAGCGTGCGGCCGACGACCTGCGGATCGGCGCCGAACGCGCGCCGCCAGTACCCGTAGCTGAGCATCACCACTGGATGGCCGCCTCGCGCGATGTCGTCCTCGCGGAGAATGGCCCTCCCGAGGTGCGGCTCGATGCCGAGGAGCGCAAAGGCGCCTCCCGTCACCGCCTCGCCCATCACCATTGCAGCCGTGCCCTCGCGATCGGATATCGGGGCCAAGGCGAACGTGGACGCCGCGACGCCGCTGAAGACGTGGGTCGTACCCCTGCGGAGGTCCTCGATGTTCGGGTGCGACATCGGGACGGAGGCCCGCCCGTCTTCGGCTTCGTAGATGTTGACGAGCGTCTCGGGCTGCGCGAGCGATGAATCGGGGAAGAGCACCGCGCGAACGACGCCGAAGATCAGGGCGTTCGCGCCGATGCCGATCGCCAGCGACAGCACGGCCATCGCTGAGAAGCCCATATGGCGGCGCAGCGAGCGCAGGCCGTAGCGAACGTCCCGCGCGACAGCCTCCACCCAGGCGCCGCGTCGCACGTCGCGGACCTCGGCGCTGACGTTGCCGACGCTGCCAAACTCCAGCCGCGCCCGCCGCCGCGCCTCCGAGGTCGACAGCCCGCGCGCCTGCCAATACTCCTCGCGCGCGCGGAGGTGGAATGCCAGCTCCTCGGCCAGATCCGCGTCGAACCGGCGGCGCCGGAGCAGGCTCGCGAGCCGCAGACGCGTGCGCGTCCACATGTCGTTACACCTCTCCTGCACGTGTCTGAAGCGCCGCTGCCATGGCGCCGGCCAGCCGGTTCCAGCTTGCCGTGTCCTCCTTCAGCCGGCGGCGGCCGGCCGCGGTCAAGCGGTAGAACTTCGCCCGCCGGTTGTTGTCGGACACGCCCCACTCCGTTCCGAGCATCCCCTGCTGCTCGAGGCGAAAGAGCGCCGGGTACAGCGCACCCTGCTCGACCAGCAGGGCGCCGTGAGTCATTTGTTCGATCCTGAGCAGGACGCCGTATCCGTGCAGCGGACCCAGAGAGACAGCCTTGAGGACCAGCACGTCAAGCGTGCCGGGAAGCAGGTCTGCGCGAGGCGGCATGGCAGTCTCCTAAACGCGTTAGGTGAGGCTACCACAATGCTCTCCTAAGCTGTCAAGGGGAGCTATTCCGAGCGCAGCGCCACCGTCGGATCGACTTTCGTGGCGCGACGCGCTGGGAGGTACGAGGCCAGGAGCGACGAGGCGAGCAGGACGAGCGGCGCCGTGACCAGCACGACTGGTTCGACGCGGTCCACGCCGTACAGAAAGCCCTGGAGGAGCTGCCCGGCGCCCAGGGCCAACAGCAGGCCGATCCCGATGCCAACGGCCGTGATGCGGCCGCCCTCGCGCAGCACCTGCCACAGCAGTGCACGTGGATGTGCGCCAGTCGCGATCCGGATGCCGAACTCGCGCGTGCGGCGCGACACGACGTACGACTTGACGCCGTAGACGCCGATGACGGCCAGCAGCAGCGCGATTCCGCCGAACGCCGAGAACACCCTGGCGCCGGCTCGATAGAGCCACACGTCGAGGCCGGCGTCGAGATGATCGCGCCATGTCTCGACACGGAGGACGGGCACGCGCTCGTCGACACTCCGGATGACGCGGGCGACCGTGGCCAGCATGGCCCGTTCGGCCTCCTGGTCAACAACGCGAAGCTGCAACGTCATGGCACTCTCGTAGTGCTGTCCAAGCGGTACGTACACATGCGGGAACGGCCGGGGATTGCCGAGCGAGTGCTTCACCGCCGGGACGATGCCGACCACGCGGATGGGCTGCCCGACTCCGGGTCCCTCCTCATCGGTGAACTGAATCAGCCGCCCAAGTGCGCCCTCGCCCGGCCAGAGACCCTCGGCGAGCGCGTCATCGACGATTGCGACCCGCTCCAAGGACCCGGATGCCAGTTCGGCGTCGCTGAAGTCCCGGCCGCCGAGCATAGGAAGGCCGAGGACGCGAGCGTAGTCACGGCCGATGACGCTGAACACGGCGCCAACCGATCTCGACTGCGCGTCGGCGGCGCCAGCCGGAGCCACGCTGCGACTGTCCCCGAATGACGTGAAAGGAAACCCCGATCCGATCGTTACGGCTTCCACGCCCGGAACCGTTCGCAGCCGATCCACCAGCGCGAGCTGCGACTGCCTCCCTCGCGCTTCGTCGTACCCGGCCAGGCTCGGATCGACCTCCACGAGCAATCCCCCGTCGAGGCGAAACCCCGGATCGGCCGTTGCCGCCGAGATCGCGCTCATCAGGAACAGTCCACCGGACGAGAGCAGAAGAAGCGAGAGCGCGACCTGACCAATGACCAGGGCATTGCCGATCCGGACGCCTCTCGGGCGGTGCCCATCCTCACCGACGTGTCGCTTGAGGTCGGTCACGACCGCGCGACCGGTCGCAGCCCAGGCTGGCCACGCGCCGAAGACCAGCGTGGCCGCCAGACTGAACCCCACGGTCCCGGCGAGCACTCGCCAGTCGAGACCGAGGTCCGGAAGGCTCACGGCGACCGGGAGCACAGGACGCACTGAAGCCAGGAGCGCCGTGGTTGCCCACCTCGACAGGAACAGCCCGACAGCGCCTCCGGCCAACGCGAGGAGCAGCCCTTCGGTGAGCAGCTGCCGAATGAGGCGCCCGCGGCCGCCGCCAAGTGACGACCTGATGGCCATCTCCTGCCGGCGTACCTGCTCCCGGGCCAGCAGCAGATCGACGAGGTTCAGGCAGGCCACGAGCAGGACAATCGCCGGCATGATCATCAGGAGCAGGGCGATACTCGCAGTGACCGCGCCACTTCCGGGACCTGGGATGAACATGAGACGCCAAGGCGCCGACATCTCGAGCGTGTAGCCGGCGTTGACGGCCGGAAACGCCTGCTCGAGCCGACGGCCCACGGTGGCGAGTGCCGCCGCGACGGTCTCGCTCGAGGTGCCGGCTCGGAGCCGCCCCACAACCGTCAACTCGTGCTCGTCGCGCCCGCCGAACGGGCGCCCGGCCGACACGCCGGTCGTTCTGAACGAATCGTGCGCGCCAAGGGGCAGCCACACTTCTGGTCCGGGGATGCCCGTTCCGGTGAATCCCTCCCGAGCCACACCGACCACCGCGAACTGTTCGCCGTTGATGCGAACGAGCCGGCCGAGCATGCCCGGGTCCGCGCCGCGTTGCTCCCAGAGTGGATAACTGATGATCGCGACACGGATATCAGCTCCCAGCCATTCCTCCTCCGCCGTGAACGGGCGTCCAAGCGCCAGCGGCAGGCCAAAGACCTGGAAGTAGTTGGCCGTCACGCCGGACGCCAGCGTGCGCTTCGCGCCCTCGCCAACGTCCAGACCGGCGAAGACTGTGGAAGAGGCCGCCAGGGTCGCGAAGATGTCGGTCGTGCCTTCTCGAAGATCGACGTAGTTCTGGTATGAGACGCCCCGAAACTCTCCGGGAGGCGATGTGCTGCGGCTGTACACCCCCACCACTTCGTCGGGGCGTTCGTACAGCGGCCGCAGCAGCAGGCCGTTGACGAGGCTGAACATGCCGATGTTGACGCCGATGCCGAGCGCCAGGGTCACGACGGCCGTAAGCGTGAACCCAGGACTCCGCCGCAACGTGCGCAGCGCAAAGCGTGTGTCCTGCGCGAAGTCGTCGAGCCAGGTCCACCCCCAGGCATCTCGCGCCTCGTCGCGCAGGCGCAACGTGTTCCCGAAGGCTCGAGAATCCTCCAGCAGCGCACGGTGAGCCTCCATCTCCCGCCGCAGGTCGTCCTCGTGAGCCCGTCGCCGGAGCAGATAGCCGAGACGACGGATCCACTCACCGATCAGTGCCATGAGCAACCTCACGCCTCATCCAGCAGCAAGCCGACTGCGCGCGCCGTCCGCCGGTACTCCGTCATCTCGGCCTCGAGCTGCCGTCGTCCGCTGGAGGTGATGCGGTATTCCCGCACTTGTCGCCCGGACTCGGACTGGCGCCACGCGGCCTTCACCCAGCCTTTGACCAGCAGTTTCTGGAGCGCGGGGTACAGCGAGCCCTCTTCAACGCGGAGCTCCTCGGCCGACAACTGATGGATATGCTGGGCGATCGCGTACCCGTGCATCGGCTGCCTCGTCAGGACGCGCAGCACCAGCATCATGAGCGTCCCGGGTGGGAGTCCAGCGTCCCTAGGCATAGGTTAACTATGCCTATAGTAGGGCGCGACCCGGCTGGACTGTCAAGCGTCCTGGGGCGTGTCCTTGCTCGGGCCGTGGAGCCGCCCTCCGAGTGACGGCCGCGGCCCTCGACGCGACGATTCGGTTGTGGGAACCTGGGGGCCGGTTGGACCGGCCGCCACTGAGGAAACCCGCAACCATCCACCTGGGATTCCTGATCGGTCCGGGCCCGCGCCAGAAGGTCACCTACTGTCCGCGCTTCGTTGCTGTTGGCGAAGACGTCAGCACCGTCCGCCGAACCGTGGGCAAACGGATCGGCGTTGATCGTTGGTTTAGCTACCCGTCGCTAGCGACATTCGAGGTGGGCGCCAGGGTGGAGTGGGACCTCGATCCCAGCTTCTCGAAAGAGGGCACGGGCCTTCTCGAGAACGCGCACCCACGGCTCGTCGGTCTGGCCGTTGGCCCACTACTCGTCGCGCCGGCGCGTTGTCGAGGAGCGGCAAGCACAGCCCACCGAGCAGTCGCGCGGTGTAGCCGTAGGGTCCCGAGCCGATGGCAGATTGTCTCGAGCCGGGGTGACCGCGAATAGTCAGCCGCAGGCGCAGCAGGCGAGGGACGGCGTGCACTCGAAGGCGCACGCCGCCCCCACTCGCCTACAATCAGGGCATCGTCGCCTACGGAGGAACTCGGCAGGCGCCGCCACCGCAGAGAGGAGCTCGACATGACACGCGCGATCGCAGGGGTGGCCGTCATCGTCACAATGGTTTCGGTGTCGATGGCGGCACAGTGGCCGAAGTATCTGGCGCCTGGCGTACCGCGCGATGCGGAGCAACGCGTTCGGGTGGACGCTCCAACGCCGCGCATGCCGGACGGCAAGCCGGATCTGTCCGGCAACTGGATCCGGTTCAGGGGCGAGGGCGCCTTCAACCCGCCGGAGCTCGCTGGTCTGATTCGCAACCAGGCCGCGGCCCCTCAGCCGCCCGCGCCGGCGGATCCGAACTCGCCCCCGATTGCCGCGTTCTGGGAGATGGGCGCGAATGTTCCAGGCGGCCTCCCGATGACACCGTGGGCCTCCGAACTAAAGAAGCAGCGGATGGCGTTGAACGACAAAGACAACCCTGACGCGAATTGCCTGCCGATGGGCCTGACGCAGTTCCACACGCATGGGCAACCGCGCAAGATCGTGCAGAACTCGAGCGTGATCGCGCTCATGTACGAGGCGAACTACGGTCTTCGCTACATCTACGTCGACGGACGCACGCTGCCGCCTCAGGGCAGCGTGCAGCCGTTCTGGTACGGGTATTCGGTGGGACGATGGGAGGGCGATACGCTCGTGGTCGAGACCAACAATTTGCGCGGAGCGGAGACCAGCCCCTTCGATGGCTGGCTCGACGTGCGGGGCAGCCCCTATACGGAACAGGCGAAGTTCATCGAGCGCATGCGCCGACCCACCTACGGCAAGCTGGAAATCGATGTGACACTCGAGGACGCCAAAGCCTACACGAGGCCGTTCACCGTTCGCATCAATCAACAGATCGCGCCCGACGACGAAACCATCGAATTCATCTGCAACGAGAATCAGCTGTTTCGTCGGCGTGTGAAGATCGATTGAGCACCAGGTGGCGCGGTTCCGAAACGTCTCGCGAAGTCGAGCGCAAACGCGCGCCGGAACGCCGTGTTCGGGTGCAGTCCGGTTCGAGTCGGATCTTCCGACCTCGGTGGTCGCTTTCGAGACTGGCCGAGTGACATAAAGCCGATTCCCCGGGTGCGTCGTCGAGCTCAGCAGGACCGATCGCCCTTACGCCGTTACTCGCGGGTTACGACTACGGGGCTTCGTGCTGTTCGAGAACACTGATCCAGCGAGGCAAGGCGACCAATGGGGAGACCTATGGGCGCTCCCGCTCGAGGGCGATCGCACGCCGTTCCCGGTTGTCCAGTCGGCCTTCCGCGAGCAGAACGGACAATTCTCTCCTGACGGCCGCTGGATCGCCTTTGAGTCGAACGAATCGGGACGCGTCGAGATCTACGTTCAGCCGTTTCCCGGTCCTGGCCCGAAGACGCTCATCTCAACCAGTGGAGGCGCCCAGGCCCGTTGGCGGTCCGATGGCAGAGAGCTGTTCTACATCGCACTCGACGAGCGGCTCATGGCGGTGCCGATTCGGCTCCCGTCGAGCGGTGGCGAAGTCGTCGATGTCGGAAGGCCTGCTCCGCTCTTCACGACGCGTGTGGGGGGTGCGGTTCAAGCACCGCTGCCGGCTCAGTACGTGGTCGGCGCTAGCGGCGAACGCTTCCTGATGAACACCGTCGTCGCCCAGACTGACACGTCGCCCATCACGGTCATCTTGAACTGGACGGGGAAGCCCTGACGTGGCCGTCACTTCTCAGCCAGGCGCGCGCCGCCGAGCATCGATCTCATGCTCAGGTTATTGCCTTCGTGGCAGGCGAATTCGAAGAGGTAGTAGCTCGGGTCCTCGGTGAGGGGAAAGGCGACCGTCCACGGCCGCGTCCACGTCGACGGGTCGTCGACCGTGGCCTCATACGACATGGTGTGTCGGTCGACTCGCACGAAGCGTTCCCTGAGTCGCGCGTCGCGAGAAAACAGGTTGTTGGGACCGGTGCCACTGCGATCCCTGAAGTTCGTCGTGTCGACGACCAGCGTGTCGCCATCCCACCACCCGCGGGAGTCTCCCATGTAGCCGCGAACGGTGGCTCCGGCATGAGGGCGCCCGTCCACATGGACCAGTCGCGCCTCGTGGATCATCTCGTTGCGGATGACGACGAGGCCCGGCGCCTGGATGATCTGATTGCCGCTGGAGTTGCCGATGGGCAACATCGAGCCCAAGGTCCCGCGTGAAAGACACCGCGCCGTCTGGCTTGCGTCCTCCGGGCCGTTCAGCGGCCCGCGGGCCTCACTTGGCACCGTGGCGGCTCGTCGTGCGCCCTCGGCCGTCAATTGAGGCAACCGACCGTTCGGTGGATCGACGATGAGCGACGTCTGTCGCTGCGGCTTGCCGTACTCCCTCCAGTGGGCCCTCGACTCGCCGAAGAAGGCGTCGTTCGCGTTTGGAGTCCGGCGTTGGGGAGGAAGCTCGGCGAACTCTTCGTCGCTCAGCGTCGCGCGTTCTCCGCGGTTGGCCGGCCGCTCGAGCGGCACGCCCAGCATGTCGGCACTCGGCCAGAAGCCTTGCAAGTCCGGGTCGCCCCACGGTGTTCGGGGCACCGTCCAGTGCTGGCCGCTGACAGCGACGGTTGTGAGGGCGAGCGCAAGAGCAAGAAGTAGACTGCGCACGATACGCCTCCCTTCTGCGATTCCGGATTGCCGCGAGGATACCACGCCTGACCCAGCCGCGAACGTCCTACCTCTGACGTACGATGGACGTGCGATCCCATGCTTCTCGGCTCTCGGCGCGTGCATCTCGGCCGCAGCAGCGCATCAGCGTGAGGTTTGAGGTCATTGCCACACGAGCGGTAGACTCCGGGGAGATGGCCAGACACTCGCCCAGGTCGAGGGCATCGACGTCGAAACGTGAGTTCAGGTCGATGCGCGTGACCGATGGATTTCGCGAGTTCGTCCTCGAGCAACTCTCAGGTCTCGAGTCCGTCCGCGCCCGAGCGATGTTCGGCGGCGTCGGGCTGTACGCCAACGACGTGTTCTTCGGCCTCGTCGCCGCCGACGCCCTGTATCTGAAGGTGGACGACAGCAACCGCCGCCGATACGAAGCCGAGGGCATGACGGCCTTCCAGCCGTACGCCAACCAGCCCATGACCATGTCCTACTACCAAGTACCGGCACGCGTCCTCGAGGACGGGGACGAATTGACGGCCTGGGCGCGAGCGTCGGTTCGTGTGGCCACAACCGCGACAGCCAGGAAGGGCCGTCGCTAGCCATGCGTCAGACTCCTCTTGCCGTGGCCGTGCTGGCCGTCCTGCTCACCGTCGCGCCCACTGCGACAGAACCGAACGCCGCAACCAGACGATGGTGGGCGCACATCGAGGCGCTGGCACGCGACTCGATGCGGGGGCGAGATACGGGCAGCCAGGAACATCGCAAGGCGCAGGAATATGTAGTCCGTCACCTCGAACGGAACGGCGTCATGGCAGCCGGCGAGCAGGGTTACTTCCAGTCAGTGCCGCTCCGGCGACTGCGTCTTGATCCGCAGCGGTCGCAGGCGACCCTCACGCGCAACGGTCGCACCGAGGCGCTGCGCTGGCTGCAACACGTGACCGTTCAGCCGCTGATAGGCCTCCCGACAACGGTCACTGGCGACCTCGTGTTCATCGGCTCCGACAACGGTGCGAGCCTCGATACGGCCGGCAAGATCGTGGTGAGCCTCAGCCCCGTCCGTCTCGTGCCGGGCCCTGCACAGCTTCCGCCACCGTCCAACGCGGCAGCGGTCATCGCTATCGACAGCGCGATCGGCCCAGAGCCGAGTCGCTGGCCGGTCCAGTACGCCGTCTCCATGGTGCTCGAGGGTGCCGCCTTCCCCGCTGCCCCAACGAGTGGGCCCATGCCCCTGCGCTTCAACCCGACGTTTGCCGACCTGCTGCTCGAAGGGTCTGGCCACACCTACAAGGAACTCATCGGCCTCGCGGCGTCCGGCAGCGCGGTGCCGAGTTTCTCGCTCAACGCCTCCCTGCGAGTGACACCCGTATTCGAGACCACCACACTCGCCTCCGACAACGTGATCGGTGTCTTGCCGGGTGCTGATCCAGCGCTCGCCTCTCAGCACGTCGTCCTCACGGCGCATATTGACGGGTACGGAATCGGCGAGCCGTGGAACGGCGACCGCATCTACAACGGCGCCTTCGATGATGCGGCGTACGTGGCAACGCTGCTCGAATTCGCCGAGACGTTGCGCGAGTCGGCCGTCCGTCTGCGCCGCTCTCTGCTCGTTGCCATCGTGACCGGCGAAGAAAAGGGGCTGCTCGGGTCGCGCTACTTCACGACGCACCTCACGTTGCCGCGCGAACGGCTCGTCGCGAACGTGAATCTGGATCAGCTGCGCCCGGTGTTTCCGCTCCACACGCTGACAATGCACGCGGTGGACGAGTCGACGCTGGGCGACACGGCACGGCAGGTCGCTGGTGCGATGAACATCCGTATCCAGGCGGATCCGGAGCCGCTGCGGAACCTGATGCGCCGCTCCGACAACTTTCCGTTCATGCAGATTGGCGTGCCGGCGACCGGATTTGTCTTCGGGTACCAACCGGGCTCGGCCGACGAAGTTGCCTACCGGCGCTGGTATGCCGACCGGTACCACACGCCACTCGACGACCTCTCGCAGCCTTGGGTGCCAGAGGCTGCGGCGAAGTTCAACGAATTCTTCACCCGGTTCGTCACCGCCCTGGCCAACGCCGATGACGCACCCCGCTGGAAGCCAGGGAGCCAGTTCGCGCCCAAGTAGAACCGATTCTGCGTCATCAGGCCGTGCGCGCCGGAATTCCGTCCGTGAACCTCCCAGACGCGGCGAAGAACGCCGTCCCGAAATACTCGATCAGGTGTTCAGGATAACGTCACACAGCCGGTCGATGTCCGCCTCGGTGTTGAACAGATACGGCGAGACGCGGATCTTGCCCTGCCGCAGGCTGACGATGATGTTCTGCTGCCGCAAGGCGTCGTACAGCGCCCGCGTGCGTTCGGCCGTCCCCGCTTGGAGACAGCCAAACGGACCACGACGGCCCGAGTCGAGCGGACTCGCCGGCTCGACGACACCCGTGGGCAGGCTCGCGTACATGCGGTCGATGAGTCGCGCGTTGTGCGTCCGCACCACGCCGGGCCCCGCCCGCTCGACCCACGTGAGCGATGCGTCGAGCGCGGCCAGGTTCATGTTGAAGGCACTGGCCCATTCCGGTGTGTCCCAGCGCTTGGCGCTCCGCTGGGGCTTCGGGTCGCTGACGTTCAGCGTCGAGAAGTCCTCGGAACCCTCCCTCGCCATCCAGTAGAACGGACCGGGACGAAACCGGTCCAGGCGGTCCAGCTTCATCCAGAAAAACCCCGTTCCATACGGGCTCAACAACCACTTGTAGCCGGCGCTCGTCAGGAAGTCGGCACCGAGCGTCGCGACGTCGATGGGCAACGCGCCGCAGCATTGGCTGACATCGAGGCACAGCAGGGCCCCGTTCGCGTGGCACGCGGCCGCCACCCTCGGCGCGTCGAGCAGCGAGCCGTCGTCGAAGCGCACGAGGCTCAGCGACACGAGCTTCGTCCTCGGCGTGATCGCCGCAACCACGTCGTCTGCCGCCAGGAACCGGCCTGAGGGCGCGACGATCCGAAGCGACACACCCTCACGCTCGGCAAGGGGCCCCCACGTCGTGTACTGCAGCGGAAACTCGCCGGCCGATGTGACTACTTCGTCACCGGCCGTCCACGGCAGCCCGTTGGCGATCGCGGTCGCCCCCGCGCTGGCCCCCGTCGTCAGCGCGATTTCCTCCGGCTGGCCCCCGACGAGTCGCGCCAGCGCCGCCCGCACGCGATTAGGTGCCTCGAAGTAGCTCGCGTCCGAGTAGAGGTGCGGCGCTTGCTTGGCCTCGAGGCTGCGCCCGACGGCCGCCATCGCCGCGCGAGTCATCGGTCCCTGGGCGGCCACGTCCAGGTACACCGCATCGCCAAAAGGAAACCATTCCGCCTGCCAGTCGGTCATGGACGCAAATCTATCAGAGGACCGCCATCCGGCGCCTTCGGCGAATCCGAGGTGTCGGGTCGATTCCCTATTCGGCTGTCTCGGAGCCGAAGTCGCTATTCTCCGGCGTCTGGCCACAGGCCGCGTCACGGCGCTGCAACTCGATGATGTTGCCTTCGGGATCGCGTACATAGGTCCACGTGACGGTCCCCACTCCAGGGATGACCATCGCCTCGACGGTGCCGAGTGCGGTGCCACCTGAGGCGAGAAACGATGTCGTGAGACGCGGCGACGTCCTCAACAGCCAGGAGCATCGGGACCGCGGACAGGCGCTTCCCGAGGACACGACCGAAATCGTGCATGCCTAGCGCGACGGCCCGCGAGTTTCAGCGGGCCGCCCTGCCAGCCTTCAACCCGATCGCCTCGTGGGCGTTCCATTCCAGGCTGTAATTGGTTTCGCGGCACGCGACCAGGATGGCCAGTTCCCGCGTACGCGCGTCCAGCGGCCCTTCCTGTACGGCCGCGTTGTAGAGGTCGAACAGGGCCTTCGCGACGGCCGGGTTGTACGCGGCGAAGGCAAGTGGTCCGCGCAGAACGCCCTCGGGGCTGCGGCCAGGCAGCGTGTCGTAGATCTTCTGGCCGCGTTCGTCCATATCCTTGCGCTGCAGATAGGGGATGCGCGCGCGGGATTCGGGGTCGAGATCGGTGGGAAGTGAGGTCGCCTATTGTGCAGCGGCGAGCAGGCCCCCCGAGGCCAGCAGCAGGAACGCGGCGCCCCAGCGCAGTGGTCGGTGAATAGTCATGGCGTGTCTTCTCCCGGCGGGTCAGGCCAGCGCTTTTCCGAAGAGCACCAGCAACCGGCTCCACGCCTTCTCGGCCTGGGGTTCGTTGTAGACGGCGGAATCAGGCGGGCACCACCCGTGCGCCGCGCCGGCGTACACCTCGATCTCCGCCGGCATGTTGGCCTTCGCGAAGGTTTCCTTCAACACGTTCTTCTCGGTGGGAGCGCGCTGGTCGTCGTTCTCGGCGATCGCAATGAGGTACTGCACCTTCATGGTGGAGACCAGCCGGTGGGGGCTGTCGGGCTGGTCGGTCACCAGTCCTCCGCCGTGGAACGACGCGCCGGCACCGATCCGGTCTGGCACCGCCGCGGCGGTCCGCATCGTGATCGGCCCCCCCATGCAGTAGCCCATGGTGCCAATCTTGCGGTTCTTGGCGACCGCAGCCTGACCGTCCAGCCACGCCACAAACGCCTTCGCGTCCGTGACGTGTGTCGTGGCGTTCAGCGCCTGCGCCAGCGGCATGACGGCGTTTCGCACGGCCGCGTCGGCGAAGCTCGCGCCCGCGGGCACGACCGGCGCCTTCTTCTGGCGGTAGAAGGGATTCACTACCAGCACCGAGTAGCCGGACTGGGCGAGGCGCTTCCCCATCTGCCGGAAGGCAGGCCGCAGGCCGAGGATATCCGGCCAGATGATCACGCCCGCATGCGCGCCGGTCGCCGGGTGCACGAAGTAGCAGTCCGCGACTCCGTCCGGAGTCTTCACGTTGACCTCCGACTCGGTGACCGCCTGCGCGTTGGCCACACCTGGCAACAGCAGGGCCATGGCACCAACCGACGCCACGCCGAATTGCCGCCGCGTCACCCCCGCGTGGGGCGCGTAGTTCTTCAAGTCTTCTTCGAAGTGTTGATCGCACATGCTCTCGTTCTCCTTGGCAATCCCTCGCACGCTGAAGCGTGCGCTCTACGGCCCTCTTTCGAACGCGGCGGCAATCAACAATCAAGAATCGCCAATCGCCAACGACTCAACGATCACCAGTCCCTAATCACCGATGCGCTATAAACGCGTGCTTGACGTCGCCGCGGGCACTCGCTGCTCGATCCACCCCTTGATCACGTCGAACACCTGCCGCCGGTTGTTCTCGAACATCGCGAAGTGGCTGTTGCCGAGAATGTTCCGGTCCTTCAGCTCGATGAGCTCGGCGCGCGCGCCCGACTGCGTGAGTGCGTCGAGAATCGGCCGGCCGTTTCGTCCACCACGTTCCGCGAGCAGGTACATGATCGGCATGCTCTTCAGGTTTGGCAGCGGGTTGCCCGGCTGGCCGCCGGCACCGACGAGCGGCGCCGTCGCGCCCTCGAACGACGCAACCGCCTTCACGAGGTTCGGGCGCTCGTTGGCCACGAGCCAGCCGAACGGCCCGCCGGCCGAATGCGTGACGATGACGGCCGGTCCGATACGGTCCATGAGCTCCGCGCCATACTGACGCCACAAGGTTTGTGTGAGCTGATTGTCCCGCGGTGCCGAGTTGGCGGCCGCGATGAGCTGATCGACGAGGGGATCGCCCACGTCGCCCGTTGTGCCCGGCCACTGCTTGTTCGGCTGGCGCGCCGAGGTCACCGTGTCGCGCGTGAGCAAATCGTAGGTGACGAGCGGACCAATCTCGCCGAGTGCGTCGGGATGGTAGAGCGACCGGCCGTGGCCAGGACGATCGACCAGGTACACCTTGTAGCCAGCCTGCACGAAGTGATGGGCCCAGCCCGACATCCCGCCAAGACCCATGTAGTGGACCATCTGTCCACCGCCGCCGTGCACGAGCACGACCGGCAGCGGGTAACGCTGCACGGCGGGCTCGAGGTACTGCACGAACATCGGCGCGGTGTGGATCGTGCCGTACGGCATCTTCTTGGTGTTCGACGTCCCCACCCAGAAGATGCCCGCGTCGGCAAGCTTGAGCGCCAACGAGTCGTTCGCGGCACGCCGCGGCGCCGGCGCCTGGTTGTTGCTCCCCGTCACGTTCTTGTGCATCCAGTCGATGAGCGGCTGGAGCACCTGACGGCTGTTCTTCTCGGCCATCATCATGTGGCCGTTGCCCTGCATCCCGAGTGCGCCCCACCGTAGTTCTTCGGCCTGCACGCCAGCCTGTTTGAGGAACGCCACGGTGCCGGGACTACCGGGCGAGGCGAACGAGGCATCGGCCGTGGCCACCAGCACCTTGGTGTTCTTGAGGTTCGGCAGTTTGCGAGCGGGTTCGGCCTGCAGGAAATAGCCGTCCACGCCCGGCTCGGGATTGGCCACCCACGTGGTCTTGATCTCGGCGGGATCGGCGACCGGGGGATCGTAGGTGACGGAAATCGAGGAAACTCCCCACCGGCTGCCTTGCCTGAACGCGCCGCCGCCAGCACCCTCGATGATGATGGTCGCCTTCACGAGGGTCGGACGCGCCTCGGCGACGAGCAGTCCAAACGGGCCGCCGGCCGAATGCGTCATGATGATCGCCGGCCCGATCTTGTCGAGCAGATCGGCACCCGCCTGCCGCCAACTCAGGTGCTGCACGTTGAGCTGTCCGGCCGGCTGCTGATTGCTCGGCACCGGAGGACCCGCGGGCG
>Ga0209640_10002646_pt1 | contig 15607 bp, 12 predicted proteins | sample RifCSP10_1_FD_184018 | JGI IMG/M metagenome (GOLD analysis project Ga0209640, IMG submission 184018) | Soil microbial communities from Rifle, Colorado - Rifle CSP2_sed 10_1 (SPAdes) (version 2) | ecosystem: Environmental > Terrestrial > Deep subsurface > Rock core/Sediment | place: Rifle...
TCTTTTTCCTGCCGGATCAGATCGGCGATGCGCTGGAGCACCCTGCCGCGCTTGCGGGTGTTCATCGTCCGCCAGGCCCGGTCCTCGAAACGCTGGCGGGCGGCCAACACGGCGCGCTCGACGTCGGGCTCTCCCGCCTGGGCCACCCGGGCTAGTACCTCTCCGTTGGCCGGATCGAAGATTTCGGTCTCTCGTCCATCGGCGGCGGCCACCCGTTTACCATCTACAGCCAAGCCTTGGAAGGGAATTGGCTCCATTGCCGCTCTCCTAGAGGGGAGTGACGTAGGCGGCGGTGATGCCGCCGTCTACGGTGAAGGATGCCCCGGTCAGGAAGGACGATTCGTCCGAGGCCAGGTAGAGCGCGGCCTGGGCCATCTCCTTGGCCTCTCCGAAGCGACCCATTGGAATGTGTACCAGCCGACGCTGCTTCTTTTCTTCGGTGTTGAGGAAGTTCATCAAGAGCGGTGTCTTCAGCGGACCGGGGCACAAGGCATTGACCCGGATATTCTCCCGGGCATGCACGACGGCCAGTTCGCGGGTCAGGGCCAGCACGCCGCCCTTGCTGGCGGTATACGCCACCTGGGGAGTCGCGGCGCCCAGCAGCGCGACGAACGAGGCGGTGTTGATCACCGACCCACCTCCGGCCCGCCGGAGCGCCGGTATTCCGTATTTGCAGCCCAGGAACACACCCTTGAGATTGATCGCCAGGGTGAGGTCCCAGACTTCCTCGGAGGTCGCGATGGCGTCATCATCCGCCGAGTGCATGATCCCCGCGTTATTGAACATCACGTTGAGTTTGCCGTACGTTTTCTCTGCGACCCCCACCATGCTCTCACAGTCGGTTGCTTTCGAGACGTCCGCATGGGCATAGGTCGCCTTGCCCCCTTGCCCGTGAATCAGTTGGACGGTCTCCTCGCCTGCCGAGTCATTCACATCGACCGCTACGATCGCCGCGCCTTCGGCTGCGAACAGCAGCGCCGTCTCCCGGCCGATCCCGCTGCCCGCGCCGGTGATCAGTGCGACTTTGTCCTGCAGCCTCATTCAGGCCGCCTGCTGCATCTGGGGAATGACCAGGTAGTGGAGCCAATTGCGCAGCTCGGCTTCCCGGATCTCTGCCCCCAGGATGTCCGAGCCGATCTTGAGTTCGCTGCGCAGCGCCGGATCTTCGGGTTGGTTCCACAGGGCGGTCAGCTTGTCGACGTACCGCTCCACGTCGGCCTCTTCCTTAAAGAAGCCTTCTTCGGTGAGCGGCTTCTTGCGGGCGACCAACAAGCGGGCCATCTCGTACAGGTTGTACTCGGGATGGTATTGGGTGGCCCAGAACTCTCCACCCGAGGGGTGGCGCACTGCCAGCGATTGGACCGGCGTGTGCCGGTTGCTGGCCAGCACCGTGCCGCCCTCCGGCACCCGGCTAACCTCGTCCAGGTGCATGATGAAGCCATTGAATCGATCGGGCTTGCCGCTATAGAGCGGATGCGACCGGCCGGCCTCGGTCAGCGTGATGTCGCGGGCGATGCACCACTCCCGCCCGTTGGGATTCTTCCTGACTTCACCGCCTCGCGCTACGGCGGCCATTTGGACCCCCCAGCAGCTGCCGTACTGAGGCACGCCGGCTTCGAAGATCGACCGGCACAACTCGATCTGCCGGGCGACCTCGGGCCGATCGTGATAGATGGTCAGGTTGGAGCCGGTCCAGATGTAGGCATCATAGGAAGTGAGCCCTGTTCCTGCAGGCAGTCCGACGTCCAGATCAGCCACATATAAGATATCGAACCTGCCTTTGGGAACATAGCGGCGCAGGAAATTTAGATAAAGCTCGTCGGCTTGGGAGACCCCCGCCTCGGCCAGGACCTGGCGGTTGGCGCGGGGGTATCCGTTGATGATGCACAGATGAAGGGGGATCTCGAGCGTCATGGTTTCTGTCTCCCGCGACGGGATTATATCCTCACGAACTCGAGAGCTGGCACGCGGGGTTCACCCTCCAAGGCGGAGTTGGTCGAGCAGGGCCGCCATCCCGGAACGGCGCAGGGTGCGCTGGGCCCGCTGGCCAGGCGATTGGCGTTCGGCCAGGCGGCGCTCCATCGGTGCGAGCAGAAGCTCTTCGCCTCGGCCGCGCCGTTTCAACCCGGTCCGGGCAATCTCGACCAGGCCTTTCAGCAGGCCCCGGGCAGGCTCGGGCGCCTCGAGACCATCGCGGACTGCAGCCCGGCGGTAGCGGCTCATCGCCGGCCAGGGATCGTCGCCGAGCGTCCGCCTAACAAACTGTGCGGCCTCTTTCAGCGCTTCAACCCACCCTAGGATGAGTGCGTTGGCAGCCAGCGACTCGCCCGGCGGCTGCTGGCAGGCCGGACGGACCTCGATCGTCGAATGGGCCACCCGGGCCCGGGCCGAGTTCCAGACATAGTGCTCGTGCCAGAGAAAGTATTGGAAGAGCTGCTCGGTGGAAGCGCCGCGCTTGCTCTCGGCCACCAGCACTTCCCTGAAAGGCCGGTTCGTTCGGCGAAACCCGGTTGACTCCGGCAGGACGAAACAGCGGAACTCGGACAGATACTGGATCCACTCGGCCGTCGTGTCGAACCGGCACGGGGGCATCCCGTAGCGCTGCTCTCCCAGGTCGGCCAGAAAGGCTTCGCGGCCGGCCTGGTGTCGGCCGGCTCGCCCCGCATAAACCGATGAATTGGCGCACAGCGCGATGATTGGGCCGGAGAGCAAGTTCATCCAGTTGACCGCCGGAACGATCTCGGCCCGAGTGATGTCTACGTGCAGCTGGTCGGAGGCTGAGGTCGTCAGGCGAAGCCAGGCGGTCCCCGCCGCCCGACGCAGAGCCCGGTAGTGACGGCTGGGAGTCAACAAACGCTGCGAGGCCGGAGTCCGAGGCTGTATCCCGAAACCCAGCAACCGCATACCGCGTTCGCGGGCGGCCCCCACCACCCGAGCCAGCGCCCGGTCGAAGCCGGCCTGCAGCTGCCATAGATCCTCGTACGGCCCGAGTGACAATTCCACCGTGCAGCGGCCGACCTCGATGGCCACCATCATTCCCGGTTCGCTCACTTCAATCAGCAGCCGGCGGGTATCCGGGTCGTCGTACTGCGGGGTGAGGCCGCCCTGGGCCAGCAGCGGTTCCCAGAGCAGACTGACCTCCCCCGCCCGGCCATCGGGCCACACCACCGGGAATTCCGCCTCGCGTCCGACTTTGCGGATGGGGCCCAGGCTCTCTTGGAAGCGTGACTCGTACTGCTCGGCGATCGCGGCGAGCAGCGGGTCAGAAGGACGCATACTTCTGAGCGTCCGGGATCAGATACACGCGCTGGTGCTGGATGAGCTTGCGCAGGGGATCGAGGTGAAACTGGTTGAGCTCGAGGTTGAGCAGGTCCACCCGCAGCGAGTCGTACGGATCGCGGCCCAGCAGCAGCCCATGCAATTGCTGCATGAAGGCCTGATGGGAGGAGATCACGATCCGGCGGCCGGAATGATCGGCGAGGACCTGATCCAAGAATTGCTCCGCCCGACGGCGCAGTGCTTCGTAAGACTCGCCCCCGGGGGGATTCAAGGAGTTTCCAATGCGGCCGATCTGAAGATACACGACCTGAGGGAAGCGCTCTTCGACCTGCGGTCGGGTCAGGCCCTCCATCTCTCCGAAGAATCGTTCGATGCACAGCGGCTCGATGATCAGGTCTGCCTGCGCGACCCCCGTCACTATGAGGGCGGTTTCGATGGCCCGGCGGAGAGGTGAGCTGATAACGAGATCGAAGGGTGTCTCGCTAAAGTTGGAACGTGCCTCTTGTGCCTGCTGGCGGCCAACCTCTAACAGCGGAACGTCGGTATGTCCGCCGACCCGCTTGTCTCGGTTGAGCTCAGTCAACCCGTGACGGATGGTTGAGATCAGCGTGTCCCCCCGCGAGAGCTTGGGCTGGGCGATCACTGCATGCCCGCCTCGCGGATCCACTGGTCCCAGCGCGGATCGCTCATCGCCTCGGTGGCTCGCCCGAACCAAAGATCGGCGTAAGCCTGGAAGTCCTCGTCGAGTTTGGATATTCCGGTCTGGGTCGTACCCCACATCGCCTCGTGGACCTCCGACATCGGCCACAGCAGCTTCAGGCGGGCGAACCGCGGCGCGCTGGCCTCGCCGAAGTAGGCCCGCAGCAGCAGACGCAGCTGGTCGTCGTTCAGGCGATGGTGGGAGGCGAAGTTGGCGAGATCGTAGCTGACCTCTCCCATGCCGGCGTATTCCCAATCGAGGATCCGAATTTCCCCTCGTTCATCCAGAAAGTTGAGATTGAGCAGATCGTCGTGACAGGGACGGAGAACCGCAGCGCGCTCCGTCAGGGTCTGCTCGACCCGACCCATCCGTTGCAAGATCCAGTCAAAGTTGGCGGGAAAGCGGCAGTTGTGACGGCGTGAGACCTCGGTCAGCATCTCCACTCGACGGTACACGTTGAATTCTCCGGAGAGCGGCGGCGCACTTGTGTGAAACGTCCGGATCTTCTCTGCGACCCGGCGTAGATTATGCGGCTTGACCATCTCCTCGGGTGGGATCGGGGCACCTTCGACAAAACGGGTCACCAGGTACCCTTCCGGTTCGATGAAGTACACCACTTCGGGTGCCACCCCGAGCTGCCCGGCGGCCAGATTGGCCGCGTGCTCGACCTCCCGCCGGATCCCCAGCAGTTCTGTGTCGGCGCCGGTAATTCGCAGTACGTAGGACTTCCCATCGGCATCGATCCGGTAATTCAGGTTCGTGATCCCGCCGGTGAGCGGCGCCGTGTTCAGATTTCCCGCGCCAGCCAGGAAGGGCACCCTTTGGATTGCCTGCTCGAGTGACAGCCCCATCGAAGGACGCTTGGAAGATCGCCCGCCGGTCGTCGGCTCAGGCCTTGATCCGCTCCGCTTTCGGGTCCCAGAGCGGCTCTCTGGCCACCTCGGCCGCGATCCGCTCGCCCGTGATCTCAATGTCCAGGCGGGTGCCGAACGCGGCGTGCGCGATGGGCAGGTAGCCGTAAGCGATGCTCTTGCCGACCGAGTAACCGTAACCGCCAGAGGTGACCCAGCCGACGACTTGGGAATCGTCGGGGGTCCGGATCGGCTCGTTCCCGACGGCGATCGCTGTCGGATCGGCCAGGGTCAGGCAGCGCAAGCGGCGCCGCAGGCCCTCCTCCTTCTGCCGCACGAGGGCCGCCCGCCCGATGAATTCGGGCTTGCTCAGGCTGACCGCAAAACCGAGGCCCGCCTCATACGGCGTGTAATCCGGGCCGATGTCGGCGCTCCAGTAGCGATAACCTTTCTCCAGCCGCATAGTATCGATCGCCCGGTAGCCGGCGGCCAGCATGCCGTCCGGTTGGCCGGCTTCCCACAACACGTCCCAGAGCCGCTGGCCGTATTCCATCGAGCAATAGAACTCCCAGCCCAACTCACCCACGTAGGTAACTCGCAGGGCGAGGCAGGGAACATCTCCCACCGTGATCCGCTGGGCCGTCATATAAGGAAAGGCTGCGGGCGCAATGTCCTGCTTGGTCACCCGCTGCAGGATGTGCCGGGACCGCGGACCCCACAGCCCGAAACAAGCGAAGGCGCCGGTAACATCCTCGATCGCCACGGAGCCGTTTACCTGCTGATTCATGCGGATCCACGAATGATCATGCTGCCCGAACGCGGTACCAGTGACGATCCGAAAGTGGTCGGGGGCCAGCCGAGTCACGGTGAAGTCGCACTCGATCCCACCCCGCGGATTGAGCATCGAGGTATAGACCACGGTTCCCACCGGGCGGTCGATGTCGTTGGCGCACAGCCGCTGCAGCAGGTCGACTCCCCCCCGCCCTCGGACGTCGAGCTTGCTGAACGAGGTCTCGTCGAAGAGGCCGGCCCGCTCGCGGGTAGTCAGGTGTTCGACTCCGATCGCCGGTGACCAATGGTGGCGAGCCCAGCCCCGCGGCTCGTGACCGTGGTCCGCCCGGGCTTCATATGGTACAAACCAATTGGGGCGTTCCCAGCCCGTCTTCTCTCCAAACGCGGCTCCAAGTTCGCAGAGCCGCTGATAGGCGGGGGACAGGCGCAGGCTGCGGGCCGACTCTCGCTCCTCGTTCGGGTAGTGGATGTCGTAATATTTGGAATAGGTCTCCACGGTCCGCGCCACGACGTACTGCTGGCCGGTGTAGTTAGATCCAAAGCGCCGCACGTCCAGCCGCCAGATATCCCACTCCGGGACGCCTTCGGTGATCCATTCCGCCATGGCCTTGCCGAGCCCGCCGGCTCCGGCCAATCCATGGGCGCAGAACGCGGCGGCGACCCAAAACCCTTTCACGCCGGTCGGGCCGAGCAGGTACTCGGCGTCGGGGGTGAAACCCTCGGGACCGTTGATCAGGGTGATGACCTCCGCTCGCTCCAGAGCCGGCACCCGCCGGATGGCGTTCTCCATGAGCGGAGAAAAGCGCTCCCAGTCCGGAGGAAGCAGCTTGTTGTTGAAATCGGCCGGGATACCGTCCAGCCCCCAGGGAGCCGGCGTGCGCTCGTACCCGCCCGCGACCAGCCCTCCCACTTCTTCCCTGAAATACACCAGGTTGTCCGGGTCACGCAGCGTGGGGAAGTCCGGCCGAACCCCGTCGATCGGGCGGGTGATCAGATACAGGTGCGCCATCGGAATGACGGGGAGCTGGACGCCGACCATCGAGCCAATTTCACCCGCCCATTGACCGGCCGCGTTGACGACAACTTCGGTGAGGATGTCGCCCTGATCGGTCGCGACCCGCTCGACCCGACCGTCCTGCAGTTCGATCGAGGTGACCCGGGTTCCGGTGTGGAATTGCGCGCCGCGAGCCTTGGCTCCGGCTGCCAAGGCCATCGTCAACCCGGTGGGATCGATGAAGCCATCGCTCGGTAAATAGACCGCCCCCTCGACCCCCTCGAGGTCCATCAGAGGAAAGAGCTCAAAGGCTTCGTTCGGACTGATCAACTCCAAAGGCACTCCAAAGGAGCGAGAGACCGCCACCTGCCGTTTGAGCTCTTCCAGCCGGCTGGGCGAGGAAGCAAGGCGCAAGCTGCCGACCTCCCGCCAACCGGGGTCATGCCCAGTTTCAGCTTTCAGCCGGCGGTAGAGATCGATGCTGTAGCGGATCATCCTGGTCAGGTTGACGTCGCTGCGCAGTTGCCCCACCAACCCGGCAGAGTGGAAGGTCGAGCCGCTGGTCAGTTCACTGCGCTCGAGCACGACCACATCCTGCCAACCCATTAAGGTCAGGTGATAGGCCAGGCTGCAGCCGCCGACCCCACCGCCGACGATCACGACCCGGGCCTGGGAAGGTAGTTCAGGCATGTTTGTTTAGGGAGTCAATTCATCGCCGCTTGCCAGACCGATTCCGGTCCGGCCATCTCGACGAAGATATCCGCAGTCGAGAGCACCCCCAGCGGCATGCCGTCGGGATCCTGCAGGTCTACCACGACCAGCCGGTGGATGTGATGGGCAATCATCCGGTCGATCGCTTCGCGCAGGCTAGCGGTCGGCTCGATGGTGATCGGCGGGTGCATGATCTCGGAGACGGTACGGTCGCCGCAGTCGTCCTCGCACACTTCCAGCAAGTCCCAACCCGTCACCACCCCGAGCGGGTGGCCGGCAGCGCTGACCACAACGATCGACCGGGAGCGGCGCTCGCTCATGGCGCGAGCTGCGGCATGCAGCGGCATGTCCGCCCGGCAGACCACCAGGGCCCGCGACATGACATCGGCAACGGTCTCACGACGGGTTGCCGGCCGCGCCAGGTTGGCGACCAGGTCGCCGATCGAGATCACGCCCACCGCCCGACCCGCCTCAGTCACCAGCAGCCGATGGAGGTTGCCTGCCCGCAGGCGCCGGCTGGCCTCCGCCACCGGGGCATCGGCCTCGATGGTCTCCGGCGGGCTGCTCATCAGTTCGCCGGCCGTCATCTGGCGCATCGCCTCCAGATTCTCCGGAGTCCCTGACAGCCACTCGCCAGTTAATAGGTCGAAGTCCGAAATCACACCCATCGGCTGGCCGTCCGGACCGGCGACGACCAGCGCATGGACTCCCGCTTGGGTCAGTCGGCGAGCCACCTGTCCCAACCGGATGTCGGGTGGGCAGGTAATCAAGCCCCGGTGCATCAAATCACGAACGGACTTTCCCATGGCGCCCCTCTCTGTGAACCCGATCCAGTCCGCACTCAAACCACCTCATCAACGTCCTTGTACCACTTCACCCGGTCGCCGACTCGGGCGCGCAATCGCCAGGCCAGCGCCTTGGGCTCGACCTCGATTCGGGCCAGAGCCGCCTCGACTTGGGCTGCCGTCTGGGCTTTATCTTGGGCACTCAGTTGGGGGTAACCATTGGCCAATGTGCGGACCTTACCTAGGTTCATCGTGGCCGTTCTCCACAGCCCCCAGTCCCCTGCACACAGCGCGGCGATCCGGTCCAGGTTGATCGTTTCGGCGTCGCCGCCGCCAAGGGGGTGTTCGAGCAGCAGCATGATCGTGTCGATGACATCCTTCTCATTGATCTCAACGATCTGCATCTTCTCAAGCAACAGCTCAGCCAGGGGCAGGGTCGGCGAGTCCAGCTCCAGCCGCCCTTGCCAGGGAATGACATGGCAGAAGTCGAGCTTTTCGTAGAAGACGTCGACGTGCAGTCCGTTGCCGGGGTGCTCGAAAATGGCCCGGCCGCCTTCCGTGACCACAAAGACCTCCCGGTCCTCCCGGTAGCCAAGCCCGGTCAGGATCCCCCCGACCTCCTTCGCCTGGCGAACATACCCACCGAAGTCAAGGTCGGTGTAGGCGCGGCCCAAGGCAGCCTGCAAGTAACCGTAACGGGGGCAGTGAGCGTGAAAGGCCAGGGAACCTAACAGGCGCAGGGTTACTCCGCCGGCGGCGCTGGCCGCAACAATGCGGCGCACCTCGGCCTCGAAGCGCTGCCGCTCCTCTTGGCCTTGGTCGCCCATCCCGATCGCCGAGGAGCTCATCATGGGGTCGCCGCTCGAGTGCTCTTGAGCGATTCTAACCTTTCCCTTCAGTCTTGCAGAACTGATCAGAATCGATCATAATCAAGGTGCCCCAACCGCACAAGACCGCTCAATATCCATCAGTGTAGGGTCGAATGCAGGTCAGCGAGCCGCTCATCCCGGCACAGCGGCGCCATCGGATCCGAGAGTACCTCCAGCGCCATCAGATCGTGCGCAGCGCGACGCTGAGTGAAATCTTGCGAGTTTCCGAAGCCACCGTCCGCCGCGACTTGGTCTGGTTGGAACAGCAGGGCGAGGTCGAACGGACCCATGGCGGCGCGGTGCTCACCCAGCGTCTGCCCACTGAACCGTCCTACGCCTCCAGCGTACTGGCTTACCCCGAGGAGAAACGGTTGATCGGAGCGACGGCCGCTGCGCTGGTCGAGCCGGGCGACACGATCTTCGTGAACAGCGGCACGACCGCCGCCGAGGTGGTGCGCCACCTGCGCGCTCGCGGGCTCACCGATCTCACCGTCGTCACCAACAACGTGGCCGCTGCGCTGGAGTCGCGTGAGCTAGGATTTGAACTCATCCTGGTCGGCGGGTCGTTTCGGCCCCGCTCCAATTCGGTATCCGGTCGTTTCGCGGCCGATCTCATTCGCCAGGTCTACGCCGACAAAGCGTTCATTGGGGTCGATGGGATCAGCCTGCACCAGGGGTGCACCACTCCGATCAACACTGAGGCCGAAGTCGCCGGCTTGATGATCGAACGCACCCAGGGATCGGTGATCATCGTCGCCGATCACAGCAAGTGGGGCGTGGTGTCCAATTTCGAGGTGACCCCACTGTCCAAGGTCAACACCCTGGTGACCGACGAGGGGCTGGCTCCCGAGTGGCGGACCGAGCTCCGGGCCCGCTCGATCGAGGTGCGGATCGCGGCGACCAACGGGCCGGACGGGCGGAGGCAGGCCGAGCCCTGAGTCAGAGACGGCATGTCGCTGTTCACCCGCAAGCCTGCCCGCAAGACCACCCGGCTATTCTTCGCCACCGACGTCCACGGCTCCGACCGCACCTTTCGCAAATTCATCAATTCCGCCAAGTTCTACGAGGCCGATGTGCTGGTCATGGGCGGTGACATTCTCGGCAAGCTGGCCATCCCGATCATCCAGGAGGGCAACGGCCGCTATCGGGCCACGCTTCAAGGGCGCACCGAGACCATCGAGGGCGATTCTGGCCTCGAGCAGCTCCGTTCCCGCCTGGGGACACTGGGGTTCTACAGTAAGGTGATGGATGAGGAGCAGTTCCGCAGCATCCAGTCGGATCCGGCTGCGGTGGAGGCTCTCTTCAAGGAACTGGCCCGCCAGCGGCTCGAGGACTGGGTCGAGCTGGCAGAGACCCGGCTGGCCGGCTCCGGAGTGCGCTGCTTTGTGACCGGCGGCAATGACGATTACGCCGAAGTGCTCGAAGTGCTCTACCGCAGCGGGACCCAGGCCATCTTCGGCTGCGAGGGTAAGCTGGTCAAGCTCGACGACGACCACACCCTGATCAGCGTAGGCTACAGCACCCCCACTCCCTGGCACACGCCGCGGGAAGTCTCGGATGATCAACTGGGCGAAATGATCGAGGCCGCGGTCCAACCGGTGGCCGACTTGGGTCACAGCATTTTCAATTTCCACGACCCGCCGATCGACTCCGCGCTGGATACCTGTCCCATGCTCGACTGGAGCACCGATCCGCCGAGCCAGATCGTCAAGGGCGGCCAGGTAGTTCTCTTCGGAGCGGGCAGCCACTCGGTGCGCCGGGCCATCGAGACCCACCAACCGGTCCTTGGATTGCACGGCCACATCCACGAATCTCCGGGGGTTATCAACATCGGCCGGACGCTGTGCGTGAACCCGGGCAGCGAGTACGGGGAGGGCATCCTGCGCGGGGTTCTGGTGTCGCTTGCCGACGGTGAGGTCACTGGGCATCAGCTGACCTCCGGGTAACCTCACACCACTCTGCCGGTCCCGGCGAGACCTTTCCCAGTGGTAATCCGGGCGTGGCGGGGCGGCGAAGCTGAGGAGTGAGGAGGATTCTATCGAGCAGTCTATGCACTAAGTCCCCTCGGTCCGCGTTGAATCATTCAGGAGGAGGAACGTAATATGGCAACAATGGCTGCGACCGCCGAGGTCTTTACCCGCAAAGCGTCTGGCCTGGTGCGGGTGATGTCGCCCTACTCGGCGTTCATCTACAACATCCTTACGATGGGGTTGATCTTCCCCTGGACCTACCTGTGGGCCCCGGGGGCGCTGCCAGGCGGCAACATGGTGTGGGGGATCCTGCTGGCAATGCTTTTCCAGATTCCGGTCGCCTTGAGCATCGTCTGGCTGTCGACCGCTCTGCCGCGTTCCGGTGGAGACTATGTCTTTCAGAGCCGGGTGCTCGGCGGTGGGCTCGGTTTTACCGCGGTGATGTCCGGGTTTGTCATCTGGATCTTGCAGTGGGTTGCGCTGTCGGGCTGGCTGCTCGCTTACCTCGGCTTCGCCCCGCTCCTGCTCGGGTTGGGAGCCACGATGGGCAGCCCGGCCCTCTCGAATGCCGGGGTGTGGTTCACCAGCGGACCGGGCATCATCACAACGAGCATCGCCAACGCGGCCCTCTCCGCGGGCATCCTGGTCAGCGGCTTCAAGAACTACGTCCGCTTCCAATACGTGATGTTCTATGGAACCCTGGCGGCGTTTGCGGTGATGTTCGTCGTGCTGTTTACCACGCCGCCCGGGGAGTTCGCCGGGCGCCTGAACGACTTCGCGGTCGCTTCGGGGGCTGCCCCGAACTTCTATCAGACCGCGGTCGACGCAGTGCGAGGTGCGGGCATCGATCTCAACCCGCCCTTCAGCCTGCTGGCGACCCTGCTCGTCGCCCCAATCGCCTGGACGTCGCTGCAGTGGTCCACCTACTCCGCCGAGCAGAACGGCGAGATCAAGGAAGCTCGCTCGTTCCGCAACCAGGCGATCATCATGGTCGGCTCCCTGATCGCGGCCGGCTTGCTGCTTGCGCTGCTCGCAATCGGGCTGCAGCGGTTGGCCGGGTCGGAGTTCCTGTACGTGGCGGGCGCCGGATACTGGTCGCTGATACCGGAGGCCACCGTGAACGGCTTTTATCTCTGGCCGAACATCCTGGCGGTGGCGATGACCGCCAGCCCGCTGATCGTGTTGGTGATCGGGTTCGGATACATCCTGAACTCCCACCAGATCGTGCACAACTGCTACATCGGCGTCACCCGGATCATGGTGGCCATGTCGCTGGATCGGGTGCTGCCGGAGTGGGTGAGCAAGGTCCACGATCGGCTGCACACTCCGGTCAATGCCCACTGGGCGTACTTCCTGGCCTCGGTCCCGGTGATCCTGGCCTACAACCTAGTGGGAGGCTGGGTCGGACTCACCCTGGGCGTCACCTTCGCCGGCGGTTATGTCTTCGTGCTCAGCTGCCTCTCGGGAGCGCTGCTGCCGAAGCGGGCCAAGGCGGTTTACGACGCCTCACCCGGCGCCAAGTACACGGTATCCGGGTTGCTTGGGGTGCTGTTCATCGCCGTAGGCGCGGCCGCGTTCATCTGGGCTTCCTGGGTGTTCGCCGGCAACTTCCCAATCGGGGTGATCGGCTGGCTGATCCGGCTCGGGGCCGTCGTGGCGACCTTCTGGATTCTTTCCAGCTTCCGGGAGGATTTCCCCCGCTGGGTTGCGGGCGAGAAAATGCCCTGGGTGACCGCGGTCGGCCTGCTGGGTTCCGGCCTCGGCTTCCTGATGGTGGAGGCCTTCCTGCTCGCCCCTGAACTGGGGGTGCTGGGCAACTGGAACTTCGAGGACTTCCCCAGCGGCCTGTGGGCCCAGATCATCGCCTTCGGGGTCGTCGTCGTTTCGGCGGTCTGGTATGTGTGGGCCAAGCGAACCCGCAAGGGTCAGGGGATCAACGTTGAGTTCGCCTTCAAGGAGATCCCACCCGAGTAAACCTCACTCTCTCTGCAACTGACCACTCGCCCCCTCCCCTCTGCCCAAAGCTGAGGGGAGGGGGTATCTTGAACGGGTAAGCCGGGCGGGGCCGCTTCGGATTGCAGGACCGCCGCGGCCGCCCTTTCCTGGAGGTCAACCGGATTGGCGGAGTTCCCCAGTCAGGCTCGAGTCGTCATCATCGGCGGCGGCATCGCCGGCTGCAGTATCGCCTACCACCTGGCCGAACGGGGGTGGAGCGATGCGCTGCTGCTGGATAAGGGAGAGCTGACCAGCGGCTCCACCTGGCACGCGGCCGGCATCGTCACCCAATTCCACACTTCCCCGACCTTGATGCGCCTGCGCATCTACAGCGTCGGGCTCTACCGAAAGTTGAACGCCGAAACCGCCGGGGCGGCCGGCTGGCATGAAACCGGTAGCCTGCGGGTGGCCTCCAGCCCAGATCACTTCCTCTTTCTACAGCGGCAGGTGAGCCAGGCTAAAGCCCTGGGAATGGACGTCGAGGTCATCTCACCGGCAGAGGCGCTGCGGATCTTCCCCTTGATGTCGGAGGCCGAGCTGTACGGCGCGCTCTATATCCCGGGCGACGGCCACCTGGATCCGAGCACCGCCACGATGGAGCTGGCCCGCCGGGCTCGCCAGGCCGGAATCGCGATGCATACCGGCGTACGGGTCACCGGCCTCTCACTCTCACCCAACCGAGAGGTCACCGGAGTGCAGACCGATCAGGGGGAGATCCGGGCCGAGACCGTCGTGATCGCGGCCGGCATGTGGGCCCGCCAGATCGGCCAGATGGTCGGTGCCAATCTGCCGATGGTCCCGCTGCTGCACCAGCATCTGACCACCCGGCCCATCCCGGGACATGAGCTGACCAAGAACACCCCGGTGCTGCGCGATCCGTATCACCTGATTTACCTGCGGGAGGAGGTCGGCGGATTCTTGATCGGCGGATTCGAGCGGGAACCCAAGCCCTGGTCGGTCGACGGCGTGCCCTGGGAGTTCACCCAGAAACTGCTCCCGCCGGACTGGGAACTGTTCTCGGAAATCATGGAGGGCGCCATCACCCGGATCCCGATCCTGGAGCAGGCCGAGCTGATGCATCTGACCTGCGGGCCGGAATCGATCACCCCCGACAGTCGTCCGCTGCTCGGCCCGCTTCCCGGCCTGCGCGGCCTCTTCGTCGCGGCCGGCCTATCCCACACCGGCTTCGGAGCGGGAGCGGCGATCGGGCAGATCTTGACCGAATGGATCATCGACGGGGAGCCGGCCAGCGACACCGCCGAACTCAACGTGCGGCGCTTCGGTCCGATCTACGAGGATCAAAGCTACACCACCGAGCGCGCTCGCGAGTCGTACAAGTACTACTACTTCCTCCGCTATCCCCACGACGAGAACGAGTGGGCCCGCCCCAAGCGGGTGAGCGCGCTCGACGAGCGCTCGCGCCAGCTGGGCGCAATCTTTGGCGAGAAGAATGGTTGGGAGCGAGTGAACTACTATGAGCCGGGGCGGCCCTGGCGGCGGGCCGGCCCCGATCAGCGAGGTTGGGGTTGGGGGCAGCCCGCCTTCTTCGAGACCGTGGGCGAGGAGCACGCCGCCGTGCGTGAGGCGGTCGGAATCTTCGACTTATCCTCTTTCGGCAAGATCGAGGTGCGCGGCCCAGGGGCGCTGGGCCTGCTGCAGTGGCTGGCCGACAACAACGTGGACCGGCCGGTCGGGACGGTCGTCTACACTCAGTTTCTCAACGTGCGGGGGGGAGTCGAGTCTGATCTGACGATCGCCCGGCTTGGGCCCGACCATTTCCGGGTCATCACCGGAAGTGCGTTCGTGCCTTCCGATTTGAATTGGATCCGCCACCACATGCCCACCGATGGATCGGTGCAGGTGGAGGAGGTCAGCGAGCAATTCGTCACGATCGGACTCTGGGGGCCCCGGGCCCGCGACCTGCTTCAGGCCTGCACCGCTGACGACGTGTCTAACCAGGCGCTGCCGTACATGCGAACCCGCCCAATCCAGATCGCCGGCCAGGAGGTGCTGGCCCAGCGGGTCACGTACGTAGGTGAGCTAGGCTGGGAACTGTACGTCGCGGCACCGGCGGCGCTCGCGGTCTGGGACGCTCTGTGGCAGGCGGGGCAGCCCCATGGGATTCGGGCCGCCGGCTACAAGGCCATCGATTCTTTGAGGCTCGAGAAGGGGTACCGCTATTGGAGCGTGGACATGACCCCTTCCGACGACCCGTACTCTGCCGGGTTGGGGTTCTGCGTGCGGTTAGAGAAAGGCGACTTCCTCGGTCGGGAGGCGCTGCAGCGGATCCAGGCCGAAGGGATGCAGCGAAAACTCTGCACAGTGACGATCGATGCAGGGGGCAACGTGATCTACGGGGGCGAGGCGGTCTACTCCGATGGGCGCCTGGTCGGGCGCCTGCGCAGCGGTGGCTACGGCTATACCGTGGGCAGCTTCATTGGCTATGTCTACCTGCCGCTGGAACTGACCCAGCTCAACACTCCGCTCGAAGTCGAAGCCTTTGGTCAGCGCGTCCAGGCGACCGTCGCGGCGGACGTGCTCTACGACCCGAAGGGCGAACGGATTCGAAGCTGACCCAAGCACCTCTCATCTTGAGGGCTCCCGTAACTCGTGATACCGCTATTGGACGAGGCCGTTCCATACTTCGCGCCGGCTCCAACT
>Ga0209640_10002647_pt1 | contig 15606 bp, 14 predicted proteins | sample RifCSP10_1_FD_184018 | JGI IMG/M metagenome (GOLD analysis project Ga0209640, IMG submission 184018) | Soil microbial communities from Rifle, Colorado - Rifle CSP2_sed 10_1 (SPAdes) (version 2) | ecosystem: Environmental > Terrestrial > Deep subsurface > Rock core/Sediment | place: Rifle...
GCGCATTTGCCGCAGCCGACGCAGTACTGATATTCGATGTCGTAGTAGCCGTCGCTGGTCGGATCGAAGCATTCGTCCGGGCACTCGACCCAGCAGAGAGTGCACTTGGTACACAGATCGAACCGCACCGCAGGTCTCTGGCTCTTGGTAGTGCCGCGCTTGAACATCGCGTTTCTCGATTGCCCTCTGGGACCGATCTCGAATCCACGCTTCACGGCCGGAACCATCGCCCCTTCGGCCATCTCGAACCATTTGGGAAGAACGGGAATTTCATGGGTCCAGTCGATTCCTTCCTTGGGAGTGACAACTTTGACCATGGGCTTCGGTGCTTCTGACCTCAGGGACTCGTAGGCCTGGCGCGCCGCCTCAGCACGATGTTTCTGCTTGGTCTTTTCCAAAAGATAGGACTCTACGGCTTCAATGCTGATCAGTGCCGGGTCCAGGGCGGCGATTCCGCCAAGCGTCCGCTCGTGGGTCAGGTCGTCCTTATTGACCCAGAGTCCCGCGAGACTGGCATCTCCATCAAGGATCGCTAAATTGTAGTTGTAGGGCTTTTTGCCGATAAACTTAAGGAGGTCTTTGTGCTCTTTCCTCGAAAACACGAGAAGGGAACCACCGTTCACTACCTTTTCATTGATGGGCCGCACACCATGCCAACCCCAGGGCTCCACGCCCTTGCACATCGTGTCGTCCAGGACGACCGAGATATCGGCCTCGTCGATCTCGAGCTTGGCGCCGCATTCCGCTTCCAGCTCCTCCTCTGAGAGGTCGGGCGAAACAAAGGCGAAGTATTTACAGGGGATCCCGTTTCTCTCCGGCGAGTCGCTGTAACGGCCGTTGGAGAATGCCCTCTGCCCCATTCGGCTTGCAATCATGACGATGTCGCTGCCGATCTTCTTGCCCAGGTTCTTCTGGAAAATCCCCCGGTAGTTGATTTCTACGCGTTTAATCATGGATTCCTCCGATAGTTTTTTTGGCTCGAGCGCTTTAAGAAATACTCCTCTCACTCAAGTCGGTGCTCGCGTGACTGATCTGATTTTTAGTTTTTTTAATCGGGAGCACGTTCTGCTCCACCTGTTCGATGTGGCGAAGCATCGCCTCCCGCGCCGCCTCTCTGTCGTGAGATTCGATCGCCGACAGTATCCTGAGGTGAGATTCCAGGGAGGCCTCGTTGCGGCCTGGGGTCTGGAGCGACTCCTCGCGGCTGCGGCTCAGAATGTCCATCAGAGCGGAAACCAGTTTTTCGAGCGCCAGGTTCTGCGTCGCCTGTCCGATCGTGAAGTGGAACTCACTGTCCGCCTCTACTCCCGTCCCGCCCTTTTTGACCTCTTGAGCTTGCTTGTCCAGGATTTCTTTCAACTGCTCGATCTCTCTGCTGGTCGCTCGTTCCGCGGCCAGAGAAGCGATCTCGGGCTCAATGAGCTTTCGCATCTCGAAGATATCCGCCAGGGCATCCTTCTCTTTGCTTAAAAGGGTTGCCAGTGTGGAAACCAGCGATTCCATCGGCAGGTCGGCTACGAAGGTTCCCATGCCCGTCCGGCTAATAACCGATCCCTCGGCTTCTAGCGCCCGCAACGCCTCGCGCACGGAGGAGCGGCTCACTTTAAAAGTCTCCGCCAGCTCTCTTTCCGAAGGGAGTTGGTCCCTGGCCTTGAGCTTCCCTTCGCGGATGAGGTCGTGGATCTGGCTAACGACCTCCTCGTAAATCCGGGTTTTTTTAATGGCTTTGAGCATGATCAGGTCTAGCTGTCTGCTGGTCTGACCAATATCAGATTAAAAAACGGCTGTCAAAGGGGGGTAAGGGTTTGCAGGTTAAAGTCCATCCTTGATTTCTGTGACCTCATGTATTATAAATTCACTAATAAAATCTATTGGAGAATACATAATGGGAGCCATTGCTGTCTCGAAGAAGGAAGAAGAGCAAATCGAAAGGCTCCGGAAGGAGCTCGGCATTTCCACCAAGTCGGGGCTGATCCGGGTCGCCCTGAAGGCCTTGGAGAAGAAGGCTGAGGAGGAGCGTCTGCGACGGGAGATTCAAAAATCCGTCCAGCGCTGTGCGGAAGCCGACAGAGAAGAAAACCAAGAGCTGTTGAGCGCAGGAATGGCCCGCCATAGCACGGATTAGTCCATGGAGATCAAGAGGGGGCATCTCTACATCATCGACCTCAACCCGCGCGTCAAGACCAAACCGGGCAAGCTCCGTCCCGCCGTGGTCCTGCAATCTGATCTTGTTAACGAGGCAGGTTACCCATCCACCATCGTTATCCCTACCACCACCCGTTTGGTTGAAGACCCTGGCATCCTGAGGCTTCGGCTCAGCAAGGGCGAGGGTGGGCTTGCACGCGACAGCGACGTCCTGGTGGGACAACTGATCGCCGTGGCCAATGAGTCTTTCCGACAGGAGATCGGCGTGTTGCCGGGTGATTTAATGGACGAGCTGCAAAGGCGCGTCCGGATTATCCTCGGCCTATAAAGCACTCTGATCTCCTTTTCGCTTTCGGCAGGCATCAAAATTTTTTCTGTACCGATCATCCCGAAGGGAGCTCGCCGAAGTCAGGGCGGGGCTTCCGCTCAACTCAGCTCGCCGCGGGCTCAGGGTGACATGAAGAGAGAACGGGTTATTTCGACGAAAACTTCCGGACGAGCTTCCGGTTGTAATAGCGGGCGGTTCCCAGTGGCAGCGAGCGGCGTTTAAGCACGTCGAGGTGGATCAGTTTCCGGTAGATACTCTTCGCGATCGCGGTTCGCTCGCCTTCGTCCTCGACGTACTTCAGCAGATCCTCGAGGGTATGAATCTCCTTCAGCAATTGCGCCTCGGGCGGCAGGACGTGAGCGTTCTTGAGCATGATATAGGCGGCGCGGAGATCTTCAGGCACCCAGCTCAGATCCTCGAGCTCTAAGGGCTTTCCTTTCCCCGGGAGATTGCCGAAAGCTCCAGCCTGCTGCGCCTCGTGGATTCTCTCTTCCACAATTCTATGGAAATAGGGGAGAGCCATTTCTCATTCCCTTGAACCCTTCATCCCTTGATCCCTTCAACCTTGATCTCGCGGACTCTGGCTTCTTCCGGCGGTCTCTCATGCCGGAACAGGTAGTAGAAGGTGATGTCGTGGGTCAATTGAAGGGCAGCGCCAATCACCAGGGGGATAGTCAGCGAGAGGCTCTGCATCATGTAGGCGGAAATCGTCGGGCTGACCCCGAAGGGGACAACTCGTGCGAGATTGGTCACGCCGGCGGCCGACCCTCGTTCCTCCGATTTTACCATCGCCATCGTGTAGGATTCACGTAGGGGATTGTCCATGTAGGCGAGAAAGGAGCGAGCGACCAGGATCATCCCGGCAAAGTAGAAAGTCGGAGCGAAGGGAAGAATGAGGTAGAAAACCGAAGCCGTCGCGTGAGAGAAGACCATGGTTCTTACGACGCCAATACGTTGGGCGATCAGAGGCGCGACCAGGAAAGAGATCGCCGCGAGTAAATAGGACAGGAAAAAGAGCACCCCCAGCGCCTTGAGGTCCACGCCGAAGCGGAGATAGAACCAGTAGGAGATCAACGGGCTCAGCATTCCTGCCCCGAGGTTATCGACGATACCCAGGAGCGACATCTTCGTGACGAAGATTCCGGATTTTTTCGAGATGATCTGGCGGGTTTTGCGGGGGGGTGGGTCCTCTTTCAGGGACCGGTAAAGAAAGATGAAGGCGATAGAGAACAGAACGGTCAAAGCAAATAGCGGCTTGTAGGAGGCGATTGGATTCCATCCCCTCGCCTCCTCGAGATATTCCGGCAAACCGCTCACCAGGGCCCCCAAGGATCCCAACACCGAACCGATGAAGGCCATAACCCCGAAAATCCGGTTTCTCTCCTCAGCCTTGCATTTTTCGGCGAGAAAGGCCTGCTCTACCGGGTTGAAAGGTCCTCCTCCCTGTCCGCCTCCCGCTGTGCCGCCCGCTCCAACGTTGACCAGGACCACCGCCAGGAGAATCATGGCCAGGTGCGTGGAGAAGATGTAGATGGAGGTCGAGAGGATGGTCAGAACCGAGAGCAAAATGAGAATCTTTTTGCGGCCGAGGCGGTCGGAGGAAAATCCCCAAAGCGCGCTCAGGATCGCGCCGCTGATGTAAGCGACGGAATGGACGATGCCAATGGTGAGAGTAGAGTAACCGATCTTACTTAGGTAGATCGCAAAGACCACATTGAGGTTAGAAAAGGCGAAGGACCTTAAGCCGCGGGCAAGCAAAATGATCTTTACATCTGGATTCAAGTTGCTGATCATCGGAGGGGCTCGTTCTGTCCCAATCTACAAGTGTTCTTAGCCGGGCTTTTCTTTTTCCTTGTATCTCTCGCGTTCCAAGTCGAGCTCGGTTTTGAGACCCATGGCGTGCAGTGCCTGGTTTGCCTCTTCCAAAGAGGCGCTTGACCTCACGGCTTGGGCCGGCCGCGACAGGGTGTGAAAAACGACGGTAGGCGACATAAAGAACGTGAGCGTGGTCAGGGGAGTAAGTTCGACTCTCCTCTTGTCCTGGCGGATTCTCTTCTCTCCCCAGGCCCCGCGCGCGCATTCCACCGGTATCGCGCTGGCTTCGGTGGGTACTTTTTGAACGACTTGCTCCAGCTCGGAAACGACTTTGTTCGTCAGACCCCAGGCCCCGAGCAGGCCCCTCGCCTTGGCCACCTTTTGGAGCGCCGCCTCAATCTCCTCGGTCGTCAATTCCCCATCGCTGCCATAGCCGAAGACGGCCCACAGCACCCGTTGACCTCGCTCCTCAAGTTCGGCGTAGGCCGCGAGCATGACCGAGTCCGCCAACGGGCTTCGAAGTCCCGGCTCATCGCCTTGCGCCAAGGAATCGCCTCCCACATCTACGCCCACAAGCAAATCGGTCTGAAACTCTTTCAGGGCCGCCTCCAATCCCTCCACTGCGCCCTGCACTCCCCCGTTGATGTCGATGAGAAGGATATCGCGGCCAATAATCCCGGCCATTTTGGATTCGGCAAAGGGAACACCGGTGAATGTCCGGCTGTTAGGATTGGCTAACCACGCATAGGGATGAAGCGGGCGGACCTCTTTGACTTCGTTCAGGGAGCGGGGGCCGGGAACCGGGTCGAAGACCGAGCGCTCCCATGAAAGACCGCCGAGCCAAAACTCCAGGCCGCAGAACTCAAGGAAGCGCGCGGCCGCCAGAGCCCCGACCACGTCTCCTCCTCCGCCCACCCCAATCACCAAGGCGCGCGAACAGGTACGGATGAGATCTTCTAGGGAGGAGGGTTGTGGTTTCATCGCCCAGGATAGAATCTCAAGGAAGGCGCAGGGTAGTCGTGCTTTCCGATTTGGAGCATGCGACTTGGATGAGTTAAGGGACTAACTTAGTGCGAGAAGCGAGTAATAGCAAGGGTTCATTGCCGCCTGATGGCTTTATAGCGCCGTTGGTTGCGTCGTGGATTGCATTGGAGGGGATTTTTCGCTACTCTTTGCCCCAATATCTTTTCCTCTTCTGCCGTCCTTTAAGCTCTCAGACGCAGGCTGGCACGTGAATACGGAGGTGTGTTTTGTCCCCCTGGCAAGCGCTTAAACTCAAGTTGCAATCGCTACCGTCGAGCGACGTCGAAGGCGAGAATCCCACCGAGGGCGTTCTTGCGCGTCCTGGCGTCCGCAGGCCGAAACAAATTGCTTTCGCCGCGCTGCAGCACCGCGACTACCGCGCGTATTTCATCGGGACGATGCTCTCGATGATGGCGGATAACATCGAACATGTCATCAGCTACTGGGTCATCTTTCAGGTCTTTAAGTCACCGGTCTTGGGAGGATTTGCCGTCATCAGTCACTGGACCCCCTTTTTGCTATTCTCGGTTTATTTCGGGGCGCTGGCGGACCGGTATGATTGCCGCCGAATCATCCAGATCTCGCAGGTCATGTACATGGTGGTTTCCTTTACCTGGGGCCTCTTGTTCATCACCAACACCATGCAGGTCTGGCACGCTTGTGTTCTGCTCGTGATTCACGGGCTGGCAGGGGTTCTCTGGGTGCCTGGCAGCCAGCTTATCATCCACGACATTGTCGGCTCGGAGCATCTCCAGAGCGCGGTCAGGCTGAACGCCACCGGCCGGCAGTTGGGGGTCCTGTTCGGGCCGGCCGTAGGCGGCGCGCTGATGTTGGCTCTCGGCCCTTCCGTCGGGCTTTTCGTTAATTCCCTGATCTACCTCCCGCTCACCGTATGGTTGATGCTGATCCCCTATACGGGACACCACAGGCAAGTTGCTCGTGGCAGTCGGGCGCGCGGATTGGGATTCAAAGACGCGGTAAAGCTTCTGCGTGAGGTCTCCAGCAACCGCGCCATTATATCTATGGTAGCGCTCGCCGGCCTTTCCTCCCTGTTCGTCGGGAATGCTTTTCAAGCCCAGATGCCGGAGTACGCCCACGACCTCGGCACGGACAAGGCGGGGTTCGCCTATAGCGCGCTGCTGGCTGCCAATGCCGCGGGAGCCGTGATCGGGGGACTCTTGCTGGAAGGGGGCAGTCTGCTCTTGCCAAGGGCGAGCACCGCGGTTATCGCGGCCGGCCTATGGTGCGTCACGATCGTCGCGTTCGCCGCCGCGACGAGCTATCCGCTCGCTTTGTTCCTCTTGTTTCTGGCCGGGTTTTTCAACCTAACCTTTAGCTCTATGGCTCAGACCCTGGTGCAGCTCCTGGCGCCATCGCAGCTGCGCGGCCGCTTGATTGGCCTCTTCAATATGTCAGGCAATGGACTGCGCGCCTTTAGCGGAGTGACGGTAGGGGTGCTCGGAGGTCTCATCGGGGTTCACTGGTCTCTGGGACTGAGCGCCGCCGCTCTGCTTGCGGTCACGATCGCTTTGCTTGCCTTCGCGCTTCCGGGTGGTGAGGACCGAAGCTTCGGGTAAATGCGGCGTCTCGACCGGCGCTACTTTGTGGCGGTGACCTCGATCTCGATCAGCTTCCCCGCGGCAGAGTAACCGTCGACGAGGGCGTATTCCGCTTGCGCGCTCGCCGCCCGGATGACCTTCCCGAAAGACTCCTTGAGCGCCTCCAGCTTCTGACCCCGATGGAGAAAGAACGAGACCTTGACGACCTTCTCCCATGAGGTGCTGGCGTCGGCCAGGGAGCCCGAAATTCGGGAAAGGATCTCGGCGACCTGATTCTCCAGAGCGGGGAGGGTGGAGGTTACCCCGGAGAGGAAGACCACCTCGTCGTAGATCAGATAACGCAACGGGACGATGGGTGGATCGTACTCTTTCAGGGTTTTCGCCAGGCCCGGCTGAGACGGCCTCATGGCGAGCAGGTCCAGAGCGACGCGGGCTTCCGAGTCAAAGTGGATCGGTGCGATGAAACTCGAACTCGCCGATCGCGCCCTGCCGGATAATATCTTGACCCGCTCCGCGCTACCCAAGTTTCGGCCTTCGCTGTCCCTGGCCCAGAGGCGGGTCCGGACGGTGTGCTCCAGGGAGAGGCCGGCATCCCGCAATTCCCGGTCAAAACGCTGAAAAATCTCCCCCGTCTGCTCGGGCAGGGGAAGTCCCGCTTTTCCCTCGGAAGAGAGCCCGATGAACTCTTTCCCAAGCCAATCGAATATGGTCTTGCGCATTTTGGCGGCCTCTTTCTGTCCGTGGGACGTCAAGCTCTTGCGAGAGAAATTGGCTGGAGAGCGCTGGCGACCGCGCGCTCAGCTCGAGGTTTCCGCGTCAAGTTCCGAGCGAATTTCCTCACCGGCGATCTCGCGGTAACTCGCGATCAGTTTCTTCCTTTCCTCCGGCGTCACGCCGAGTTGGGGGCGCCGCACGGTGTCCCATCGAATCAGCCCCTGGTATCGAAGGATGGTCTTGATCCGAGACACAGCCTCCACGATGGGCTCACCAAAAATAAGCTCCTGGAGCTCCCGCAGCTCCCTTTCCACGGCGACGGCCCTCTCATGGTCGCCGCTCCGGGCGGCTCGATCGATGGCAGCCCACTTTTTGGTGGCGACATTCGAAACGCCGATCAGGGCCCCCTCCGCGCCGAGCCTGTAGCTCTGGGCGACAAACCGGTCATTGCCGGTGAGCACCTGCATCCGGCACTTCTGACGCGCGAGTTCGCGCATCGTCTGCGCGAAGAGTTCGGGGTTGAACGACGCCTCCTTGTAGGCCGCGACCCGTTCCAACTGCGCGATGCGGCAAACAGTTTCGACGTCGTACCAATAGCTGGATACCGGGATCTGAAACAGGACAAGCGGCATCGCTGAGCTTTGAGCGATCTCCTCGAAGAACCGGACCTTGAGATCCCCTCCCACCTTGCCCCATGCAAACAGAAGCGGGGGAAAGATCATGGCCGCATCCACGGGCAGCTCCTCGAGGTCCCGGCAGAGTCGGATCGCCTCGTCGGTGGATTGAGGAGTGATCGCGGCGATGTGAATCAGCCCGGCCCGGCGCGTCACCTGGCCCACCACCTGGTAAACCGCAATTTTTTCCTCGGAGCTCAGGACCGGGCCCTCGCCGATGCGGGCGCAGGAAACAAGTCCTGTGACCCCCGGCTGGGTGGCCAGGTAGCTTGCCAGCCGCTCGAGACTTTCCCGATCCAGATCGCCGGACTCTCGAAACGGCGTCACGTGAGGAACAAACAAACCTTGAAAGCGGCCTTCAACTTTTTCCATGTGTCCCTCTTAGCCAGGCATTCGATTCGTCCATCGGTGCCTAACGATTTTGGGGAAGCTCCATTTGATAGAGCCTGGTCACGTTGGCGCTGAGAAGCTTTGCCCGTATCGGCTGCGACAGGTGGCCCAGGTCGCGCTCGATCACTTTGCGGGAATTGGGCCAGGTGGAATTGGGGTGGGGGAAATCGTTGGACCACATGCAGTTATCCTCGCCCCACCATTCCAAATTTCGCCCGCCCACGCGGTCGTTAAAGAAGGTGGCAAAGACTTGCCGCCGGAAATACTCGCTCGGGTCCTTTTGGATCGGCGGCGGATTTTCCTCTCGGAAGCGGCGGTAATAATAGTCCCATTGCTGCAGCATGAAGGGCATCCAGCCGATTTCGTTCTCCACCGTCACGATCTTTAGTTTCGGATAGCGCTCCAGGACGCCGTAGAAGATAAGTTCGAACAGCGCGTTGGCTATGTCCAGGAGTTTGAGATTGACGCTCCCGCGATAGTGCTCTACTCCTTTCCGGCCATCCTTGCTTTTGTGGTAACTGTGCCCTGTCAGGATGTGGAGGCTCACCGGTGCATTCAGCTCCTGGGCCGCTGCCCAGAAGCGGTCATAATGGTTGGAGCGGAAGGGAAGGTCCTTGTGGGGCGCCTGCCAGATTATGGCTCCCCTTAATCCTGCTTTGTGGCAGCGCTCGAGCTCCTCCACCGCATGATCGATGTGGTAGACGGATATCGCCGGGATCCCGAGGAGCCGCTTCGGCGCCGCCCGGCAGTACTCGATCAGCCAGTCGTTGTATGCCCGGAAGCAGGCTTCCTGCAAAGCGGTGTCATCCAGCGAAAATAAGTCGAGTCCAAGAGTGGGGTAAAGTACCTCGGCGCTCACACCGTCCTGCCCCATCTCCCTGATCCGCGCATGCGGGTCCTGCCCGCCGGGGTGCTTTTGGAACCCCTCGCCGACTTTGTGCGGCGGGAAGAGTGGCGCTTGGTCGCGGAAGGCCGGTGGCACCCGTGTGGCCCAAAGGTCGGGCGGCTCCATGACATGGGAGTCCGCTGAAATCAGGAGCTCTTCGGAATTTTGCTCTCCGATTCTGTCCGTCATCTTCGTATCCTCCGTTCCCAAGTGGTGTCCCCGTCGGTCGGTTTTTTCCCCTTTTAGTCTGGCACCGGTGTCCTGTCAATCTTCGCAACCTTTCAGCCCTTCAACCTCCTTTGAAGACTTCCGGGTTAAGGAGGTTGGTCGGCTGGCCATCGATGAAGTTAAGAATGTTGCCGATGGCGAGCTCGTAGCGCTCGGTCAAAATCTCCACCGCGGCGTAGCCCCGATGCGAGAGCAACACCACGTTGTCCAGCCGGCGCAGCGGATGATCGAGCGGTAACGGTTCTTCATCGAAAACGTCGAGACCTGCCCCACCCAGACGCCCGTCCTGAAGGGCACGGATCAGAGCCGCCTCCGATACGATCGGCCCTCTCGCCGTATTGATCAGCACCGCGCCGGGCTTCATCAGGGCGATCTCTTTTTCGCCGATCAAGCCCCGTGTTTCAGGTCTTAAGGGCACATGAATGGTCACGACATCAGACTCTCGCAGCAGGGTCTCGAGGGAAACCCGCTCCGCTCCGACCGCGCGGGCCCGCTCGTCCGTAAGCGTCCTTGCCGTCGCCAGCACCCGGGCGTTGAAAGCTTTGACAATTCGGGATACCTGGGCGCCAATCCTCCCCAGGCCGACGACACCCAAAATTTTGCCCTCAAGGAGTCGACCGGCGATTGCTGGCCAAGCCTCCTGGCGCATCCGGCGGTCCACCTGGGGGATCTGCCTCAAGACCGCAAGAATCAGTCCGACGGTGAGCTCGATGGTGGAGCTGCCGGAATCGTTGGGGGTAACCGACACGGTCACGCCGCGACGAGTAGCTGCCGGGAGGTCGAGGTGGGCGATGCTGCGGCCGGTCTGAGAGATAAGCTTCAGGGCCGGGGCGAGGGCTAACTGCTTCTCCCCGAACCGGGTGCGCTCACGCATGAGGAGGACCGCGTGTAGATTTTTCAGGACTCGCTCCAGGTCCTCGTCTGTTGCTAACCGCTCACGCACGACGACGACATCGGCGCGCGCTTTGAGTTTTTCGAACGATGAGACGCCCGCAGCCAGCCCTTCGTAGTCATCTAGGATCGCTACGTGGAGTCGGTCGGCGCTCATACCTAACCGGCGGTCGCCTCCTGCACGAAATTCACGACGAGCCTGTCGAGCTCGCGCGCGTGTTCCCTGAACAGGTAATGGCCCGCGTGATTAAAGACGTGGAACTGGGTCCGGGGGACAGCATAGCTGATATGCTGAAATAGCTGGTGACCGAGGACGACCGGCGCCGACGGGTCGTTAAGCCCCCAGAGAATCAGCGTCGGCGCCTTCAAGCGCCCGTCCCGAATCATATCGAGAGTTTCATATTTTTTCTTCCGCGCGTCGGGAATAAACTGCCGATTCATGAGCTGCTCCGTTTTTTTCCTTGCCTCCAGGATCTTCGGGAGCCGCGCGATCGCGAGCATCTCTTCGACGAAGTCCGCCGTGATATGGGTTTTTGAATACGAGTTTGCCTCAGGTTCTCGCCGCACGAACTCTTCATTCGGGGTAGGAGGAGGGTTTTCGTCGAGCTTCGCGTAGAAATTCGTCGGCGTAGAAGGATGGTCGGCCGCCAACGTGTTGGTATCCAGAAGAATCACGGCTTTCACGAGATCGGGATGGTCCGCGGCGATACGAGCGGCCGGAAGCGCGCCGCGCGAGTGGCCCATCAGCGTAACCTTCTCCGCTCCTACGCTGCGCAGAAATCCGTAGACGTGCTCGATGGTTTTCGTCATCGTATAGTCCCCATCGCTGTTGGGATTGTCGGTGTGGCCCTGTCCGATCTTGTCAAGCGCCAAGACGCGGAAATGCGAGGCCAGGTCGTCGAAGTTCAGGCTCCAGTGATACGCGTTGTAATAGGAGCCGAAGTGTCCGCCGTGGATGAGGACCAGAGGGTCACCCTTACCCGCCTCGAAATAGCGGGTTTTAATTCCATCGACGTGGATAAACTTGGCATCTTTCATGGCTTTTCTCCTTAGGTTTTTTACTTTTTGGGGTCGGGTGTTCTCCTGCTTCTAACCGAGAGGCGTGGGGAAATAGTCCTTGATACCTGTCACCATCAGGTTGGCCAGGCGCTCGTTGTACAATTCGATGTGGCCGTAATGGGTGAGCCGGGGAATGACGGCGAGCCGGACCTCATGCGCGTAAGGGGCGAGCTTTCTCAAGGCGAACACTTCGACCCGGCTTTCCACGCCGTGCTCGCCCCCTTCGATCCAATGGCCCCGGTCGTTCTCGCCGACAAAAAAGAGATACTTTTTCCCACACAGGCGATCGAGTTCGGGCCTGTAGGTGATGAAAAGCTCCTCGTCGGTCAAGCCCGATACCTCCCGGACCTTGTCGCACAGCACATCGTGGGCTAGGTGTTCGATGTCCTGGAGAAAGGGCTTGAACTGGGGACGCCGGTGATTTTCCAGCTCGAACCATCTCTCGGCGCTCCCCCAGGGCTGATTTGGCCCCGTGTAACGCATCTCCTCGTACACTTTGGGGCTACGTCGCATTAACCCCGCGATCGCGGCGTATTTTCCCGCCCTCTCTTCCGGGCTAAGCTGCTGATAGAGCAGGTCCCATTTCTTGTGCAGGTTGGCGGGCATGCCGGTTCCAAAGCCCAACCCGCCGAGAAGTTTATTCTTCAACCCGTACTGCTCCATGAGGTAGACGTATTCGCCTCCGGTCGAGTGGCCCCACAGGTAAATCCCGCAACCCGGGAGGGACCTTTCAATGAGAATCTTGATCGCCTCGACGCACATGCGAAAAGTGTAAACCGCCAGGCGGTTCGCGATCTCTTTCGGGGTCGGGACTTCGCCGATCACGAACTCTGGCTGGCGCTCCGGCAGCGGCGGCCACGGCTTCGGGCTGTAGTGGCCGGGAAGCGAGATGGCGAGCACGGGGAAACCCAACGAGGCGACGTGCTGCGCCACTCCAGCCCTGCTGATCTCGGGTGCAATCTTGGTGAGGTCAAGATATTTCTCTGGACCATCCGGTGTAAAGAGGAATTCATACTCGTTGGCCGCGCCGCCATGGATCATCACCACCGCGACTCCAGCCTGGGCCTCTTTTTCTGGAAGAAGTAGCCGGCCGTGGATGTCCCAACGAAAGAGCTCATCAGGTTTTTCCGGATTCGAATACCGGCGGATGGATTCCTGCACCTCTTTGACTTCAAAGCGGGTCCGGGGCAGAGGGTCCGGGAAAGAGGTGTAGTCTTCCCATGGGAGGTAGTAGATGAAGTCGTTTTGCAAGCCGTCGCGGTGAAGCAGGGCGGAAAGGAGTCGTTCTCGTGGGTCGCTCATGCTGTGGAATCCTTTCTGGGATCCGAAGGTGCCGCGATTCTATGCGATAAGCCTTCGGGTGACAAGGGCAGAGAAGAGACCGGGCAGGAAGAGACCGTAAGAGAAGTTTATCGCAGACGGCTCGCTACCGTCGACGCCGAGGTCGCGGACCACAAGGCCCGCGGCGAATCGCTTCTCGGCAGGGAAAAAGATTTCACGATCCGCTGCAACTGATAGATTATCCCAACCGCTTCATCGGCGGGGCGCTGGTCGGGCTGAATGCCAATCCGCTCGCTTTGGCCTCCGGCAGGAGCTTGGCGCTGGCGCGCCAGGCCCCTGCCAGTCTTGTGTCGGTTGCTATTGGGCAGCGTAAGTGAAAAGGGCATGCTCCAGTTTTTCGAGCCGGGATTTGAGGTCGGCGTTTTCCGCCTTTAGCGCCGCCATTCCATCCCTTTGCTCATCGATTCTTCGTTGCTGCTTCTGCACTTCGTTGAGCAGCATCACGTTGAGCTTGTGATACTGCACGGTCTCGACTTCGCCTGTGGATGAATAGGCCACGAGATCCGGATAGACCTCGGCCACCTCCTCGGCGATGAGCCCGTACTCGAGAGGCTTGGATCCGTCCGGGGAGGCTTTTTTGTAACGGAAGGTCACGGGCCGGAGCTGCATAAGGCCGCTGGTGACGGTGCCCATATCTTGGATGTCGTCTTTATATCGCCGCGAGGAGAGGACCGTGCCGAGGTGGCCAGCAGAATCTATCAAGACCGACACGCCGCTCACACTGGTGCCATAGATGCCGGCGATGAAAGTCCGTGTGTGAAAGAGATCGGCCCCGATCCTGATGGTGCCCGATTCTCCTGCGACACCGTCGTTGTCCACATAGATATTGTCGCCGCCGGTTGTCTGGTTGATTCCCGCCCGGAATCCAACGGCAACGTTGTAGTTGCCGTTGTTATTCCGGAGCGCTTCATTCCCCATGGCCGTGTTATTGAAGCCAGTGGTGTTGTTGCGCAGCGCATTGACTCCAGTGGCGACGTTGCTGCTACCGGTGTCGTTGCTGAGGAGAGCCTGGAACCCGCTAGCCGTATTGTTGCTTCCGGAGCTGTTGGAGGAGAGCGCATTGGCCCCGATCGCGGTATTGACGCTCGGGAGACCTGCGATCGTAACGTGCGGCAGCGATATATTGGGCGACGTCCCCCCGGTGGAAGCCAGAGGAGCGGAAACCGTGACAGACGTCACGGACCCATTGGAAACGGCGTCTGCGGCGCAAGTCCAAGCCGATCCGGTCCATTTGGCTACGTCGCCGCTGGCGCAGGCTTGTGGGAGCTGAAAGGAACCGGCAATCGAGAGGCTCACATCTCCGCTGATCCCGCCTCCGGCAAGCCCCGGCCCGGCGTTGACGGCGGTGATGTCCCCCTCGCTGCTCGAAAAAGTTTGGCAGACCACATTGCCGCTGCTATCGATCTCCCGTATCGAGCTTCCCGCCGGACAGATGCCCACCACGCGCCGTTGGATCAGGTTGGTGTCGACGTTTAAAGTCACATTTCCGATCTGACCCCCGCCGGTAAGCCCGGCGCCCGCATAGACACCGGTGGAGTTGCCGGTGCCGGCGGAGTAGGTCGAGAAGACCATCGGATCGATGTTTTCGATGACACGGCCGCGGCCATCTACGGTCGTCACTTCGATAACATGGTTCCCGGCCGGAGGATTCGTGAGGTTAAAAAGCTCCACGAAAATCCTGGTCCCGGGCTTGATCGAGTACGAACCTTTGAAGTCCACGATGAGGGTATCGGCATCGACCTTCACCTTGGCGTCGTTTCTCCTGCCCACATCATCTTCAAGTTCGTTGCGACCCATGAGAAGCCGGCCCAAGTCGGCGTTGCCCGCGTTCGCGCCAGGGGGAAGGGTAATCCGGATCTTGTCCACCGACTTGTTCTTCACGGTCGTCTCGAACTGGATGCCATACGTGACCTCTGATCCAGCTGTGTCGTTGGACAAAAAAATCTGGTTCGAGGCTGTTTCCGAACGGACTACACCCGGCCAGGCCGAAAGCAGGAAAGCCAAAACGATCAAGGGAACGTGCTTAGCACTTTTCATATGTTTCCTCCCATTTCTTCGTGGCTGGAATTGTTTGGTGCCTGTCATGATGGCGAAACTGACCCGGCTCGCGCAAGCCTTTCGAGGTGGAAAAATGGGATGGGGACAAATTTTCTTCCAAGTTTAAAATTACGGCAAAGCGACTTGTCTGTTTTTGTACTCTTTTGTTTTTTTTTGTACGAGAGAGCGCTTGCGGCCGTGATCGCGCGTGTGCCGATCGCGAGGCTGCAGGCGAGGCCCAGGCACATCTGGGAAAAGAGCCCCCGGTGGCGGCAGGGCCTCCTTATTAATAGTAACTAAGGAAGTTTTTCAGTAAGCGCTTCCCCTCTTCGGTGAGGATCGATTCGGGGTGGAACTGGACGCCTTCGATGGCATAATTGCGGTGGCGCACGCCCATAATAATGTTGTCGGAGGTCCGGGCGCTCACGCAAAGTTCTGCGGGCAAATTGGCGGGGTCGATGACTAACGAGTGGTAGCGCATGCCGGAAAAGGGGTTTTTGAGACCCCGGTAGATCG
>Ga0209640_10002648_pt1 | contig 15606 bp, 16 predicted proteins | sample RifCSP10_1_FD_184018 | JGI IMG/M metagenome (GOLD analysis project Ga0209640, IMG submission 184018) | Soil microbial communities from Rifle, Colorado - Rifle CSP2_sed 10_1 (SPAdes) (version 2) | ecosystem: Environmental > Terrestrial > Deep subsurface > Rock core/Sediment | place: Rifle...
TCGCTACAACGTACTGGCTAAGTACGCCTCCGCTCGTCGATTTTTCGCGCGCCTCGCCTCTGAGTCTTTTTGAGCAGCCTGCAATCAGAGTTTTTCAGGAACCTATTAGATCTTCCTTAGCGCTTCCATGGTGCTAGGAATCACTGAGCACCAGCGAATGAACTCTATGGCCACGTTTCTCGATTACACCCCGGTCCCGCTGGTTTTCGGCACCAGCGGTTTGCGCGGGTTGGTCAAAGATATCACCGACCTGGAAGCCTATATCAACGTCAAGGCAACGTTGCGCTATTTGTTAGGTATCGGCGATATTCATCCGAGCAGTACGGTGGTTATTGCCGGCGATCTGCGGCCGAGCACCGACCGCATCATCCGCGCCTGCGCTCAAGCGATTATCGACTCGGGCTTTCAAGTGGAGAACGCCGGCAAGATCCCGACTCCCGCGTTGATACTCCATTCGCTTTCCACCGGGCGCGCCGGCGTGATGGTGACCGGTAGCCACATTCCCTTCGATCGTAATGGCATCAAAGTCAATAAAAGCGTCGGCGAGATTTTGAAGTCAGATGAAGCAGCGATCGTCCGTGAGATCGAGCGCGTGCGCATCGAAGAATACAGTCGTACCGCGACGACTTCAACATTCGACGCCTCCGGCATGTTTAAATCGGCGCCCGAGTTGCCGCCGCTCAATCGCACCGCGGAACAAGCTTACGTCCGTCGCTATCTCAGCAGTTTTGATCGCGGCGGGCTGGCCGGTCTGCGGGTTCTCGTGTATCAGCATTCGGCGGTGGGGCGCGATATCTTGCCGCGCATCCTGCAAGAGCTAGGCGCCGTCGTGCTTGCCGCCGGACGCAGCGAGACATTTATTCCGATCGATACCGAAAATATAACGGGCGAACAGCTCGATTGTTTGGAGGAGCTAGCCGTCGCGGCGGAAGCGAGCGGCCGGCCGCTCCACGCCATTGTGTCCACGGACGGTGACTCCGATCGGCCATTAGTAACGGCCGTGCTACCTGCGACCGAAGCTAAGGCTGACGGCCGGCGGGTGCGGTTCTTGCCCGGCGACCTCTTGGGCCTCGTCGTTGCCGAGTACCTGCGCGCGGATGCAGCAGCCGTTCCGATCAGTGCGAATGATGCGGTCGAGCGGCGCATGGAGGAGCGCGCGGTTTCTCTTCTGAAGACTAAGATCGGATCGCCCTACGTCGTCGCGGCACTCGATGAGTTGCGCCGCAACGGAAAATACTCACGCATCGTCGGCTGGGAAGCCAACGGCGGTTTTCTGACTCGCAGCGATATCGCCTTGAACAAGGCGATGTTGGCGGCGCTGCCGACGCGCGATGCCATGTTGCCGATACTGGCCCATTTGTTCGCAGCATCGAGTCAAGGAATTGGCTTATCCGCGTTATGGGATCGCTTGCCGGCGCGGTTCGGGCGGGCCGGTTTGATCGATAATTTCCCAATCGGCGTGAGTCAGACGATTCTGGCAAATCTGATTCCTGCCGGCGACGTGATCGAAGTGGAGTTCGATAGCGCGGGGCATGTTCTAGATCGTAGCGGTGCGGGTGCTACGCGGACGCCGCTGCCGGCAGCCCCCGGGGAAGCCTGGCGACAACGCAAAGCGACATTAGCGCATCTCTTCACGCCCGCGCTTGGGTTCGACGAGATCGCGCGCATCAATGTTCTTGATGGCGTGCGCATTTATTTCCATAACGGCGACGTGGCACATATCCGGCCATCGGGCAACGCGCCGCAGTTGCGCATTTATGCCAACAGCGACTCGCAAGCCCGCGCCGATGAAATCGTCGAACTTGCCGTCCTCCAACCCGACGGCATTTTACGTCGGTTGGAACGGGCGTTCACGTAAGATGCGTGGTGACAGTATTCTAGACCGCATTCCAAACGGCCAACAGCTTTCATTCCCGTCCTCATGCCATATGTGGCCTCTCGATTGAGTGTCAGCAAACAATAAGACTCGTCGCCCTGGAAGCAGGGTTCTTAATTATTTTTCACAATCGTCCAATATTGGACGGAATCTTCTGGCAGCCGGCATAAATTGATTGAAAGGGGCATTTAAGGCGAGGAGTGGTCTTTTCAGGACGACTCTCGTCGGATTCCTCCTCTTTCCATTTGTGGCACGTTGATCCGGGTCCGAAGCTTATGGTCTGAGGAAAATTGATATCCTGGAGGTAGTCATGAAGTTCGATCATCTGGGAAAGTTATCGTGTTCATTTGGACTCCTGAAGTACGATTCCTTGAACGGGCTTTCAGCGCTAGTGAACGAGGTCTTGACGAGGACTCCTGTTGAACGTTCGGAAAAGGACAAGCTGAGCCATTGGCAGCTCATATTCCTACAGAGCAAGGCGAATGGTTGCTCGTACCGCGGCGAGGCTCTGCCGCATGCGAAGTGGCAATGGCCCAGGGGTACTTGGTTTCAGGAACAGTTGGGGCAACGTCTCAAAGCTCTAGACGCAGCCGGATGTCAAACGCGGAACTAACAACAACCGTCACAGTCAGGATAGGGTTGTCCCGGGGTCGGAGATAATTTTCTAAATTGGTCCAGTATTAGACAGAAACGCCTTTTGCACCGGCATAGGCTAAATTCCAAGCGGACGGAGGTGAACCATGGCTGAGAACTACGCCGTGGTGAGGGTCTGCGACCCTCACGCCGAAGCGAAGGCGACCATTAAAGAACTGCAGACGTCGGGGTTCGATATGAACGAACTATCCATCGCGGGCAGGGACTATCATATAGAGGAGCGCGTGCTCGGCCACCACAATGCCGGCGATCGCATGAAGATGTGGTGCCAGCTGGGCGATTTTTGGGGCGGATTATCGGGCATACTAATGGGGTCGGCTTTCTATTTTATTCCCGGCATCGGTCCCATCATAGTGTTTGGGCCGCTAGTCAGTTGGATTGTCCGGGCAGTGAAAGGTGCCGGTACGGCCGGCGGCCTAAGTGCGTTAGGTACCGGACTGCATAGCATTGGTATTCCGATGGACAGCATCATGGAGTACGAGAAGGCGCTCAAGTTTGACAAGTTCATTGTCATTGCTCATGGCACGTCCGGTGAAGCAGCCAAAGCCAAGAGTATTCTCGAATCCCGTTTGACGGCGCAATCGTTCCTGTTCTTTAGATGAGAACTCCGCCATTGCACCTAAATTGTCACTCGGGTTACCAAGCGGTTCGAAAACAGGAGAATGCTATGAACACCAAACGTAAACCGGCTCACCAGCGCCGATCACCCCAGCCTGCTTCGGCACACCGGGGTCCCTGGTATGAAGCGCCCTCCTATGACAACGCACTGTCGGAGGAGTTTTTCGACTCTCGGGTCAAACTCGGCGCCGTGTGCCCGGAGAGGGCATTGATGTACGCTGTGCTCGAAGATGCTTTTCTATGCTTCCATAAACAGTTTGAGCCGGATCAGCGATTCGTGCAGCGCGCGCGCGAGGCTGAGGATTGGTTTTTCAGTGATAACTCTCGCTGGCTCTTCTCATTCCTGTCAGTCTGCGATGCACTGGGGTTGGAACCCACGTACATACGGCAAAAGCTTAAACATTGGACGCCATCGCGCCTGGGCAACGACGCCCGGAACGGCTAGAGCCGCCATCATCCATCATCCATACTGCCGAGGAACATCCAGCCAGATCGGTCCAATATTAGACAATCGCGGTTTCTGAATTGGGCCGCAATTGGCTATAATGATAAAATGTTCTTAAAGCGCTCGTGACGAAGTTATCGCCACGGGCATTCCCCGTCCGCAAATGAGTTTCACACCGGGGCGTTTCAGGTTCGTTTGCCCACGCCAAAAGTACTGACCTGAGTACGCGTACCGAGGAGGATCGAATGAGGTTTAGTATTGGCAACAAAGTTGTTCACCCGTCTCACGGGCCGTGCTTAATCGGCTCAGTGATCAACATGACAGTTGCTGGCCAACCGGCTAGCTTTCAACAGCTATGCTTGTTGGACGGCAGTGGTAATGCGGTGCTTATCCCCAGCGATAAATTCGGCGCGCTCCATATGCGGCGGTTGCTCGCGAAATCGGAGATTCCGAAGCTGTTGGATCATTTAGAAACTTTAGTTTCACCAGCGAAAAACTGGAAGCAGCGTACGCTCGATAATGCGAAGCTTTTGAGCTCCGGGTCGGCATTTGACTTGGCCGAAATTGTCGAGTCGCTGACTGTGTTGAACGAGGCCAAAACGCTGGCGCCGCGCGATCGACAAACGTTGGATACCGCGAGAAAATTCCTGATTTGCGAAATCTCCGAAGTGATGGGGGAGAGTAAAAATGTCGCGGAAAGACAGCTAGACAGGGCACTCAACAGCAAAAGGACGCTAACGAAAAGCAACACGGCTCTCGCCCAATTGTTTCCGAGCCGGCGGTCTATAAAATCGCCGCTGCCGGAAGTGACATCACAGTCGCGCTAAATGCAGCAAGCTTAGCGCGCAAAGATTGTTAAGGAGAAAATACAGATTGCCAATGATTAAGGAAATTACTCTCGACAACAAACAGGAAGTGTTCGCCGGTACGAGATCCGACGAGGTGACGACAGGTAAACCCGTCTGGTACCAAAACACCGCCACGTATGGACAGTCGAATTTTCGCGAATCACTCTGGCAACTAGTCAATACATTGGGTCCCTATGGCTTGCTGTGGGTCGCCATGATCCTTACCGTCCAATGGAATTATCCCTATTGGATCACACTGGCGCTCGCTGTTGCGGCAGGAGGCATCCTCGTACGCGTTTTTATCCTCTTCCACGATTGCTGTCATGGATCCTTTTTTGCGTCTCGACGGGCGAACACGATCCTAGGCTACCTCACAGGTGTTTTGACCTTTACGCCGTTTGAAGACTGGCGGCGTAAGCACAACAGGCATCATGCCACGGCAGGAGATCTCGATCGCCGGGGAGTCGGCGATATCTGGACAATGACCACCGAAGAGTATCTAGCAGCGCCGCTACGGAAGCGGCTCGCTTACCGGTTTTACCGTAATCCGTTTATTCTACTGGGGCCAGGCTCGATACTGCTTTTTTTATTCTTAAACCGATTTCCTAGCAAAGGCGCCGGCAAAAGGGAGCGCGCGAGTGTGGGTTACACTAACCTGGCGCTCTTGTTGATCGTCGGAGTCGCTAGCTGGACCATCGGCTTACAGGCATACCTCTTGATTCAGCTGCCGGTCATTTTAATTGCCGGGGTTCTTGGGTCGTGGCTGTTCTATGTCCAACATCAGTTTGAGAACGCCTATTGGATACGTCACGATTCCTGGGATCCTTTCAGAGTCGCGTTGGAGGGTAGCTCTTATTTGAAGCTGCCAAAAATCCTGCAGTGGTTCACGGGTAACATCGGATTACATCACATTCACCACGTTCGGCCGAGCATTCCCAATTACCACTTGCAACAATGTCACGATGAAGTACCTGCGTTTCATGCAGTCGAAGCCATCACGCTCAAGAAAAGTTTTCGGTGTCTACAATTAGCCCTCTACGATGTAGAGAAGCGGAAACTTGTCGGGTTTCGCTCGTTGCCTGACCTTGAGCGGGGGCGAAGCTACCGTCCCCTCGGGGCGTGAAATTTCAGAATAAGCGACATGGATCCACGATGGGTCCGTCCGAGGAGCGAAAATGAAAAGCAGCGTTTCATACAAGAATTGCCTCATACGCAGCGAATCGTTTCAGCTCGTGCAAAGTAGCAGCTGGATTCCGCGATACACCTTGACGCGCCAGGACGCCGCGAATAAGTGGAACGGCACTCCATCGCATCACGATCGACTCGACAAAGTTTTTTGGACGGAAGACGCAGCCGACGAATTCGCCGTGCAGGACGCGATTCGGCGGATCGATCGAAACCCAGGTTCAAAATGATGCAAGAGAGATGGCGGGTTAGAGATCAACAAGTATCAGCCTGAGATTTTTTAAACGCGGCAGAGGAAATTTTCGATGGTCGCAGAATTAGTTATTACCAATAACGCCGTGGCAACGATTCGCGACGCGGTCGACGCACATGGGCGGCGGCGCGTCGAAGTAGTCGGGGGGAGCTCTCAGCTTGAGCTGATAGGCACGGAGTCCGACGATCGGCTCGATAAGAACATCGTCCCCTCGGACGTCATGTGCGAGTTCGACGGGGAGCCGGAACTGTCCCAAAACTTCGATGAACCGACGACAATCGATGCGGTAAACGGCGTGTACATTATGGACGCTGCCGAGAAGCAGCGGCTGGAAGAAAAACAAATCGAACTGTACTGTGACGGCGAAGAACACGTATTGCAAGGTGTTGTGCTCTTGAAGCCGAACGGCGGGAAATTAAAGAGGAGGTAGCGATGGGAGACAAAGGCAAGAAGGATAAGGACAAAACTCGGAAACAGAAGATAAAAAAACAGGTACAAACGGCAAAAAGTAAGTTGGAGAAAGTACCGACAAAATTCCCTGCATAGAAACTCTGGCGCGGTGACCGCCGCAACTCTGCTGCTCAAGGACAGCTCTGGTATCACAGGGCGAATGCTTTCCCTGCTGGACATACCCTCGGTTTTGCTTAGGTCTTGACTTGATCTGCCGAAATAGAAAGCGAGCTACTTCTTTAAGGTTTATAGCTACTAAGCTTAAACGAATCGTTACTTGCCGCGTTGGCACCGTTACGGTGCCGCCGCAAAAGGAAGCGCAGGCAATTTGAACAAGCCTACTTTGTACAAAGACTATTTAATTCGCGCCGAATCATTTCAGCGCGAAAAAAAGGGTGCCTGGGTGCCGCAATATACAGCGACTCGGCAAAATGGCGCAGCGACGCTAGCGGCATTCCCCGTGCAGCAATATCAATTCAATCACTCTTACCCCACTCAAAGTGAAGCGGATCAGTTCGCTTTGCGGTATGCGCGGGAGTGGATTGATGCGTACGGATCACAAAAACATTTCGCTGGCGGCTTACTTGTGGAAAGCTAGACTGCAAGCATGGTAAGCCGCCATGGTCGTTGGATCTGAGTAGCTCTGGTCCATCTGACCCTCGACTCCTCGCTTACGAACCGAGCGCTTTTCTCAATTGCACGAACGATTGCAGCTGTCCCTGGTTGACCGAGATCTCGTTGTCCTGCGCTTGATAGAGACTGCGCTGGGTTTCGAGCAACGTCAGATAATCGATGGCGCCCGCGTCGAACCGCGCCTTGGCGATATCGTAAGCGTTTTGCGACTCGCTCACGGTTTGGCGCGAAAGCACGGCGCGCTCGTTGGTGCTTTTGAGCGCGGCGAGCGCATCCTCGACCTCGCGAAACGCGGTGATCACGGCCTTTTGATATTGCGCCGCCAGTTCTTTCTGGCGCGCCGTGACGTTTTCCAGATTGCCGGCAATACGCCCACCGCTGAAGATCGGCGCGAGCAGGCTCGACGCGAACGAAGTCGCCGCCGCCGCGGGATTGCCGAATCCGGCAGCGATATTCGAATCAAGCCCCAAAGTCAGCGCCGGGAAGAAGGCGGCGCGGGCGACGCCGACGTCGGCATTGACGGCACGCAATCCCGCTTCCGCGCTTTCGATATCGGGCCGCTCCACAAGGAGACTCGCCGGCGGCGTGAGATTTACCTGGGGCATCTTTAGCGAAGCCAGTTCGGCTGACGGCACGGATAAATTCTGCGGTGGCAGGCCGAGCAAGATTGCCAACGCGTTGGCGGTGGTCGTCTGCTGCTCGATCAGCGACGCCAAGGTGGTGCGGAAGCTGTTCACGGCGACGCGCTGCTGGGAAACTTCCAGCCCCGAGACGGCGCCCTGGGCAAAGCGCGCTTCGATGATACGGAGGATTTCCTCGGCGTTCTTGAGATTGAATTCAGCGATGCGGATGCGATCGTTGAAGCTTATAAGCTGCGTGTAAAAGTTGGTCACGTCGGAAGTGACGACGAGCCGCAGCGCTTCGCGGTCGAATTGGCTCGCTTCGGCGCGATAATCGGCCGATTTTGTCTGGTTGCGATTCTTGCCCCACAGATCCACTTCATAACTTATGCTGCTGCCGCCGCGTGCTGTGTTGGTGTCGTTCGAGTCCTGATAGATTCGGGAGCTCGAACCGCTGGCAGTGACGCTTGGATAGAGCGGCGCACCGGCAACCTTGGCCTGCGCCCGCGCCTGGTCGATGCGGTACAGCGCCGCTTCGAGATCGAGATTTTGCGCCAAAGCCAATTCCACCAGGTGATTTAGATCCGCGCTGCCGAGCTCGCGCCAGAACGGCATCGTGCTCGGCTCATTGCTCACTCCGACTCCCGCGACGCTCGACCAGTCATTGGGAACCGCGATCTCCGGCCGCTGGTACTGGGGCGCCAGGCTGCACGCCGAGAGTGCCAATGAAAGCGCAATCGAAACGCTCAGCTGGCCGCGCCGTTTGAATCGCCTGCGAGCCGCTCGGAATCCTTCAACCGGGTCAGACCCCGCGTCGAGTTTATCGGCTAGGGAAGAGCTCACTCGTGGTGAGATCGTCGAGCCGTCGACCAACCTCATTAGATCGTTTTTCATTTGTTACTCCGATGCTAAAGCGATGACCGGATCGAGCTGTGCCGCCTTGCGCGCCGGCAGGTAGCCGAAGATCAAGCCGGTGGCCGACGCGCAGACGAAAGCAAGCACTGCCGGCGTGACCGAGAAAATCACCGACATGCCGGTGTAACGCAGCACGAGGCCGGCGCCGACGCCGACCAGAATGCCCAACATACCGCCGGCGGCGCAGACCACGGCGGCTTCGATGTTAAATTGCAGTAAGATGTCGCGCATGCGCGCGCCGGTGGCCATGCGGATGCCGATCTCGCGCGTGCGCTCGACGACGCTGACGAGCATGATGTTCATGACGCCGATCCCGCCGACGAGCAGCGAGATCGCCGCCACCGTGCCGAGGAGCAACGTGAAGGTGTCCTGGGTTTCCATGGCCGCTTGCAGATACGACGCCATGTTGCGCACGCTGAAGTCTTCGGTCTTGTGGCGCGAGCGTAACAGCGCTTCGACGCTCTGCTGCGTCGCCTCGATATCGGCGGCGTCTTTGACTTTGATGGTGATGCTGCTCAGGTAGTTTCTGCCGAAGAGCCGGACCAAGCCGGTGTTGATCGGCACGAAGATGACGTCATCTTGATCGCTGCCGTTGGGCGAAGCGCCTTTTTCGGTCATGACGCCGATCACATGGAACGGCACGTTGCGCAGTAGAACGTATTTGCCGACCGGACTATCGCCATTGGGAAAGAGCGTTTTCGAAACGGTTTTTCCGAGGACGACGACGGCAGCGTAGTGTTTCATATCGTCGGCATTGAAAAACTGCCCCTCGGCCACCGGCCAGTCGCGCGCTTTGGGGAAGTCTTCTCCGGTGCCCTGGACCGAAGTCTGATAATCGATGCTGCCGAAGCGCACCGTGGCCCGGCTGCTTCGCTCGGGCAAAGCAGCTTCGATGTTGGGTAGCGTCTTAATGGCGGCGGCGTCATCCGGCACTAGGGTGGCGATATCGCCGGCGTTACGAATGCCGGCGGCGCCCGGCCGTATCAGCATCAGGTTCGTCCCGAAGGAGCTGATGCGATCCATCACCTTTTGCCGGCTGCCTTCGCCGACGGCCAGCATCGCCACGACGGCCGCAACGCCGATAATGATGCCGAGCAAGGTCAAAACGGTGCGAAAAATATTGACGCGCAGAGAGCGCCAGGCCGTGACCAATGCTTCCTGCACGCTCGCCGCCAAGCCGACGCCGTTTGCGAGCGCTCGATCTTCGTCGAATGCCGCGCCGGTTTCGTCTCGCACCGTGCCGGTATCCTCTAGAATACGACCGTCCTGGATGCGCACAATCCGGCTGGCGTTTTGCGCGACGTTTTCAGCGTGGGTAATCAAAATAATCGTGCGCCCTTCGGCGTGAAGCTGCTTCAGCAGCGCGAGAACTTCGTCGCCGCTGCGCGAATCGAGCGCGCCGGTCGGCTCGTCGGCGAGGATCACCGGCGGATCGTTCACCAGCGCGCGCGCGATCGCCACGCGCTGCTGCTGGCCACCGGAAAGCTCCGAGGGCCGATGATCGGTGCGGTCGCCGAGACCAAGCCGTTCGAGCAAGCTCACGGCACGCTCAGCCCGCTTGTGCTTTGCCAGCCCCGCATAGACGGAGGGAATCTCGACGTTCTCGCCGGCCGTTGCGGTAGCGAGCAAATTGTATTTTTGAAAGACGAAGCCGAAGGTTTCACGTCTGAGCGCGGCGAGTTCATCGGGCGAGAGGTTGGCCGCTTCCCTGCCCAAAACGCGGTAACTTCCCGAAGTCGGCCGGTCCAGGCAGCCGATGATATTCATCAGGGTCGACTTGCCGGAGCCGGACTGACCCATGATCGCGACGAACTCGCCGCGCTTGATCTTCAGGGTGATCCCGTCCAGAGCGCGCACGGTCGTGTCGCCGTTCTTATAATGTTTCTGAATATCGGTCAGTTCCAGGATCGTCGCGTTCATAGCCGTGGACCTCGGTTGAAGCGCTGCGCGTTGGGGTTGGCGCCTTGCTGCGCGCCGTTGCTCGCGCCGCCGGCGCCGGCTGGACGATTGACGAAAATGCGCTCCCCTTCTTTCAGGCCATCGATGACTTCGGCCTGGGTGCGCGTCTGCAAGCCGACGTGAATAACCCGCTGCTCGGGCTTTTCGCCGTTCGCAATCGCCACGCGATAAGCCTTGCCCTTGCCGTTGTCTTCTCGCGGCGCGCGGCGGGTGAGCACTTCCGCGGGGACGATCACGGCGTCCTCAGCCTTGCCCAGGACGAAGAAAACCTGCGTCGTCATGCCGGTCATGAGCCGACGACCGTCGTTTTGCACGTCGATCAGAACGTCATAGAGGACCACATCGTTGATGATCTGCGGCGACGGCTGGATCTGGCGTACTTTGCCCTGCCAGCGCCGTTCGCTGTCGCCGAGCGTGGTGAAGTAGCCCGGCATGTTTTCTTTCAGACGGTTGACGTCGGCCTCGGCCACCTGAGCACGCACGGTCATGATGTCCAGATTCGCGACCTGCATGATCGTCGGCGCCGACTGGTTGGCGTTGAGCGTCTGCCCCTCTTTGGTCGGCAGCGTGGTGACCGTGCCGGCCATGGGCGCATAGATTTTTGTAAAGCTGAAATTGGTGCGGCTGGCTTTGAGGTTGGATTCGGTTTCTTGAATCTGCGCATGAATCGCCTCCACCTGGGCCTTCGCGACCGCGGCCTGAGATTCGGTTTCCTGCAGCGCTTGCCGGCTGACCGCGTTGACCGCGATTAGGTTCTGGTTGCGCTTAAGATTTTGTTCGGCCAGCAGGGCTTGCGCTTTTTGCTCGTTCAACTGCGCGCGCAAGCTGTTAAGCCGCGCTTCGCCCGCTTCGACTTGAGCCTGGATGACGCGCGGATCGATCTCGGCGAGCAGTTGGCCCTTGGTCACGCTATCGCCGATATCGACGTAGATTTTCTTTAACTGGCCGGAGACCTGGGTGCCGACGTCGACGTACTGCTTGGGCTCGAGCTTGCCTTGCGCCGTGACAACTTCTTCGATCGTGCCGCGGGTAACGGCGAGCGGGCGCAGCGTTTGTTGCTGCTGGCTTTGCGCCGCGCCGCTGTACCAATACCAACCGCCTGCCGCAACCGTGGCAATTGCCAGCACGCCCACGAGCTTTTTGCGCGGTGCCTTTCCCAGAGTCAGTTTCCAGTTCATTTTTCGTTCGCCCTTCCTGTTGACTTTGTCAGTTGTTAATACGACCCAAGCGGCGCCAGTCTTCGCTGACGGCACAGTGAAAAAAAGCGCCGGGATTCCCGGAGCTTAGGGGGGGTTGCTGGGGATAATACTGGAGCGGCGCTAGGTCGATTTGGGCGCTGGCGGCGGGCGGCGCAGCAAGTCGACGAGCATACGCCGTTCTTCGGGCGCAAGCTCCTTGGCGGTTTGCTTGATCATTTGCCCCATGCGTTTGAACATCTCCGCGCGTAACTCTTCGATCTTGTTGATTTGCCGGTCGTAAGCGGCTTCGTCAAAGGGCTCAGCGCTCAAAATCCGCAGCGCCTCGGCGCGCGACTCGTCGATCTGCCGCCGCAGCGGATCGGCGGCAGCACGGATCTGAGCAAATTTGTCGCGGAAACGCGATTGCACCGGCTCGGGGAGTTTTTTGAGCGACTCCTCCATGCGTTGCTGGCGCGTCGGCGGAGTGTCGAAGGCACGCGGCATCTGGCCCAAAATCACCCCGAGCAAGAGCAAATTGAGCACAAGTGAGGCGACAAATGCCAATTTAACCGTTTTAGTCATAGCAGTGTCTCATCGGCCGCCAAGAAACCTTGCACGCTCGCGGAGCTCTCCTCGGCGATCGGGCTGCGGTCCTGCGGCGTGCTAAAGCCGATCACGACGCCGAGTATCAACGCACTGGCCAGCACATAGCCTGGTTTGGGCAGATGAAACTCGGCGAACAATTGCCGCATCGAATCCCAGAAGGAGATATGCGGCGCTTGCGGCAGGCTTCGCGCCTTCAAGATAATCCGCTGGGCCAAATCGGCGCCGGCCGGTTCGACGCGGCGCGAGCGCAGCATGTTGTCGAGTTTTTCGTCGCGGTTACCGTTCATAACCACCTCACAAGTAATCCTTCATGCGTTCCTTCAGAGTCGTCTTGGCGCGCATAATCAGCGACTGCAGCGCTTTCAACCTAACTCCCATGATCTCCGCTGCTTCCTGATTGGTCAATTCTAGGTCGAAACAAAGATTCAATGCTGTGCGCTGGCGCTCGGGCAGGGTGCCGATCGCTTTTTCCAATGCATTTTGCTCTTGCGCGCGTATCATCATCTCATCGGCCGGCTGACGCTCATCGATCACCGACGTTTCGTCATCAAGCGGCGCCGGCCTTTTCCGCTTGCGTAGGTCGAGACATAAGTTAACCACGACGCGATAAAACCATGTGGTAAATTTGCTGTTTCGCTGCGGCTGCCAGAGCGCGGGATTCTCCCATAACTTAAGAAATGCATCTTGGACCACGTCCTCGGCCGCTTCCTTGCTCTGCAGATAGCGATAAGCGAGCCGGTAGAAGCGGTCGCTGTGGCGCTCGACCAGCGCGGCAAAGGCTTGGCCGTTGCCGTCCTGGATGCGCTCGAGCAGTTCATGATCGTCTTTGTCGGGCCAAGCCGCCGGCATAGCGTTGTCGAGGATGATTTGAAGCTGCGACTGACGAACTCGATCATACAACCAGCGGGCTCCGAAGATAAGGCCACAATAAAGCGCCGTTCAGTGGTTGATACGATTGTTTGAGCGAAAGTCTTCGCCGCTGAAAAACTACTTGCTTTTTCCAGCCCTTCTCTGGGGTAAACGGTTGTTTATCAGAGTGCGGAAGTGCTCCTGCGCGGCGGCGCTCGCGGCCTCGAGCGAGCACCACGGAGTTTCCGCTCCGTAGAGGCGGATCGTCGGTTCGAAGCCATGCACGGCCGGCACAAAATCGCGAAGCGTGTCGTACCAGGCGCGCCGCTCGTCGCGATCAATTGGTTGGTCGTCCCGGGCGTCGATCTCGCCGCACAATTGCTGCCAGTGCGCGAGCGAAAAACCGAGCGGGATCGTCTCTGGATAAAGCGCTAGCGTGATTAGCCGTGCGCGGCTAAAGTGTTGGCTCTCGTCGAATTCTACGATAAAAGGCGGAGCTGAAATAAAAAAATCGCAGGGCGGCATGAGCGCGCTTTTGATAAAGTCGCGCTGGCCGCGCCACGCTCCAAGCGCGGCACGGATCTGCTGCAAAGAATCGGCAATGAGCGTGTCGGCGTAGTCTTCCGGCCGTGCCGGCCACGGGAATTGATGATTGACTCGGCATTGGCCGTAGGTCGCCGCCAACAGTTCGCGCACGCGCTCTTTGCAGGCGCGGCAGTGGGCGGAGTGTATGTTGTTGTTCAAAATGTTCAATCGCTTTGCTCCGTTCAAGCGCTGCGCTCAGTTCAAATCGTCGGATTTCCGTAGACGAATTGAACGACTTGAACGATTGGAACCTCTTTAGAGTAGCCTAATACAGAATTAGACAAAGGAGAAACTCAACATGGTGAAGCCAGCATCGATCATCGGCGCGTCCGTTGGGCGAGTGGAGGGCGCCGAGAAGGTGAGCGGCCAAGCGGTCTATGGCGCCGACGTTCATTTTCGCGATACGTTGTGGGGGAAAATTCTCCGCAGCCCGTACCCGCATGCGCGCATCGTGCGCATCGATGCTTCAAAAGCGTCACAGGTGCCCGGAGTGAAGGCGATTGTCACGGGCAAAGATGAGCCCGATCATTATCAGGGCAAAAGCATTCGCGATATTCCCGTGCTGTGCTGGGACAAGGTGCGCTACATCGGCGATAAAGTCGCGGCGATAGCAGCCGAGAGCCGGGAGGCCGCCGAGGAAGCCATCGACTTGATCGAAGTCGAGTACGAAGAGCTGCCGGCGGTTTTCGACGTGCTCGAAGCGATGAAACCGGGCGCGCCGGTCCTGCACGACGACGCGCCGAGCTACGACGGTGCGCCCGCCGACATCATGGCAGGGGCGGGCAGCAACGTGCTCAACAAACTGACCTGGGGCAAAGGCAATATCGAAAAGGGCTTTGCCGAGGCGGACGTCGTGCTCGAGCATACTTTCCGCATTCCGATTCATCACCAGGGCTACCTCGAGCCGCAGTCGTTTATGGTCAAAATCAACGACGATGGTTCGGTCGACGGCTGGGCATCGACCAAGAGCCCGTTCGGCACGCGCGCGCAATTTGCCAAGGCGGCCGGCATTTCACCCGGTCAGATTCGCATTCATGCGGTGCACGTCGGCGCAGACTTCGGCGGCAAGAGCGGCGCCGGTGAATTACCGATCTGCTATTTCCTCGCGCGGCAAGCGAAGCGCCCGGTGAAAATCCTTTTGACCCACAGCGAAGAACTGATGGCGATGAATCCGGATCATTACACGGTCGTCAGGGTCAAGACTGGCGTGAAGCGCGACGGCACAATGACGGCGCGTTATCTGCAAGCGATTCACGGCACCGGCGCCTATGCTGGCATGAAGCCCGGACGCGCGAGCATCGGCGGCGCCGGCACCGCGGGCCCGTACAAGATCGAGCATACTTACATGGAAGCGCTGCAGGTCTACACCAACACGGTGCCGTGCGGCTTTTGGCGCGCGCCCGGCGCGATTCAAGCGGTTTTTGCCTCGGAGTCGCACATGGATCTGCTCGCGCGCGAACTCAAGATGGATCCGGCGAAGTTTCGCCGGATAAATCTGGTCGGCGAGGGCGAGATCAATGCTCTGGGGAAAACCTGGAGCGGCGTGAAAGCGAAGGAGACTTTGCAGGCGGCGCTCGACGCGGCGGGCTGGCAACAACCCAAGCGCGCCAACGTCGGCCGCGGTGTCGCTATGTACGAGCGGGGCACCGGCGCCGGCAAGGTATGGGTGAATTTAACGGCGGAACCGGACGGCACACTGACGGTGTTCACCGTTGCGGGCGATCAGGGCACCGGATTGCAGACGATCCTGTGCCAGACCGTGGCGGCGGAGATGGGCGTGTCCTACGAACGGGTGCGCTGCCGCATCGGTAATACTTCGGAGGTGCCTTACAGCGTCGACGTCGGCTTCGGCGGCAGCCGCTCGACGAACATCAATAGCACCGCGGCGGTGCAGGCTGCCGCCGAGCTGCGCGGAAAACTCAGGGCGCAGGC
>Ga0209640_10002649_pt1 | contig 15604 bp, 10 predicted proteins | sample RifCSP10_1_FD_184018 | JGI IMG/M metagenome (GOLD analysis project Ga0209640, IMG submission 184018) | Soil microbial communities from Rifle, Colorado - Rifle CSP2_sed 10_1 (SPAdes) (version 2) | ecosystem: Environmental > Terrestrial > Deep subsurface > Rock core/Sediment | place: Rifle...
TCGTCGCTCTTCGCCAGAAGGTGAAGGACGCGCGGGTGATCGGCATCCGGGCAGACGGCTGGACTGGCCCTGACGTGCTCGAGATCGACGACACACGGTTTCGCATTGCGCTGTGCCGATCGCCCCTTCAGGTCCGCGAGGAGCTCATCGATGCAGACGGCGGCTCTGCCCTCGTCGTCCTCACGCCGGTCCCGGAGCAGGACCTTGGCGGCGACGTGCTCGCGCGGTTCGCAAAACGCAAGCTGCTGGACATCGACACGTGGGCCATCGCGCTCGATCTGTTCAAGGCGCGGGCCGTCGACCCGCGCGTCCAGCGCACGCGCTGGCTCGCCGACGCGCTTGTCGAGAGCGCGCCGCCAGGCGGGTACCAGCCTGTCCCTTCGGGTGTGCTCGATGCGGAGACGGTCTGGGACGTCCTTCTCCGTCATCGTCTTTCCCTGTCCGACGGTCGTCCGGATGCGGTGGCCCTGTTGCGCTGGGCCGACACACCGGGCGCCACCGAGCGCTACGCGACGCTTGCGCCGGACTTTCGGGAGGCTGTCAGGCGGCGCGTGCGGGAGACAGCCGGCGGCGTCGGGCTGGCGATGTTGGATGCGCTGGAGCTGTCAACCGCAAGCGATCTCGTCGCCATGGGGTTGGCGTGTCGGGTGCTGTTCCATCCGCAGGGACCGAGCGAACTGCGCGATGCCGCAATCCGGTTCGAGCGATTCCACAAGCAGCATCCCCTGTCCATCGAAGTCGCGCTGCAGTGGGCCGAGGCGGCCGAGCGGGTGCTCGTGGAGCGCGAGTCGGAGCTTGGATGGGCCGCGGCGCGCACACGTGCGGATCGGGCCGACCGCCTGCTCGGTGAGCTGGGCGCAGGGGCGCATCTGCACTTGGGGCGTTGGTCTCCGGGTGGGTTCGAGCAACGTCTCGGCCGCCTGGCAATTGCCCTTGGATCCGCGCTGAGTGATGCGTCTGCGGTCGCCAGCGTCGAGCGGATTGCTGCCGACGTCCTCGACCATCGCCTTGTCCGTTTCCAAGAGCCTCGCGGTCGTCGTGTCGAGATGGCACGTCGCCTCGTGCGATGGCTGCATCGAGCACCTGCTGCAGTTCCCGCCTCGCTTGCCGAGGCCGTGCAGGCATATTGTCGGGGGGAAGCGTTTGCCGACGCGGCACGACTGGCGCTGCTCGGGGGCGAGCAACCGCCGGCCCTCGGCCAGGCGTATGCCGAGTTGTTGAGCCGCGTACGGGAGCGTCGCGAGATTGAGAACGAGCGCTTCGGCAGGCTGCTTGCCGCTGCCGGGGCGTCGCCCGTCCAGGGTCAGATTGCCATCGTGCCAGTCGAGCGTGTGCTCGAGGATGTCGTGGCGCCTGTCTCACGATCGCACCCCGTCCTGATGCTCGTGATGGATGGCCTGAGCCGACCCGTCTACCACGAGCTGCTCGACTCGATCGTGGACGACAACTGGGGCCTGTGGAAGCCCGACCGTCCGGAGCTGCAGTCGTCGGAGTGGGCCGCTCTGGCCGTTGTGCCGACCGTCACCGAGGTGTCGCGCACAAGCCTTTTGTGCGGGACCCTGACCGTTGGCAATGCATCGGACGAGAAGCGCGGCTTCGCCGAGCATGCGGCACTGCTTCATACATCCAGATCACGGCGCCCGCCGTTGCTCTTTCACAAGGGCGAGCTGCTGGAATCGTCTGGCCGCGGGCTCTCATCTCATGTCAGGAGCACACTCGCATCACCCGACCAGAGAATTGTTGGGGTCGTCCTCAACGTTGTCGACGATCTGCTGTTCAAGGGCGACCAGATTCAGCCTCGATGGACGCTCGACGCAGCGCCGCTCCTCCGTGAGCTTCTCGACGCAGCGCGAACCTCAGGTCGAGCAGTCGTGCTGACAAGCGATCACGGTCATCTCCTGGACGATGACTCGGCGTTTCAAGGGAGAGAAGCAGGGGAGCGGTGGCGAGAAGATGTGAACGAACCAGGTGCGGGCGAGGTGAGGATCGAAGGCCGCCGTGTGCTTGCCCAGGGGCGCTCGTCCATCATCGTTCCGTGGAGCGAGCGAACCAGGTACGGACCGCGCAAGAACGGCTATCACGGCGGCGTAACAGCGCAGGAGGCGGTGCTCCCGCTGGCGGTTTTGGTCTGGGGAGATATCGGACCACGCGGTTTCGTCGAGGCGCCCCTTGCTCACCCCGACTGGTGGTTCGAGCCAATGGGTGCCGCAGTCCCAAGGCGCGCGGCACCGCCACCGACGGTTACACCGCCCAGAACCGGGAGGCCCTTGCTCGACGCACTCGAGTCGCCAGAACGTGTTTCAGTTCCGGTGGAGAAGGAACCGTGGTGGATTAGTGGGCTGCTGGCGTCCGACAGGTACGGCGAGCAGAGACAGTTGTCGTCAGGACGAGGCTTGCCGCCCGACGAGGAAGTGCGCCGGCTGCTTCTCGCATTGGCAGAACGCGGCGGGAGGATGACGCGGGCGGCGTTGGCGCAGCGGCTTGGCATACCGTCCATCCGTCTGGCGGGAGCGATCGCCGCCACACGGCGCCTGTTGAACGTCGACGGGCTCCAGGTGCTGGAGCTCGACGAACCGTCCGAGACGATCATCCTGAATCGACCGCTCCTCGAGCAGCAGTTCGAGCTGAAGGAGTGATGGACGTCAGCGCACAGCGGCGGGAGCAGATCATTGGCGCCCTCAGACGAGGTACCGTGCCTGAGTCGAGCCTCGATCTGCTTGCCGTCGGCCTCGAGCCGTTCGAGACGACGCTCGACGAAGAGCTCGCGGCTGTTGGCAGGGGAATCGGCGCGTTCAAGGCCGTTCGCGGCGAATACGGAAGCGGGAAGACCTTTTTCGCGCGCTGGCTCCAGGAGCGTGCTCGGCGGCGCGGGTTCGCCACTGCCGAAGTGCAGATCTCTGAGACAGAGACTCCCCTTCATCGCCTGGAGACGGTGTATCGACGCCTCATGGAACGGCTGGCGACCGCGGACACCCCGCAGGGGGCATTACGTTCGATCATCGACGGCTGGTTCTACACACTCGAGCAGGACGTGCTGGCCGAAGGCGCCCATGCACGGAACGATCATGGCGCGCTGGTCAGCCGTACGAGCGCGCTCATGGAACAGCGCCTGGCCGGAGTGACCCGTACGGCGCCGGCACTTGCCGCTGCGCTGAGGGCGTATCGCCACGCGCTTCAGGAGGGGCAAACTGACCTGGCGGACGGGTTAGTCGCCTGGATCGCAGGCCAACCCAACGTAGCAGCCTCCGTGAAACGGGCGGCAGCCATCAAGGGCGACATCGATCACTTTGGCGCGCTCAGCTTCGTTCAGGGCCTGCTGGTGATCCTTCGCGACTCCGGGTACTCGGGGCTGTTGCTCGTGCTGGACGAAGTGGAGACCCTCCAGCGCGTCCGAGGCGATGTCCGCGAGAAGGGTCTGAACGCGCTGAGGCAGCTCCTAGACGAAGTGGATGGCGGTCGATTCCCCGGGCTTTACCTGCTCATCACGGGAACCGCGTCGTTCTTCGACGGTCCTCAAGGCGCCCAGAGACTCCCGCCGCTGGCGCAGCGGCTTCACGTGGACTTCACGACGAATTCCAGATTCGACAACCCGCGAGCAGTGCAGGTCAGGCTCTCGCCCTTCACGCGCGAGCGTCTGTGTCACGTCGGACAGAAGGTCAGGGACATCTACACGTCTCACTGCCCGAGCGCCGATCGCATCACGGCTGTCGTTGCGGACGACTACATCGCGGAGCTTGCGGAAGCCGTCACAGGTAGGCTCGGCGGCAAGGTCGGAATTGTTCCTCGACTCTTTCTCAAGAAGCTGGTGGGCGACATTCTCGACCGCGTCGAGCAGTTTCCCGATTTCGATCCTCGGCGACACTACGCATTGACGCTTGCCGAGCCGGAAATGACGGCGATCGAGCGAAGCGCAAGCGGCGGAGCGACCGTCGATGACATCGATCTGAGCACGTGAGCGCCTTCGACGATCTCCACCCATCCGTTCAGCACCACATCGTCAACAGTCTCGGCTGGTCGTCGCTTCGCCCTTTTCAGGAAGAGGCCATCGGCCCTCTTCTCCGCGGCGATCACACACTGCTGCTGGCGCCAACAGCGGGCGGAAAGACCGAAGCCGCCATGTTCCCGATGTTCTCGCGAATGCTGGCCGAGCGCTGGGCCGGTCTCAGCGTCGTGTACGTCTGTCCGCTGCGAGCACTGCTGAACAACCTCCATCCCAGGCTGGAGCACTACGGTCGTCTGCTGGGACGCCGCGTGGAGCTCTGGCACAGCGACACCACGGATCCCCTGCGGCGCCGGATTGTCACGGATCCGCCGGATGTGCTGATGACGACGCCCGAATCGCTCGAGGTGATGTTGATCACTCGCCGAGAGCACCACGAGCGGCTGTTCAGTGAGCTGAGGGCAGTGGTGGTGGACGAGATCCACGCGTTTGCGGGCGACGACCGCGGCTGGCATCTCCTGGCCGTCCTGGAGCGACTGAGCCACCTGGCGGGCCGCACACTTCAGCGGGTGGGACTCTCGGCAACCGTTGGTAATCCTGACCAGCTTCTCGAGTGGCTGGCCGGTGCTGCGTCAGGTCAGCGGACGGTCATTTCGCCGACGACCGACGCTGGCGCTGACGTCGAGGTGACCATTGACGCAGTCGGCAATACCGCCAATGCGGCGACCGTCATCTCGCGATTGCACCGGGGCGAAAAGCGCCTGGTGTTCTGCGACAGCCGGTCCAAGGTGGAAGACCTCGCCTCGCAGTTGCGAAAGCTGGATGTTCAGACGTTCGTCTCGCACAGCTCGCTCAGCCTCGACGAGCGTCGCAGGGCCGAAGAAGCCTTTGCGTCGGGCACCGACTGCGTGATCGTGGCCACCAGCACGCTGGAGCTCGGCGTGGATGTCGGCGATCTCGATCGTGTCATCCAGATCGACGCGCCCGTGGCTGTGTCGAGCTTTCTCCAGCGTTTGGGTCGGACGGGCCGGAGGGCCGGAAGCCGCCGCAACTACCTGTTCCTGACCACGACATCCGAAAGCCTGATGCAGGCGGCAGCGCTCGTGAGGCTCTGGGGCAAGGGACACGTCGAACATGTTCAGCCTCCGCCGGCGCCGTTTCACATCCTCGCCCAGCAGATCATGGCGCTGGCGCTCCAGCAGGGCGGCATCGCGCGTGACGAGTGGCGACGACAGCTCGGTAACGTGCCCGGATTCAGAACCATGGCGGATGAGCACGTCGCCCAGATGCTCTCTTACATGATTGAGACCGCTATTCTCCGCGACGATCAGGGAGTGCTATGGCTCGGCCGCGCAGGCGAGGACGAGTACGGGTGGCGGCACTTCATGGAGCTCTTCACCGCGTTCATCAGCGAGCCGCTTGTGGGCGTTCGCCACGGCGATCATCACATCGGCAACGTCCATTCGACTACGTTCGCACGATGGCCGGATGCGGAGGTCGTGCTGGTACTTGGCGGTCGGAGCTGGCGAGTCACTCATGTCGAATGGGGTCGTCATCTGGCGTACGTAGTACCCTCGGAGGATCAAGGGCGTTCGCGGTGGGCCGGCACCGGCCAGCCAATTCGTTATGAGCTGTGTCAGGCCATGCGCGATGTCCTTATCGGCTGCGATCTGCGCGCGAGCCTCTCGAAGCGTGCTATCGAAGCGCTCGACGATCTACGCAAGGACTTTACCTGGCTCGAGCCCGGTTCGACTGCGGTCGTACGGTCGCGCGATGGAGTCAGATGGTGGACCTTTGCCGGGCTTCACGCAAATGCCGCTCTCGCCACGCATCTCAAGGCGCGGCAGGGTTACGCCGTGGCGCCGAATAACCTAGCGATCCGGATGCCCAGTGACCGATCAGGCATGGAGCTCGAGGCTGCGATTCGCGAACTTCGCGCGACTCCGCCCGAAACGCTCCTTCCCGAGGTGTCGGCCAAGGCGCTCGAGGGGCTGAAGTTCAGCGCCTGTTTGCCCGGCGAACTGGCGATCCGTGTGCTGCAGATGCGGATGACAGACTTTCCGGCCGTACGGAACGTGCTGGCCGAGCCGGCTCGTTTCGTAGACGTTACGAAGGATAATCCCCTCCCAGGGTAACCGAGGGGAGATCGGCTCGATAGGCGCTCCACAGCCTATCGGACAAGTAAATTTCACTCCTGGCCGGTTCGGCGAAGCGGACGTCATCGCGCTACCCTGATCTGATACACCCGTCTCGCACTCGAGCAGTGCGACCCGTGGTGCGCCGTTATCACCTGGGTCATATCCGACGACGATTCGCGTCATGGCACAGTGGCAACAACGTCATCCGCTCGGAATCGTTGGTCTCCCTTACACCAGCCGAGCGACAAGTCCACGCCGCCGCGGTCACCTACGGCAACCAGTTCTCCAATGCCCGGCGTCCGACCGAACAAGCTGGCAAACGCCGCGAAGTCTTCAAACCAACGATCCGTCGGGCTGAAGGAATGAACGAGCATCACGGCGGATGTCGCGAAGTACCGTTGCGCCGTGATCACGGCTGAAGCGGTCCGATGAAGCAGTTGGTACCGAATCGTTCCTGGGACATCGGTCAGTCCAAGGCAATGGAGAAGGAATCTTACACGTTCCTCCACGCCTTCGGAGTCGCCGGCCTGCCGCTCAGAAACAGTGGGACCGAAGGGCTCATCCACCTTGCCCTCGATCGCGATCGTTACGAGGCCTGATGCGTTGCGCGCCAGGACGAACACGTCGGTCTGCGATTCTCGGCGGCCGCCCGGTAATGCAACTTTGTGTTCCGGTACGATTAGCTACGGCTCGATATTCCGCAGCTCGTCGGACGACTCGAACACACGGCGGACTTCCGGCGGCAGACCGGCTGCAGCCTCCCAGGAACGAGCCAGCGTCATCGCTGAGAACCCGACTTTCCAATGCCGGTCTGGCCTCGCCAGGAGTCGACGCCAATCCTTATGGGACTGTGTCGGAATGAGGATCGGTGCCATTGCTACCGCCCGCGACCTCGGGGCGAGTATGTACTGAGCATCTCTAGACGGTGCTCATGCCTGGGCTCAAGGCGCCCCTCAGTCGGCGTCGCAGGCTGTCGAATCCAAGCAGCGTGTTTGCGATCTGCGCAGGCGAGAGGCCATCGACGTCAATCGGACCGAGGTCATGCGCAAAGTGGATGATGGCCCAGGAATCCTGTTGGCGATCGAGTTCACGAACGTGATCAGAGACTACCTCGGGTTCCACGCGACCCACGTGCCGTTCGAACCAGCTACCTTCGGAGAACGAGAACGTGCGCGTCCTCCAGGCTCCCTCCGGCACTTGTTTGCTGCGCATTCGAACATTCACCGGCCCTTGGAGGAACTCCGCGGTTGCCACGACATCCGTTACGAAGAGGGCATCCACGTGATTCATGAGCCGCGGCCAGTCCCAGGTCCGCCGATCCATCAGCTTCCCGGGTTCGGCGGTGGCTCGAGGATTCTCGTAGCCCTTTTCAACGGACAGTCCCAGGGAGAGCACCGCGTAGTCTTGGGCGATTTGGGCGAAGAACTGCGCCTCCGCGTACTCGATGTCGCCTTCGCGCCACCAATACGTGTGCTTCCAGTTCGCGGCGACGGGGAAGTTGCGGATGCGAAGAGTGCCGTGAGACAGGCCGAGCCCCCGGTCCAGTTCGTCTCGCACGAGTTGCATCAGCGCATCGTTGCCAAGAACGAAGAAACCTTGTCGCAACCATGAGCCGTGCACTGTCGCCATGCTTCGTCCTCCTTCCTGGGGAGACGCCGCTCGCGTTGGCGGCCTCAGGGCATCGAAATTGTAAGCCTGGATTACCGCGCCGTGGGCCTAAAGGTTCGGCCTGCCTTTGACGCCTTACGCCAATAGGTCCGCGTGGGCGTCAATGTCCATTCCTGCGGATGTGCGCACGAGGAAGTTCGAGAATCTGCGGCGAATCCCGACGGTGCCAAGCATCGCTATCAGCGTGACGCGCATACAACCGTATTCTTGGGCTCCACGAGTCAGTTCGACTGCAGGCGATTAAGGTACCGGCGAATCCGTCGCGCATTCGTGCCGGTATCGCTGCGTCCGACTCGCGATACCGAGCGCACGTCGACGCGCGTGCCGGCGCCCCACGGCGTGAGCCGGGCGACGATGTCGTCCTTGAATCCGAACCAGCGGGTGGTGTCGGTGGCCTCGATGCGTCCAGAGCCTTTGTCGGCCGTGACGATCTCCCACCCGTCTTGCTGCGCGGCAGCCAACGCGCGACTAAAAGCTTGTTCCAGCGGAATTGGCAACGTAATCGGGACCAGGTCGGGATATCCCTCACGCTGCAGCTCCGTAAGCTCGGAGGGCCGTTCGAGGCTATTCGGAGCGTCCGCACGGAGAGGCACGACCGCCTCGAACACCGGAGGGTTCTCCAGATCGGTGGTGATGTCGTGGATGGGCGGGACGTTTCGCGCGCGGCGCAGCCATTCGGCCGGAATGCCGAGCGCAGTGAGACCCCCGAGGAGCCCGACGACGGCGACGAGCATCTGCCCGCGCTCCCGGCGCGGGTAGGCCAGGCCCCCCGCAACGACGCTGAGAACGATTGCCGCGCCGCCGACGTACGCGGCCCATCGAAGAAGGGTGAAGGCGTTGTCGAGCGACAGGAGGCCGATCCGATACGACGGTCCCGCCAGTGCCAGCAGCATCAGACCGATCGCGGCAATTCCGCATGCCGATAAAGAGAGGCGCATGGGTCCTCGGTTCGTATTGTAGGCTGTCTGCATGCACCTGGCCGCTCTTGGTTGGGATGAACTGTTCGCGGCCGCTTTCGCCGCCTTGGCTCCTGGCCCCGACGTGGAGCCTGCGCGCGTCGTGATCGGGTTCAACTACCTCTACCGCGTGTGGACCGACCACGGCGAGCTCGACGCGACACTCTCGGGCCGGTTGAAGCATCGTGCGACCAGCCGAAGCGAGCTGCCGGCCGTAGGCGACTGGGTGGCCGTGCGCAGGCGGTCGCATCAGGACAAGGGCGCGATCGTGGCCGTCCTTTCGCGCCGCAGCGCGTTCTCGCGCAGAATGGCCGGCGCGGTCACCGACGAACAGGTCGTTGCCGCCAACGTCGACATCATCTTCGTGGTCATGGGGCTCGACGCCGACTTCAGCATCCGTCGTCTCGAGCGATATCTGCTGCTCGCCCACGAAGGCGGCGCGGCGCCGGTGATCGTATTGACGAAGCCGGACCTGTCAGACGACGCGGGGGGGCACGTGGCGGAGGTCACGCCCGTCGCCGGGGCCGTTTCGGTTCATGTCGTGAATCCGAGGAGCGGCGCCGGTGTCGACGCGATCGGTGCGTATCTGACGCCCGGACGTACGGGTGCGCTGCTCGGTTCGTCGGGTGTGGGGAAGAGCACGATCATCAACCGCCTCGTTGGGGCGGACGTTCGCAAGACGCGCGAGGTGCGTGCGTCGGACCAAAAGGGGCGGCATACGACGTCGCACAGAGAGCTCGTCGTCCTGCCGAACGGCGGCCTGATCATCGACACGCCCGGCATGCGGGAACTGCAGTTGTGGGACGTGGGCGAGTCGGTGCGTGAGACGTTCGACGAGATCGAAACGCTGGCCGCGGCGTGTCGTTTTACGGATTGCCGCCACCGTAATGAGCCACGATGCGCGGTGAAGGCAGCCGTTGCCGATGGCAGTCTTCGATCGGATCGGCTCGAGAGTTATCTCAAGCTGCAGGACGAGTTGGTGGCGCTCGCGCGCCAGCAGGACGAGCGCGCGCTGCTCGAACAGAAGCGACAGGCGAAAATCGTGGGAAAGGCGCTCAAGAAACACTACAGAGAAGAAAGAAGCTAACTTCCCCCTTCCCCCTATCCCCCTTCCCCCTGTCTCCTATAATGTCGCGGATGTTGGTCGCGCTGGCGCTCTTCGGGCTCGTCCAGGCGCAGTCCTTCTTCACGTCAACGCTCCCGCCAGCCGAGCTGCAGAACAAGCAGGCCGTGCTCGAGACGACCTACGGCACGGTGGTGCTCGATCTGTTGGCGGATGCAGCGCCCAATCATGTCGCACACTTCATCACACGCGTGCGAGAGGGGGCGTACGACGGCACCGCCTTCCATCGCGTGATTGCGATGGGGATCGTGCAGGGCGGCGATCCCTTATCCAAGGATCCGGCGCAGCAGGCGAAGTACGGCACGGGAGGGCTGGGCGTCCTGCGCTTCGAAGCGAACGCCGAAAAACACACGCGCGGGGCGGTGTCGGCCGTACTCGTGCCGGGCCAGCGCGACAGTGCAGGCTCGCAGTTTTTCATCTGCATCACCGATCAGCCGGCGCTCGACGGCCAGTACACCGTGTTTGCTCGCGTGGTCGAAGGCATTGGCGTCGCGCAGAAGATGTCTCTCGTGTCGGCCACGGCTGAGAACGTTCCGGGCGAACGCATCGAGATAAAGCGCGCAACGATTCGCGACAAGCCGGCGCCCGAGCGGGAGCCGTTCGTCGACGCGTCGGTGGAGGAACTGGCGCGACAGTTGGTCGTCATCGAAACGTCGATGGGCAATCTGACGTTGGAATTGTTTCCGGACCGCGCGCCGGGCCACGTGCGCGCGTTCCTGCGCATGACGGCATCCGGTGTGTACGATGGCACGGCGTTCCACCGTGTCGCGCGCGGTTTCGTCATCCAGGGAGGTTATCTTCCGTCCCGCCGCGAACCGCTCGAACCGATACAGCAGGCCTACGTGCGGGCGCTTCCACCTGAATTCAGTCCAACGCCGCACGACCGCGGCATCGTATCGATGGCGCGAGGCGACGATCCAGGAAGCGCAACGTCATCCTTCTTCATTGTCCTGGCGCGCACGCAGGCGTTGGACAACCAGTACACGGTGTTCGGGCGAGTCGTGGAAGGGCTGGATGTCATCGACACGATCGAGGCGGTTCCCGTGAACGGCGAGACACCGGTCACGCGCATCGAAGTGATGCGCGCTCGAGTCGTGAGCCGGTGAGAAGCAAAATGCAAAATTCAAAATGCAAAATGCAAACGGCGCGGGCTGTGTTTGCATTTTGAACTTTGCATTTCGAATTACTCACCGGCAGGGGAAATCCCCGAACGGCAGTCGCGCCTGTGGATCCGCCGGCGCGGCCACCAGTTCGGTGCACAGGTTGTGAACGCTGACGCCGAGCAGACGAACAGGTCGCGTTCCTGCCGCTGTTTTCTCCAGAAGCGTCAACGCCCGCTCGATGATGGACTCCTCGTCGCGAGTCGGCTCGTCACTGTGGCTGCGGGTGATCGTCGTGAAGTCGTGGTAACGCACCTTGATCGTCACGGTGCGGGCGTATCGCTCGTGGCGCATCAGCCACCGCGCTGCGTCGATCGCCATTTCCGAGATCTCGGTACGGATTTCCGTGATATCCGTCAGATCGCGCGCGAACGTGTTTTCGCTGCCGGAGGATTTCGGGTCGTGCTCGGCCACCACGGGCCGGTCATCTTCCCCGCGCGCCAGCTGCTGCAGCCATTCCGCGAGCGATCCGACACTCTCTCGCAGCGCGGCCGGATCGACTGCGCGAACGTCAATCAGCCGTTCGATGCCGCGCGCGCGCAGCTTGCGGGCCGTCACGGGGCCTACTCCCCACAACGCATCGACAGGCAGACTCCGTAGAAACCCCTCAACGCGCTCCGGCGCGATGACCGTCAACCCGTCGGGCTTCTGCCAGCCCGACGCGATCTTCGCCAAAAACTTGTTTGGCGCCACGCCGGCCGACGCGGTGAGGTTGGTCGCCGCCCGGATGTCGGCCTTGAGCCGTCGCGCAACGTTGATGCCGAGCGTCTCGCCCCACGAGTTGCTCGTCACATCGAGATACGCCTCGTCAAGCGAGAGGGGTTCGACGAGTGGCGTCACGCTTCGAAAGATGTCGAAGACCTGCTGCGATACCGTCCTGTACTTCGCAAAGTCCGGTGGAACGATGATGAGCGATGGGCACAGGCGGACGGCTCTGGACATCGGGAGCGCCGATCGGACTCCGAAGACGCGCGCCTCGTAGCTCGCCGCCGCGACGACTCCACGCGAATCCGGAGCACCGCCCACCGCCACTGGCCGGCCACGGAGCGCAGGATTGTCCCGCTGCTCGACGGACGCGTAAAACGCGTCCATGTCGATGTGCACGATGCGCCTGACGCGTGAGATGTCGTTCACGCTTCTATCTTCTCGCTTCTCCGTTCGTGTTCAGGTTCGTGCTGAACCGAGAACCGAACGTGAACACGAACAGAGAAGGGAGAACCCAGAAGTGCGAACGACACGTCAGTTCCCTGTGGCCCCAAACCCGCCCCTGGTAACCGGCCGGAGGTCGCCGACCTCCTGCCACGTGACTCGGGGGGCCTGCAGGACGATACCCTGAGCCAGCCGGTCGCCCCGCTTGACCTGCACCGCGGCCGCGGTGAAATTCAGGACCTGGATCATGATTTCGTCCTCCGGGCCGGAATAGTCGGGATCGATGATGCCGACGCCGTAGGTCGGGTCGCTGGCGACCCGACTAGCCAGCACTGGCTGGACGGTCCGCTTTCGCGGACCGTCCCGAGGAGACCGCGCTTGAGCGGTGTACTGCTTCGGGCGAAAATTCCCAGAAAATGACCGGTCGGAACCTCGATAATGAGACCGGTCCTGACGAGCGCCACGCCACCCGGCGCGATCGTCATATCGTGAGCGGCGGCGAGGTCGAACCCCGCCGCTTCGTCGGTGGCGTAAGAAGGAAGAGGAATCGTGGGATTGAGACGCCGTATTCTGAGCCGCATCAGCGCAGCATACTTTCTGTTGCTCGTCTTGTGCACGGCTGTCGCCGCTGCACAGGAGCCGTCGACGCCGCTGGCGCTCGACCCTGCGATTCACACCGGCAAGCTGCCGAATGGGCTGACGTTCTTCATTCGGCAGAACACACAACCCGAGAAACGGGCTGCGATGCGCCTGGTCGTCAAGGCGGGGTCGATAGACGAGGCGGACGATCAGCGCGGCCTCGCACATTTGCTCGAGCACATGGCGTTCAACGGCTCGACACACTTCAAGTCGGGAGAGCTCGTCGACTACCTCGAATCGATTGGCGCGCGCTTTGGTCCCGACGTCAACGCCTATACGAGCTTTGACGAAACGGTCTATATGCTCGAGCTTCCGACCGACCGCGAGGAGATTCTCGGGCGCGGGCTCGATGCGCTGAGCGATTTTGCCGGCGGCATTGCCCTCGAGACGAGCGAGATCGACCGCGAGCGCGGCGTCGTCATCGAGGAGTGGCGCGGCCGGCAGGGTGCAGCCACGCGCATGGAGGCCGTGCAGATGCGCGCTCTGTTCGGCGAATCGAAATACACCGAGCGAGTGCCAATCGGGTTGCCCGAAGTGCTGAAGACGTTTCCCGCTGAGCGCCTCCGCGATTTCTACCGCGATTTCTACAGGACCGACCGTATGGCGGTCGTCGCGGTGGGCGATTTCGATCCTGCGCGCGTCGAGGCGCTCATTCGCGAGCATTTCGAATCGCTGCCTGCCGCGTCGCCCGCGACCCGATCGCTCTATCCGGTTCAGCCGCACTCCGATACGCGCTACGTCGCCGTTTCCGATCCTGAGGCGCAGGCATCATCGGTGACCGTCGTCCAGAAACGTCCGCTGCGAAGCGTGGGCACGGCCAGCGACTACCGGCAGTCGCTGGTACGGGGACTCGTGTACGGCATGGTGAACGCCCGGTTCACTGAAATCGCGCGCCGGACCGACGCACCGTTCCTGCGCGCCTCGGCCGGTGAAAGCTCGCTCGGCCGCGACGTGGAGACGTTCACCGTATCGGCGCGCGTGAACGACGGCGGAATCGAAAAGGGATTGGAGGCGATTGGCCAGGAGCTCGCCCGCCTGAGCCAGCACGGGTTTGCAGAGGCGGAGCTCGAGCGTGCCAAGAAGGACGTCATCGCCTCGTACGAGCGCGCGTACAACGAGCGCGACAAGCAACAGACCGGGGGTCTCGCGTCCGAGCTGGTGCGCCACTTTCTGACGGACGAACCTGCGCCGGGCATCGCCACCGAGCTTGAGCTCGTCCGCCGGTTCATCCCGACGATTACGACGGCGGAAGCCGTTGCCGTGATCAAGGAGGCCGTACGCGACGACAATCGCGTCGTCCTTGCGGTGTCTCCGTCGAAAGAAAGCGTTCCGGCCGTGACCGAAGCGGGCCTGCGCGCGGCGTTGAGCGCGGGCGCGGCGGCGACGGTCGAGGCCTGGCGGGATGGCACGACAGGGCGCGAGCTGCTCGCGAAGCCGCCGACTCCGGGTGCGATACGAGCTCGCCGCGAAATTCCCGAGATTGGCGTCACCGTGCTGACGCTGTCGAATGGGGTTGACGTCTGGCTCAAGCCGACAGACTTTCGAAACGATCAGGTCGCCTTTACCGCCTACTCCCGCGGAGGCACGTCCTTGGCGTCGGAAGCGGAGTACCTCGACGCGTCGTTCGGTGCGTCGCTCGTCGGCATTTCCGGTGTCGGCGGGTTCACGCCTGTGGACCTGGACAAAGTGCTCGCGGGACGCATCGCCAACGCTTCAGCGTTCATTTCCACGTACACGCACGGCATATCAGGCGGGGGCACGCCGCGCGATCTGGAAACGGCCCTGCAACTCGTCTATCTGTACTTCACGGCGCCAAATCGCGACGCTGAGGCGTTTACGCTGCTCAAGCGCCGCCTGGACGCAAACCTTGCGAATCAAGCGCAGAGTCCGGGAGCGGCGTTTGGCGAGGAGGTCAGCCGCCTGAACACAAACGACCACTATTCGGTACGTCCAATGCGGCCCGCCGACGTGCCGCGCCTCGATGCGGAGCGGATGATGACGTTCTACGAAGCCCGATTCCGCAACGCGGCGGACTTCACGTTCTTTTTCGTGGGCGCCTTTACCGTGGATCAGGTGGCGCCGCTGCTCACGACGTATCTGGCATCACTGCCGTCGACGGGCAAGGCTGAGGCCGATCTCCGCAACCTGGACCTGCGGTTTCCGGCCATGGTCGAGCGCGAAACGGTCAACAAGGGGCAGGAGCCGCGCAGCCAGACCGCGATCACGTTTTTCTCGGACACAGGCCTCGACGAGATCGAGAGCCACCGGCTCCGGGCGGCAACCACGGTGCTGCAGATGCGGCTGCGCGACGTGCTGCGAGAAGAGCTGGGCGGCACGTACTCCGTCGGTGTGGGCTACTCGGATACCGCGCCGCAGCCAGGGTACGGGACCACGACCGTGCAGTTCGGTAGCTCACCGGAGAACGCGGAACGGCTCCGGAACGTCGTCATGAGCGAGCTCGAAAAGCTCCGCAGCGACGGTCCGTCGGAGTCGGAGGTCGGCATCGTGAAAGAGACCGAGAAGCGGGAGCTCGAGACCGCGCTCCGTCAGAACGGCTACTGGCTGAACTCGCTGCAAGCTGTGCATCTTCTGGGCAGAGACCCGATCCGCATTCCGCAGCGCATCGAACGGACGGAATCGCTGAGCCGGGAGAACATTCACGCGGCGTTCCGCAAGTACTTTCCTCCGGACCGCCATACCGTGGTCACGCTGATGCCGGAGAGCGCCGGACGGCCTGTCGCCGCGCGCTGACGCGCTCCAGGTCCGGCTGAAGCCGGACACTACGTACGACGTGGCTGTCGTGGTGTATGTGGCGCGAACCCTGCCGGGTT
>Ga0209640_10002650_pt1 | contig 15599 bp, 13 predicted proteins | sample RifCSP10_1_FD_184018 | JGI IMG/M metagenome (GOLD analysis project Ga0209640, IMG submission 184018) | Soil microbial communities from Rifle, Colorado - Rifle CSP2_sed 10_1 (SPAdes) (version 2) | ecosystem: Environmental > Terrestrial > Deep subsurface > Rock core/Sediment | place: Rifle...
GACGATACCCGTGGCCGGTGCGCCGACGACATTCGTGCCCAACCGGCCCATCGAATGGAACATCCCCGCCGGTACCGGCGGCGGCGCGGACCAGCAGGCGCGCTTCATGGCGCCGCTCATTGCGAAGCACAATCTGTCCCCGGTCCCGTTCGTCCCGGTCAACCGCGCGGCGGGCGCGGGGGCGCAGGCGTTCATCTACATGATCGAAAAAGCCGGTGATCCCCATCAGATCCTGATCAGTCTCGACAACGTGTTCTTCACCCCGTTGAACCAGGATCTGAAGATGCCGGACGGCACCCGGTTTTCCTGGCAGGACATGACCCCGATCGCCCGGTTGCTGCTGGACAACTTCATCCTGTGGGTCCACAATGACTCGCCCTGGAAGACGTTGGCCGAATTCGAGCGCGCGGTGAAGGCGGCGCCCCGGGGCAGCATCAAGATGTCGGGGACCGGATCGCGGCAGGAAGACGAAATCATCATGGTCCTCCTCGAGCAGACCTGGGGCGTGAAGTTTACCTACGTGCCGTTCGCCGGCGGCGGGGCCGTGGCGGCGGCGCTGGTGGGCAAGCAGGTCGACTTCTCCGTCAACAACCCGTTGGAAGCCATCGGGCATTGGGAAGGCGGCCGCGTGCGGCCGCTGGCGATCTTCGCCTCCCGGCGCGTGGCAGCCGCTCCCTGGAACCGGGTTCCCACGATGCGAGAACAGGGCGTCAACATCGAGTACCAGATGCTGCGGGGCATCTTCGGACCCCCGAATATGTCCACGGCCGCGGCGGTCTGGTACGTGGAGTTGTTCCGGAAGTTGCTGGACACGCCGGACATGGCCGATTTCATCAACCGTGGCGGGTTCGACAAGGCCTTCCTCACCGGTGCGAACTTCACCAGATGGCTGGGGGGGAAAGATGCCGAAGTGCGCAGCCTGATGGTGAAAGCAGGGTGGATCAAGTAAGACTCTCACGGGAGCGGGGAGCGGCACCCGTCCGTTCCCCGTTCCCCGTCCGGAACGAGGGCACCTATGCGCAAGGCTGAGACCGCGGTCGCGGCCCTCCTCACCCTGTTCGCGCTCGGGATGATTCGTGAAGCGACCAAACTGTCCGTCGGGTGGACCGGCATCGGGCCGGGGTCCGGATTCTTTCCGTTCTGGTTGTCCGTCGGCGTGGCGGTGACGGGTATGATCATCCTCACCCAAAGCCTGCGAGCCCCACGCAGGGTGGAGGACTCCGAACCGTTCATCCCGCAGAGGGCCTGGAAACCGCTGCTGATCGTGCTTCTGCCGATGGTGACCGTGATCGCGCTGATGAAGTGGCTTGGGATCTACATCGGCGGGGGATTGTATCTGGCCGGGTACATGCGCCTGGTCGGCCGGTTCCGGTGGCCGATGGTGGCGTTGATCAGTGTGCTGATCCCGGTCGTGCTGTTCTTCATCTTCGAAAAGTGGTTCTTGCTGCCGCTGCCTAAGGGCAGCCTCCTCGAAACGCTCCTGTACGGGAGATAGCCCATGTCCGTTTTCAACGACCTACTCTTCGGCCTGAGCGTCGCGCTGACGCCAACCAACATGGTTATCGCCGTGGTGGGGCTCATCCTGGGCACGGCGATCGGTGTGCTGCCCGGGTTGGGTGGAACCAACGGCGTGGCGCTCCTGCTGCCGCTGACCTTTACCCTGCAGCCGACGTCGGCCATCATCCTGCTCGCGTCGGTGTACTGGGGGGCAATTTTCGGCGGCGCCATTACCTCCATTCTCTTCAACATTCCCGGGGAGCCGTGGTCGGTCGCGACCACGTTCGACGGGTACCCGCTCGCCAAGCAGGGGAAACCGGGCCTCGCGCTGACGGCGGCGTTCACGTCGTCGTTCATCGGCGCGCTGGTCGCGATCGTGTTGTTTACGTTCTTCGCGCCCCCGCTGGCGGAACTGGCCTTGAAGTTTGGACCACCGGAGAACTTCGCGGTGCTGCTGCTGGCGTTTTCGACCTTCACCGGGCTGGGCGGGGGCAAACCCTCCAAGACGATCCTGATGACCCTGCTCGGCCTGCTGCTCTCCACCGTAGGATTCGACATCATCACCGGGAGCCCGCGTATGAACTTCGGGCTCGTGCCGCTGCAGTCGGGGATCAACTTCATCGTTATCGCCATCGGGCTCTTTGGGCTGGGCGAGATCTTCCTGACCGTGGAGGAAGGACTGCGGTTGGAAGGGGTCAAGGGCCGGATCAGTTTTCGCGACCTCCTGGAGACTTGGAAGATGTTCCCCAGTTACCTCGTCACCATCATCCGGTCCGCGATCATGGGGTTCTGGATCGGCGTGCTGCCCGGCACCGGCGCGACCCCGGCCTCGTTCATGAGCTACGGGCTGGCCAAGCAGTTCAGCAAACACCCGGAAAGGTTTGGTAAAGGTGAGGTCGAAGGCGTCGTGGCGCCCGAGACCGCCGCACATGCCGCCGGCATCGGGGCGCTCCTGCCGATGTTGACGCTCGGCATCCCCGGATCCCCCACCGCGGCGGTGATGCTGGCGGGGTTCTTCATCTGGGGTTTGAACCCCGGCCCACTGCTGTTTGCCACCAACCGGGACTTCGTCTGGGGACTGATCGGGTCGATGTACGTCGCCAACGTCATCGGCGTCATCCTGGTGCTGACGTTGGTGCCGGCGTTCGCCGCGATCAACCGGGTGCCGTTCTCAATCCTGGCGCCGCTGATCGTCATCATGTCCAGCATCGGCGCGTACGCGACCAACAACCAAATTCTCGACCTCTGGCTGATGCTGGGGTCCGGCGTGGTCGGGTACATCTTCAAGAAGCTGAACTACCCGCTGGCGCCGCTGGTCGTCGCCCTGGTGCTTGGTGACATGACGGAACAGGCGCTGCGGCAGAGCCTGATCATGTTCCAGGGGAACCCCGCCGTCTTCTTGCAACGTCCGATCACGATCCTGTTCCTGGCCGCGACCGCGTTGTTGTTCGCCCTGCCCGCGATCCGCGAATACGGCAACCGACGCCGCCAGGCCCGCACACCGCAGCCGGACGCGGCCTGAGCTGCGACTCCGCGGTCCGGTCGATTCGGGTAGAATGACAGGGCGATGAACTTACACTTCGACGTCGGCGTCCTCCTGATCGTCCTCCAGCTGATCTACCTGGAGGGCATCCTGTCGATCGACAACGCAGCCGTGCTGGGGGCGATGGTCAGCCATCTCCCGTACAAGGAGCCCATCCCCTGGCCCGGCCCGCTCCGGTTCATGCAGAAGCCGGTCCACCGCCTCCTTGGCGGCCAGCGGATGGCCGCGCTGAAGGTCGGGCTGCTCGGCGCGTACATCGGACGCGGCAGCATGCTGTTCATCGCCACCTGGGTCGTCCAGAACAAGTGGTTGCTCCTGCTGGGCGGGCTCTACCTCATCAAGCTGGCCGCCGATCACCTGGGGGAGACGCCGGCGCAGGCGCGGGAGGCCGCGAACGAGGCCGCGGGCGAACCCGTGGTGCGGGTCGGCCGGTCGTTCTGGAGCGTGGTGCTGGCCGTCGAACTCGCCGACCTGGCGTTCAGCCTCGACAACGTCGTGGCGGCGGTGGCGCTGTCGCGGGAACTGTGGGTTGTCTTCCTGGGGGTCGCTTTGGGTATCATCACGATGCGGTTCGCCGCCGGGATCTTCGTCTACCTCATCTCGCGCTATCCCGAACTGGAAGCCGCCGCCTACCTGCTGGTGTTCAATATCGGCGTGATGCTGCTCCTGGAGGATTTCGCCGGTATTCATCCCACGGATCTGCAGAAGTTTGTGGTCTCGGTCGGCACGCTGGGGGTCACGCTGCTGTGGGGACGGAGCGCGGCCGTGCGGCGGTTTGCGCGGAACTTCCGGTGGCTCCGGCGCGTGCTCGGGCTGGTCAACCTCCTCTTCGTCTATGCCTTGAAACCGCTGACGTGGTTGTTCGGCGGCAGCGTCATGGTGGTGCGGTCCCTCGCCTTCATGCTGACGGTCCGGCGCCGCGCGCGGCAGGCCGATCTCTCCGAGGAATTGCTCGGGTCGCCGTCCCTGGACGGGGACCGGCGCCGCCTCCGTCGAGGCCGCGGCAGGCAGCCGACGCGCCGGCCCTCGTGAGCTCCTTCGACTCGCTGCGCTCGCTCAGGACCTGCGGCTTGACACATTCCCCCGGTTCTGCGAAGGTGTGAGTAATGATCTGCTGCTACATGCCCCGACAATGCATCTGTTTTAGGCGGAGGCAGGTTGTGCCTTCGCTGCGTCGTTTCGCGTAGTTCCCTCTGGCACACAACCTGACTCCGCTTCCACCGCCGGACTGAGTCCTGGACCCAGGACTCAGCGCCCTGAACTCGAACGAGCGGAGGCTCCGGACATGAGAGTCGATCACAACGCAATCAAGTTTTCCCAGGTTGTGCTGACGGTCGTGGCCCTGGTCGCATTCGCCGTTGGTGCCGTCTGGCTGGTCGGCGTGCTGGCCATCATCATGGCCGTCAGTACGGCGGTGCCGCCGTGGGGTCCGTTTCGGGTGCTCTACCGGTCCGTCGTGCTGCCGGCGGGGTGGCTGCGGCCGAACATCGTCGACGACGATCCCGCGCCGCACCGCTTCGCCCAGGGTGTCGGCGCCGCGTTTCTCGGAGCATCCTGGATCGCGCTCACGGCGCAGGCATCGGCGCTCGGGTGGGTGCTCACCGTGATCGTCGCCGCCCTGGCCATGTTGAACGTGCTGGCCAACTTCTGCGCCGGATGCTTCGTGTACTATCAACTGCGCCGGTACGGGCTGATTCGGCGGGCGGTCTAGTCCCGTACCAACTCGATAGCTCGGCCTGTTTTCTAGCGTGGGTGAAGTAACCGGAGAAGAACAGATGTCGCCAAACAAGTTGGTACGGGACTAGGATCGTGGACGCCCGGCTGACCGTCCTCGTGCTCATCGCCGCCGCCGTGGTGGTGGTCTGGGCCGCCCTCGCGTGGCGCACCCGGCGCTTCCGCGTCGCTCCCGCCGCGGATCTGCTCTCGCTGCCGCGCGGGACGCGGGCGCTCGTCATCGCGTTCACCACGCCGGACTGCGCCCCGTGCCGGATGCAGCAGCGGCCGGCGCTGGAGCAACTCCACCGTGCGCACCGGCAGGACGTCGAGGTACGCGAAGTGGATGCGACCGTGGACCCGCGCCTGGCGGACCGGTTTGGCATTCTCAGCGTGCCGAGTACGGTCGTCATCGCTCGGGACGGAACCGTCCTCGCCATCAACCACACCCTGGCCGCGGCCCCCAAACTCGCGGCGCAACTCGGGCTCAACGGCGCTCTTCGGGCTTGAATCGGCGGCCGCCCGCGTGCTACAATCCCCTGCACATATGGCGATGAGGGGGTCCCGCCCCTGAGCCGGCCGCGAGCCTAGACGGCGAAACGGCCCGGGTCTCGCACCGAGAACGCGAACAGAGCGCCGGCGGAATGCCGGAATGAGGGTGGTACCACGGGCACGTCCCGTCCCTTGCGGACGGGACGTTTTGTTTTAGACGGGAGGGGAGGCCAATGGTGGTGGAGCGCGAGACGGTCCGGGACATCCCAAAGAAGGCCGACAATATGAGCGAGTGGTACACGGCCGTGGCATTGAAGGCGGAACTGGCGGACTACACGCCGATCCGCGGGTTCATGGCGATCCGGCCATACGGGTACGCGCTGTGGGAGGCGATTCAGTCCTGGCTCGACCGCCGGTTCAAAGAGACCGGGCACATGAGCGCGTACTTCCCGCTGCTCATCCCGGAGAGCTTTCTGCAGAAGGAAGCCGAGCACGTCGAGGGCTTCGCCCCGCAGGTCGCCTGGGTCACGCGGGGCGGGGACGAGGAACTCGCCGAGCGTCTGGTGGTGCGCCCGACGTCGGAGGCCATCATCCTGCCGATGTACGCGAAGTGGATTCAATCGTACCGGGACCTGCCCGTGCTCCTGCTCCAGTGGAACAGCGTCGTGCGGTGGGAGAAGTCCACGCGGTTGTTTCTGCGCACGTCCGAATTTCTGTGGCACGAAGGTCACACCGCGCACCGCACCGAGGACGATGCCGACAGCGAGTGCCGCCTGATTCTGGGGATCTACAAGCAGCTGCTGGAGGAGATCATGGCGATTCCGGTGCTGGTGGGCACGAAGCCGCCGAGCGAGCGGTTCGCCGGAGCGACCAATACCTACACGCTGGAGGCGCTGATGCCAGACGGTCAGGCCATCCAGGCGGGCACGTCGCACTTTCTGGGCCAGAACTTCGCCAAGGCGTTCAATGTGAAGTTCCTGGACAGCGACAACCAGGAGAAGTACATCTGGTCCACGTCCTGGGCGGTCAGTACGCGGCTGATCGGGACGCTGATCATGGCCCACGGGGACGACCGGGGCCTCGTGTTGCCGCCGAAGATGGCCCCATACGAGGTCGTGATCGTGCCGATCCTCGGCAAGCAAGAGGACCCGCAGGTGCTGGCGGCGGCGCGCGCGCTGGCGGAGCGGCTGCGCGGCCGCTTCCGCGTCCGGCTCGACGACCGCGAGGCGTACACACCGGGCTGGAAGTTCAACGAATGGGAACTGCGGGGTGTGCCGGTCCGCGTCGAGATCGGGCCGCGGGACGTCGCCTCAGGCCAGGTGGTGCTCGTGCGCCGCACCGGCCTGACGAAGGATGCAGTCAGCACGGACGCGGCGCCGGAGGCGATCGCCACCGCGCTGAACGAGATCCAGCAGGAGATGTACAGCCGCGCCAAGGTCTATCTGGACAGCCACACGACGGCGGCGGCGACGCTCGATGAGGCGGTTGAGCGCCTGCAGGAGCGGCGCGGATTCGTCAAGGTGGGCTGGTGCGAACGCCAGGAATGTGAGGACACGCTCCGTGAAAAGAGCGGCGCGTCGCCGCGCGTGATCCCACTGGATGAACGTCCGTCAGGAGAGACGTGCGTGGTGTGCGGAAGGCCGGCCACGGTGTGGATGTACTGGGCGCGAGCGTATTAGTCTTGAGCCGGTGGGAGGGAGGCGGGAGCCTCTCCCCGAGAGCACTTCACGGGGACCCCTCAGGCTCCCGCCTCCCTCCCACCGGCCTGAGTATGTCTCCTTCGTGAGGAAGAAGGCGGATGCCCGCACCCCGTCCCTCTGTCGATGATGTAGAAGACTTGCAGGCTCTTCGCCTGCGCCTGCACAGATTGGACCCATCGCGGTCGCTGTGCGATGTTCGCGCGGCGGTCGCGTTCGTTCGGGAACGGAAGGTCGTGCTCTCCGCCGGCCGCTCCAGCCTACCGATGTTGGCCGAAGCGATCGTCGGCCATGCGATTCGAGGCAGCTGGATGGCCGATCCGGAGGTATTCCGGATCCATCGGCTGATGCGCCGCGTGCACCGGTCTCCCGCCCTGGTCAGTGCGCCGCTCATCGAAGGCAAGGAGACCATGATCGACGCAGCGTTGGGCCCAGCCGTCCAGCGCATCGCGGGCGATGGAACCCGCCGGGAAGCGGTGATCCACCGCCTGCCCCCGCCGGCGCGTGCGCTTCTCCGCGAGGTGGAGTCCTCGGGCGAAGTCCGGATGGATCGCTGGCGGGTCTCCGCGGCCGCCGGCCGTGATGCCCGTCTTCGTCTGGTTGCGCAGTGGCTAGTTTCCAGTGCCTCGATTCACACGGAGTCCGGATACCACACCGCGCTGGTTCGGCCGTGGCGCACGTCAGCCATCGCCGTGCGGTTCGCCAAATCGGCTGCCCGCCTGGATTATGATGATGCCTGCCGGAGGCTGTGGCAGGCTGCTGCACGCTCTGCGGTGATCGTCCCGGAGCGCGAAGCCCGCCGGTGGTTTCCGTTCGGGGATGCGGGGTTGGGCGATCTGATCGATGCCGGACGGATTCAGCGGCTCACCGCCGCCAGGCGGACCTGGCTCATCGGCCAAGAGTAACCAAAGTCGTCATTGCGAGCGCAGCGAAGCAATCTCAGTGCTGGGATTGCTTCGTCGCTAACGCTCCTCGCAATGACTGCTGTGTAGTTAATCCAGGAAGAGCGGCACGATCTCGTACTTGTTGACGTCGAGCAGGCCGCGGTCGGTGATCTTCAGGGCGGGGATGACCGACAGTGCCAGGAACGACAGCGTCATGAATGGATCATCCAGGCGGCTGCCCATACGGTGGGCCGTCTGCTGCAGCCGGCGCACAGATTCGGCGACTTCGGCGACAGGACGGTCGGACATCAGCCCGGCGATCGGCAGGGGCAGGGTGGCCACCTCGCGTCCGGCGACCGCCACCTGACCGCCTTTCATTTCGATCAACACCTCCACGGCCGCGCGCATGGACTCATCGTCGGCCCCGACGACGATGATGTTGTGCGCGTCGTGGGAGACGGTCGACCCTAAGGCTCCCAGCTTCAGTCCGAAGCCCCGGACGAAGCCGATCCCGACCCGGCCGCTGCCGGTGTGGCGTTCGATGACGGCAATCTTCAACAGGTCCCGGCCCACATCGGCGGCCGCCTCGCCGTTCACGATCTTCGGATCATCGACCGCCGGTTCGGTGACGATTTGGTCGGGGACCACCTGGATGACACGCATCCGGCCGCCGGAAGCCGGCACCGTGAAGCGCAGGCTGTCGCGGCGGACATTCATCGAGACCGGCAGTGTCGGCAGCGGGACGGGCCGCTCGTACGGGAGCAGCGTGCCGTGCTCGGCGACGAGCCGTCCGCCCCGATACACCTGCAGCGGCCGCGGTGCCCGCAGATCCTCGAACGTGACCAGGTCGGCCCGGCGTCCAGGGGCCACGGCGCCGCGATCGTAGAGCCGGAAGCACTCCGCGGCGTTGAGACAGGCCAGTTGCAGTGCCAGCATCGGGTCCAGCCCCCACGCGATCGCCTGCCGCACCATCGAGTCGATGTGGCCGACGTCGAGGAGGTGCATCGGATTGCGGTCATCCGTCACAAAGAAGCAGCGCCGGGCGGTCTTCTGCGTGACGAGCGGCAGCAGGTCGATGAGGTTGCGCGCCGGGGACGCCTCGCGGATCATCACGTACATCCCCTTCTGCAGTTTCTCGCGGGCCTCGTCCACCGTGGTGCACTCGTGGTCGGAGACGATCCCGACCCCCACGTACGCGTTGAGGTCCAGCCCGCGGAGCCCGGGGGCGTGTCCGTCGATGATGCGCGGTCCGGCGGCGGCCAGCTTCGCCAGGACGTCAGGGTCGCCGTCGAGGACGCCCGGATAGTTCATCATCTCCGCCAGGCCGGGAACCCACCGGTCTTGCAACAGCACGGCGAGATCCGTCGCCCCCAGGGTCGCCCCCGAGCTTTCAAACGGGCCGGCCGGCACACACGACGACGCCATCAGGTGGACGGACAGCGGGTTGTACTTGGCCGCTTCGAACATGTACCGGAACCCGGTCATGCCCAGTACGTTGGCGATTTCATGGGGATCGGCCACGACCGTGGTCGTGCCGTGGGGGACGACCGCGTGCGCGAATTCGGGGATGTTGACCATCGCGCTTTCGATGTGGACATGCCCGTCGATGAAGCCGGGGGCGAGATAGTGGCCGTGGAGATCGTGGACCTGCCCGGCGGTGTAACTCCCCGCGGGCCCCACGCCGGCGATGCGGCCGTCGGCGACGGCGACCTCGCCGTCGATGATCTCCTGGGCGTAGACGTCGATGATCTTCGCGTGGGTGAGCACGAGGTCGGCAGGTTCCCGCCCACGTGCGACCCGGATGTAGCGGGAGACGTCCATGATTGGAGCACGCTTTCAGTGGTCCCGGGTTGCTTCCTGCACCCCGCTGGGGAGGGTTTCGGTTCACCTAACAAGAAGGTGCCGGAATTGTGGCGCACATTCTCCCCTACAATGGTCAGACGCACTACGATTTACAGATTGCCGGCGTGGTTCGGTCGCTGCCCCTCATTCAGGTGGCGCCGGATACCTGGATCGCGTACTACTATAGCCTGGGCGACACCGAGGTCATCGACCGCGCCGCCAAGCTGCTCGCGCCGCAGTTGAACAGTCCCGACATCCTGATCACCACCGAGATCAAAGGGATCCCGCTGGTACACGCGATCGCGACGAACCTGGGACTCAAACCCTACGTCGTCTGCCAGAAGCGGATCCGGCCGTTCATGCTCTCCCCGCTGGTCGTGCGGTACAAGCCCATTACGGCCAAAACTGAGCAGGAACTCTACCTCGACGGGCGCGATGCGGTGAAGGTGAAAGGGAAGCGCGTCGCGCTCGTGGATGATGTCTTCAGTACCGGCGAGACCGTGCGTGCGATGGAAGGGCTGGTGGCTCAGGCCAAGGGCACGATTGTCGCCAAGGCGGCGATGTTGCTCGAAGGTGAGGAGATTCCGGGAATCTCCCACTTGGCGATTCTTCCCATCTTCAAATCCGCTTGAACTGCGCGGTTTGCACAAGGTACTACCCATGGACATACTGCTGCCTCGAACGCTCGATGAAGCGTTGGAACTGAAAGCGACGCGGCCGCAGGCGGTCCCGATCGCGGGCGGGACCGATCTCATGGTGGAGCTGAACTTCGATCGCCGGCGGCCGGAGGCGATCCTCGATATCTCGCGGCTCCCCGAACTGCGCGTGTGGATGCACGAAAACGGCAGTTTCTTTCTCGGCGCCGGCGTGACGTACAGCCGGATCGTCGGCGGCCTGGCCCCGTTTGTCCCGCTCGTGCAGGCCTCGCGGACCGTTGGTTCGCCCCAGATCCGCAATGCGGGCACGGTTGGAGGCAACCTCGGCACGGCTTCTCCTGCCGGCGATGCGCTGCCGGTGCTCGCCGCCTACGACGCGCAGGTGGTGCTCGCCGCGGCCGGCGGCCGGACACGCACGATGCGTTGGTCCGAGTTCCTCACGGGGCCGAAGAAGACGGCGCTGGCATCCGACGAGTTGATCGTCGGGGTGCGCTGGAAACCCATCCGCGGGCCCGGGTCATTCTCGAAGATTGGCACCCGTAACGCCATGGTCATCGCTGTGGCCGGTCTCTGCCTGGTGATGGACGAGGACGGCCGGACGATTCGGGTCGCTCTGGGATCTGTAGGCCCGACGATCCTGCGGGCATCTGAGGCGGAGTCCTACGCGGCCTCGGCGATGACCCGCGCAGGTCTGTGGGAGGATCCGGCGGGGAGGTTGCCCGCGCAGACCGTCGAGGAGTTCGGGGAGCGCGTGGCCGCGGCCGCCAGGCCGATCGATGACGTCAGAGGGTCTGCCGCCTATCGCCGCCATGCCTGCCGCATCCTGGCGACACGGGCGCTGCGGTGGGCGCTCGACGATCGGAAGCAGGGAGCCGGGTAGAACGCAATGCGAGTGCGCACTCGGGTCAACGGGGAGTGGCGGGAGGCCGAGGTCTGGCCCGGGGCCAGTCTCCTGTACTTCCTGCGCGAGTCGCTGGGATTCGTCGGTTCGAAGAATGCGTGCGAGCAGGGAGAGTGCGGCTCGTGCTCGGTGTGGCTCGATGACCAGCTGGTTTGCGCCTGTCTAGTTCTCGCCGCTCAGGCCGCGGACCGGGACGTGCGGACGGTGGAAGCTCTGGCAGGGCCCGACGGGCTCCATCCCGTGCAGGACGCCTTCCTCGAGGCCGGCGCGGTGCAGTGCGGGTTCTGTACCCCCGGACTGATTGTCGCGGTGGCCGATCTCCTCATGCATGATCCGCATCCTAGCGATTCCGTCATCCGCGAGGCGCTGTCGGGAAATCTCTGCCGCTGCACGGGCTACGCGAAGATCATCGACGCGGTGCATCTGGCGGCGGAACGGATGAACCGCGGATGAAATACCTTCTGTCATTGCGAGGCCGAAGGCCGAAGCAATCTCAGTCCTGGGGTTGCTTCGCTACGCTCGCAATGACAGCTGTGAGGTAGCATGTCGTCGGTTCTCATCGATTCCTGCGACGTGGTCGTCGCGATGGACGACGCCGGGACCGAGATCGCCGGCGGGTCGATCCTGATGGTCGACGGCGTCATCGTGGAAGTCGGACGCATCGAACCGCGGCTCGGCGCCGAGGTGGTCAGCGGCCGCGGGATGGTGGCCCTTCCAGGATTGATCAACGCGCATCATCACCTCTATCAAGCGATGACGCGCGCCCGGGCCCAGGAGCAAGGCCTGTTCGGGTGGCTCCAGCGACTCTACCCGATCTGGGCCGGTCTCGATGTGGAGTGGATGCGGGCCGCGGCAGGAGTGGGGCTCGCCGAGCTCGCGCTGTCCGGATGCTCCACGACGGCCGATCATCACTACGTCTTCCCTAGCGGGGTCATGGGTATTTTCGAAGCGGAGATCGACGTGGCCCGTGCCATCGGCCTGCGGTTCCATCCCTGCCGCGGGTCGATGGACCTGGGCGCGTCCGCCGGCGGCCTGCCGCCCGACGCGATTGTGGAGGATACCGACGCGATCCTCTCCCATACCGAGGCGGCCGTACACCGGTACCACGATTCCGGTCCAGGATCGATGGTCCGCGTGGCGGTGGCGCCGTGCTCCCCGTTTTCAGCCACCCCGCGGCTGATGACCGAATCGGCCGCGCTGGCCCGGCGGCTCGGCGTGCGGCTCCACACTCACATCGCTGAAACCGTGGACGAGGATGCCTACTGCCTGGAGAAGTTCGGCCGGCGTCCGGTGGAACTGCTGGAGGAGCTGGGCTGGCTGGGGTCTGACGTCTGGCTGGCCCACTGCGTGCACCTCAGCGACGACGATCTGCGGCGCATTGCGCGGACCGGGACAGCGGTCGCGTGGTGTCCGTCGTCCAACCTGCGGCTGGGGTCGGGTATCGCCCCGGCGCGCGCGCTGTTGGATGCGGGGGCGGCGGTCGGTCTGGCGGTCGACGGGTCCGCCTCCAACGACACGGGGCACATGCTCGCCGAGGTGAGACAGGCCATGCTCGTGGCTCGCCGGGAACGCCCGGACGGATTGACGGCGCGCGATGCGTTGCGCATCGCGACGCGCGGCGGTGCCGCATGTCTGGGGCGGGATGACGTCGGCTCGCTCGAAGCGGGCAAGCGCGGGGACGTGGCGCTGTTTCGTGTCGACGGCTTGTCCTTTGCCGGCGCCGACGCCGATCCTGTGGCCGCGCTCGTGTTCTGCTTTCCCCGGCGCGTCGAGCACTTGTTTGTGGAAGGGCGCGCCGTCGTCCGCGAGGGCCGGCTCGTCACGCTCGATGAACAGACGCTGGCCGCCGACGGCCATCGTGTCGGACGCCGGATCGCCGGCGAGCCGCGAGCCACGAGCCCCGAGCCCCGGAGATCAGCGTGAGCGTCAAAGTCGCCGAACGGGTCAAAGGCGTCATCACCGAGAACGCCCGGCGTATCGACGGCGTGCCGAAGGTGAAAGGACAGTTTCTCTACGGCAGCGACCTGTGGGCCGAGAACATGCTGTGGGGATACACCCTGCGCAGCCCCCATCCCCATGCCCGCATCCGCCGCATCGACATCTCCAAGGCCCTGGCCGCCCCGGGCATTCACGCCGTTCTGCTGGCGGCCGACGTGCCGGGGAAGAAGACGTACGGGTTGGAGTTCGCCGACCAACCGGTGCTGGCGGGTGACCGGGTGCGGTATCAAGGCGAGCCCGTGGCGATTCTCGCGGCCATCGACCTCGACACGGCCAAGCGCGCGGCCCGGCTGATCGGTGTGGACTACGAGGTATTGCCGGCGGTTACGGACATGGAAGCCGCGCTGCGGCCGGACGCGCCCAAGGTGCACGACTTCGGCAACATCCTCCGGCACGTCCACATCGTCCACGGCAATCCCGACGCCCCCGCCGACGTCTGGGTCGAGGGCTACTACGAAACGGGGATGCAGGACCAGGCGATGCTCGGCCCAGAGGCCGGCATGGCCATCCCCGCTGACGACGGCGGTGTCGATCTCTACGTCGCGACGCAGTGGCTGCACGTGGACCAGCAGCAGATTGCGCCCTGCCTCCGCCTGCCGAAAGACAAAGTGCGGCTCCACCTGGCGGGAGTCGGCGGCGCGTTCGGGGCCCGGGAAGATGTCAGCATGCACATCCACTCGTGCATGCTGGCGCTGCGCACGGGCCGGCCGGTCAAGATGTCGTATGGACGCGAGGAGTCGTTCTTCGGCCACGTCCACCGCCACCCGTTTCGCATCTGGATGCGCACGGGGGCGGCCGCCGATGGCACGCTGGTAGCCGTCACCGCCCGCATCCTCGCCGACGGCGGCGCGTACGGGTCGTCCTCGCCGGCCGTGATCGGCAACGCGACGACATTTGCCGCCGGGCCGTACGAAGTGCCGAACGCGCGGATCGACGCGACGATGATGTACACGCACAATCCGCCCTGCGGCGCCATGCGCGGCTTTGGGGCCGTGCAGGTCTGCTTCGCCTACGAAGCGCAGATGGACAGACTGGCGAAGGCGCTGGGGATGGATCCGGTCGCCCTGCGGCTGGGCAACGCGCTGTCGACCGGCTCGATTCTTCCCACGGGGCAGGTGATCCGCGGCAGCGCTCCGGTGAAGGAAGTCATCACCCGCTGCGTCGCGATCCCGCTGCCCCCCGCGCCGGTCGGCCGCCGCGACCCGCTGGAATTACCGGGGGGCGCCAACAACGTCAGCCGCGGGGAAAGCCTGAAGCGCGGCGTGGGTTTCGCCGTCGGCTACAAGAACATCGCCTACAGCGAAGGCTTCGATGACGCCTCGGAGGCCCGCGTCAGGCTGTTCATGGGCGCCAAGGGCCCGGTGGTGGAGATCCACTGCGCGGCGGCGGAAGTCGGGCAGGGCATCCACACGGTCCTCGCACAGATCGCCCGGACCGAACTCGGCCACGTGGACGTCGTGCTGCATCCCACCGACACGCTCGTCGGGTCGGCCGGATCAACGTCCGCCTCGCGCCAGACGGTCATGTCGGGCGGGGCCATGCAGCTGGCCTGCCGCGCTGTGCGCGACGAAATCTTCCGGCGCGCGGCCGAGCAGTGGAAGTTGGGCTCGTTTGGCCCGCTGCCGTCGGGGGAATTCGCCCTCGATGCCAATGGGATCATCTCGATCGGAGACAAACCGGTTGGATGGATGAAGGATTTTCTCGCGTCTCCGATCGAGCAGACCCGCACCTACCACCACCGGCGCACGAAGGCGCTGGATGCACTGGGCCAGGGCGATCCCCACGTCATGTTCGCGTTTGCGGCCGAGCGCGCGGTCGTCGAGGTCGACACGGACCTGGGACTCGTCCGCGTCGTGCAGATCGCGGCCGCGCAGGACGTGGGCAAGGCGCTCAACCCGCAGGGCGTCTACGGCCAGATCGAAGGCGGCACGGCGCAGGGAATGGGGCTGGCGTTGATGGAGGAAATTCAACTGAGAGACGGCAAGGTCCTGAACCCGAACTTCACGGATTATCTCATCCCTACGATCCTCGATATGCCGCCGGTCATCTCTGAGCTGGTCGAGGAGCCGGAACCCGGGTCCCCGTTCGGCGCCAAAGGCGTGGGCGAACCGTCGACCATTGTGTCGACGGCCGCCATCGTCGCGGCCCTGCGCGACGCCACCGGCCGCGAGCTGAATCGCGTGCCGGTCAGTCCCGATGACCTCATCGGTCTGGCGCCGCCGGTGACGTCCAGCGGCCCCCCACCGGTGCCCGACGTGCCGTGGCCGACGCCGATCCCAGCGCTGCACGGGCTGGCCGCGGGGCAGGAAGAACTCATCGGGCCCAGCGAAGGCCCGGAATCTCGGTGACCGCCAGCGGCTAGCGGCTACTTCTCGT
>Ga0209640_10002652_pt1 | contig 15598 bp, 8 predicted proteins | sample RifCSP10_1_FD_184018 | JGI IMG/M metagenome (GOLD analysis project Ga0209640, IMG submission 184018) | Soil microbial communities from Rifle, Colorado - Rifle CSP2_sed 10_1 (SPAdes) (version 2) | ecosystem: Environmental > Terrestrial > Deep subsurface > Rock core/Sediment | place: Rifle...
ACCGTGTCGACTGTGAGGGGCCCCAGGGTCACGACCTCTTCGTTGGCCGTGCGGTCCCTTGCCCGAAGCCATATGCCGTACGTGCCGTCGGCCATCCCCGCGCGCGAAAAGCTGAAATTGTGGGTGTCGCCGGGCGCGAAGGCCACGGGCCCGTAGTTCAAGCCGTCCAGCGAGAACTCCACGGTGTTGAGGCCCGAGCCCGCCTCGTCCACGCGGGCGGTCCCGGCAAGAAGCGAGTTGTTTTGGATCCGAGGGAGTGTGGGGCTGAAGACCGTGAAGCTCGGCGGCGCGTCGTCCATGCACGTGACGTCGACCGTCGCCATGCCGGGCGAGACGAGGAACGAGGAGGGCGTGCAGTTGAACGTCGTCCCGCCGTCCCGGACCGTCGGCTGCAACTGGCGGTTGTCGATCCGGCTGCTCCCGGGGTACATCCCCCACCACACGATCTCCTGGGGCGCCCACGTCGATGCATTCACCTGGATCGAGGCCAACCCATTCCCGTCCAAGAGGGTCACGGCGTCGTCCGTGATCGCGACGGCGCCCTGCCACGTGGGGACGCCCATCGCAAGCCATGTGAAGTGCTCGATGCTGCCGCCCGTGCTCGGGTAGTTGGCGGCGAAGGCCGTGGCGACCGAATCGTAGATCCGGATGTGGCCGTTTGTGCCCGCGTCGAACTGGGGGCTCGCGCCCTGGATTGTCGAGTTGCGGATCACCCACGTGATGTCGTTGGCGAGGATGCTGTCCGTCGTGCCGACGACCGTCACATTGTCGGCGGTGGCGACGACCTGCCCACTTGGCAGCCCGTCCATCCGGAACGCCCTGAGGACGTTCGTGAACGTCATGTTCCAGATCGCAAACCCCCCGTCGAACGAATCACAACGGATCCCCGCAACCCCGCTCTCCGAGAACGCGCTGTCGTGGATTGCGTACGAGGTGCTCGGCGATGCCGCCTGCACATAGAGGGGCCACCCGCCCGATCCGTTGAGCGTGAGGTCGTGCAGGTCGAACCGCACCCGGCCGGTGTGGAGGGCGCCGTTGAATTGGATGCCGTTCGCGCTGCCCGTGTTGCGGATCGAGAGGTTGGCAATCTCGATGTCCTTGTTCACCGTGAGGATCGGCAACTCGTACGAGAGGCCGCAACCTGCCTGCAGTGTCTGGTTGCGGAAGTCGAGGGCCCGGCGCACGGCGATCGTGCCTCCGCCAGCGCTGCAGTTCCAAAGGTTCCGCTCAAGCACGAGCGCGCTGGTCTCCACCGCAATGCTGCCGAAGGTGGCGTTCACGAACGTGTCGTCCGTGAACTCGACCGTACCGCGCAGCCACAGCTTCCAGGTCTCGCCGACCACGGTCGAGTTGCGGAAGACGGCGCGGCCTTGGATATCGAGGGCGGCGCGGAACGGCAGGACCAGCGTGACGTTGTCGAACGTGAGGTCGCCGCCGCTTGCCACCGTCAGGTTGCCGTACTCGGTCGCGTTGCCGCTGAGGTCCGTGACGTTGAGCAGCGTGATGGTCTGGTCCAAGTAGGCTTCGGCGCCCGTCACGGACCAGTTGCCCGAGGGGGGAGGGGCGGCCGCTACGGGGCTTGCGAGCCATAGGACGAAAGCAAGGACTCCGAATCCCCCCGCCGCCGGGAGCAGGAGCCCGGCCGCCCGCACCACGCTCTTGCCCCCCAACCTCGGCGCGCTTGCGCGCCGCCGCCGGCGCAAAGGCCTTGGAGCGTATTTCAAGCCTTAGACGACGCGGACGAAAAAGTGAATGAAGCCCGCTCCCCGTGACGTCGCGGAGCCTTGCGCCCTTGGGGAGGCCCCCAAGCCCCCCCGGGCAGCGGTCAGCTCTTCCTGCCCGCCGCCTCGCCCTGCTTGCGCGCGGCTTCCTTCGCCTCGAGCGCCGCCGGCTTCACGATGTCGGGCTCGCGGCCCGCCTCGATGTCCCGCACGGCCTTCAGGTACTTCTCGCAGGCAAGCTTCACGCTCGGGTTGCTCTCGACGGCGTCGAGCTGCTTGATGATGTCGAGGTACTTGATTCCGATCTCGTGGTGGGTCACGATGATGGTCTGGAGGAGGCGCACGGCGTCGTAGCGCTCATGGCCCTCGACGGACTCGAGCCGCTTCATGAACTGGGGGAGGATCGGGAGGACCGCTTCGGGGTAGCGCTCGCCCACGCGCAGGATCGTGATCGCCATCATGTTGCGAGGCATGTGGTGGCGGTCGTCGAGGATCTCCGCGAGCTTCGGGATGTGCGCGTTGAGGGCCTCCGCCTTGATGCGGGTGATGTGGTCGAGCACCTCCGCGATCCCCCACCGCAGGCGGAAGTCCTTCTCGTGGATGTGGTCCACGAGCGCCTTCAGGAACTCGGGGTTTGCCGTCGCGTCCCTCGCGATCTCGACGAGCTTGGGGTTCTCGCGCAGGATGAGCTGCCTCTGGAGCTCTTCGTCCCACTTGGCCCAGCCCGCTCGGACTTTGAAGACGCCTGGGCCGACCGACATGGGGGGTAACGCTCCCGGCAATCGAGGCATCCGGTAGTAGAAAAAAGGTGGGCAGGGGCCGCTTGGCCCCCGGAAGGCGAAGCCCAGCGGCTTCAGGTGTGGATGTCCTCTTCGGAGCCGCCGTTTACCGCCGCGTACTCCTTGAAGGTCATCGCGAACTTCGACTCGATCTCCGTGCGGAAGGTCGGCCCCGTATTGTACGCGCAGAAGGGGATGATCCGCCCGTCCGGGGTCGCGTAGTGCACGATGCAGCGCTTCACGCGGTCGATGTCGTAGTTGTAGCGGTCCATGAAGTGCATCGCGCCCACGAAGAGCGTGTTCCAGTGGAACTCCGCGAGGCCCGCCTTTCCGCCGTCGTAAAAGACGCCGCGCAGGAGGTCGGCGACCTTGTCGACGCCCTTCGGCGCCTTTTCGAGGTCGACGTACTTGAGCAGGCGCCGCGCCTTGACAAGCGCGCGGACCTTCGAGGCCTTGAGCCCCTGGGTCTCCTCGGCGATCTGGAGCGCTTCGGCGTAGAGCCCGTCGATGTCGATGAACTGCGACACGCCCATGTAGCGCCCGTCCTCGCCGCGGATCACGTACGCGCCGATCCCGCAGGCCGGGTGGCACGTGAACGCGAGCTTGCCCTCCCCGTGGATCACGGACACGACCTCGGAGATCGCCGCGGCGACCGGGACTGGGTAGAAGTCGTTCTTCGTGAGGAAGCCCGTCTGCTCGACGGCGTCCTGCACGAGGTCCGACTGCGTGTATCGGCCGCGCATCCGGTCTTCGGTCTCCATGCGGCCGGAGAAGGACACGGGCTGGAAGTTGACGCTGCGCACGACGTCGAGGTTGTTGAGCGCGAAGCGGATGATGTCCCCGACCTCGTCGTTGTTGAGGTTCTTCACGATAACGGGCACGAGGCACACCGCGAGCGGCTTCGGGCGCACGCGCCTGCAGTTCTCGATCGCTTGGAACTTCTCCTTGAGGAACCCCGGGCGCTTGCGCGCGCGGATGTAGGACTCATCGCGGAACCCGTCGAACTGGAGGTAGATCATGTGGCCGCCGTTGTCGACGAACTTCTGGGCAAAGTCGGGCTCCTTGGCGAGCCGGATCGCGTTCGTGGCGACCTGGATCTGCGGGAAGCCGAGGTCCGAGCCCGCCTTGACCGCGTCGAAGAAGCGCGGGTAGATCGTGGGCTCGCCGCCCGCGAACTGGATCGCCTGGACGGGGACGGGCTTGAGGTCGCGCAGGTTGCGCATCATCGCGACGACGTCCTCGAAGGGCGGTTCGTAGACGAACCCTGCGGAGTTCGCGTTGGCAAAGCAGATCGGGCACTTCAGGTTGCAGCGGTTCGTGAGGTCGACATTCACAATGCCCGGGTGCGAGGTGTGCGCGTTGCAAAGCCCGCAGTCGTAGGGGCAGCCCGACGTGAGCTGCGTGTGGGGGTTGTCGATCCCGACGCCGTCGATCGCGTAGCCTTCGAACTTCATGAAGAGGTCGACGTCCGAGTAGTAGACGTCCGTGAACTCCCCATGGTCCGGGCAGTTCTTCTTAAGCATGACGCGGCCCTTGTCTTCGTAGATCACGCCCATGATCGTGCGGATGCACTCGGGGCACAGCGAGCCGATCTTGCGCGGGAGCTTCGTCTTGATTCCCGTGGGCTGGATGACCGTGAGCTTGCGCGTAATCGACGCGTTCGGCGCGTCCACGATGTCGCGCTCGACGGCGTTCACTTCGTATCCCAGGAGCTTCGCTTCGGCAGGGGCCACAGTTCCACCTTAGTCCCGGGTGAGCGCACCTTCTCTTATAAGCGTTCTGTCGTCCTGAATGCGACATCGGTGGTTTGGCCGGACGCGCGCCACGCCCCCCCAGGCCGTTCGCAAGCGTGAATTTGCTTCAGGGCCCTGGGGTTTTGGCCCGGCTTCAAAAGTAGCGATCAACAGTACTTTCTCCGGAGCTGCGAGGCGCTCTTCCCGCCTCACAACCCCACAAGGATTGCCTCTCGGCAGACGATCCAGGCGCCTCGCGTTAGCCGCCGACCCGAGGCGTTTTGCAAACCCGAGGCGCCCGGACGGCTTTCGGGGCGAGCGCCACTCATCAAAGGTATTCAACAAAACAACAGCCGGGCGGGCTGCCGGCGAGATTCGTTGGCCAAAGGGAATCTGGCCAACCCTTAAATAACGGCGCGGAGGGTCGCAAACCCCCAAGCTCCGGCGGTTGCTGGATGTGGGTTTGGAGGCCCGTTGAATGACCGGAAGAATTGTCCGTTTGATCTCCGGGCTCATGGTCATGCTGATGGTCACCCCTGCGGCGGTCCTCGCGCAGGCGCCGCCTCCCCCGGGCTCGCCGATCGGGGACCTCCTCGTGATGGCGGGGGAAACGCTCACGCTTTCCGGCCGGAGCGACCACGTTTGGGGGAACATCACGGTCGAGCCCGGCGCCACCCTTGTGGTCACCGCCTCCACCCTCTACATGGAATCCGATGGCGCGTGGATCTCGCTTGCTCAGGGCGGCGCTCTACGCCTCACCGCGGGCGGGGCGATCAAAGACTCGCCGACCGACACCGACGACGGCAGCGCCGCGGACTTTGCGTACTCGATCACGGCCGCTGCGGGGGCGTCGATCGAGTCCGAGGGGTCCTCGTTGGAAGGCGCTTCCCGCATCGATGCGATGGATGCCTCCGTCGAGCTGGTGGGTTCGGTCGTGCGGATGAGCCGCGGGCCCATCACGCTGTCGGGGATGTCCGTCCTGCGCGCGGTGAATTCGAGTCTCGTCCAAGGGGTCTCCCCGGCAATCGCGGTCGAGGGGAGCTCGCAGGCCCGGGTCGAGGGCAGGGGCATGCCGAGCTACACGGTGGCGGCCACAGCGAGGTTCTCGTACGGCTCCTTTGCGGCCGTCACGGTCCGAGATTCGACCTCGAAACCCCTTGGCGGCGCGGAGTGGAGCTTCGAGTCGGCGGCCGGCGTGCTCGCCGGGTCCGCGGGACTTGGCGGGGGGCTCCCGACCACGCGGCTTGACCACGAAGGGTTCCCCGCCCCGACATTCGCGCTCGTCCCGCACCTCGAAGACACGGGCGGCTCGAAGACCTGGGCGGGTGTGGTCGCGCGGGCAAAGTACGCGGAGTGGACGGACGCGCGGGTGCTCGACACGAGCCAAGATCAGTTTGTGAACTTCACGGCTTTGAACCGCGGCTTTGCCCTGTCGGACATCTCCGAACACGCGATGCTCGACAACATGGGTATGCACGACATGGAGATGGGTGCCATGGGCGGCATGATGGGGATGGAAGAAATGATGGGCCCCATGATGACGCAGGGGCCGGGCGCGGCCTGGGGCGACTTCAACGGCGACGGCCACGTCGACGCTGTCCTCACCTCGGCGCCGGAGACGGACTCCTCGATGCTCTTTCCCCATGTGCCCGGCGGGATGAACGCGACGGACTACCCGGCGCCCGAGCTCTTCCTCGGCGACGGGATGGGGATGTTCATGCCGGGCATGATGGAGGGCAACATGTCGCACATGATGCCAGGCCCCATGGCCGAGATGGACCCGATGATGATGTCCGGGCTTGAGGTCGCCACGGGCGCAACAGGTGTTTCGGCGGGGGACTTCGACGGGGACGGAGACCTCGACGTGTTCGTCGCGCGCTACGGCGCAAGCGGCATGGTCATGGAGGAGATGCCCTCGATGCGGCTCCACTTCGAGGAGGGGATGCCGCTTGCCCCGATGCTCTTCGAAAACGACGGCCACGGGATGTTCAAGGACGTGACCGCCAAGGCGGCAATCACGATGGGCCCCTCGTACACCGTCGGCGGCGTGTGGGGCGACTACAACCGGGACGGCTGCCTCGACCTCTTCGTGGTCAACATGGGCCAGTTTGTCATGATGATGCCCATGGACGAGGGCGCCGGGATGGGGGAGATGCACATGGGCATGGACGTGTCCTACGTGAAGCCCGTCCCCGACGTCCTCTACAAGAACAACTGCGACGGGACCTTCACGAACGCGACGGCAGCCGCGGGCCAGCCGAACGGCGGCGGCGAGGGAATCCGCGACTTCGAGGGCCTCGTCATGGACCCGCAAATGATGAACTGGTACGCGAACCAGACGATGAAAAACCCCGCAGGCTCCGGGGTGGGCTACACGGCCGCGTGGATCGACTTCAACGAGGACGGATGGCCCGACCTCCTTGTCGGAAACGACTTCGGCGTCTCGCCGCTCTACAAGAACAATGGGGACGGCACCTTCACGCTCTGGACCGAGCAGGCGGGGCTTTCGAAGGTCGGCTCGGCGATGGGATTTGCGGTCGCGGACTTCAACCGCGACGGCCACCTCGACATCTTCCAGTCGAACTTCAACGAGGACTACCTCTGGGTGAGCGGCGGCGACGGCACCTTCACGGACCGCGCCTTCGAGTGGGGCGTGGCCGACATGGCCGTCGGCTGGGGTGTCGCCTCGCCCGACATCGACGCCGACGGCTACCCGGACCTCGTGATCTCCACCGGCTACATGTCCATGATGATGAAGGCCTCCGAGCAGTCGGCCTTGTACCGGAACGACGGGGGCCGCCGCTTCTGGGACGCGTCTGCGGGCTCGGGCTTCGGAAAGGCGGGCCTTGGGATCTCCGCCTCCCTTGCCGACGTGAACGGGGATCTTCGGCCCGACATCTTCCTCGGGTACACGGACCAGATGAACCGGATGTACCTGAACCGCGAGGGGATGGGAAACGCCGTGCGGCTCGACCTCCACGGGATCGCGTCGAACGCCTACGGCGTGGGCGCCGAGGTCACGGCGCTCATCGGAGGGAAGCCCTTCCGGGCCGTCCTGCAGCCGGGCGGCGAGTACGCCTCCTCGAACGAGCCGGGCCTCTTCATTGGGCTCGGGGCCTCGTCGGCCGCCCAACGCGTCACGGTGTACTGGCCTTCGGGCATTGTCCAGTCGGTGGGCGACGTGCCCGCGGGCACGCGCCTCACGGTCCGCGAAGACGCAGGGGCGCCCGTCGACGCCGGGCCCGACGGGGTGACGAACAGCTCCGCAGATGTCTTGCTCGTCGGGTCGGTCGGCACGCTCCCGATGAAGGGCGCCACATACACCTGGGTCTTCCACGGGCCGACGACCACGTCAGGGGCCGTGGGACGCGAAGTCATGTTCACCCCAACTGAACCCGGCGTCTATGCCGTCGAGCTGGTTGTGAAAGACCGCTTCGGCGACGTTTATGGCACGGACTTCTGCGTCCTGCGCGTCTCCGACACCACGGCGCCATCGATCTCCGTGGAGTTGCCCACGACGATCACCGCGTCGGGAAGACCGACCTTCGATGCAAGCGGCTCAACGGACAACGACCCCGCCTTCAAGGCGGGCGCGAAGTTCGAGTGGGTCTTCCGAAACGGCGGCCTCGAGGTGACGGCCACGGGCGCGAAGCCGACGGTCCAGTTGCCGAAGCCCGGCGTGTGGAACGTCACCGTGAAAGCCACGGACCCCTCCGGGAACGCGGTGACGCGGCAGTTCGACGCGCGCGTGACGGGGACGGCCCCCGCGACCGTCACCACGGACATGGTCCTCTGGGCAATCGCGCTGACCACACTCTCGCTCGTCGGGATCGCGTACTCGGCCTCCCGGATCTGGCCGGCCGGCGCGCGCGATGAATCCGAGGCGAATGCCGAGTCGATCCAGGAATTGCGGCCTCGCGACATTCTCGTGGCGCTCGAGGCGGCGGACGCGGCCGACCCCTCTCACGCCGCCGATAGCGGGGAGGAGGAATAGGATGGCCGGGAAGGCAATCGGGGCAAAGGGCAAGAGCGCGAGCGTGAAGGCGCGACCGCCGGCGGCGGCCACCGACAGCCTCGAAGGCACCCGGGCGCACCCAAGGGAGGGTCGCGGAGGGAAGGGCACGCGCGCGCGGGGCGGGCTCGTCGCCGCGCTTCGCGGTCCCCGCTCCATCGGCTACTTCCTCGTGTTCCTCGGGGTCGCCCTGATCATCCAGGGAGCCCACGCGCTCGAGCACATCGTCCAGACCCTGCAGGTTTTCGTGTTCGGCGTGCCGCGCCCCCAGGCCGGGGGCATCCTCGGGTCGACCCTCGACTTCCCGTGGGTCCACTTCTCGTACAACTTCTTCTTCTTTATCACGCTGGCGTGGGCAACCGCCTGGGCCTTCGGGCTCGGCGGGTTCCGCCGGTTCGACCGCTGGGCCATGTGGGCGCTCATCATCGCGGCGGGCATCCAGACCTACCACGTCGGCGAGCACGTCATCCAGATTGCCCAGGAACTTGCGGTTGGCACGGCGCGGCCGCCCGGCTTCATCGGCTTTTTCCAGGACAACGTGATCGCCCACCTCACCCTCAACGTCGTGGAGTGGGTCGTCCCGTTCTTCGCGTTCTGGAAGTTCGGCGGGCTCTCCGTGATGAAGGACTGGCTTCTCCTTCGCAAGGTCACAACGCCCTCGGGCGCCTGAGCGGCCCGCGGCCCGTTCGTCCCGGGGCGCGCGGTCGATCCAGAGGCTTTACCAACACGCTTTAGTCCTTGCCTCTCCGTCGCGCGCCCGGGATGACTTCGATGATGCCTGGCCGAAGGCTGCGGGCAGTCCTCGGCACCGTTCTCCTGCTTGCCGTAAGCCTTGCCGGCCTGCCCGCGCCCGCAGCGGCCCACGGCGGCAGCGAGGTCTTCGGCGTCTCTGGGGCCGTGTACGTCGTCACATGGAGCGCCGACGGGACCATGTTTGCCGCCGCGACCGATACGGGCAACATCACGATCTACGACGGGGTGAGCCACGTCCTATTCGCGATGTGGCACGCGCACGACGGCCCAATCAACGAGGTGGCCTTCTCGCCTGACGGCCGGCGGATCGCGTCGGCTTCGGGCGCGTACAAGGTCGCGACGGTCGAACGGAACGTCAAGGTCTGGGACATCACGACCCCGACGCCGACGCTCCAGCTCACGATGGGCGGCCTCTACGACTGGGGAGTGTCCGTCGCCTGGTCCCCGGACGGCTCGATGATCGCGGCGTCTTCGGGGGTCGATGACCACCAGAACCGGTCGCAGGCCTACGGGGAGGTCCTCTTCTGGAACTCGACCACCGGGGTGGTCGTATGGAACGCCTCGCCGCTCGACTCCTACCCGGCGCGGATCGCGTGGGCGCCCGACGGCCACGCGCTTGCGGCCGTTGGGCACCTCAACGACGTGTGGCTCCTCGAGCCCCCTCGACCCGGCGCGCCGGCAACAAAGGCGCTCATCAACCACTCGTTCTTCGACATCGTCGGCCACGCGTCCCATGGGTGGGCCGCCGCGTGGTCGCCAGACTCGCGCTTCCTCCTCGGCGGCTTTTCCGTCGACTTCGACCATGACGGCCGCACGGACCTGGGCCTCGTGCTCGTCTTCGACCCGAGCGACCGCGATGCGGACGGCTACGCTCGCCAGGTCATGCGCGGCGAAATCCACGGGCGGCCCGCGGAATGGGTGGGCTGGGACTCCTCGGGCCGGTTCGTCGCCTCCTGCAGCGGGACCGACCTCTTTGACATGAGCGGGTCGACGCCGAGGCCTGGCACGGACAACATCGTCGACACGGGGGAGCTCGTGATCTACAACTTCACGAAGAGCATCGGAAAACGGACGCTGATCGGCGAGAACGTGTTCTTGTTCGGGCGCTCGTGGTGCTCGTCTCTCGCGTGGCGCCCCGGAAACCTCACGGTGGCGGCCGGCAACGCCGACGGGACCGTGAAGCTCTATGTGCTCGACGAAGACGGCGACGGCTGCATGCTGTGGGTTGACTCGGCTCCCCTCGACCCGAACGAATGTGAGGCGGCGACGCCCTACACGCCCACCTTCCTCGAGTCGTGGGGGCTCCCGCTCCTTGGCGTTGGTGCCGTGGCCGTCGCTGTCGGCGGGTTCCTCCTCGTCCGGCGAAGCCGCATGGACGTCGAGCCTCACCGCAACGGGCGCGGGAGGGGGGCTCCTCGCACCGGGCGGGACCGGCCTCCACCGAGGCGAAGGTAAGCGGCTCGCGTTTGCGAGACGGGTCCGCCCTTGCCGAGCGCGGGTCAAGGAACCGTTTATCAAGGAGAGCCTGGATGAGCCGCCCCCATGACGCGAAAGTCGGCGGGCGCGCTCCTTGTGGCTGCAGCCGCGCTGCTGCTGAGCGCATTTGCTAGCGGCGCGCAGGCCGCGACCGTCGAGGTCCACATCAGCGGCGCGCAGTTCCAGACGACCACGGTCAATATCGCCGTGAATGACACGGTGGTCTTCATCAACGACGATTCCTTCGCCCACGACGTCATCTTCGAAGCGGGGTTCGGCACGGGCGCGGCAGGCAGCCTTCCCGCCGCAGGCAATTGGTCCCACACGTTCAACGAATCCGGGACGTTCCGATTCCGCTGCCAGCTGCACTCGGCAAACTTCGACACGGGGATGGTCGGGAAGGTCATCGCCGGGACGCCAAGCGCGCCGCCGCCCGCGCCCAAGTCGCCTGGCTTTGAGGTCCTCGGCGTCGTGGGCGCCCTTGGGGCCGTAGCAGCCCTCGGCATCCGGGTCCGCCGGCCGTAAGGCGCTGTAGACGCGCTTGCTCGATCTCCCCCACCCCTTCGACGCAAGCCTCATACGCGCACGGGCTGCCTTGGGCCCCTCCGGGGGCCTCAAAGCCCTCGGGAACCGAAGGAGCGCTCGTCCATGCCCGAGGAGGTCCGAGCCTTCCACGTCCGAGAAATCGGGGAGGTCATCGCGGCCCGCCCCACGATCGAGGGCGCGGGCGTCCACTTGAAGCGCGCCTTCGGCCAGGCCAGCCCCAAACTCGACCCCTTCCTGCTCCTCGACGACTTCCGCTCGGAGAACCCCGTGGACTTTGTCGCGGGCTTCCCGTGGCACCCGCACCGGGGGATCGAGACCGTCACCTACATGCTGGACGGCAAGGTCGAGCACGGCGACAGCATCGGGAATGCGGGCGTCATCGGCCCGGGCGACGTCCAGTGGATGAGCGCGGGCAGCGGCATCATCCACCAAGAGATGCCCAAGCCCGACCAGCGCAAGATGGGGGGATTCCAGCTATGGGTCAACCTGCCCGCCAAGCGGAAGATGTCCGACCCCGGCTACCAGGAAGTCAAGGCCGCGCAGATCCCGCTTGTCGAGCCCGCTCCGGGCGTCCGGGCCAAGGTAATTGCCGGCGAGCTCGGGGGCGTCCGGGGGCCGGCCACGGACATCGCGGTCGACCCGGACTACCTCGACATCGCCGTTGCGCCCCACACGAGGTTTGACCTGCCCGTGAAGCGCGGGCACACCGTGCTCTCGTACATGATCGAGGGGTCCTCGGCCTTCGATGAGGACGGCCGCGACCGGGTTTCCGCCGGCCACCTCGTGATCCTCAAGGACGGCGACCGCGTTCGCCTCTCGACGGGCGGCGAGGCCGCGCGCTTGCTCCTTGTCAGCGGAAAGCCGCTCCGCGAGCCCGTGGCGTGGTGGGGGCCGATCGTGATGAACACCAAGCGCGAGCTCGAGACCGCGATCGAGGAGTACCAGGAGGGGACATTCATCAAGCGCGGGCGCCACGACGCGGGCGGCCCGGGGCAGCCCCCCTCGGACCGGCCAGCCGGGGCCCAGGCCTAGTGCAGCCCGGCGCCCCGGGCGGGCAGGCAAAGCCTTGCGGCTCAGGCCTTTCGTCGCCTCACGAGCCACACGCCCGCGGCGGCCGCGGCCGCCGCGGCCACGGCGCCGCCAAGGAGCGGCGCGGAGGGCCCCGCGCTTGCCGCTGCGGCGATCTCAATCGACCCGGCGGCCGCCACCCCACCCGTCTCCACGCTTGCGCTCGCGGTGCAGACGCGGCCGTCGCTCGGAGGCGTGAACGTCACTGTCGCGCCGCTTCCCGAGATCGTTCCGCACGAGGACGTCCAGGTCAGGACATCGGGCGCAAGCGTGTGTCCGCGCGCGTCCGTGACTTTCGCGGTGAGCGTCCTTGACGGTACGCCGCCCTCGCCCGCCTGCGCGGACTCGATCGATACCTCGAAGGGCATCGCATGGCGCACGTGGACCTCCACCGTTCGGGTCACCGCCCCTAGCGAGGCCGTGACGCGGCAGGTCGCGCCTCCCTCCACCGCCGTGCCGCCGACATACACAGACGCCCCGCTCTGCGGGCTTGGCGCGCCGCAGTCGGATTGCCAGGCGATTGACGCGGCGTCGAGCGCATGGCCGCCCACGTCGAACGCCTCGACGCTCGCCGCGCCTCCACGCTCCTCTTCGAAAGCTCCGACCGTCACCTCGAGCCGCACGATGGCCCCGTGGCGCACCGCAAGCGTCGCGCTCACTTTGAGCGAGCCGGCGGTCGCAACCGCCGTGCAGGAGAGGCCGCCCGCCTCCGGCGCCGCCGTGAAGGCGGCGTGCGCTCCGGCGGAGGCGCCGAAAGCGCCGCAGGCCTGGGGGGACACGGTCCAGGCGGCAACAAGGGAATGGCCGTTGGCGTCCTGGGCGGTGAACTCCAGCGTGCCGGCCTCGGCGACCAAAGCGCCATCGGGAGACGCGGTCCCGGTGCCCATGTCGTGGCCCACCACGATGGGTACGTCGTGCTCGTTCCCGTAGGCGCTCGCCGTGACCGTGCACGTGAGGCCCCCCGCGTCCCGCGAGGTCTGGAGGCGCGCGTTGGCGCCCAGCGCAGGGGCCATGCTGCCGCAGGACGAGGGCGCCACGGTCCACGTAACGGGCAGGCCGTGGCCGAAGGGGTCGGCCGCCGAAAGGTCGATGTACGCGCCCTCGGTGAGCGACCCGCCCGCTGGCGTGATCGTGATCTCGCTGGCGTCGTGCACGATGTCGATCGCAAGCTGCGCGGAGGATCCCCCGCTCGTCGCGCTGACGGTGCAGACGCTGCCGCCCATCGTCTGGGCCACGAACACGGTCTCCGGGCCCGCCGTGGGGCTCAAGCGGCCGCAGGTCGTCGCCCATTCGAACGCCACGGCGTGGCCGAACGTGTCGAAGGCACGAAGCGCCGTCGACTCCGTTTCCACGACACTCGTGGCATCCGCCTCAATCGCCGGGGCCGCCACGTCGTGCGCGACCGTGATGGTCGAGACCCCGACGCCGCCCCCGAAGACGGCCCGAAGCTGGCATGTTAGGCCCCCCGCCTCCGGGGACGCGACAAAGTTGACCGCCTCGCCGGCCGGGGCAAGCGACCCGCAAGCGGCGGGGGAAGGCGACCAAGCGAAATCCAACCGGTGTCCTCGCGCGTCAAAAGCGGCCACGACCAGGCTTCCGCCCTCGAACACGGTTCCCGACGCCGGGCTCATGATTACGCTCGAGAGGTCATGGTCCACGCTGATCGTGGGCGCCTCGGCTGCGCAGGTCTGGCCGAGCGCGTCTGCGACGGTTAGCGAGGGCGTGTACACGCCGACTGCGCCAAACGTGTGGGTCGCGCCCGCGGAGGAGGCGACGGCCCCATCGCCAAACGCCCAGGCCCAAACCAGGGGCCTCAGCCCGCCGCCCGCGCTCGCGGCCAGGGCGAAGCTCGTGACCCCCTCGATGCCCGCGGTCTTGTCCGCGGAAGCGCCGCAGGTGAGCTCCGAGACATGGCCCAGGACTCGCACGTTGTCGAGGTAGGCCCCCTCGGCCCGCCCGCTGGCGTCGCTCACAAACCTGAACCCGATGCGCGTTGCCCTGAGGGGGAACTCGTAGGTGCCCGCCGTCCAACCGCCGCTCGTCCCGTCGTGCCTGTTGACGAATGTCCAAGCACCAGCGAAATACCCCGCTTCAAGGTAGTCCCCAACCCCCTCGACCTGGGTCCAATACTGGTACTCGACCCGCGCCGATTCGTACCCTGAGGCGTCGACCGCGCGCGAGAGCATCGCGTCCATCCCGTCGTCGTAGAGGCGCGTCGCGGTGTTCGACTGGAGCTGAGTCCCGTACACGCGGACAGAGTCCACGTACACACCGCCGTACGTGACGGTTGAGTCGGTCGTGAACATGAAGCCCACGGCCGAGGTCCCCGAGGGTAGCGCGAGCGAGTCCTTCACCCACCCGTTGCTGTTGCCATCGCGTGGGCTCACGTAGTTCCAGCCGCCGTCGAAGTAGACGATCCAGAAGTAGTCGTAGTCCGGCTCCGCGTCGAGCATATACCAGAACTCGAAGGTCGCCGAGACGAAGCCGGAGAGGTCCACGGCGTGCGTCATGCTCGCGTTCATGTAGGAATCGTAGAGCCCGAGTTCCTCGTTCGTATAGTAGTCGGAGTACTCGCCGTTCGATCCGACCTGCGCACTCCAGAAGCTGTACGAGCCCGAGCGCACCTGCGCCGACGAGAGCCCCCAGTAGTCCTCGCCGTAGTTCAGGTCCGCGTCGCCGATGATCCAGTCGCTGCCGGCGCCGATCCCCTCGAAATCGTCGCTAAGGACATCGAAGCTGCCGCTGCGGTTCCCCACGGCCGCGGACCACACGCTGCGGTTTCCGGTGTGCGCGCGGGCGGTTGTGGCTCCCCAGGAATCCGTCCCGCGGGTGCTGTCGGCGTCGGTCGAGGTCCAGGTCGAGCCCGGGAAGATTGTCTCGAAGCCCTCCAAGGAGAGCAGGCCGTCAGCCCCGCCCACCTGCGTCACGGAGCTTGCGGCCGCGTTTGCAGGCAACAGGGCGCCTACCAATGCAATCACAGTCAAGCCGAGCGCGCAGAGTGGCGCAAATGTCCCCCGAGAATCCGTTGAATTCGACCGTTCGAGCAATTCGAAACCCCGACCCCATTATCTCCGCATGCAGCAGATGAAGCGGCAGCACCTGAGGCACCGCGCGGTGTCATCCGGCACGATTTGTATGACAAGAATGCACCAAATCCGCGTGGCGTGGAAGCGAGGCGTTGAAAAGCCCGGACAGCTGGGGAAGTGTCCGCAATTGTCCACAGTATCGGCCGGGACGGCTCACGCGTTACGATTTCGACCCCCCCGAACGGTCGGAGGATGCCGGGTCGGCGTCCGTTGCGGGGACCGCCGCGCGATGTTGGTGCTCCGGCACGAGTCGACTCGCGACAACACGCCGCCCCTCCGGGGCCTACCGTGGGGAACTCGCGCGCTTCGCGTTCTCGGCGAGGCGCGCCTTCACGATCTTCTTCACGAGTGCCTCTGGGATCGGGGTTTCCGCAGTGAACCGGAAGGTCCCCTGCCCGGCCTTGAACGGGCGCAACTCGGCGGA
>Ga0209640_10002653_pt1 | contig 15598 bp, 13 predicted proteins | sample RifCSP10_1_FD_184018 | JGI IMG/M metagenome (GOLD analysis project Ga0209640, IMG submission 184018) | Soil microbial communities from Rifle, Colorado - Rifle CSP2_sed 10_1 (SPAdes) (version 2) | ecosystem: Environmental > Terrestrial > Deep subsurface > Rock core/Sediment | place: Rifle...
AAAGCGATCGACGATAGCATCGGCGTCGCGAGCGGGCTGATGACCACGGTGCACGCCTACACCAACGACCAGGTGCTGACCGACGTCTATCACAAGGACCTGCGTCGCGCCCGCTCGGCATCGCAGAACATGATCCCGACGAAGACCGGCGCCGCGGCCGCCGTGGGGCTCGTGCTGCCGCACTTGAACGGCAAGCTCGACGGCTATGCGATCCGCGTGCCGACGATCAACGTCTCGATCGTCGACCTTTCGTTCGTGGCGAAAAAGCCGACGAGTGTCGAGGAAGTGAACAAGGCGGTGAAGCAGGCGGCCGACGGTGACCTGAAAGGCGTGCTCGAGTATTCGAGCGGACCGCTCGTTTCGTCGGACTTCAACCACAACCCGGCGAGCTCGATCTTCGATGCGACGCTGACCAAGGTTGCGGACGGCACGCTCGTCAAGGTCTCCTCCTGGTACGACAACGAGTGGGGCTTCTCCAATCGCATGCTCGACATCACGGTTGCGCTGATGGGCGCGAAATGACGTGGCGGCGGTTCTCACCGAGCGCGTCGATGCGATCGCCATCGTCCGGCTGAACCGGCCGGAACGGCTGAACGCGATCAACGCCGACATCCGGCGCGAGTTGCCCGCTGCGCTTGCGCCGCTCAATGCCGATCCGGCTGTGCGCGCGGTCGTGGTCAGCGCCGCCGGCGAGCGCGCATTCTCCGCCGGGCAGGACCTCGACGAGGGAGCCGGCTACACGATCGACGACGTGAATCGCTGGTTCAGCGAGATGCACGCGATGTACGCCGCGGTGCGCGCGCTCGACAAGCCGTCGGTCGCGGCGCTCTTTGGCGCGGTTGCCGGCGCCGGCTACCAGATCGCGCTTTATTGCGACCTGCGCGTCGCGCACCCGGAAGCGCGCATCGGCCAGCCGGAAGTGAAGACCGGCCTGGGCTCGATCCTTGGAACTTCGCTGATGGACTGGCATCTGCCGTTCGGCATCAATGCCGAGCTCTCGCTGCTGGGCGACTTGATTTCCGGCGAGCGCGCCTGGCAGCTCGGGCTCGTGAACCGCCTGGTGCCGAAGGAACGCGTGCTCGAAACCGCGCTTACGCTCGCCCAGGAACTCGGCAAGCGCCCGCCACACGCCGTGCGCATCACCAAGGAGCGGATGCGCGAGCTGACCCAGCCGCAATTCGACGACATCCTGGTGGCGGCGAAGAAGTACCAGCGCCGCGCATACGAGTCTGGCGAGCCGCAGCGCGTGATGCGCGAGCTGCTCGAACGCATGAGGAAACGATGAACTTCCGGCGGATGCAGGAAATCGATCTGCGCGGCAAGCGCGTGTTCATCCGGGCAGACCTCAATGTGCCGCAGGACGACGCCGGCCGCATCACCGACGACACGCGCATCCGGGCGTCGATTCCCGGCATCCGGCTCGCGCTCGAGGCCGGCGCAGCCGTGATGGTCACTTCGCACCTGGGCCGGCCCAAGGAAGGCGTGCCGACGCCCGAGGATTCGCTCCAGCCGGTTGCGGTGCGGCTTGGCGAACTGTTGCAGCGCGAAGTGCCGCTCGCGCGCGATTGGGTCGATGGCGTTTGCGTCGCGCCCGGAAAGATCGTGCTGCTCGAAAACTGCCGCTTCAACAAGGGAGAAAAGGCGGACGACGAAACGCTCGCACGCAAGATGGCTGCGCTCTGCGACATCTACGTGAACGATGCGTTCGGCACCGCGCACCGCGCCGAAGCGACGACCCACGGCATCGCCCGGTTTGCGCCGATCGCCTGCGCCGGGCCGCTGATGGCGGCCGAGCTGGATGCGCTCGGACGGGCGCTCGCCAGTCCGGCGAAACCGCTCGTTGCCGTGATCGGCGGCGCCAAGGTGTCGACGAAGCTGGAAGTCCTTGGCGCGCTTGGCAAAAAGGTCGACCGCCTGATCGTCGGTGGCGGAATCCTGAATACCTTTTTGCTCGCTTCCGGGATGCCGATCGGGCGCTCGCTTGCCGAGCCTGCGCTGCTGGAGGACGCAAAGCGCATCCTCGAGGCGACGCAGGTGCCGCTTCCCGAGGACGTCGTGGTGGCGCCGGAAGCGTCCGCGCGCGCGCGAGCGACGGTAAAGGCCCCGCGCCTGGTCGACCGGGACGAGATGATCCTCGACATCGGGCCGAAGAGCGCCGCGGCGCTTGCGGCGTCGCTCCGCACTGCTGGCACGATTGTCTGGAACGGCCCGGTCGGCATGTTCGAGATCGACGCATTTGCGAAGGGCACCGAGACGATCGCGCGCGCGATCGCCGAGTCGAAGGCGTTTTCGATTGCCGGCGGCGGCGACACGATTGCCGCGATCCATAAGTTCGGCATCGCCGATCGCATCGGGTATATCTCGACCGCGGGCGGTGCGTTCCTCGAATTTCTCGAAGGCAAGACGCTTCCCGCGGTCGCCGCGTTGCAAGCGCGCGCCGGCAGCTAGAATCCCCGCCATGCTTCGCAGCACGAAGATCGTCGCCACGCTCGGGCCCTCGTCGAGCGAACCCGCGGTGCTCGAGCGCATGGTGCGCGCGGGCATCGACGTGGTGCGACTGAATTTCTCGCACGGCGGCGCGGAGGATCATCGCAAGCGCGCAGAACTGGTGCGCGAAGTAGCGCGCGCGGTGGGCCGCACGGTGGCGATCATGTGCGACCTCCAGGGACCGAAGATTCGAGTGGGCCGCTTCAAGGACGGCAAGGCGACGCTCGAGAAGGGGCAGAAATTCATCCTCGACGCCGCCTGCACGCTCGGCAACCAGACGCGCGTCGGCCTCGACTATCGCGAGCTGCCGCGCGACGTCGCCCAGGGCGCGGTGCTGCTGCTCGACGATGGGCGCATCGTTCTGGACGTCACGCAGGTGCTCGGGGACGAGATCCACACGATCGTGCGCCATGGCGGCGAGCTGTCGAACAACAAGGGCATCAACCGGCAAGGCGGAGGTTTGACCGCGCCGGCGCTCACGTCGAAGGACATCGAGGACATCCGCACCGCCGCGAGCCTGCAGGCCGATTACCTCGCCGTGTCGTTCCCGAAGTCCGGCGCCGACATGTACATGGCGCGCGAGCTGCTGCGCGCCTCGGGCGGCAAGGCGTTCCTGATCGCGAAGATCGAGCGCGCCGAAGCAGTGATCCCGGAGGCGCTGCGCGACATCATGAATGCGTGCGACGGAATCATGGTCGCGCGCGGCGATCTCGCGGTCGAGGTCGGCGATGCCTCGGTTCCGGCATTGCAGAAGAAGATGATTCGCCTGGCGCGTGAAGCGAACAGGCTGACGATCACCGCGACGCAGATGATGGAGTCGATGATCTCGAGCCCGATTCCGACGCGGGCCGAGGTATCCGACGTCGCCAACGCGGTGCTCGATGGCACCGACGCTGTCATGCTGTCGGCAGAGACCGCGAGCGGCCGGTACCCGGTCGAGGTCATCGAAGCGATGCACCGCATCTGCCTGGAAGCCGAGCAGACCCAGCCGCTCAACCTCGAGCAGGATTTCCTCAATCGCGTATTCACGCGCGTCGACCAGTCGATCGCGATGGCGGCCCTCTTTACCGCGTTTCACCTGAAAGCAAAGGCGATCGCGACCCTGACCGAATCCGGGTCGACCGCGCTGTGGATGAGCCGGCTGAACTGCGGCGTGCCGATCTATGCGCTCACCTCGCAGACCTCGACCCGCTATCGCTGCTCGCTGATGCGGGACGTCTACCCGCTCATGGTCAAATACGTCGGCAGCGACCGCGAAGAGCTGCTGATGGAAGCCGAGAAAGTGCTGTTCCAGAACGGCGTCGTGCAGGATGGCGACGTGATCGTGCTCACCATCGGCGAGCCGATCGGCAAGGCAGGGGGCACGAACACGATGAAGATCGTCAAGGTCGGGGAGCAGCGCAAGCCATGAGTGGAGCCACGCCGAACGCAACGAACCACGCCGGCCTTCCGGCGCTTGCCTCGCGCTTCGTCGAAGTCGCGAAGCTGCCGTGGGAGAAAACCCGCTTTCCCGGAGTCGAGATGAAGACGCTGCTCGTCGACCGCGAAACCGGCGTCGTCACGTCGCTGATGAAGTTCGCACCCGGGGCGAAGCTGCCCGATCACGAGCACGTGCGGATCGAGCAGACCTACGTGCTCGAAGGAAGCCTCGTCTGCGGCGAGGGCGAGTGCAGGGCCGGCGACTACGTCTGGCGCCCGGCCGGCAGCCGTCATGTGGCGTGGGCCGGGCCGCAGGGCGGCCTGATGCTCGCGATGTTCCAGATCCCGAACCGCTTCTACGAGGCCGATGGCCGCGAAACCGATGTGCTCGGCCGGGATTGGGACGAAGCCTGGGCGAAAGCCTTGTTCCGTTGAACGGTCTTTGACAAAGCGGTCGCGGCTGATTACTGTACGTTAATACAGTACTGACCGGCGATGCTGCCGGCGCGAAAGGGGGGCTCATGGGCGATAGCAGCGCGACGGCTTGGAAACAGGCTGGACAGACGGTTCTGCGTCTTGCCTATAGCCGAGGCGGTGTCGGTGAGGTACCCATTCCGGATCGAGCTCGCGCATATCCGGAGTTTCGCTACATGGGGTCCAAGAGCCGGCTGCTGTCCTGGATTCACGGCGTACTGACTACGCTCGACTTCGAGTCGGCGGCGGACCCGTTTCTGGGTAGCGGGTGCGTGGCTTATCTGCTGAAGTGCATGGGCAAGCGCGTGGTGGGCTCAGACTTTCTCAACTTCCCCACCGTGATCGCCAAAGCCACCGTGGAAAACAGCCAGTACCAGGTGGACGGTCCCGCAATGAAGCGTCTCCTGATCCGGACACGAGGCGGACGCTTCATTGAACGAACATTTGCAGGAATCTTCTATACGCGTGAGGACCTCCAGTACCTGGATCGCATCTGCCAGAACATCGAGCGTCTCGACAATGAGTACCGCCAGGCTTTGGCACGCGCTGCTTTGATCCGGTCCTGCGCGAAAAAGCAGCCGAGGGGTGTTTTCACGATCAGTGGCAATCGATATGACGATGGCAGGAGAGATCTGCGGCTGTCGATCGAAGAGCACTTTCTCGAGCAGTTAGCGTATTTCAACGCCGTAGTTTTCAACAACGGAAAACGGCACACGATTCGGCGCGGCGACGTCTTTGCCACGCCCAGGACGGACGTCGACCTCGTCTATCTCGATCCTCCCTATGTGCCGAGAGCCGACGACAACTGCTACATGAAGCGATACCATTTTCTGGAGGGTTTGTCGTCATACTGGCACGGCGTCGAGATCATGCCGGAGACAAAGGTAAAGAAGATTGCAAAGCCGTTCACACCGTTCAGCTATCGACGCACGGCGATGGATGCGTTCGACCGGCTGTTTCAGCAATACCGAAAAAGCATCATCCTGCTTTCCTACAGCTCCAACGGCTACCCGGATCTGAAGGAGCTTGAATCCCTTTTAGGTCGATACAAGCGCACGGTCCGGACCTTTGAACGGCCGCACCGTTACCATTTCGGGACCCATAAGGGTGTTGAGAGAGCCGAGGTTCGGGAATATCTGCTGCTTGGTGCGTGATGCGTGTCGTTGCGCAGCAGCCCGAGGAAATCATTGATTCACTGCAGCCACTTCGGGTCGAGTGGCAGGACGAAGTCGCACGCCGTGTAATCTCACAGCTTGAGACGACTCCCGCCAAAGAGAAATACGCAATCGCCGATGTAAAGAAGATTCTCGACGACCACTTCGACGATGGTCTTCTGATCTGCCGGTTGTTCCTGGCACTGTCGAAGGATGAATTCACGGCTGCTCTGCGCAGAGCGCTGGATGGCCAGAGCGCCGGAATCAAAGGTTACCGCCGCGATCCGGACAAGTTCCTGGCAGCATTGGAGAGCTTGGGCCTATTGACTGCAATGACCCAATGCGTAAACCGTAAACCGAAGTGGAGCGACGTGCTGGTGGAGAGACTTCGGAGTGGGCGTGGAAGCGCGATCAGCGGTCAAAAGCGCGGCCGGGGTGTAGAGGACTTTGCCGAGGCGGTCGTGAAACAGGTATTTGGAGCGGCTTACAGCAAACGCTGCGCGTTCACTGGAGCCCGAGGCGATACCGCCAAGTGCGATTTCGCGATCCCGTCCAAAGCGAATCCACAAATTCTCGTGGAGGCAAAAGGCTATGCGGCGACCGGCTCCAAAATGACGGATGTAATCGGCGACATCGAGAAAATCATTGCCGCAAAGCGCGCCGACACTGCTTTACTGTTCTTTACCGATGGTCTGACGTGGAATCAACGCAAGAATGATCTGCGAAGGATTGTTGCCTATCAGAATCGTGGCGGCATCACCCGAATCTATACATCGGCAATGGCAAAGCAGTTCGAAACCGATTTGCGTCAGCTCAAATCAGAATACGGTCTGTAGTCCTTCGCGCTTGAATGCGCGCAGCGCGCTGCGAAAAGCCACCAGCGTCTGCGCGGTCTCCCGCGCGCCGTGCGCCGCGGAGACATAACCGCCGGGCCCCCCGGCAATATCGACGCCCTGCGTCAGCAGCGCGATGCGCAGCCGGTTGATGAGATCCGGGTTGCGCGCTCCCTTGATGCCCTTGAACCCGAGCTTGAGCGGATCGAACGTCGCCGGGTCGATCGGCAGGTTGCCGGGATTGGGAAAGATCACGAAGACCGAAGCTTCGCCGTAGACGCCCCATGGCACGCCTTCTTCGACGAGCACTCGGCGCAGGCCTTGCCGCAGTTCTTCGGCGGTCGCTTCGGCGCTTGCGCAAGCGTCATCGCGCTCCAGCGCAGTGAGCGTAGCGACCGCCGCTGCGGCAGAAAGCGGATTGGCGTTGAACGTGCCTTGGTGTCCGATCTTTTCCCGCCCGGCGGCTTTCGCCGCGGCGGCATCGATCTGATCCACTACGTCCCTTGTGCCGGCCACCGCACCGCCGGGCAGTCCCCCAGCGAGAATTTTTGCGAGCACCGTGAGGTCCGGCGTGATGCCGTAGCGCGCCTGCGCGCCGCCGCGCGACCAGCGAAAACCCGTGATCACTTCGTCGAAGATGAGAAGAACTCCATGACGGCGCGTCGCCTCGCGCAGTGCAGCAAGAAATCCGGGCGGTAAAGGCACCTGTCCCCACGAGGCGCCGGAAGGCTCCAGGATCACCGCGGCGATGTCGTCGCGCGAGGCAAGGGTGTCGGCCGCAATCTTCGGATCGTCGGCAGGCAGCAACAGCGATTCGCCGACGATGGACGGCGGGATGCCGGCAGGTGCCGAGCCGTCGAAATTCGACATGCCGCCCGCCGCGACCTGGTCGTGCCAGCCGTGAAAGTGCCCGACGAAGCGCAGGATCTTCGGTTTCCCGGAGTATGCGCGCGCAAGGCGCATCGCGAGCTGCGAAGCCTCGGTCCCCGAAGCCGTAAAGCGCACTCGCTCGGCCGAGGGAACGAGCCGCTGCACCAGTTCGGCCCAGCGGATTTCCAGCTCATGCGAGGCTCCCCAATGCGTGCCGAGCGCGGCCTGGCGCTGCACCGCTTCCACCACCGGCGGATGGCAATGGCCGTAGAGCAGCGCGCCATGCCCGCCGAAATAGTCGATGTACTCGTTGCCATCGACGTCCCACTTGCGCGCGCCCTGGGCGCGGGCAACGTAGAGCCCGTACGGCGACGTGGCGCGCGAGTCGTGCGTGAGGCCTGCCGGGAGCACCCGGCGCGCCTGGGCATGCAGCCGGGCCGATCCCGGGGTGCGGGTGCGATAGTCGTCTTCGATCGTCATCTCTTGCCCGTAAAAGGCGATTGGTGAGAAACTGCCCCGAAAGGGGAGAGATCCAATGCTAACGCGCCTCGCCATTGCCATCGCCGCAGGTTCGCTCGTGTCGTTCTGCGCATCGGCGCAGAACCTGCCCAAAACGCAGTTCAAAGTGATCGGCCTGAACAGCCCGACGGTCGCCTCCAGCGTCGACGAGGTGCCGTTCTGGCGCCAGACGCTGCCCAAGGCGTCGAACGGCGCGATTACCGCGGACATCACGCCGCTCGACCAGATGGGGATCGACGACAAGACGATGCTGCGGCTGCTGCGCCTGGGCGTCATGGATTTCGCCGGCATGGACATCTCGAAGATGGCGGGCGACGACCCGCGCTTCGAAGGCTGCGACCTCGCCGGCATCACGCTCGATGCCGACAAGGCGCGCGCCGGCTGCGAGGCCTATCGCGCGGTGATCGACCGGCAGATGCAGAAGAACTGGAATGCGAAGCTGCTCGCCTTCGGCGGCAACCCGCCGCAGGTGTTCTGGTGCCGCGGCATGCTCGGCGGCCTGAACGACTTGAAGGGCAAGAAGGTGCGCGTCTTCAACAACACGATGCGCGACTTCCTGTCCGGCGTCGGCGCTACCGCCGTCAGCATGGCGTTTGCCGAAGTGGTGCCCGCGCTCAATAACGGCGTCGTCGACTGCGGCGTCACCGGCAGTCTTTCGGGCAACACCGCCGGCTGGCCCGAGGTGACGAAGTCGCTCTACCCGATGTCGCTCGGCTGGAGCATCAACGTCGTCGCGACGAACCTCGACCGCTGGAACCGGCTCGACAAGCGCGTGCAGGCGTTCATGCTCGAGCAGCTGAAGGCCTACGAGAACAAGATGTGGACGACGCTGAAGAAGGCGGACGCCGAGGCCGACAACTGCAACACCGGCAAGCCGCCGTGCACGATGGGCAAGATGGCGAAGCTCACGATCGTGCCGGTGAAGCCCGCCGAAGCCGAGGCGCACAAGAAACTGGTCGAGGGCGCGGTGCTCGCCGGCTGGGCGAAGCGCTGCGGTGCCGAGTGCGCGGCGGAGTGGAACAACACCGTCGGCAAGGCGCTCGGCCTGAAAGCGCCGGTCAACTGACGCTCGGCAGCGCGGCATGGACGCGGCGATCGCGCTTGCGCGGCGCCTGACCCGCTTCGGGCTGTGGTTCGGCGGCGCGCTGATCCTCACCGCCGCGGTGGTGATCGGCATCGACGTCACGCTGCGCAAGTTCTTCAATGCCTCGATCGGCGGCGCCGATGAGCTTGCGGGCTACGCGCTCGCGCTCGGAACCGCGTGGTCGCTCGGAGCGGCGCTGCTCGACCGGGCGCACATCCGCATCGACTCGATGTACATGCTGCTGCCGCGGCCGCTGCGGCTGGCGCTCGACTTCCTCGGGATTGCGCTGCTGCTTGCGTTCTTCGGTCTGATCGCGCGCCACGGCTTCAGCGTCGCGCAGCAATCCTGGGTCTCGGGCTCGCGCAGCCAATCTGCCCTGCAGACGCCGACCGTCCTGCCGCAGTCGATCTGGCTCGTCGGTCTGGCGCTGTTTTTCGCCGTCGGGCTGCTGTTGCTCGTGCGCGCGATCGACCTGATTGCGCGCGGCCGCGCGAACGACGCCGCGCAGGAGATCAGCACCCGTTCCGCGGGAGAACAGGTCGAGGAAGAGGTGCGCGACCTGAAGGCACGCGCGGCGCAAGACCGCAAACCTTGATGCTCTGGACCGCCCTCGCGATCCTGATCGGGCTGCTCGCGCTTGCGGTGCCGGTCGCGGCCGGCCTGGGCTTGCTCGGCATCGCGCTTTCGGAGCTGTATTCGAAGCTGCCGCTCACGCTCGCCCTTGGCGAGATGGCCTGGGCCACGTCGAACAATTTCCTGCTCGTCGCGATCCCGTTCTTCGTGCTGCTCGGCGAGATCCTGCTTCGCTCCGGGATTGCCGAGCGCATGTACGGCGCGCTGGTGCTGTGGGTGCCCTGGCTCCCCGGCGGACTGATGCATTCGAACATCGCCGCGTGCGCAATGTTTGCGGCCACTTCGGGCTCGAGTGTCGCCACTGCGGCGACGATCGGCACGGTGGCGATGGGCGAGATCAAGAAGCACGGCTATTCCGAGCGGCTTTTTCTCGGCACGATCGCCGCCGGCGGCACGCTCGGCATCCTGATCCCGCCGTCGATCAACATGATCGTCTATGGCGCGCTCACCGATTCTTCGATCCCGAAGCTGTACCTCGCCGGCATCCTTCCCGGCCTCATTCTCGCAAGCCTTTTCAGCCTGACGGTGCTCCTCGTCTGCCTGGTCCGCCCCGAGCTGGGCGGCCGGCGCACGAGCGCCTGCTGGCAGGCGCGCATCCGGGCGTTGCCGGACCTGATTCCGCCGCTGGTGATCTTCCTCGCGGTGATCGGCTCGATCTACGCGGGGCTTGCCACGGCGACCGAGTCGGCCGCGCTCGGCGTGATTGCCGCGCTCGGCGTCGCGGCGTGGCATCGCCGCCTGACGCTGGCAATGCTGCTGCACGCGTTCGAAGGCACGATGCGCACGACCGCGATGATCATGGCGATCCTGATCGCGGCGTATTTCCTCAATTTCGTCATCAGCTCGATCGGCCTCACGGCGCAGGTGAACCGGCTGGTCACCGGGCTCGGGCTGACCTCGACCGAGCTCCTGCTGGGCGTGATCGTGTTCTATCTGCTGCTCGGCTGCTTCATGGAGACGCTGTCGATGATGGTCGCGACCGTGCCGATCATCGCGCCGATCATGATGAAGGCGGGCTACGACCCGATCTGGTTCGGCGTGCTGATCGTGCTGCTGCTCGAGACGGCGATGATCACGCCGCCGGTCGGCATCAACCTCTACGTGGTGCAGGGCCTGCGCAAGCGCGGCCGGATCGACGACGTGATCATCGGCGCATCGCCGTTCCTGATCACGATGCTGGTGATGCTCGCGATTCTTTCGTACTGGCCGGATCTGGCGCTGTGGCTGCCGCGGGTCGCGGCCGGGTGAGCGCTCCTCACGCGACCGAGGTTACGATGTTGCACGGTATCGCGCTCGGCGATGCGCTGGACTCTTGGCCAACTTGCGACCCTCAGGCTGGATGGTAGCTCAATGCGCTATCAAAGATTGCTTTAGCGACATTTTCTTCGTCCGACGCCGTGTCGTGAATGCCCGCATGGAAGAACGGCGGTTGCTCAACAGTGATACGTATCCATCGCTTATCCGCGATTCGCGAATTTACAACCGTCCGGGTCCTGCCGACGTTTAGTACACCATGTTTTCCGGTCTTAGCCGGAATGAGAAACCTATGCGCCTGCAATTCACGTTGTAAGTCATCAAGGCGTTCTTCAAGCGTTGTCCCGATGAGCACCTCTAAGAGGAACGCTGACAGGTATTCATCTCCCGGTCTGCTCGCCGTCGCTGCTCTAAGCAGGAAGGCTGCGTAAGTAGGATTGCCGTCGTCGTCAAAAGTTGCGGGCCGGCAGTAGCGAGCCAAATGATTGGCATCGGGAATTGGCGGCCCCACTAAGCGGCCTCCGTCATCCACCGTAAGTCGGCCAAGCCTGCGCGCGCAAACAATTCTGAGAGTGTCGTGTCTCCTGACGACCTACTAACTCCGCCGGGGTGATTCGGACTTGGTACGGTGACTAGGAACCGTACTGAGCCATTAGGGAGAAAGCGTGCCGAAAACTCTGCGCCATTGTGCCGCCAGAAAGCGATGATTTCTCCGTTGGGGCTAGCAGCGAGCTTTGGGCGCAAAAGCGTGTAATTTTTTTCCAGAAAACCGATCAAATATGCAACGGACCAACCAGACAGTTCCGCACCGTCGGTATCCGAGCGTACCAACTGAGCCAACGTCTCAATGCGCGATGCAAGCGACGACCCATACTCCGGGCGGAAGTAAAACCGCAGGTAGTGGAGGAGATGCTGGAGTAGCTTGGGTTCACCAGCGCTGCGAATGGCTTCAACATTTGAAAATGCTGTCACGTCCGACGTTGGCAATTCAATGATTTGATTGTCGGCGCTGCTCCAAGTCGACGCTTGTTCTGGATATCCGGTCATATCTAGGACAATTTGCAGCACCTCACCTGCTGTAAGGCGAAGTGACGCTTCCAATGCAGTCCCAGAGGATTCAATATCAATTACTAGTCCTTCACCAGGCGACACTGAAGAGGCGCTCGTCGCTGGCGGCGTTGCGCTCGCCATTCGTATTCTCTGCATTGCGGATTGAGAAGGATCGAGCGTTCGTTCGTACCTCCACCATGGACTTGGGCGCTCAGCCGCCTCGAATAGTGGGTTTGTTTCGTTCACTTGGTTCTCTTCCAAACCTTGTCTTGAATCTCTTCTTGAGTGAGATCGGCAAACCCACGAACAATCCATTCGTGCGCCATATCAAACCAAGGCCAGATGTCGTCAAACTTGACTTCTTGGAAAGCGGCTCTCGCAGTGAGATCCAATTTAAGCGTTGGCATTTGGTCTTTGACACGAGTCGCGCGCGCAAGACTCACGGTGAGAGTTCCTGTTGTTGGAAGCGGAAAATCCATTTTCCACACTATGTTTGTCGGAACAGGCAAGAACCTTCCCGTTCGGTCACGCCAATGTAAGTCATGAAAGACAACGGCTAGGTCGTGCACTGATTTCCAGCCGTGTTCCTGAGGGATGTGGTTTACATACGTCAATTCACATCCAGTGACACCAGGTGTGGGAATTGCTAAGTCTCGAAGTAGCTCCAAAAAAGTGGCCAAGTACTTCTTGTAATTCTCAATGACTGTCGCGTAGCGAGGATAGAGATCGGTATCTGCGACACGCCGCCAGTTGAAGAACAAGCAATCACCCTGCAGCTGAATGAGACCTTGCTTATCCTTGGAAATGAACCACTGACGGGGCAGGGGTAGTCCTAGTTTAGGATCGAACCAGCCTTGGCCTGGGGTCGACAAAGGCGTCGCATGCTCCGTTTCTGGAAAGTCGCCGCGTATACGGCTCCAGTACAGCCCTCCATGGGCAGTCGTGAATTGCTTTAAGGGTACGAATGTGGCGCCGCAGGCCACTTCTGAGACAGGAGGATTCTTAAATTCAGGTAGCGCGAACTGGGACCGGTTCAAGGGCTGCACGCTGCCAGCCTGCTCCGTGCCTTTCGCGCCTCGCTTCTTCGTCAATTTCTAGCCAATCATCCACTTAAGACAGCTAATGGTAGCCGAGACTAGCCGAGCCCCCCCCAAAACCAGTTTTTTCAGAAGCGCCAGAAATTGCTGCATCAGACCCAAGCGTGGTGACAAGACGTGGTCAATCGGGTCGTCAGCATCTTGCGGCTAAAGGGACTAGCGTCAAAGCGTTACGACGATATTCCCGCCCGCATCCAGCGCTGCGGTGGCACTCGGCGCAACAACGCATGTCGCATCGTATTCCTCGATGATCAGCGGGCCACTGCGCGTTGCGGAGAGATCCGAGCGCCGCAGCACCGGCGTCTCGAGCCAGCCAGTGTCCGACCCGAAATAAGCGCGCCGCGGCGGCGGCGGCTCGGGCTCGGCCCGCGTCGAGCGCATGCGCTCGGGAACGCTCTCGCCTTCGCGCAGTCCCTGGCCCACCGCCTGGATGGCGACGAGCTCGACCGGTTCCTCGATTCCGGCGCGGTGGCCGTACGTGCGTTCGTGTTCCTGCCCGAAAGCCTCTTCGAGCCAGGCCACTGCGCGCTCATCGATCGGTCCCTCGCGCATCGGCACGGTCAGCTCGTACGTCTGCCCCTGGTAGTGCAATGCCGCGGAGCGGCGAATGCGTGCCCGCTCGCCGCGAAATCCTTCCACCGCAAGCTGGTCGCGCGCCTGTGCGGCGAGCGCATCCCACGCGCGCTCGACTTCCGAGAGGTCCGCCTTGCGCAGCAGCCGTCGCAACGTGCGCGAATAGTGATGCTCGACATCGGCGTACAGCAACCCGAAAGAGGAGAACAGACCGGCCGAGGGTGGCACCACCACCCGCCGGATGCCGAGCGCGTCGGCCATTCCGCACGCGAACACCGGGCCGTTGCCGCCGAAGGCGAAGAGCGCGAATTCGCGCGGGTCGCGCCCGCGCTCGGTCGACACCGCCTTGATCGCGCGGATCATGTTCGACGCGGCGATCAGGTGCGCGCCGTGCGCCGCCTGCTCGACCGTCATGCCCAGCGGCCGGGCGATTGTTTCGTCGAATACGCGCCGCGCTTTTTGCGAATTCAAGCGCACCGCTCCGCCGACGAGGTAGTCCGGGTTCAGGTACCCGAGCAGCAGGTTCGCGTCGGTGACGGTCGGCGTCTCGCCGCCCTTGTCGTAGCAGAGCGGCCCCGGCGAAGCGCCGGCGCTTTCGGGCCCGACCTGCAGCGCGCCGCCGGCGTCGATCCACACGTGCGAGCCGCCGCCCGCGCCGACTTCGGCGAGATCGATCGCCGGCACCTTCAACGTGTACCCCGCGCCCGTGAGGAGGCGCGAGCCGACCATGATGCCGGCGCCGACCGAATACTCGGCGGCGCGCGTGACCTCGCCCTCTTCGACGATCGACGCCTTGGCGGTCGTGCCGCCCATGTCGAACGTGATGATCTTCGGCAGGTGCTTTGCGCGCGCAAGCGCCTGCGCACCGATTACGCCGCCCGCCGGACCGCTCTCGATCACGTGGATCGGCCGCTCGGCGGCGGCCGCGTCGGTGGTCAAGCCGCCATTCGACTGCATCAGCAGCACCCGCGCCGGGATGCCGGCTTCGTCGAGGCCCTTTCGCAGCGCTCGAAGGTAGCGTGCGACCACCGGCATCACGTACGCGTTCACGACCGTGGTCGAAGTGCGCTCGTACTCCTTGATCTCGGGCAGCACCTCGCAGGAAACCGAGCACGGAAGGCGCGGCGCTTTTGCGGCGATCAGATCCCGGATCAACAACTCGTGCGCCGGGTTCGCATACGAATGCAAAAGGCACACCGCGATCGTTTCCACGTTCTCGGCGAGCAGCGCATCGACCGCGCGCGCGGCGTCGGCGCGATCCAGCGTCCGCTGGACGTTTCCGGCGGCGTCGATGCGCTCATCGACCACCTGCCGCAAATAGCGCTCGACGAGCGGCGCGGGTTTCGTCCAGCCGATGTCGTAGAGGCGCGGCATGCGCAAGGTGCGGATTTCGAGCACGTCGCGGAAGCCCTTCGTGGTGATCAGCCCGGTGCGCGCGCCCTTGTGCTCGAGAATCGCGTTCGATGCGACCGTGGTGCCGTGCCGGATTTCTTCGATCGCGCCGCCCAAAAGGCCGGTCTCGCGGAACACTTCGGCGAGGCCGTCGACGATCGCCTGCGCGTAGTTCTCGACGCTGGAGGAGATCTTCTTCGTGTGGATCGTGCCGTCGGAACCGAGCAGCACGATGTCGGTGAAGGTGCCGACGACGTCGACACCGACGCGGTACGTCGTCATCGGGCTTTTCAGGCCGCCTTGCGCGCTTGCAGCACCGGGTCTTCGCGCTGCACCTTCGGCGCCTCGCGCCAGCCGCGCGCTGCGCGGATCTCGGCGCGGCGCCGGACCGTCGCCGCCGCGTCGACCTGCCAGCGGTTCACGTCGATGAGGACGCCATAATCCCGCTCGGCGCGCGCAAGCGAAAGCAATTCATTGCGAACGTCGCGCAGCACCCCGCCCGGATCGCGCTCGAGCGGATCGCCCCAGCCCCCAGCGCCGGCGAGCACGTGCCGGAAGACGTCGTTCTTGCGCATCGTCATGGTCAGCTTGCTTGGCAGCAGGCGATTCTCGCCATCGGGATTCAGATAGTTCTCTGACGGGGCACCGGGGCTGCCGCCATAGAGGCCGAACGGCCGATGCGTGCGCCGGTCCGAGCGCACTTGCAGCACCGCCTCATCTTCGAGCAGGCGGTAGTCGCGCCGGAACGGAACGCCGCCG
>Ga0209640_10002654_pt1 | contig 15596 bp, 11 predicted proteins | sample RifCSP10_1_FD_184018 | JGI IMG/M metagenome (GOLD analysis project Ga0209640, IMG submission 184018) | Soil microbial communities from Rifle, Colorado - Rifle CSP2_sed 10_1 (SPAdes) (version 2) | ecosystem: Environmental > Terrestrial > Deep subsurface > Rock core/Sediment | place: Rifle...
GGCCGGCCAGTGCCGCAATCACGGCGTCGGGGCGGTCGCGCACGGTCCGGTAACACGCGATGAGGTCCGCGTTGAGGTCAGCGAGCCGGACGTGGCGGCCCTCGAGGCGGCCCGCCGAGTGCAGGTCGAAAAACACGGCCCCGCTGCCAAGAAACGGTTCGACATATCGATCGAATCGGTCCGGGTAGTAGCGGCGCAACACGGGAAGGAGCTGCCGCTTGCCACCGGCCCACTTCAAGAGGGGGCGCACCATACCACTACCCTTATCGGCAGGGCTTGCCCTGTCCATGACGGGTGATGGCATCCAGCGCGACCGCGGCATAGAAGAGCAGCACGAACTCCATCGGGGCCCTGTAGCGCGTGGCCGGGAAATAGATCGCGGCAATGGCGGCGAACGTGAAGACGATGCACCAGAGCGGCGCGTCCTGGACGAGGCTCGAGCGCCGGATCCAGATGCCGACCAGGGCCGTTGCCGCGATGAATGTGTACGACACCGTGTAGGCGATCTCTTCGAATATCCCCCGGGGCGGGCTGTTCTCCACGCGGATTCGGCCGTCGTCCAGCAGCTCGATGCGCGTGTCCGGCAGCCGGATGCGCATGGGAATGAGTCGCGGCCAGAAGAAGTACGCCCCCTTGGACAGGACGAGACCGAGCGCCTGGCGCGGTCGCGCCTTCACCTCGTTCCACGTCAGGGCTGTGTAGTATCGATCGAGCGCGGCCTCTGCAGCCGGATGAAGGAGATCGGGACGACTGCGCGCGACGAGGTCTATGGCGTATGCGGCGATCAGGTCGATGTTGTGCTCCGGCAGCACGGCATCCATGTACTTCGAGTTGCCCATGAACAGGTTCAGACCACTCTTCGCGGGCCAGATCGAGCCGTTCACCGTGTAGTTACGGATCAGCCAGGGTGACACGGTGGCCGTGACCGCCAGGACAAAACAGATCGCCGTCGTGACGCCACGCGTCAGCGCGAACACCGCGGCGGTCAGCAGCGCAACCGGTGCGACCATCGATCGCGTCAGGACGGCCAGCCCGAGACAGAATCCCGCGATGGCGGCCCGGTACGGCGTGGCGTCCGCGACCACGGTGCAGGCGAAGGCAATCAACAGGACCGACAGCAGCGACAGCTCGCTCCCCAGCACGGAGTAGCGAATCAGCAACGGGTAGAACGCATAGAGCGCGGCGCCGATCACGGCAGGCCGTCGGCGCCCGGTCAGCGACTCCGCCAGCAGATACAGCCCGATCGCTCCCGCCGAGTCGACGGCGATCTGCACCGCCTGGATCAGCAGGGCCGTGGGCCCAAAGAGCCACTGCACCGACGCGAGAAACACGGGATATACCGGGTCGTATTCCGTCCACCTGGCCGTCTCGTCGCCGAATGAGCCGGTCCGCAGCAGCGCGTCCGCGGCGATCGAGTGATACCCCTCGAACGCCGGTCTCGCCACGATCAGGTAGAGTGCACGCGGCAGCGCCGCAAGTGCGAAGAGCGCCAGGCACAGCCGCGCACGGGAGAGGCGGTTTATGAAGGCGTCAGCGGTGCTCAGCAACTGCATAGAGAATAAAGTCGGAACTCGAGGCCACGACGGGCAGCTGAAGGCGCCAATCCGCACCAGTCAAGATATCGGCCACCGCGAATTCATGGGCGACGTCGGTCCATTCTTCTGCTGTTCTGGCCTCCCAAAGCGCTTTGGCCGCGCCTTCGGCCAGTCGTCCGACGCCGGTGCGCCGCACGCTCTGCAGATCGGTTCCGTACACGCGCTGCAGGATCCGGTCGGTCTCGGCTGCGGCTTCAGGTACGTACAGCAGCGCATCAAGAGCACCGCCGTCGAGCAGGACTGGCCGACGCGTGAGGAGCTGAATCTGGTGCAGGTCGCCCGCCGCCAGCAGCAGCCCGGAACGGGTCGCTGCAGCCGCCAGCGCCAGATCGGTCGTACTATCCGCGAGACGTCGCCGAAGCATGGGGCTGAATGCCGCGGTCGCGGCAACAATGACCGCAATCAACGCCGCGACCATCGCACCCGTGATGACTCGTCGAGTCCACGTCAGGCGCCCCGGAGGCCATGCGGGTAACGCCACTGCCCGGCGGCGGCGCTCTGCCACAATCGCCAGCAGCAGGCCGCAGGCGACCATTACGGTCCATCCCAGCAACATGGCAAACCGGGGGTCCTCGTTCGGTGCCAGCCATGCCGCGAGCACAATGAGGACGCAGACCATCACCGCTAGAGCCGATTGCACGACGGCGCTGGACCGATACGTCGCAGAAAGCCCGATGATCAGCGCCATCGACGACATGACATTGAGGTTGAGCAGCCGTGATGGCATGAGCGCCGGAATCACGTTGGGAACCTCGGCGGGCACAATCCAGTAGGAAGCCGAAAGAGTCCCCCCGACCACCGCCGCTACGGCCAGCGATCCCAGGAGGAATGTCGCAGGTGGCGGCACGTCACGCCGAAAGCGCCACAGCCAGAGGATCGGCAGGCCGGCGCTGAAGTACGTGGCCAGGGCCCGGCCCGACAGAAGGCGAAACGGCTGACGGTGTTCGTCCCAGTGCTGCACGAACGCGGAGAGACCTGCAGGGGGCGCCGAATTCGCCGGTAGATAGTGAGCTGCCGCGCCCACAGCGGCCACCCCCACGCCAACCAGAAAATAGGGCCAGGCTGCCGCCGTCGACTGCCGCACCCGCCGGGGACAGATGGCGATCGTCGTGGTGACGAGGACGATTCCCCACGCGCCGATGGTGGCATGCACGGCGGGTCCGAACCCCAGCAGCAACGCACCCCACCGCACCTGTCCCGCACCCATGAGGCCCACGGCCAGCAACAGGTATGACAGCCCGAGCACGCCGTAGGTGAATGAGACGCCGAGCAGGTGCACCGGATACGTGACGCCGCCCGATGCCGTGTTGGTCACCAGGATGAACACGGGCGAGAGGATCGCCAGCGGAACGTCACCACTCAGGGCCAGCACGATGAGCCCGAGCGCCTGCAGCGACACCATGCCCATCACGCCGCTGAGCATCAACGTCAGTGCACGCTCCGAACAGCCCAGGGACAGCAGCAGCGCGGGCACCTGGTGGAGCACGGTCCAGGTCCGTGTCGAGTAGATGTAAACGGGATTGTCCGACGGGTAGCTGACGAGCCCCGCCAGAACTTGTGCGGGCTCCAATGCATCCTGCCACTCGGGCCGCCACACCGCGCCCAGGAAGGCGCCGATGGCGCCGCACGCGACAAGCACCGCGATGACCTGCCGTCGTGAGGGTGGCTCGGGCCGCTCGATCACGGCGTCACACGTGGGATCGTAAACAGCACGAAATCGCCGTTCGACGCGACGACGGGCAGCTGGAGCTTCCATCCGGCGTAGGTGATGATGTCCGTGAATGCGAAGTCGTGCGCCAGGCGCCGCCACTCGGCCGGCGTCCGCTTCTCCCAGACGAGTTTCGCGGCATCGGGCCGGAGTCCTGCTTGATGGGATCGTTGGAGACTGAGCAGATCGGTGTTGTACACGCGCTGCAGGGTGCGGTCGACTTCCGGCGCAATCTCTGGAGCATAGATCACGCTGTCGAGGGCATTGCCATCGAGCACCACCGGCCGTCGAGTCTCGAGCTGCATGAGGTGCACGTCACTGCCCGTGAGCAGCAGCCCAGGTCGTCCGGCTACGGTGGCAAAAAATGGATCATTGGAACGGTCAGGTAACAGGTGGGGCACTGTGTAGCTGAAGTCTCTCCAGCCAAGCATGATGACCCCGAGCAAGGCCATGGCGATCGCTCCCGCGCCAGCACGCCTGAGCCAGACGAGCAGCCGGAGCCTGTTCGTGGAGACTCTGTCGTCCTCTCGATGAAAGATGGCCAGGACAACCAGGATCGAACCCGCCACGCCCATGCCTGCCCACGGAAGGACGAACCGTGCCGTCTCGTCCACCTCAACGCGGGCCCATGTGGACAGGATCAGGAGGGCGACGATCAGGATAGCCAGGTTCGCCTGGATCGCGACGCTGTCTCGGTAACGCCCGGACAGACCGACGATCGTCGCCATGCACGAGACAATGCTCAGATTCAACAGTCGCGACGGCATCAGCGCCGCAATGACATTGGGCACGTCCGGCGGCACAAGCCAGTACGACGTCGACAGGGCGCCGCCGAGCGCCGCGGCCACCACGATGATTCGCAGCAGAACTCGCTCGTGCTCCGGCATGTCGTCGCCGAAACGCCATAACCAGAACGCCGGCAACGCGGCACTGAAGTAGGTGGCCATGGCGTCGAAGGACAGCAGCGGGAACGGTTGACGGTGCATGTCCCAGTGCTGAAAGAAGGTCAAGGGGTGATCGGGAGCGGGTACCTCGACGCGCAGGTAGTGCACGAGGGCGCAGAAAGCCGCTGCGGCGGCGCCGGCCAGAAACCAACGGCCCGCGTTTGCCATTCCCCGTGGGCGATCGATCGCCATCACGATGGCGGTGACCGTTATGGCCAGGACGCCGATCGTCAGATGCACGGCAGGCGCGAACCCGAGTAACAAGGCTCCCCAGCGTAGCCGGCCCACTCCGATCGACCCTGCGGCCAGCAGAATGTACGACATGCCGACGACGCCGTAGGTCGGTTCCACGCCCATCAGCGCCACTGGATACGTGACGCCCCCCGACACAGCGTTGGTCACCTTGACGAACACGGGCGCCAGGATGGCCAAGGGCACGTCGCGACTGAGCGCGAGCACGAGTAGTCCCAGCGCCTGCAGCGACAACATGCCCGTCGCGCCGCTCACCGCGAGTGCGACTGTCATCTCCGAAAATCCCGCGGACAGAAGCAGGGCGAGCACCTGGTTGACGACGCTCCAGGTCCTCGTCGAATAGATGTAGACGGGATTGTCCCGCGGGTAATTGACGACGCCCGCAAGCACCTGTGAGGCTTCAAGCGCGTCCGGCCATGTCGGATAGCGCACAACGCCCAGCAAGAAGCCGATTGCGCCGGCGCCGAGGAGCACGGCGACGACCTCGCCTCGCGACGGCCGTGCCGCGGGCGGCAAACGGGGCTTCGGGATCATGTCCGTGAATGCGGCCATCGATCCTCAAGCCCGACGACGCTGTCGATGATGTACCTGGGGCGTCCGCGCACCTCCTGGTAGATGCGCCCGATGTACACGCCGAGGAGACCCAGCCCGGCCAGATGCAGGCCGGCGAGCGCACCGAACCCCAGACCGATTACCGCGGCGATTGGCGCGCGCGCGCGCCAGGACGGGTGGATCCAGATGGCCGCCGCGGCCACACAGCAGCCTGCCGAGAGCGCAAGGCCCAGCGGCAGCAGCGCCGCCAGAGGCGCCGTCGAGAACGAGGTCAGGCCGGAAAACAGGGTCCGCCACGGGTTCACGCTGCGGAGCACCGGAAAGTGCGTGTGCCCGGCGAACCGCGGTTGGCGCTCGTACGGGACCGGGACCTGTTTGAAGCCAACCCATGCCACGAGGCCGCGCAGGTACGGGCTCCGCTCCGGGAGCTTCAGCAGTTCGTGGACCACTCGCCGGCTCAGGAGCCGAAAGTCACCGGCCTCGACAGGAAGGTCGATGTTCGCCGTGACGCGCAGGAACCGATAGGCCAGTCGGGTGAGCCACGATTTCAGCACCGATTCGCCGTGGCGTACGGTCCGCACGGTGTAGACGACATCGGCGCCTTCGCGCCAGCGCGCCACCAGCGTCGGGATCAGCTCGGGCGGGTCCTGAAGGTCCGCGTCCATCAGGACGACCGCCTCGCCGCGCGAGAACGCGAGGCCGGCCAGCGCGCATTCAGCGGGTCCGAACGGCCGCGACATCGTCATGACCTTCAAACGTCCGTCCGTCCTGGCCGCGTTTGTCAGCAGAGCAAGAGAACCGTCCACGGAGGCATCGTTGACGAAAATCACCTCGTAGTCGGCGCGCAGGGACGCGAGCACGTTCGTGAGCCTCCGCAGCAGCTCTGGAAGCACTTCCGCCTCGTTGCGAAACGAGAGCACCACCGACACGACCGGCGGGGAGCCATCAGGCATGGCGTCAGCCGGTCACGGCACAAGTGCCGATCCGAGGTGCAATTCTCGTGAACATCGCCTTGGCGCTTACTTCATTCGCCACATGGTTGACGTGAGCGAAATCCAGAAACACTTCGGCCGGCACGCGCTCGTCGTCGAGCAGGCCACTCAGATCGAACGACTCAACGCCGTCGCCGGCGGCTTGTGTCATCGCCTCCCGGAGCCGCGGGTAGCCCAGCTGGAACGCCAGGTCCAGGGCGGGGGCCTCTGTCAAGAGACTCCATCCCGGTGGTGGTTCCGGATGGCGTGGACGGAATCTGGTCAGGAAGTCCTGCGGCAGGTACCGTCGTGTGAGCGCCTGCCGATACGCTGTGGATGCCCGCGTCGCGAACAGATGCGGCTGAAGAAAATGAAGGAACCGGCCTCGTGCGGCGGAGACGAAGCGGGACGTTTCGACGAGCTCGTGGCGGTACTTTTCCTGGAGCCGATTCAGGTTGTCTCGCAGAAGGGAGGCATCGGACATCGTCTTTGGGACTGTGCGCTGCCTGATGCCCGTTATCATCGAAGCGACAGCGCTGACACGGCTGGCCCGATCGACGGCCATCCAGACGCGGTCGACCCAGGGATCCTGCCCGTCCGACGCTCGCTCTCCGGTGTAGATCGTGTAGTAGATTTCATTGACGCCGTCGTAGAACACGACAATATCACTGGGCAGAAGCCCGGCCTCCAGCAGTCGCGCCCGTTGTTGCGCGGCGTCCATGGAACTCACGCCGTAGTTGAAGACCGCGATCGGGGTCGCGCAGGTCGCATTGATCATCCTCTGGAGGTAGCTGGGTATCGTGTGCTGGTCGGGGACTTCCTGTGAGAGCACGGTCGATCCACCGAACACCAGTATCCGTCTCGCGGGATGCGGTGGCTGGTTCGTGGTCAGCCGCAGCCCCTTTACCACGTTGAAGTACTGGCCGGCCACGTCGTTGAGCAGCATATGGGGGCCCGACGCTGCCGGCACGTGAGTGAAGGCGCGCAGTTGCTCCTGGAAAAACCGTGGAGAGAGATAGTCTGCATGCGCGTACGGGAGTGGCGGCTCGCCGGCGAGCTCGCTGTCGGTCGGCGGCGCCTCCGCCCGAAAGACGAGGACGTACACCCGGCAGGCTGCTTCCAGGAACAGGATGCTGAGCGCCAGCGAGGTCACGACAAGCAGCGCACGGGCCGGCCACCTGCCGACTGCGCGTCCCGTGAGACTCATACGCAGGTCACAACTATAAGTGGATACCCTGTAGAATCGGCTCTTTTCATGCGCCAGCCGTCCACACCACTCTGGTTCGAGCGGGCACCGCACGTCGGCTGGGCGGCGCTCGTCCTGGTGGTCGCTGCCTGGGCGGTGTACGGCCCCGGCCTCAATCGCGTGTTCGCCGGGGATCAGCTGACGTATTTCGCCGAATTGGACGGCGGAACGTCGCTGGCCGACGGGCTGCGGCTCTACGACTACGACGCCACCCGCCGATATTGGAAGTCGAACGAGGCGCTGTTCCGGCCTCTGTCGTTCACCTGGCTTGCCGCCGCCAACAGCATGTTCACGTACCATCACGTCTGGTGGAATCGTGCAGAGCTCGGGCTGCACGCGCTGGTGGGCATCGCGCTCTATCAGGTTCTGGTTACCGTCCGCCCCTCGATATTCGCGCTGGGAGCGGCGGTCCTCTTCGTGGTCTCAAAGCCGTCGATCGAGCCTGCGCTGTGGAATCACCTGGGCGGGTACCTGTGTGCCTGGATCCTGTTTCTGATCGCGCTGCGCGCGTTCGTGCGGATCGCACGCCACCCGGCGGTCGCGCCCACGCGCCTCAGGGCCGTGTGCGTCCTTGCGTTCACCGCGGGTGGGTTCTTTCACGAGACCATCGTGCCGATCGGCGCCATTGCCGGGCTCCTGCTCCTGTGGCACGAACGGGCACGAGGGCACAGGCCGACGATCGGTCGGGTGTGTCTCTACCTGTCACCTCTTCTGGTCTTTGGCGTGGCCTACCTCTTTCACGTGATGCGCGTCGAACGTCTGACGTACGTCGATACGAGGCCGGGCGGCATCTTTACCCCGCGCAACCTCGTGCTGCTCGCGCCCAAGATCATCGAGGCGATCGTCCGATGGACGACGGAGACTGCCGTTCCGGCGGCGCTGGAGGTCTATGCCGAGCCCTTCGATCGGTTTGCGAAGACGTTCGCGTTCTCCGCAGCGCGGCCTATGCATGTGATGAACGCGGTGCTGTTGTTCGCGACACTTGCCATGCTGGCGAGTTGCTCGTCCAGGGCGCACGACAGGCAGGAGCGGCCGCTGCTGGTGTTCCTGCTGGCCGCCATGGCCGCCTATGTCGGCCTGATCTGCCTCGGCCGCGCCCGCGGTGAAATTCACCTGGTCCCCTACTACCTGTATTTCTTCCACGTGCTGGCCATCGTCCTCGTGTATGCGGCCGTCGATGTCAGTCGCATCAGAGCCGGAACCGCTGTGCCGGCCGCGCTCGGCCTGGTCTCGCTGATTGCCCTGCAGGGCGCGGACACGCGCGCGGTCGCCGTGTCGGTGGGACGCGCGAACGGAGATGCAGCCCGGTACCTGGAGCGCGTGGAAGCGTTCGTTGACGCGCACAAGGCGGAGGCAGGTTTCACGTTTCGCGTCGTGAATCCGCCAGACGATCTCGATCCGCTGGTGACGCTGTTGGAAGGCTATCCCGACGATCGCCCTGAGAAAGTCAGCGACCACCGCACGACCGAGATCCTGTTCCGCCGCTATTACGATGAAGCCGCCGACGTGCACGTGCTCGACGGGGGGGCGCTCGCGCGACGTTGACCTCGAGCGTCCGCCCGTCTCAGCCCGCAAGCGCCTCGCGCCGCAGGGTGTGCGCAGCCATGCGCTCGATGTCGGCGACGGCCGCGGCGCCGAACGTGTCGCCGATCATGCGGCGGTACGCGGGTCGCTGGAAGTAGGTCTGGAACGCCTCGTCGCGAAACCGCAGCACCTCCCTGGCGGTGAGGTACCGCGTCGGCAGCGGCAGCGTATCCACCGCGTGCTGGGAGTATCCGCTCCAGTGTGCCGGCAGCGTCCATCCGCGCTCGAGCGCCACCTGATACAGCCGCGATCCGGGATACGCCATGGCCGAATAGAAATTGGCGAACTCGCAATTCAGCTCCAGCGCGAGGTCGAGCGTCGCCTGCATCGTCTCGAGGGTATCCTCCGGCAGGCCGAAGATGTAGTTGGCGATTACGTTGATGCCGGCCGATCGGATTCGCGCGATGGTGTCGACGATCTGCCGCTCGGTGAAGCTCTTGGCGACGTCGTCGCGGACGTGCGCGGCGCCGGCCTCAATGCCGACGGCCAGCCAGTTGATCCCCGCGCGCTTGAGCAGGTCGGGCATGTCGTCGCTCACCGTATCGACGCGCGCGTACGCCCAGATATTCAGTGGATAGCCGCGCTCGATGATGAGGTCGCAGATGGCGCGCACGTGGCGCGGGTTGAGCACGAACATTTCGTCGGCGAACTTGAGATGGCGAACGCCGTAGCGGTCGACCAGGATGCCGATCTGATCGACCACGTGCCGGGCGGACCACATCCGGTAGCTGTTGACGCTATCCGTCAGGCCCAGCGCGCGCTCGCCCGCTTTGAAGGGGGCCTGAATGCAGCAGTAGCTGCAGTGATACGGGCAGCCGAGCGTCGTGTACAACGACGCGTAGGGGGTGCGTGATGACTCGCCGAAGCCGTGCCAGTTGTGGGCGCGATAGCGGTCCATCGGCAGCAGATCCCAGGCGACGCCCGGCATCTCGCGGTCGAGATGCTGCACGAGCGGCGGATGGGGTGTCGCGTGCAGCGATCCGTTCCGCCTGAACATCACGCCGCGGACGTTGTCGGGACCGTCGCCGGCCCGCAGCGCGTCGATCAGGTCGACGATCGTGTAGACGCCCTCGCCGACGCCGACGAAATCCACCGCCTCTTCCGCCATCGTCCGATGGGGGAGCGCCGACACGTGGCCGCCGACCATTAACAGCCTCGTGTCGGGCGCGTGCGCTCTGATGGCGCGGCACAGGGCGCCTGCAGCCGGCATGACTTGTGTCGACGCCGACGGGTTGTGGCCGTAGACGACCACGGCCGTGAGGAGCGGGCTCACGTCGGCCACGCGGGCGGCCGTTTCGGCCGGCGTCAACTGCTCCGCGTTGGCGTCGAGCAATTCCACGCTGTATCCGTGCGTGCGCGCGAAGGTCGCCATCAGGCCAGCCCACACGGGCGGCTCGATCGCCGCCAGATCGTGCCCCAGCGATTGGTAAATCTGCGCGCGGTTGCCGGGGTTGATCAGCAGGAGATCCGGGCGGGCGGCCACGGCCACATGCTCACGCATTCGCGACGCGTTCCTGCAGGACGACAGGTCCATACGTATGCGGCACCAGCATCGTCCCGGACTTCCGTCCCCACAGGATCGACTCCCGAGCGAACCGGGTGAGGTCTCCCTTCCAATCGACGGGCGAGACGTTCATCCACGTGGTCTCGGGCCGTAACGGGACTCTGTGTGAACTGAACCGCTTCTCGAAATACTCGGGGAAGTTCCAGGTGAATGTGAACGCAGTATCCGCTGGCGCCCGGGCCGACTGACTCGGGATCCGAAGCTTCTGATACAGCAGGGTCTGCCGGATCAGGTCGATATCGCCGTTGCAGTCGATGTTCCTGGACGCGAGGAAGTCAACGATCACACCCGAGAGCTCGCCGTAAAAACGATCGGTGTCGCGAGTGATCCGAAGGAACGAGGCTTCCTCCACGTCCCAATACAACTCACCATACTGCGGGATGATGGTTCCCCGATGTTCACCCCGCTCAATCATTCGCTCGATCACGCTGTCGTAGAAATCCAGTTCGTGCACGATCATGCCGGCATGCGATATGAACCGGCGGTCCGCGACGAACTGAATGAAATCACTCATCCTGGCGTCGTACCTGTCGAGGAGAACAATCATGATGTAATACGCCAGTTTCAAGGAATGCAGAAGCATCAGCACATAACTGAAGCGCACACACTCCCTCCAGTCTTCACAAGGCATCGCGTTGGTGTGAACGACAATCTCTTCGTATTCATCGACGAAGTCGGGGGGTCTCTCCTGGCCGTGGATTTCGGCGAGCTTGATGACCTTGGTTCGAATCCCATACTGCTGCCGATACGCCTTCTCGGCCATTTCCGTATTGGGGAGCACCTGACACAAATACACGAAGAGTTGATTTCGTGTGCCCGCTTCGAGCAGCTCATCCACGCCGCGGCGCCACGTCTTCTTCGTTTCCCCGGGAAGCGCCAGAATCAGTTCTCCGTAGACGGGAATGTCGAGGTCGTTGAAGTGTTTGTGGAGATTGACGTACGTCGCCATCTTGATATTGCTGCGGCGTACGTTCTTCAGGGTATCGGGATCGTTTGACTGCCGCCCCAAGGTGATCCCCTTCTCCAGCTGATGTTCGTGAAAGACCGCTCCGATTCTCACAATCCTTTCGTCCGTATTCTTGCCAAAGCAGGTACGGAACTTCTCCGGAAACCCATACCTGGCCTTCGTCGCGACAATGAATTCGGCGATCTCCTCGTCGCGTGGATGCATCCCGAAATTCGAGTCCGCATTGAAGACGTACTTGATTCGGTGCCTGCCCATCCAGTCGATGTCAGATCGCACCGTGTCCAGATCCTTGTACCGGAACTTCTGACTCAACCCGCCTCTTCCCCAGTAGCAAAAGGTGCAGGGAAACGGACAGCCGCGATTGGTTTCAATGATGGCCTGGAACTGGTGGCCAGTGCGGGCTCCCCATTTCAGCAGCGGATCGTACAGCCCTGCCATGTAGGGAGACGGGTAGCCGGACATTGCCCGCTCGAACGGCCGCTCGCTCTCGTCGAAGATGACGGTAGCCGGGTCCTTCGCGTCACGGAACGCGATACCCGGAATGCCTGTCAGATCGCCGCCTTCAAGCCGTTTCCTCAGGATGTCAACGAACGGTTCCTCGCCTTCCGCTCGAACGGCGACATCGACGAAGGGATGGTCTCTCATCCAATCTTCGATGCGATGCTGCGGGGGCATGGGAACATTAGGCCCGCCGAACACGATCAGGCAATCCGGATAGGCGTTCTTGATCGTGGCGGCGATGCAGTAATTCAACTGCTCGTTCCACATCACTGACGAGAAGCAGGCGATGTCGGGCCGCTCCGTATACCAGGCGAGAATACGCTTCGGCACGTCCATCGCGTAGATGAACGGCATGAACTCGTAATGGGTCTTTATGTCGTCGATGGTCTCGGCGTACGCGCGCAATGAGCCTGACACGAGAGGCAAGTAGCTGAAGCCGCCCATCCTGATGTTGTACTCGTTGAAGTACACGCGCTCTTTCATGAATCATTCACGCGTTCTTGAACGCGTGCCGCCCTGGGGTTGGGTTCCGAGAACACCTAGACGTCCATCCGGGCGCGCGCGCTCTCCTCGTCCGGATACTCGTTCTCAGCATCGTGAACCACGATGCGGCTGCCGGAAAAATCGAACCGGAACGGCACGCGGATCAGCCGTTTGAGGGCTTCGTGCACGCGCGCCTGCTGATGCGGCGGAACGAACAGCAGCACGAAGCCGTCGCCGCCGGCCCCTATGAGCTTGCCGCTCACGGCCCCTGCCGCTCGTGCCTCGTCGGACAACGCGGACACTCTGGGGTTCGTGACGGTTGGGCTGAGGCTGCACTTCACCATCCACGCCTCGTGCAACAGCTCTCCGACGCGCGTCAGCGGCTCGGGGCCGCTCAGGACGGCGAGGGCGTCCTCGACGAGAGCCGCCGTCCGCCTGAGCGCGGGCTCGTGCCGATCCATGTCGCGGACGTAGGCGTCGGCGACCTGCGATGCCGTTCTCTGAATGCCGGTATGGAAGAGCATCAGATGACGGTTCAATTCGTCGATCCGCTCGCCCCCGACACCCACCGGCCGGACTACGATCTCGCCATCCCGCCGAAAGGAGATGTGATTGAATCCGCCGTACGCCGCGGTCACCTGATCCTGACACCCAACCGTCTCCTGCAGCACGTCCTGTTCGATGGCGATGCCTTCGGTCGCCAGCCGGTGTTGTGCTGGCGTCATTCCCTGCAACCCCATACACGGCGTGAAGCAATCCCGCCGTGAACGCCGAGCTGGATCCCATGCCGCTCCGCGCAGGCAGGCCGTCGTGGTGGATCTCGATGCCGCGCGCAACGTGAAGGTCTGAGGACCGCTCGGACCGCCGGATGTTCGATCTGATCCACCGTCTGACAGTTCTCGATCTTCGAATAGACGACCCGGATGCGGTGCTCGAAGAATGGCGGAAGGTGACGGCAGCTCAGATAGCAGTACTTATCGATCGCGGCCGCGAGCACCGCGCCGCCGTGGACGCGGTACCGCGCCAGATAGTCGGTGCCGCCGCCGAAGAGCGACACGCGGGACGGTGTTCGGCTGATGATCATCGAACGCGGTTCCTCAAAACGGACCTCGGAACTCGACGAGCTCCGCGGCACGTGAAGCCGACGGCCACGATGCGGCCACGCCCCGTACGAGCATGTGGGCCGCGGCGGCGATCCGCGGCGCGTCGGGGTAGAAGAGGCTTTCCAGGTTCTTCGCCGTCGGACAGGTCACCGGCGCAAAGCCGATGCGCTGCAGCCGGATTGGCGTCTGCCCCTGCAGCCGCTCCGCGGTTCGCGCAACAATCTCGGCGCTGGCGCCGCAGTTCGTCCAACCGTTGTCGACAACCAGCAGGGCGCCGGTCCTGGCAGCCGATCCGACGATCGTGTCGCTGTCGAGCGGACTCAGAGAAACGGGATCGATCACTTCGGCATCGATGCCGGATTCGGCAAGCAGCGCGCGCGCGCGAAGCGCTTCGACGGCCATGTACGAAATCCCGACGAGCGTGATATCACGGCCCGGCGCGAGCACCCGCGCCTTGCCGAACGGCACCTCGTATGCCGTGTCCGGCACGTGCCCCCGGTGCATGTGCAGCATGCGGTGCTCGATGAAGATGACCGGATCGTCGTCTCGAATGGCTCGAATGAGGCACCCCTTCGCATCGTACGGCGTCGTCGGCGCCACCACGCGCAGTCCGGGAATGTGCATGAACAGCGACTGTAGCCCCTGGGAATGCTGCGCCCCCTGTCCCCAGCTCCGGCCCACGATCGCGCGGACGACAAGAGGCACCGACACCGCGCCCCCATACATGTACCTGGCTTTGGCCGCGACGTTGACGAGCTGATTCATCGCGAGCAGCAGAAAGTCCATCCGGATGTGCACGTGGACCGGCCGCAGGCCCGCCAGCGCTGCGCCGATCGCGATGCCCGTCATCCCCTCCTCGGCCACCGGGGTGTCGAAGACGCGGTCGCCGCCGAATTGCTGCGCCAGCCCTTGTGTCGTGCCGTAGACACCCTCGAAGTCGGTCACGCCCATGCCGAGGACGATCACGGACGGATCGCGAGCCATTTCCTGCGCGGTGGCTTCGCGAACGGCGTCGCGGTAGGAGAGGATACGCTCCACTACGACCCTCCCGGAAGATCCGCGTACAGCGCATCCTCATCGGGATAGGGACTGCGTTCCGCGAGCGCGAAGGCGTCGCGGATCTCGGCGTCGACGTCCGCGTCGATCGCGGCGCGCGTCCCCTGGTCGAGGCCCGCTCCGAGCATCCTCACCGAATCGCGGTTGAACCACGCCTCGGCCTCGGCTCGCGACCGATACCCCGCGGCGAAGTCGTCGCCGGGGCCGACGTGCTGTTTCCACCGGCAGGTGACGCATTCGATGAAACGCGGGCCGCCGCCGCTGCGAATCTCGGCGACGGCGTGCCGTGCGGCGCCGTGAATGGTCAGCACGTCCCCATCGCCGATGGTGACGGCCGGAATGCCGTAGATCGCCGGCCGGTCCGCAATGTTGTCGAGCGGCTGCCGCGCGGCAAGCGGCGAATGGATGGCGTAATGATTGTTTTCACAGACGAACAGGATCGGCAGCCGTTTCAGCGCGGCAAAGCTCAGGCTCTCATGAAACACACCCTGGTCGGCGGCGCCGTCGCCAAAGAAGCTGGCGACGACGGCGGGGCGGCGTGTGAGACGAAGCGCGCAGGCATAGCCGACCGACAGCGGAATCGTCGTGCCGACCACCGCCGACGCACCGAGGACCCCGTGCTCGACGTCGATGAGATGCATGGAGCCGCCCTTTCCATGAGCGCAGCCGGTCGCTCTTCCGTAGAGCTCTGCGATCATGCGATTCAGGTCACCGCCCTTGGCCAGATACAAGGCATGGCTGCGATAGGTGCCGAAGACCACATCTGCCGGCTCGAGCGCCTCGCACACGCCGACGGAGATCGCTTCCTGGCCGATCGAGAGGTGGATGGGGCTCTGGATCGCATCCGTGGGATAGACCCTGGCAATCTCCTCCTCGACGCGCCGTATCCGGCGCAACGCCCTGTAGAAGCTCGCGGCGCTCGGCACGCTGTTCATGGGGACGCCAGACGATGACGCTGCGGCGCACGGAGGGCGCGAGCCCGTGCGGGCGGGACCTCGGCGCGATGCGGCGCTTCGCCGCGTTCGAGATCGACTGCGCGGAGGCGCCCGCGGGGCGCCTCGGACCGGCGG